>Ga0272446_1006625_pt1 | contig 11964 bp, 9 predicted proteins | sample YNPCB0061_FD_194587 | JGI IMG/M metagenome (GOLD analysis project Ga0272446, IMG submission 194587) | Hot spring microbial mat communities from Yellowstone National Park, WY, United States - YNP-CB-006-1 | ecosystem: Environmental > Aquatic > Thermal springs > Hot (42-90C) > Sediment | place... | reverse complement strand
GGTAGGCGTCCATCTCATTATTCCGAGCCGCAGGCGAGGAATCTCCGCCGCTTGCAACGCCGGGATCCCTCGCGTCCGCTCGGGATGACAAGCCAGCGTCATTCCACCCCGGCCTGGCTTCGTCATTCCGAGCCGCAACCCCCAATTGTCATTCCGAGCCGCAACCCCCCATTGTCAACCCGAGCCGCAGGCGAGGAATCTCCACCGCTCGCAACGCTGAGATCCCTCGTCTTCGCTCGGGATGACGATGGGGAGTCATTCCAAGCCCAAGGCGAGGAATCTGCGCCGCTCGCGACGCCGGGATCCCTCGCGCTGCTCGGGATGACGGAACCAGTCGCCGCACGGGCGAAGCGAAATTGCGGGGTCGCGGTGTCACGAGCTTGCGTCACTCTCATCAAAGCGGCTCGCCTCGCGTCGGATGGCCGAGCCGCCCTGCGCACACGCGTTCGATCGCGGCCAGATCGCGGATCGACCGGATATCCGTGAAGCCCGCGTGCTCGAAGAGCGTTCGAACCGCGGCCGCCTGGTCGTAGCCGTGCTCGACGAGGAGCCAGCCGCCGCGCGCAAGCCGCGCTGGGGCGCCGGCGACGATCGCGCGCAGGCAGCCGAGCCCGTCGCCGCGGTCGGTCAGCGCATGCGCCGGCTCGAAGCGAAGGTCCGCCAGATGCGGGTCGCCGGCGGCGACGTACGGCGGGTTGGCGACGATCGCATCGAATTCGCCTTCGATCGCCGCGTACCAGTCGCTCGCCGCGAAGTCGACGCGCGCGCCGAGGCGCCGCGCGTTGTCGTGCGCAACGGCGAGCGCCTCGGTCGACGCATCGGTGGCGACGACGTGCGCGTCGGGCCGCGCGAGCGCCAGCGTGATCGCGATGCAGCCCGAGCCGGTGCCGAGTTCCAGCACGCGCGGTCGTGCGACGAGGCGAAGCGCGTCGAGCGCGAGGTCGACGAGCAGTTCGGTCTCTGGACGCGGGATCAGGACGGCGGGCGTCACGCGAAACGGCCGGCCGTAGAACTCCTGCACGCCGAGCAGATAGGCCATCGGCTCGCCGGCGCGGCGCCGCGCGGCGAGCGCCTCGAAGCGCGCCGCCGCTTCCGGCGCGACGACGGATTCCGGGAAAGCGATGAGCGACTCGCGCGTTGCGCCGGTCGCGTGCGCGAGCAGCGCACGCGCCTCGGCAGCCGGCAGTCCGCTTGCGGCGAGCAGTTCGCCGGCGGTCATGCGCCGGGGCGCGTCATCGCCACCGGGTCGACCCACGCGTCGAATTGCGCCTCGGTCACGTAGCCCGTCGCAAGCGCGGCGGCCTTCAGCGTCGTGCCTTCGCGGTGCGCCTTCTTCGCGATCTCGGCCGCGCGGTCGTAACCGATGTGCGGCGCCAGTGCGGTGACCAGCATCAGCGAGCGCTGCATCAGCTCGGCGATGCGTTCGCGGTTGGCAGCGATGCCGCGCGCGCAGTGCGCGTCGAAGCTCGCCATACCGTCGGCGAGCAGCCGGATCGACTGCAGCACGTTGTGCGCGATGAGCGGCTTGTAGACGTTCAGCTCGAAGTTGCCCGAGGCTGCACCGATGCCGACCGCGACGTCGTTGGCGAGCACCTGCGCGGCGACCATCGTCAGCATCTCGCACTGAGTCGGGTTGACCTTGCCCGGCATGATCGACGAACCGGGTTCGTTCTCCGGGATCGTGATCTCGCCCAGTCCCGCGCGCGGACCGCTCGCGAGCCAGCGCACGTCGTTGGCGATCTTCGTCAGTGCGGCCGCCAGCGTCTTCAGCCCGCCGTGCAGCGCGGCGAGCGCTTCGTGGCCGGCGAGCGCGGCGAACTTGTTCGGCGCCGAAACGAATGCGAGGCCCGTGTCGGCGGCGAGTTTTGCCGCCACGCGCGCGCCGAACTCCGGGTGCGTATTCAACCCCGTGCCGACCGCAGTGCCTCCGATCGCCAGTTCGAGCACTGCGGGCTCGGCGGCGACGATCGCGCCGCCGGCGGTTTCGAGCTGCGCGACGTAGCCGGAGAACTGCTGGCCGAGCGTCAGCGGTGTGGCGTCCTGCAGATGGGTGCGGCCGATCTTGACGATGTCGGCGAACTCGATCGCCTTCGCCTGCAGCGTCGCGCGCAGCCCGCACAACGCGGGCCGAAGCTTGCGGTCGAGCGCGAGCGCGGCGGCGACGTGCATCGCGGTCGGAAACACGTCGTTGCTCGACTGCCCGCGGTTGACGTCGTCGTTCGGATGAACGAGGCGCCCCGTGCCGCGCGGGCCGCCGAGCAGTTCGGAGGCGCGGTTGGCGAGCACCTCGTTGACGTTCATGTTGGTCTGCGTCCCGCTGCCGGTCTGCCATACGGACAGCGGAAACTCGTCGCGGTGTTCGCCGCGCAGCACCTCGTCGGCGGCGGCGACGATCGCGCTGGCCTTGCGCTCGTCGAGCAGCCCGAGTTCGCGGTTGGCTTGCGCCGCGGCGCGCTTGACGCGCACCAGCGCGTCGATCAGCTCGGGCGGCATCTTCTCCGTGGAGACGGCGAAGAACTGCAACGAACGTTGCGTCTGCGCGCCCCACAGCCGCTCGGCGGGGACTTCGATCGGTCCGAAAGTGTCGCGTTCGGTGCGGGTCATGTGTCCCCCAGCGCGGCGAGCAGTTCCGCCTGATGCTCGGCGGCGAGTCGCGCGATCAGCTCGTCCAGATCGCCGTCCATGATCTGGTCGATCTTGTACAGCGTCAGGTTGATGCGGTGGTCGGTGACGCGGCCCTGCGGAAAGTTGTACGTGCGGATGCGCTCGCTGCGGTCGCCCGATCCGATCAGGCTCTTGCGGGTCGACGCCTCCTTCGCCTGCTGCGCGCGCAACTGCTGGTCCTTGATGCGTGCCGCGAGAATCTTCAGTGCCCGTTCGCGGTTCTTGTGCTGGCTGCGGTCGTCCTGGCACTCGACGACGATTCCGGTCGGCAGATGCGTAATGCGCACCGCGCTTTCGGTCTTGTTGACGTGCTGGCCGCCGGCGCCGGAAGCGCGAAAGACGTCCACGCGGATCTCGCTCGGGTCGATTTTCACGTCGTCGATTTCGGCCGCCTCGGGCAGCACCGCGACCGTGCACGCCGACGTGTGGATGCGGCCTTGCGCCTCGGTCTCCGGCACCCGCTGCACGCGATGCCCGCCGGATTCGAACTTCAGCTTCGAGTACGCGCCGGCGCCCTCGATGCGCACGATCACCTCCTTGTAGCCGCCGAGGTCGGATTCGCTGGCCGAGACGATCTCGGTCCTCCAGCGTTTGCGCTCGGCGTAGCGCAGGTACATGCGCAGCAGGTCGCCGGCGAACAGCGCCGATTCCTCGCCGCCGGTGCCGGCGCGGATTTCGAGGAACACGTTGCGCTCGTCGTTCGGGTCCTTCGGCAGCAGCAGCCGCTGCAGGTCCGCTTCGAGCGACTCGATGCGGGCGCGCACGGCGTGGATCTCCTCTTCGGCGAGCGCCTTCATGTCCGGGTCGGCGAGCATCTCCTGCGCCGCGAGCAGCTCCGCCTGTGCGCGGTTGTAGTCGTGGAAGCGCGCGACCACCGGCTCGATCTCGGCGCGCTCCTGGCCGAGCGCGCGGAACCGGTTCATGTCGCGCGCCGCGCCCTGGGCGGCCAGTTGCACGTCGATCTCCGCCAGCCGCCTCGCGAGCTGAGCGAGCTTGTTGCGCATCGAATCCTTCATCGTGTCGTCCGCAATGGGCGAACGCGGCCGCGCCCCGGCCGCTCGGGCCCGGGGCGCGCTGCCGCTAACGATCCGCCTGGGTGTAGAAACGCGCGAGCAGCGCGACCACGCGCGCGCGCTCGTCGTCGTCTTCGTTGCCGGCCTGGTGCAGCGCTGCGACCGGCGCGTGCAGGAACTTGTTGGTCAGCGCCTGCGAGAGCTGCTCGATCACCGCCTCGGGCGGCTCGCCGCGCGCGAGCAGCTTCTTCGCGCGCTCGAGCTCCTTCGCGCGCAGCGCGTCGGCGCGTTCGCGCAGGCCCTGGATGACCGGAACCGCCGCGCGCGTCTTCAGCCACGCTTCGAAGTCGCGCACGCGCGTCTCGATGATCGCCTCGGCCTGCGCGACCGCCGCCTGCCGCGTCTCGGTGCCGCTGGCGACGATGCGGCCCAGGTCGTCGACCGTGTAGACGTAGACGTCGTCGAGCCGCGCCACCTCGGGCTCGACGTCGCGCGGCACGGCCAGGTCGACGATGAACATCGGGCGGTGGCGGCGGCTGCGGATCGCGCGTTCGACCATGCCGAGTCCGATGATCGGCAGCGAGCTCGCGGTGCACGAGACCACGATGTCGAACTTCGCGATCGACTCGGGCAGCTCGGCGAGCCGCATCGCGTGCCCGTGCAGCTTCGACGCCAGCGTCTGCGCGCGCTCGATCGTGCGGTTGGCCACGACGATCGACTTCGGGTGGCGCGCGGCGAAGTGCGTTGCGGTGAGTTCGATCATCTCGCCGGCGCCGACGAACAGGATCTGGCTGTCCGCAAGCGCGCCGAAGATGCGCTCGGCGGTGCGCACCGCTGCCGCGGCCATCGACACCGACTGCGTGCCGATGTCGGTCGTCGTGCGCACTTCCTTCGCGACGGCGAAGGTGCGCTGGAACAGGTGGTTCAGCAGCAGCCCCATGCCGCCGGCTTCGCGCGCGAGCCGCTCGGCCTGCTTCATCTGGCCGAGGATCTGCGGCTCGCCGAGCACCATCGAATCCAGACCGCTGGCCACGCGGAACGCGTGGCGCACGGCATTGGTCTGCGGCAGAACGTACGACGCGCGCTTCAGTTCCTCCGCTTCGAGGCGCTTTTCGGCGGCGATGAAGTCGGCGAGCGCATGGCTGGCGGCGACGGGTTCTTCGACCGCGCAGTACAGTTCGGTCCGGTTGCAGGTGGACACGATCGCGGCTTCGGTGAGCCGGCCGGTGTCGCGTCCGGCGAGCCGGTCGCGCAGCCGCGCAATGGTGTGGCTGACCTCTTCGGGCACGAATGCGACCCGCTCGCGCAGCGCGAGCGGCGCGGTCTGGTGATTCATGCCGAAAGTCAGCAGCTGCACGGGCGCTCTAAGCCTTTGATTCGCGTGCGATTATAGTGGCCGCATCACGCGTCGCGCAGCGTAACGCGACCCGTCACAAGGCGGCAATGACCTGGGTCAGAACTCGGCGCCGGCAACACACTCGCATCGACATACGCAGGGTCTTGATGTCCGAAAAAAGAACCGCCTCCGGCGCCGCCGCACCGATCCCCGCAACGCGCCGCGATGTCGACGCGATCGCGCGACGCTGCCGCAAGATCGTCATGCGGCGCGCGCTCGTGTCGGCGGGCGCCGCGGTGGTGCCGATCCCCGGCATCGATCTGGCCGTCGACATCGGCATGCTGATGAAGATGCTGCACGAGATCAACGCCGCGTTCGGACTGACGCCCGCGCAGATCGAGGCGCTCGCCACGCGCCGGCGGCTCACGGCGTACAAGGCGATCACCGCGATCGGATCGAGCTACGTCGGCCGCATCGTCACACGCGAGCTGGCGCTCGCGCTGCTCAAAAGCGTGGCGCGGCGCATCGCGACGAAGACCACCGTGAAGTACGTGCCGCTCGCCGGCCAGGCGCTGGCGGCGTGCATCTCGTTCGCAGCGATCAAGTACATCGGCGATCGGCACATCGAGGACTGCGTGGCCGTCGTCGACCGCGTGATCCGGGCCGAAGCGCGCCGGCGCTGATTCGAGTCGGCGCGGCGGTCGACACGCCGCGTCCCGCGCTCAGCGTGCCGCAAGCGCGGCCGACGCGGCCGCCGCAGCGGTGGCCGCGCCCGCCGCGCGCTCGATCGTCGCAAGGAACGCGTCGGCGTTCTGGAAGCCGATGACGCGGCCGCCCTCGACCTCGCGGCCCTGCGCGTCGAAGAAGATGATGCCCGGCGGGCCGAACAGCCTGAAGCGCTTCAGCAGTTCCTTGTCGGCCGGTGTGTTCTTCGTCACGTCGGCCTGGATCAGCAGCAGCTTGTCGAGGCGCTGCGCGACGCGCTGCTCGTGGAAGGTGAAGCGCTCCATCTCGATGCAGCTCACGCACCAATCGGCGTAGAAGTCGAGCATCGCGACGCGGCCGCGGTGGGCGGCGAGCGCGGCGTCGAGCTCGGCCACGCTCGCGACCTTCAGCCAGCGGGGCTTGGCCTCGCTGCCCGCTGCCGCCGCGGTGGCCGCGCCCGGCCGCGCGGCCAGTTGCGCGAGCGGCTGCAATACGTCGCGCCCGCCGGTGGCCACGCCGACGATCTGCACCGTGCCCGCGATGGCCAGCAGCGCGCCGGCACCCTTCCACAGCCGGCGCCAGCCCGAAGCGTTGGCCGGCAGCGGGTCGAACGCGCTCAGGTACGCGGCGCCGACGATCGCGAGCGCAGCCCACGCGAGCATCTGCGCCCATGCGGGGATCACCGGCGAAACCATCCAGATCGCCACCGCGATCAGCAGCGCGCCGAAGAACTTCTTCACGCCTTCCATCCACGCACCGGCGCGCGGCAGCAGCGAGCCGGCGCTGACGCCGACGAGCAGCAGCGGCACGCTCATGCCGGCGGCCATCGAAAACAGCGCCGCGCCGCCGACCACCACGTCCCGCGTCTGCGAGATGTACAGCAGCGCGCCCGCCAGCGGTGCGGCCACGCACGGCCCGACGATCAGCGCGCTGACCGCGCCCATGACGAACACGCCGGCGTGGCTGCCGCTTCTCTGGCTGTTCGAGACGCCCGCGAGCTTCGCCTGCAGCGACGCCGGCAGTTGCAGCTCGTAGAAGCCGAACATCGACAGCGCAAGCAGGACCAGCGCCGCTGCGAAGGTCGCCAGCACCGCCGGCGTCTGCAGCGCGGCCGCGAGCCCTTCGCCCGCGAGTCCCGCCGCGACACCCATCGCCGTGTACACGACCGCCATGCCGAGCGAGTACGCGGCAGCGAGCGAGAATCCGCGCGCCTTGCCCATCGGCGCATCCATGGCGCTCTGACCGACGATGATCGACGACAGGATCGGCACCATCGGCAGCACGCAGGGCGTGAACGCCAGCAGCAGACCGAGCAGCAGGAACAGCGGCATCACGGTCGCCAGCGAGCCCGACTTCAGCGCCGCTTCGATGCGGCCCTCGTCGGTTTGCTGCGGCGCCTGCGGCCGCACCGCGGCCGGTGCGGCGGCGAGCACGAGCTGCGCGGTCTGCGCCTGCGGCGGGTAACACAGCCCGCGGTCGGCGCAACCCTGACTGTGCGCGGTCAGCGTGAACGCGCCGCCGCCGGCCGTGACCGGGATGCGCACAATCAGCGCATCGCGGTGCGTTTCGACCTCTTTGTTGAAGTTCGCGTCGAACTTGATCTTGCCGCGCGGCAGTTCGGGCGCGCCGAGCACGACGCCGTTGTCGGCCGCAAACGAGACCTTCTCGTGGTACATGAAGTAGCCGTCGGCGATCTTCCAGCGCGCCTCGATCGTGTGCGCATCGAGCACGCGCGCGGAAAACGCGAAGGCCTGATCCGGATCGAGAAAGTCGTCGCTGGCCGCGGCGGCGGGCGCGACGGAAGGCAGCACGAGCAGCAGCGCGAGCAGCGTCCACACGCGGCAAAGCAAGCGGGTCATTTGTCTTTCGCTCCGTGAAAAGCGCCCCGGCGCCAGGGCGATGCCGCCGCTCGAACACGCGGCGGCGGCCGACCGGCGGATCGGGCGCCGTTCGCGAACGATGCCAGACGTGCGCTTCATCTTCACTCGAACGAACGGTCGAATCGGTTCGTTCTAGCCGGGACGTGGGAGGGCGTCCGATCCCGCATTTTGCCGGATTGAGACAGCATCGGTTGCCGCGGCCGCATCGCAACATGCGTGGCGCGCCGCGTAACGTCAGAGGAAACGACGCCATGAACTCGACCGATTCGATGCTTGCCGATGCCGCGCGCCGCATGCTGCGCGCCGCGGGTGCGTGCGTTCTGGCAGCCGCCGCGTTCGCGCCGGCCGCGCATGCGCAGGACGCGGTGCGCGGCAAGCTGCTGTACGGGCCGCCGGTGCCCGCCAACTGGCCGATCACCTGCGGCAGCACCGGCTGCCACGACGGGTTTCCGTCGGTGCGCAAGAACAAGATCAACAACGGCACGAATCCGACGACGACGCTGAACGCGATCAACGGCAACAAGGGCGGGATGGGGATCCTGCAGGGATACGTCACCGCCCAGGATGCGGCCGACATCGCCGCGTACATCGCGAATCCTGCCGCCGCCAACGGGCCGACGATCGCGGTTTCGCCGGCGTCGCTGACGTTCTCGTACACGCTGGCCGGCGCGACGAGCGCGCCGATGTCGTTCACCGTCAGCAACGGCGGCGCAGCCGCACTGACCTTGACGTCGCTCGCGGCGAGCGGGACGAACGCTTCGGAGTTTCGCATCGCCAATACGTCGACCTGTGCTGCCGGCGGCAGCGTTTCGCCCGGCGGCAACTGCCGCGTCGACGTCGTGTTCGCGCCGACGTCTTCGGGCAGCAAGAGCGCGGCGGTGACGATCAATCACAACGCGGCGGGCGGAACGACCAGCGTGGCGCTGTCGGGTTCGGCCGGCGCGGCCACGCCGACGATTTCGCTGTCGGCGTCGTCGCTCGCGTTCGCCACGGTACCGCTGGGCAGCACCAGCGCGGCGCGGACGGTCACGCTGAGCAACACCGGCTCGGCTGCGCTCAACATCACCGCGCTCACCGCCGGCGGAGCCAACCCCGGCGACTTCGCGCGCGGCGGCACGTGCGCTGCCGGCGGTACGGTGGCCGCGGGTGCGAGCTGCACGATCAGCTTCACGTTTACGCCGGCCGCCCTCGGCGCGCGCAGCGCGACGCTGACGATCGCGTCGAACAATTCGGGCGGCAACGTGACACTGAGCTTGAGCGGCGCGGGTGTCGACAACACGCCGGCGATCGCGCTGTCGCGCACGTCGGTCGCTTTCGGCAACCAGCAGGTCGGAACGACCAGTGCGGCGCAGTCGGTCACCGTCAGCAACGCCGGCGGCGGCACGCTGTCGATCAGCGCGGTGGCCGCGAACAACGGCGCATTCGCGACCGCCGGCAACTGCGTCGGCGCCAGTCTCGCCAACGGCCAGTCGTGCACCGTCAGCGTCACGTTCGCGCCGACCGCGGCGGCGGCCGTCAACGCGACGCTCGCGATCACGCACAACGCCGCCGGCAGTCCGGCGACCGTGGCGCTCGCCGGCACCGGTACGACCGCGCCGGTGCCTGCGGTCGCGCTGTCGCGCACCGCCGTGAACTTCGCCGGCGTGACCGCCGTCGGCCAGCAGTCGATCGCGGAGCGCCTGACCCTGACCAACAACGGGCCGGGCAGCGTCGCGCTGTCGAGTGTGGCCGCGTCGGTGGAGTTCAACGTGGTTGCCGCTGCCGGCGCCTGCGGCGCCGGCCAGACGCTCGCGCAGGGCGCGAGCTGCACGATCGACGTGAGTTTCGCGCCGGCCGCTGCCGGCACGCGGACCGGCACGCTCACCGTCGCGAGCAGCGGCACGCCGTCGACCCTCGTTGCCAACCTGAGCGGTACCGGCTCGGCGGTGGCTGCGGCAGCAGCCGCACCCAATCCGACGGTGGTGGACTTCGGCGCGGTGCGCGTCGGCACGGTCGCCCCCGCGCGCGCGCTGACGATCGCCGATTCGGGCATGACCAACCTGATCGTCAACGACATCGTCGTCGACGCGCCGTTCCGGCTCGCCGCCGGGGGGACCTGCGGCGCGCCGCCGTTCACGTTGACGCCGGGGGCAAGCTGCACGGTGATGGTCGCGTACCAGCCGAGCGGCGCGGGTGTGCACCAGGGCCGCCTGCAGGTGATGGGCAATGCCGCAGCGCCCGCGGTCGTCGCACTGTCCGGACAAGGCGAACAGGTCACCACGGCCGCGGCGGCCGGACCGACCAACGTCGGCTTCGGCGGCGCCGGCGCGCTCGGCACCGCATGGCTTGCCGCGCTCGGCCTGCTCGTGGCGCTCGGCGCGCGCCGCAGACCGGCCAATTGAGAATCATCCCGACAACCCGATCGAAGAGGAGTGCTCGTGAAACTGCGCAACTTCGGAATCGCCGCCCTGCTCGGGGCATCGCTGCAACTGGCCGGCGCCGCGCTTGCGGCGGACGTCGGTCAACCCGCACCCGCGTTCGACCTGCCGGGCGCTTCCGGTCAGGTCAGGCTGGCCGATTTGCGCGGCAAGCTCGTCTACGTCGACTTCTGGGCGTCGTGGTGCGGGCCGTGCAAGCAGTCGTTTCCGTGGATGAACGAGATGCAGGCCAAGTACGGCGGGCACGGGCTGCAGATCGTCGGCATCGCCGTCGACAACAAGCGCGCCGACGCCGAGCAGTTTCTGAAGGAAACGCCGGCCCGGTTCACCGTCGCTTACGACGTCGCCGGCGAGACGCCGAAGAGCTACCGCATCAAAGGCATGCCCAGCTCGTACCTGATCGCGCCCGACGGCCGCGTGTTGTACGCTCACGCCGGTTTCCGCGAGCAGGACAAGAAGGAGCTCGAGGACAGGATCCGGCAGGCGTTGCCGAAGAAACCGTAAGCGGGAGTACACGAAGATGTCGGCTTTGCGAATCGCGTGCATCGTGGCGCTGACCGCGGCGACCGCCGGCTGTGCGGGGCTGCAGCCGGTTCAGCCGTGGGAGAAGGGCTATCTCGCGAAGCCCGAGATGACCTTCGAGGCCGATCCACTGCAGTCGCGCTTCGAGCAGCACATCTACTTCAGCAAGGAAAACGCTTCCGGCGGCTACGGTGTCGGCGGCGGCGGCTGCGGCTGCAACTGAAACAGGACGACGCATCTGAACCACGCAGGCGCGCAACGCGAACGGCAGCCAGGGCGCAGCGCCCCGGCGCCGGATCACCGAGCGGTTGATCGGCGGCCGGGCCGCAGGGTGCCGCGGCGACCGCGCTGCGTGCGTGCCGTCGTGACTCCGTGTCGGGATTCTCTTGGCTGAACGCGCAGGAACGAAATCGGTGATCATCGAAAAGAACGAAGCCGCCGCGGCGGCCACGCGTGCGAGGGCGCGCGATTCGGACTCCGGCATCGCGATCCTCGCCGCCGCGATGGCGCTGCCCGGCGTGGCGCTCGCCGAAAACGCGCCCGAGCAGGGGCTGATCGGCCTCAAGTACCTGTACTACAAGGACTACCAGCCGGGGCTGGACCGCATCCACGTCAGCAGCCCGTCGCTGTACGTGCTGACGCCGCTCGGCCGCGAGTGGTCGCTCGAAGGCTCGATCGTGCGCGACGCGGTGTCCGGCCCTTCGCCGCGCTACCACTCGGCGATCTCCAGCGCGTCGCGCATGCAGGACGAGCGCCACGCGGGCGACTTGCGGCTGACCCGCTACTTCCGCCGCGCCGCGGTCGGCTTCGGCGTCGCGCTGTCGAGCGAAGACGACTACGAGTCGCGCGCGCTGAGCTTCGACGTGCGCATGTCGAGCGACGACAACAACACCGCGATCGTCCTCGGCGCCGGCTACAGCGACGACACGATCAAGCCCAACGACACCGGCGGCGGCAGCGTCACCAGCGACGAGAAGAAGAAGGTCAACGACTTCATCGTCGGCCTCACGCAGGTCGTCACGCCGCGCGACATCGTGCAGGCGAACCTCACGTACTCGCGCGGGCGCGGCTTCTTCAGCGACCCGTACAAGTTCCTCGACAACCGCCCGCGCGAGCGCAACCAGACCGCGCTGCTCGGGCGCTGGAACCATTTTTTCGCAGGCCCCGGCGCGACGCTGCGCTCGAGCTACCGGTACTACTCGGACACGTTCGAGGTCAAGGCGCACACCTTCGGCTTCGAATGGGTGCAGCCCGTTCGCGCGCTGACGGTGACGCCGAGCGTGCGCTACCACACGCAGAGCTCGGCGAACTTCTACGTCGATCCGATCCCGGGCAGCGCGTTTCCGCCGGTCGTGTCGCTGCGGCCGCCGTACTACTCGGCCGACCATCGACTGTCGGCGTTCGGCGCCGTCACCGCGGGCGTCAAG
>Ga0272446_1006624_pt1 | contig 11966 bp, 9 predicted proteins | sample YNPCB0061_FD_194587 | JGI IMG/M metagenome (GOLD analysis project Ga0272446, IMG submission 194587) | Hot spring microbial mat communities from Yellowstone National Park, WY, United States - YNP-CB-006-1 | ecosystem: Environmental > Aquatic > Thermal springs > Hot (42-90C) > Sediment | place... | reverse complement strand
AGCGCCTTGATGAGGCCCGACTCCTCGGCGACGCCGACGCCCACCATCGCGACGATGATCACGCCGACGGCCTGGAAGCTCATGAAGTTGCCGACCACGCCGGTGTACATGAAGCGGATGCCGGCGATGGTCAGCAGGCTTCGCGCTTCCGTCGTGGTGCGCTCGATCGTGCCGGTCTCGGTATTGTAGACGTCATAGGAGACGGCGGCGCCGATCAGCGACAGCACCGTCGAGAGGACGATCACGATCCCGATCAGGATGACGAAGATGACGACCGGGTGCGGAACGCGGTTGCCCACCCGCTCGACCACGTCGAGCAGCTTCTGCATCCCCGTCTTCTGCTCGGAGGCGGCTGCGTCCTGGGCCACGGCGTCTTCCTTCTCGCGGCGGCGAGGCCGGTGGGGCGGAGCGGGCTCGGCGGTCGAAGCTCAGCGCGACAGCGCGTCGAGGATGCGCACCCAGGAGCGGATGCCGTGGTGGAAGCTCGCCAGCTCGTACTTCTCGTTGGGGCTGTGGATGCGGTCGTCGTCGAGCCCGAAGCCGGCGAGGATCACGTCCATGCCGAGGACGTTCCTGATCTCGACCGTCACGGGAATGGAGCCGCCGCCGCCGATGAACGTCGCGTCCTTGCCCCACTCGTCGGACAGCGCCTTCTGCGCCTTCGCGAAGGCCGGGGCCTTGTTGGGGAAGCGGATCGCGCGGCTCGCGCCGTAGCCGATGAACTCGACGCGGCAGTCGGCCGGGACGCGCGCCTTGACGAAGGCGCGGAACGCCTCCCGGATCGCCTGCGGGTCCTGGTCGAACACCAGGCGGAACGACACCTTCGCCGAGGCCACGGCGGGATGACGGTCTTGAACCCGTTGCCCTGGTAGCCGCCGCCCATGCCGTTGATCTCGGCGGTGGGCCGCGACCACACCATCTCGAGAACGGTCCGGTCACGCTCGCCGGCCGGAACGGAAAGGCCGATCGCGCCGAGGAACGCGCTGGCATCGAAGTCGAGGCTGTTCCACTGCGCGCGCAGGCTCTCGGGCAGCTCGGGAACGCCGTCATAGAAGCCGGGGATCGTCACCCGGCCGCTGTCGTCATGCAGGTCGGCGAGGATGCGCGCGAGGATGCGGTTCGGGTTGGCCGCGGCCGAGCCGTAGAACCCCGAGTGAAGGTCGCGGTCGGCAGCGCGGATGATCACCTCCTCCGTCACCATGCCGCGCAGCATGGTCTGGATCGCGGGGGTGGTGGGGTTCCACATGTTGGTGTCGCAGATCAGGCCGATGTCGGCCCGAAGCTCGCCCGCGTGCGCCTTCATGAAGGGCGGCAGGTTGATGCCGCCGGTCTCCTCCTCGCCCTCGAGCAGGATGGTGACGCCGATCGGCAGGCTTCCGGTCACGGCCTTCCAGGCGCGGCAGGCCTCGACGAAGGTCATCAGCTGGCCCTTGTCGTCGGCCGCTCCGCGGGCGCGGATCAGTTTCGTGCCGTCCTCGCGCGTCTCGATGGCAGGATCGAACGGATCGCGATCCCAGCGCTCCAGCGGATCGACGGGCTGGACGTCGTAGTGGCCGTAGAACAACGCCGTCGGCCCGGGCGTGGAACGGTCATGCGCCACGACGATCGGATGCCCTGGCGTCGCGTGCGCGGCGGCCGTGAAGCCGATGCTTGCAAGGTCGGCGACATGCCACTCGGCACAGGCCTTCACGTCCTTCGCGTAGGCAGGGTCGGTCGAGATCGACTTGATGCGGAGCACTTCGAACAGGCGATCCAGCGCCGCGTCGATGTCGGCGTCGACACGGGCAAGAACCTCTTTCAGCTTCGACATGGTCCCCCCCCCCGGTGCGTGCGGGCGCACTGTGAACACACCGGCCACGGTCGTTGCGCGCGTGTCCTGATAGTCAGGCCGTGATCACGGGACGAGTGACAGTATGCCTCGATCAGCCCGCACCGCAAGGGAGATGTGGCGGTGAGAACCGAGCCAGCGCCGTACCGCTGGCATGTTCCACATCGGGCGACGCCGCCGCTCGCGCCGAGCGGCGGCGGTTCGGCAGCGCCTGGCCCAGCCGCGGCCCTGCGCTGCCCGCGACACGCGTCAGTTCGAGCCCTGGCTGCCCATGTTGTACACGGGGAACTGGCCCCCGCTGGGCCCGAGCATCATCGCGGGCTGGATGCCGTTGATGTTCACGCCGAGATTGGCGGCCGTGTCGTAGGTTACCCGAATGCGCTGTCCCTCGGGGCTGATCTTCACCGCCTCGTTCGTTCCCGCCATGCCCGGAGCGCCGTAGACGAGGACGATCGAGTTGCCCTGGACGACGAGGCCGGAGACACGCTCCATCCCCGAACTCCGGTTGATGGTCAGCTCCTGCTTCGGCCCGGCGGCCGCGACAGGCAGCGCGAGCGCCACGGCGCACGCGGTTGCTGCAAGAAGTCGCTTCATCACTCTCTCCCATGCTGGCACGCCGCCGGCACGTCCGGCGGCGCGCCATCTGGCGGTGCGGGGCGATCGCCGCTCTTCCGTGTTCGGGCCGAGCGTTCCGTCCGCCTGCCATGATGATGGCGACGCCCGAACCCGGATGCGGCGTTCGCGCTCCGTCGAGGCGGCCGCCCAGAGGCGCCCGCTTGACCCTCCCATCGTGGGAGGGTCTAGACACGCTCTCGACACGCCACGCTCAAGGAGAGTGGGATGCACCTGCCTGATCCCGTGACGAAGGGCGGCCAACGCCGGCTGGTCGGCGCCGCGCCGCTGCGGCGCACCGGCCAGCCGCGATGACTGCCCCCGAAGCCGCCGGAGCGGCCGCTCCCGCTCGCGCCGCCGAGGCCTCGCTCATCCTGCCGATCTCGGGCATGACCTGCGCCTCCTGCGTCGGCAGGGTCGAGCGCGCGATCGCGGCGGTGCCGGGCGTGACCTCGGTCTCCGTGAACCTCGCGACCGGGCGGGCGACGGTGCGCTTCGCCGGCACGCCCGATGCGGAGGCGGTGATCGCTGCGGTCTCCCGTGCGGGCTACGCGGTCCCGACCGGCGTCACCGATCTTGCCATCGAGGGGATGACCTGTGCCTCCTGTGTCGGCCGCGTCGAGCGTGCGCTGATGGCCGTGCCGGGCGTCACCGGGGCAGCCGTGAACCTCGCCACGGGCCGCGCGCGGGTGGCGCATCTCGCCGCGCTCGCGCCGGGGCGTCTCGAGGCCGCGGTCCGCGCCGCGGGCTACGGCGCGGCTCCGGCCGGCGGCGAGCCGCCCGCCGAGCGGGCCGACCGCGAGCGCACGGCCCAGGCCGCGGAGGAGCGAGCCATCGGTCGCAACGCGCTCGCCGCCGCGGTGCTCGCCCTTCCGCTCGTGGTGCTCGAGATGGGCGCGCACCTGTCGAGCGCGATCCACCGCGCCATCGCCGACGGCATCGGCCTCGCGCTGAGCTGGCAGATCCAGTTCGTGCTCGCCGCGCTGGTGATGTTCGGCCCCGGCCTGCGCTTCCAGACAGCCGGGTGGCGCGCGCTGCGGCACGCCGCGCCGGACATGAACTCGCTGGTCGCGCTCGGCACCGGCGCGGCCTTCGCCTATTCTTCGGTCGCAACATTCGCTCCGGCTCTGCTGCCGGAGGGCGCGCGGCATGTGTTCTTCGAGGCCGCCGCCGTGATCGTCGCGCTGATCCTGCTCGGCCGCTGGCTCGAGGCGCGGAGCAGGGGGCGGACCTCGGAGGCGATCCGGCATCTCGTCGGCCTGCAGCCGCCGACCGCGCGCGTGCTGCGCGGCGGGCTGGAGCAGGAGATCGCCGCGGCGGAGCTGGTCCCGGGCGACGTCGTCCTCGTCCGTCCCGGCGAGCGGCTGCCGGCGGACGGCGAGGTGATCGAGGGCAGCTCGTTCGTCGACGAGTCGATGATCACCGGCGAGCCCGTTCCCGTCGGCAAGGAGCCGGGCGCGCGCGTCAGCGGCGGCACCGTGAACGGCACCGGCGCCTTCCGCTTCCGCGCGACCGCCGTTGGCGCCGACACGGTGCTCGCGCGGATCGTTCGCATGGTGGAGGAGGCGCAGGGAACCAAGCTGCCGATCCAGGCCCTGGTCGATCGGGTGACGATGTGGTTCGTGCCCGCCGTGCTTGCCGTCGCCGGGCTGACCTTCGGGGCCTGGCTGGTCCTCGGGCCCGAACCGGGGCTCGCCTTCGCCCTCGTCAACGCCGTCTCGGTGCTGATCATCGCCTGTCCCTGCGCGATGGGGCTTGCGACGCCCACCTCCATCATGGTGGGAACCGGGCGCGCGGCCGAGCTCGGCGTGCTCTTCCGCAAGGGCGAGGCCCTGCAGGCGCTCGCTTCGGTGGAGGTGGTCGCGTTCGACAAGACCGGCACGCTGACGGAGGGTCGGCCGGTGCTGACGGACCTCGTGCCGGCCGCAGGCGAGGACGCCGGGACGATCCTTTCCCTGGTCGCTGCGGTCGAGGCGCGCTCCGAGCACCCGGTCGCGCAGGCGATCGTCGCCGAAGCTCGGGCGCGCGGGCTCGCCGTCGCTGACGCGGACCGTTTCGAGGCCGTGCCGGGTTTCGGCGCCGCGGCCGACGTGCAGGGGCGGCGCGTCGCCGTCGGCGCCGACCGCTACATGGCGCGCCTCGGCATCGATCTCGCGCCGCTCGCCGCCGCCGCCTCGGCGCTTGCCGGGCAGGGCAGGACGCCGCTCCACGCAGCGGTGGACGGGCGCCTCGTCGCCGCGATCGCCGTCGCCGACCCGGTGAAGCCATCCACGCCTGCCGCGCTCTCGGCCCTGCGGGCGGCGGGGGGGCGCGTGGCGATGGTGACCGGCGACAACCGGCTTGCGGCGGAGGCGATCGCGCGCAGCCTCGGCATCGCCGAGGTCGTCGCGGAGGTGGCGCCCGACGGCAAGGTCGCCGCCGTGGAGGGGCTGCGGGCGGGGGGGCGGAAGGTCGCCTTCGTCGGCGACGGCATCAACGACGCACCCGCGCTTGCCTCCGCCGATGTGGGGCTCGCCATCGGCACCGGAACGGATGTCGCGATCGAGAGCGCCGAGGTGGTGCTGATGTCGGGTGACCTCCGCGCAGTCGTGACCGCCGTCGCGATCAGCCGCGCGACGATGGCGAACATCCGCCAGAACCTCTTCTGGGCCTTCGCCTACAATGTCGCGCTGATCCCGGTGGCGGCAGGCGTGCTCTGGCCGTTCGGCGGCCCGCTGCTGTCGCCCATGCTGGCGGCCGCGGCGATGGGGCTCAGCAGCGTCTTCGTCGTGACGAACGCGCTGAGGCTGCGCCGGTTCCGGCCGCCGGTGTCCACTGCAGGGGAGGGCGGGCGATGACGATCGGCGAGGCGGCGAGGGCCTCCGGCGTGTCGGTGAAGATGATCCGGCACTACGAGGCGGTCGGCCTGCTGCGCACCCCGGCGCGCACGGCGGGGGGCTATCGCGTCTATGGCGCCGAGGACGTCCACACGCTGCGCTTCATCGGCAACGCGCGCGCCCTCGGCTTCGCGCTCGGCGAGATCGCCGAGCTGCTCGCCCTCTGGCGCGACCGCAACCGCGCGAGCGGCGAGGTCAAGCGCCTCGCCCTCGCCCACGTCGCGGCGATCGAACAGAAGGCTGAGGCACTGAAGGCGATGGCCGGGACGCTGCGGCACCTCGCGCGGTCGTGCCATGGTGATGCGAGGCCAGACTGCCCGATCCTCGAGGGGCTTTCCGGCAGCCCGCTCGCCGGACGTCCGAAGGCGGGGGAGGTGCGTGATGGCCGTGCCGGCCGCGTGCCGAACGGGCGTCGGAGCGTCGGGAAGGGGCCGGCCCCGGATCGCGGGCCGTCAGCGGACCATTGCCGCTGACGGTGCCGGTGCCAGCGCTGATGACGGCGACGGCGGCACTCCGCCGCGCAAGCAGCGCCGCAGCGCATGCGGTTCCGCCCGGCACGCCTCCCCGAACGCGGCCAGCGGATCGGCGATTCCCTGGCGCGCAAGCGTCAGAACCTCCTCGAAGGAGAGATTGGGCGAGGCGTAGGTCTCGCCGACCAGCCTGATCAGCGTCTCGGCCGCGACGATCACCTCGCGCGAGGACGACGGGCGCATCCGCCCGATGGCGGCTTCGAGGCAGACCATCACCTCGAGCCCGTCAGGCGTGCGGCTGATCGCGTCCACCAGGCGCTTCGGGACCTCGGTGATGACATCGGCGCAGATGGCCTCCCGCTTGGCCGCCTCCTGCAACCGCAGCTGCGCCTTGAGGTGTCCGCATTGCGCCATTCAGGTGGTGGCGATGGACGAGGCTGCTCCGATCATCGAGCCGATGAGGGCGGTGCCTGCGGAGACGAAGGCTGGATCCATGGCTGCCTCGCACGATTCGGTGTGGCGTCCGGACGGTCCGGCGCGCCACGGCGGACCTCGGGACTCCCCCGTCGGCGGTGCCCGGCGTCAGGCCGCCGCGCTGAGGGTGCGGCGAAGGCGCGTCAGCGCGTAGCCGAACAGGACCGCGCCGATCGCGACCATCGCCAGCAGCTGCGGCCAGACGATCGAGAGGCCGGCGCCGCGGAAGAGAACCGCCTGCGCGAGCGTGACGAAATGCGTCGTCGGTGCGGCGAGCATCACCAGCTGGACGAACTCCGGCATGCTCTCGCGCGGCGTGAAGCCCCCCGAGAGCATCTGCAGCGGCACGATCACCAGGATCACGAGAAGCCCGAACTGCGGCATCGAGCGCGCGATCGTGCCGAGGAAGATGCCGATCGACGTCGTGGCGAAGAGGTTGACCGCCGCGCCGGCCAGGAACAGCGCCACAGAGCCCTGGAACGGCACGCCGAGGAGGCCCTGCACGACGAGTGTGATCGACACTCCGCAGGCGACGAGCACCACCAGCGCCATGGACCAGATCTTGGCCATCATGATCTCGAAGGGCGTCAGCGGCATCACCAGGAGATGCTCGAGCGTGCCGTGCTCGCGCTCGCGGATCAGCGCCGCGCCGGTCAGGATGACCGAGAGCAGGGTCACCTGGTTGATCATCTCGATGACGGAACCGAACCAGGCCCGGGTGAGCTGCGGGTTGTAGCGGACCCTGAGCGCGAGATCGACCGGCAGGCGGTCAACCGCGCGGTAGCGCTGCAGGAAGGCGTTCACCTCCCCCCTGACGATCGCCTGGATGTAGCCGCTGCCGCTGAAGGCCTGGGTGATGGTCGTCGCATCGACGTTGAGCTGGATGGTCGGCTGCCGCCTCGCCAGCAGGTCGCGCTGGAAGTGGGGCGGGATGTCGAGCGCGAAGGTGCTGAGGCCGCCATCGAGGCGCTCGTCCATCTCGCTCTGGCCGATCATGACCGGTGGGAGGAAGTAGGGCGGATAGAAGGCGCCGGCGATGCGCGCTGAGAGGGGCGACTGGTCCTCGTCGACGATCGCGATGGTGGCGCGGCTGAGCGTGTCCGGGATCGCCGTCGCCGCGGTGTAGACCGCGAAGGTGAAGGCCCAGACGACCAGCGCAAGCATGATCGGGTCACGATAGAGGCTGCGCAGCTCCTTGACGCCGAGATGCAGGATGTTGGCGGCGCGGCGCATCGCTCATCGCTCCTGCTTCGGCAGCAGCATGACGCTGAGCCCGATCAGGACCGGCAGGGTGATCAGGAGAGGCACGAACGACGTCGCCACCTCCGGCAGCGCCAGCGCCTTCGAGAAGATGCCCCGCGCGATCGTCAGGTAGTGCGTGGTTGGGAAGGTTTCGCCGATCACCGCGCCGGCGCCCTGGAGCGAGGAGACCGGGTAGATCACGCCCGAAAAGCTGATCGCCGGAACCATCGTGCCGATGGCCGTGCCGAACACGGCGGCGATCTGGCTCCGCATGAACGTCGAGGCGAGCAGGCCGATCGCCGTCGCCACGCAGACATAGACGAGCGTCGCAAGCGCGAGCGTCGGCAGGTCGCCCTTCACCGGCACGCCGAACCAGAGATCGGCCAGAAGCGTGAGCATCGCGAAGTTCGCCATGGCGAGGGCGACATAGGGCAGCTGCTTGCCGAGCAGGAACTCGAGCCGCGTGGTGGGCGTGACGTAGAGGTTGACGATGGAGCCGAGCTCCTTCTCCCGCACCACGCTGAGGGCGGTCAGCATCGCCGGGATCAGCAGCAGCAGGAGCGCGATGATCGCCGGCACGAGCGCCGGCACGCTCCTGACATCGGGGTTGTAGCGGTAGCGGATCTCGATCTGGAACTGGGCGGGCGGCAGAACCTCGCTCGCCTGACGCGAGGCGCGGTCGGCCAGCCACTGGTTGTGCAGCTGTGTCGCGTAGCTCCGGATCGTCTCGGCGCGCAGCGGCATCGCGCCGTCGATCCAGACCCCGAGCGTCACCGGCCGCCGGCGCTCGACGTCACGCCCGAAATTGGGCGGTATCTCGATCGCGAGGCTGAGCTCGCCCGATCGCATGCGGCGGTCGAGGTCGGCGTGGTCGAGGATCGGCGCCTGCTCGGCGAAGTAGCGTGGCGAGCCGGCGATGTTGAGGGCGTAGTCGCGGCTGATGCTGGTGTTGTCGCGGTCGAGCACGGCGAAGGTCAGGTTCTCGACGTCCACCGTGATGCCGTAGCTCATGATGATCATGAGGATCAGGGAGCCGACCAGCGCCAGTGTCGCGCGCACCGGGTCGCGCCGGAGCTCGAGCGCTTCGCGGCGCGAATGGCTGAACAGCCGCCGGAGATCGAGGCCTTGTCGCCCGGCAGGCGCGGCCGCTGAACCGTCCGAGGTCGGCTCCGGCACCTCGTGCGCTGCAGCTGGCGCCGCGGCGTCCGTGCCCTCGGTCGCCTCCTCGAGGTAGCCGATGAAGGCGTCCTCCAGCGTGGCGGCCCCACGCTTCTCGACGATGCCGCGGGGCGTGTCGCTGACCAGCACCTTGCCGGCGTTCATCAGCGAGATCCGGTCGCAGCGCTCTGCCTCGTTCATGAAGTGGGTCGAGATGAAGATCGTGACCCTGTCGCGGCGCGACAGCTCGACCAGGATCTGCCAGAAACCGTCGCGTGCGACGGGATCGACGCCCGAGGTCGGCTCGTCGAGGATCAGAAGCTCCGGCCTGTGGATCATCGCCACCGCGAGCGACAGGCGCTGGCGCAGCCCGAGCGGCAGCGCGTCGGGCAGCGTCTCCATGATCGCGCCGAGCCCGAAGCGCTCGGCCATCTCCGCGACGCGGCCCGGGATCGCCTCCTCCGGCAGGTGGAACAGCCTCGCGTGGAGTTCGAGGTTCTGCCGCACGGTGAGTTCCGAGTAGAGCGAGAAGGCCTGCGTCATGAACCCGACGCGCCGGCGCGTCTCGAGGTCGGCCGCGTCGACCGCCTGGCCGAACAGCCAGGCCTGCCCCTCGGTCGGGGGCAGGAGCCCGGTCAGCATCTTCATCGTCGTCGTCTTGCCGCAGCCGTTGGAGCCGAGGAAGCCGAAGATCTCGCCCGGCATGATGCGGAAGCTCACGTGGTCCACCGCCGTGAAGTCGCCGAAGCGCTGCGTCAGGCCGCTCGCCTCGATCGCGGCCACGGCATCGCTCGCCGTCTGGTAGGGCGGTATCTCGACCCGCCGGTGGCCCTGCCGCTTCTCCTCGGGCAGCAGCGCGATGAAGGCCTCCTCGAGCGTTGCGGCGGCGGTGCGTGCGAGAATCTCCCGCGGCGCTCCGGTGGCGAGCACGCGGCCCCCGTCCATGGCGGCGAGCCAGTCGAAGGCCGCCGCCTCCTCCATGTAGGCGGTGGCGACCATCACGCTCATGGATGGACGCTCTGCGCGGATGCGCCGGATCAGGTCCCAGAACTGTCGGCGCGACAGCGGATCGACGCCGGTGGTCGGCTCGTCGAGGATCAGGAGGTCGGGGTCGTGGATCAGCGAGCAGCAGAGGCTGAGCTTCTGCTTCATGCCGCCCGAGAGCTTGCCGGCGGGCCTGCCGGTGAAGCGCGCGAGGCCCGTGCTCTCGGTGAGCTCGGCGATCCGCCGCTCGCGTTCCGCACGGTCCAGGCCGAACAGGCGGCCGAAGAAGTCGATGTTCTCGAACACCGAAAGCGTCGGGTAGAGGTTCCTGCCTAGGCCCTGCGGCATGTAGGCGATGCGCGGCCCGACCTCGGCGCGGTGCCGCGCCTCCGCCATGTCGCCGCCCAGCACCTCGATGCGGCCCGCCTGCAGCCTGCGGGCGCCGGAGATCAGCGCGAGCAGGCTCGACTTTCCCACCCCGTCGGGCCCGATCAGCCCGACCATGCGGCCGGCCGGGACGTCGAGGCTCACCTCGTCAAGGGCGCACACGGAGCCGTACTGCAGGCTGACCTCTGCCAGGCGAGCCACCGGGGCGAGCGCCGCCTCGGCCGCCATCGGCCCCGCGACGGGCAGCGTCGTCATCGCGACGGCAGCCGGACGTTCAGGTTGGCTGGCCATTCCGCCCCCGGGTCGAGGCGGACATAGGCGACGCCGGGCAAGCCGGTCTTGACCTTGGTGATGTGCGCGCGAAGGAGGTCCGGGTCGATCCGCGCCTTGATGCGGAACATCAGCTTCAGGCGCTCCTCCGCGGTCTCCACGGTCTTCGGCGTGAACTGCGCCACGTCGGCGACCATCGAGACCTGGGCGGGGATGACGAGCTCCGGCGCGGCGTCGAGCACGATCCGCACATCGGCTCCCATCGTCACCCTGCCGGCTGAGGCGGTCGGCAGGAAGAACAGCATGTAGACATCGCCGAGATCGACGAGGTTCAGCACGCGCCCGCCCGCCGGCAGCACCTCTCCGGGTTCGGCGACGCGGAACTGCACGCGCCCGTCGCGGGGCGAGCGAAGCTGGCTGTCGTCGATGTCGGCCTGGATGCGCTCGATGGTCGCGCGCGTCGAATCGACGGCCGCCTCGGCGCCGACCACCATCGCGCGCGCCGCGTGCAGCGCGGCGTCGGCTGCCGCGACCTGCGCACGCGCGGTGTTCACCGCCGCGCGCGCGGCGAGGAAGGCCGCCCGTTCGTCGTCCAGCCTGCTGTAGGGGACGACCGACCGCGGCGCGAGTTCCTCCGAGCGTGCGAAGCGGCGCTGCGCGCCGTCGAGATCGGCCTCGCGCTGTGCCACGACGGCCTCGGCCGCTGCCTTCTCGGCCTCGCGCTGCGTCACCTGGCTGCGCGCGGCGTCGACGGCGATCTGTGCCATGCGAAGCTGCGCTTCGGCTTCCCTGCGCTGCGCCTCGAGCACTGCCGTGTCCATCCGCGCCACGAGCTGGCCGGCGGTGACGAAGTCGCCTTCCTGGACGAGGATCTCTCGGATGCGGCCGGGGATCTTCGTGGCAACGTCGATCTCGGTCGCTTCGATGCGGCCGTTGCCGGTGACGAAGCCGGGGGGGAGGCCCTGCGGCTTCAGCGACTGCCAGGCAAGGAACCCGCCGACGGTCAGCGCCGCCGCGATCGCCCCCGGCAGCAGCCAGGACCGCGCCGGCGCCGGCGGCTTCGCCGATGGCCGTGCGTGTGACACGGCGCCGGCGTGTGCCGGAGGCGCCGCTTCCTTGGGGGCCGGCGGCTGCAGGGAGGTTGCTTCCATCGTCGCACTCCTCGGCGGTCCGCCGGCGCCTTCCATTGCGATACGTCGGGCGCGGGCCATCAGGACCGCGTCCGCGCATCGGGCGATACGCGCCCGCGCCGAGGCACTCCATGATCCTGATCAAATCCGCCCTGGTATGCGACTTCCGATCGATCATGGTTACGAGGTCGCAGCAATCCTTCGCCTGTGACGATCAACACCGGCGCGAAAAGCACGCGAGGCGCACCAGGGGAGATCAGCGGAGCTTCCCGCTCCCGCATGATCGTGCCCCGCGATGATGCCGTGATGCAGTGTCGGAACGGACAGGCGGGGAGGGACGAAGCCACGACGGGATGGCCATCCCGGTGCCTCGATCAAGGCCCCCGATGCAAACGACCGGGCGCGGACAGCCAGTGACGTCGACCGCGTGCCGGCGGTTCGAACGCTCCCGGCGCCCATCTCGGGCGCCCTCCGCTCAGGCCGGATGAGATGGCCAGCGCCGGATACGATCCCGGTTTCGGTGGCGTCCCGTAGG
>Ga0272446_1006623_pt1 | contig 11967 bp, 4 predicted proteins | sample YNPCB0061_FD_194587 | JGI IMG/M metagenome (GOLD analysis project Ga0272446, IMG submission 194587) | Hot spring microbial mat communities from Yellowstone National Park, WY, United States - YNP-CB-006-1 | ecosystem: Environmental > Aquatic > Thermal springs > Hot (42-90C) > Sediment | place... | reverse complement strand
CGTTTCTCTCAAAGTACTCTCCGGCTTCTTTCAACAATTTCGGCTCACGGTAGAGCACTGAAACGTTGCCGGTGGAAAGAACGGCTGACGGGCTAGGACTTTCAACAATTTCGGCTCACGGTAGAGCACTGAAACCGACCATTTGATGCGGTGGATGAGGATAAATCCAGCTTTCAACAATTTCGGCTCACGGTAGAGCACTGAAACTCAGAGCGCGCCGCGATTGCAAAGACGCTCAAAGAACTTTCAACAATTTCGGCTCACGGTAGAGCACTGAAACTTCGCGGCGTCGTCAGCAGTTTCGCAAACAATCTCATCTTTCAACAATTTCGGCTCACGGTAGAGCACTGAAACGCGAAAGGTACAGATTGGCCTTATCCTTCGCCGCGTTCTTTCAACAATTTCGGCTCACGGTAGAGCACTGAAACTCGAAGAAGCCAAATTGTACGACATTGACCGACGGACTTTCAACAATTTCGGCTCACGGTAGAGCACTGAAACAAGACCGATTTTTCAACGTCACTTTGAGTTTTTCGGCTTTCAACAATTTCGGCTCACGGTAGAGCACTGAAACCGCGCTGAAGCGCGCCGAATCCTAGCGCTTCAATCACTTTCAACAATTTCGGCTCACGGTAGAGCACTGAAACGTTGAGGTTATCCGCCCGTTGCTGAGGCTAGACGGGCTCTTTCAACAATTTCGGCTCACGGTAGAGCACTGAAACCTCGTTGTGTTCCCGCCACGAGCGGATTTCGTTCAGACTTTCAACAATTTCGGCTCACGGTAGAGCACTGAAACTGCGGTAACACTGCACTCGGTGGATAAGGTCAGCCCGACTTTCAACAATTTCGGCTCACGGTAGAGCACTGAAACTTTCGGCTTACATTGAGGGGTTGACGGAAACCGAACTTTCAACAATTTCGGCTCACGGTAGAGCACTGAAACACGGCGAAGAGTTGGATATTCGATCCGCATTCAAGGCGCTTTCAACAATTTCGGCTCACGGTAGAGCACTGAAACTCCTTCACCGACCGGCAAAGGTCTGGTCTGCGACTGCCTTTCAACAATTTCGGCTCACGGTAGAGCACTGAAACGAGCAGCCGCGAACGGCCAGCACAAGGCCACTGGGCCTTTCAACAATTTCGGCTCACGGTAGAGCACTGAAACACGCGGAGAAGACCGACAAACGACGGCACAGACGGCGCTTTCAACAATTTCGGCTCACGGTAGAGCACTGAAACTAGAAGTAGAGGAACGCTACGGCTTTGGCGATCTGCCTTTCAACAATTTCGGCTCACGGTAGAGCACTGAAACCTTCCGCTCTTAATCGTATTAGCGACTGACATTATCTTTCAACAATTTCGGCTCACGGTAGAGCACTGAAACAGTGCTTCAATCACTAATTCCTCTTCTTTCGTCTCCTCTTTCAACAATTTCGGCTCACGGTAGAGCACTGAAACAGTCGGTAGCTTCGGGGAAGCTACCATACTGATAAACTTTCAACAATTTCGGCTCACGGTAGAGCACTGAAACAATTGCGTACCACCCAACGCAAACAAAGCATATGTTTGTCTTTCAACAATTTCGGCTCACGGTAGAGCACTGAAACATCGTATCGAGCACCCGAATATCATACCGCTCGCCACTCTTTCAACAATTTCGGCTCACGGTAGAGCACTGAAACCTCAACCGTCAAGCCGTCATATGCGGCATCAATGATCTTTCAACAATTTCGGCTCACGGTAGAGCACTGAAACGGTATTACTGGTACCAGGGTAGTGATAGCGATTCTGGCCTTTCAACAATTTCGGCTCACGGTAGAGCACTGAAACCTCATCAGCGCTGATGAGGGGTTGGGGTTGGTTGACTTTCAACAATTTCGGCTCACGGTAGAGCACTGAAACCCAAGCGACACTAACGATCATCGTTGGTGTCGGCGTCTTTCAACAATTTCGGCTCACGGTAGAGCACTGAAACATCTCCATCATCGCGTGATCGTGTTCTTCACTGCAACACTTTCAACAATTTCGGCTCACGGTAGAGCACTGAAACCTGTAATGACGACGATCACGCCGACGACAGCGCTAACTTTCAACAATTTCGGCTCACGGTAGAGCACTGAAACTGAAGCGCTGCTGACCGAGGCCTACCCGGGCCGCGCTTTCAACAATTTCGGCTCACGGTAGAGCACTGAAACACTTGACCGGCAGAAGCCAATCGCGGCGCTAGAGGTCTTTCAACAATTTCGGCTCACGGTAGAGCACTGAAACCGAATGTTAGAGCAGCGAGTGGGGGAGGTGGTGCGCGGTGCTTTCAACAATTTCGGCTCACGGTAGAGCACTGAAACTCGTCGGACATTGGAAAAGTTTACGAAAAAACGAACATCTTTCAACAATTTCGGCTCACGGTAGAGCACTGAAACCAGATGAAACATCAGTGCTGCGGTAACGCTGTGGTCTTTCAACAATTTCGGCTCACGGTAGAGCACTGAAACCGAAGCTACCATACTGATAAACAACAAAAAAATAATCTTTCAACAATTTCGGCTCACGGTAGAGCACTGAAACTTCGCGACGGCCCAGCGCGCTGTGCGGTGCCAAACGTCTTTCAACAATTTCGGCTCACGGTAGAGCACTGAAACCGAGTTTCGCGCCGGTCGCGGGCCGCAACCAGCAGTGTCTTTCAACAATTTCGGCTCACGGTAGAGCACTGAAACCTCCAACACGCGAAAGATTTTACGTTTTCTACGTCTCCTTTCAACAATTTCGGCTCACGGTAGAGCACTGAAACAACGCTCGCGGTTCGAGCAGTGGCTGAGGCAGCTCGTCTTTCAACAATTTCGGCTCACGGTAGAGCACTGAAACCGCGGCAGCGCGGGCGGTAACTGACACAACACTGCGCTTTCAACAATTTCGGCTCACGGTAGAGCACTGAAACGCAGCGAGCGGACGCGGCGGGGGATCACTCCCGCGTTCTTTCAACAATTTCGGCTCACGGTAGAGCACTGAAACTTCGTTTGTTGATTACTTCTTACGTCTCTACTATACCGCTTTCAACAATTTCGGCTCACGGTAGAGCACTGAAACAAGAGCCGGTAAAGGCGTCAATTCGCATATCAATTTGCCCTTTCAACAATTTCGGCTCACGGTAGAGCACTGAAACGCTCGGTGGAGGGGTTTGGATTGGTTGGCGGTTGTTCTTTCAACAATTTCGGCTCACGGTAGAGCACTGAAACTTCTTGGTATTGCTTACTTACTGTGTCTATACTATCTTTCAACAATTTCGGCTCACGGTAGAGCACTGAAACGACGTTCCACAAACGGACAGTCCGACGGCGCTGATGGGCTTTCAACAATTTCGGCTCACGGTAGAGCACTGAAACTCTGTGGGGATGAAGATCAGCGGAGAAACATACGCTTTCCTTTCAACAATTTCGGCTCACGGTAGAGCACTGAAACGTCTTGATGAATAACCGGTTCCCGGTAGATCATTAACCTTTCAACAATTTCGGCTCACGGTAGAGCACTGAAACCGTCGATTGGTCGCGGTGGGCGAACGAGGATACGTCTTTCAACAATTTCGGCTCACGGTAGAGCACTGAAACATACTCTTTGTCGCGGCGCTGTTGCGTCGGCTTGGCGTCGCTTTCAACAATTTCGGCTCACGGTAGAGCACTGAAACTCAAGGAGGTGTTACGAATTAGACTAGAAAGGCACAACCTTTCAACAATTTCGGCTCACGGTAGAGCACTGAAACTTAAAACAAGCCGGAGGGAGAAACCAACTCCCTTTTCGTCTTTCAACAATTTCGGCTCACGGTAGAGCACTGAAACAGTTTGGAACGAACGTGCCGGTTGGAGTACGAAGTTCGCTTTCAACAATTTCGGCTCACGGTAGAGCACTGAAACTTGAACAACGTAAAACTTCCACATTGAAGCGCGGTCTTTCAACAATTTCGGCTCACGGTAGAGCACTGAAACGAAATAATGGGGTTTGTTGACTTTTCGCAAACGTTTCCTTTCAACAATTTCGGCTCACGGTAGAGCACTGAAACGCTGCACCGCCTCTCGCGTCAGGAGCGGAAGTGGCCTTTCAACAATTTCGGCTCACGGTAGAGCACTGAAACCCGCGTTGATTGACGCGATTGCGTCTTTAATTCGCTCTTTCAACAATTTCGGCTCACGGTAGAGCACTGAAACCTTCTTCCGCCAGCGCCTCCGGCACTATCGCGAGGGCTTCTTTCAACAATTTCGGCTCACGGTAGAGCACTGAAACGCAGCGAAAAATTGAAGAATATCTACCAATTCCATCCCCTTTCAACAATTTCGGCTCACGGTAGAGCACTGAAACCGCTACTAATTCTGGTAAATTGTATTTTTGAAAAATTCTTTCAACAATTTCGGCTCACGGTAGAGCACTGAAACCGCTTGACGCGGTTGGTAGCGGGTTTCGCGCGAATGCTTTCAACAATTTCGGCTCACGGTAGAGCACTGAAACCAGACGGCGCGGATCGAAGCCGCGCTTGATGCTGGTGCCTTTCAACAATTTCGGCTCACGGTAGAGCACTGAAACGGTCGGTTTTTCGCGGTATACAAAGGCGCGAGAATACTTTCAACAATTTCGGCTCACGGTAGAGCACTGAAACCGATCAACACACATATCTGATCGAGGATTGGCGGAGGGCTTTCAACAATTTCGGCTCACGGTAGAGCACTGAAACCGGCTCGGCAGGCGTTGGTGTAATACTCGCATCCACTTTCAACAATTTCGGCTCACGGTAGAGCACTGAAACCCGTCGCGCTTTGACCCAACTAGCCCGCGACCGTCGCTTTCAACAATTTCGGCTCACGGTAGAGCACTGAAACACGCGGATTGGACGCGGCCAGCAGATGTTCGTCTGCTGCTTTCAACAATTTCGGCTCACGGTAGAGCACTGAAACCGCTGGACGATCCGCGCTGGATGACGATTAGACGTCTTTCAACAATTTCGGCTCACGGTAGAGCACTGAAACCTTTTTTGAAGTATATTTACCGTCCGCACCGTCTTCTCTTTCAACAATTTCGGCTCACGGTAGAGCACTGAAACACAAAATCTAACACAAATGCGCTCGCGTTCCGGTACTCTCTTTCAACAATTTCGGCTCACGGTAGAGCACTGAAACATCATCTTCTGTCAACAATACGTCAATCCGACCAGCTTTCAACAATTTCGGCTCACGGTAGAGCACTGAAACCCAGCGCGGAATGCGACTTGACGGGACGCAGGTAGGCTTTCAACAATTTCGGCTCACGGTAGAGCACTGAAACCTCGCGCGATTTTTCAACGCGAATGTGACTGCGGATACTTTCAACAATTTCGGCTCACGGTAGAGCACTGAAACGGCGCTGCTGTCGCTGTTCCGGGCCGGTGGCGACAACCTTTCAACAATTTCGGCTCACGGTAGAGCACTGAAACGCGCCCAATCTTCGTTGCGAAATTTAAACCCAAACACTTTCAACAATTTCGGCTCACGGTAGAGCACTGAAACACAAGCGGTTGCTGACGCTGTATTTTGACACCGAAAACTTTCAACAATTTCGGCTCACGGTAGAGCACTGAAACGTCTTCAACGCTCGTAGACCAGTTCGCGTATTTCGCTTTCAACAATTTCGGCTCACGGTAGAGCACTGAAACACGAGCGCGCTTTACCGCGAGTGGAAACGGAACGATCTTTCAACAATTTCGGCTCACGGTAGAGCACTGAAACGGCACAACAAGCGTTTCGTTTTTTGCTGGTATCAACTTTCAACAATTTCGGCTCACGGTAGAGCACTGAAACTCGGCACCGGCGTTTCGATTGATATTGAAGGTTTCGCCTTTCAACAATTTCGGCTCACGGTAGAGCACTGAAACGGATTTTAGCATCGGAACCCGTCAAATACGAAGTTGCTTTCAACAATTTCGGCTCACGGTAGAGCACTGAAACGACGACAGAACAAACATATGCTTTGTTTGCGTTGGCTTTCAACAATTTCGGCTCACGGTAGAGCACTGAAACCTGTTTTTGCGTCATAATAATCTGGATCAGCACCTAGCTTTCAACAATTTCGGCTCACGGTAGAGCACTGAAACCTGTCTCAACGCGGCCTGGGTAAGCCTCAACCAGCAGCTTTCAACAATTTCGGCTCACGGTAGAGCACTGAAACGTCAAATACGAAGTTGTCAACGATGCAGATGGCTACGTTGCTTTCAACAATTTCGGCTCACGGTAGAGCACTGAAACTCTCGCGGATGCGGCAGCGGGCGGCTCGCAGGTGGGCTTTCAACAATTTCGGCTCACGGTAGAGCACTGAAACTAATAGTGCCGCGACGAACAACATCGGTTTTTGACGGACTTTCAACAATTTCGGCTCACGGTAGAGCACTGAAACCGCATTGTCGTACTGCGTTCCGCGAAGGGAACGGGTCTTTCAACAATTTCGGCTCACGGTAGAGCACTGAAACCTTTGCAGCACAAACTGCACTGTTGTCTGCGCATCCCAGCTTTCAACAATTTCGGCTCACGGTAGAGCACTGAAACCGTCGCTGCGCTCCCAACCCGGCGCGGCGCGACGAGGCTTTCAACAATTTCGGCTCACGGTAGAGCACTGAAACGCTCGCGACTGATCCCGATTCGCTGCAACGCCGCCAGCTTTCAACAATTTCGGCTCACGGTAGAGCACTGAAACGTCCTTCTGGTGGAAGGATGGGTGTATCGCGCTCGTCGTCTTTCAACAATTTCGGCTCACGGTAGAGCACTGAAACACGCGATGTTTCCACAAAGTTGGGAACGATATTTGTGGCTTTCAACAATTTCGGCTCACGGTAGAGCACTGAAACCTAAAAATTTCAACGTCATCCAATCCAAGTCAGTTGCTTTCAACAATTTCGGCTCACGGTAGAGCACTGAAACTCCTCCTCCTTCTTGCGCCCACGTTGGACGAGCCGGCCTTTCAACAATTTCGGCTCACGGTAGAGCACTGAAACACACGCGCTCGATTGCGAAATTCGTGAGCGCTTTGTGCTTTCAACAATTTCGGCTCACGGTAGAGCACTGAAACAGCATCGCTGAGATGATAATCACCACGATGATGATACTCTTTCAACAATTTCGGCTCACGGTAGAGCACTGAAACTCCGCGGATCCACACGACCCGGAACGCGCTGAGGAGCTTTCAACAATTTCGGCTCACGGTAGAGCACTGAAACTTGTCGCGATGGTTGGACTGATGTTGAACGCGTCCACTTTCAACAATTTCGGCTCACGGTAGAGCACTGAAACGGCCGTCCCACACGCGCTCGATTGCGAACGCGGTGACTCTTTCAACAATTTCGGCTCACGGTAGAGCACTGAAACCGGGTGCGAAAGCCGCGTGGGGGAGGCGGCCGAGTGCTTTCAACAATTTCGGCTCACGGTAGAGCACTGAAACCACAAGTGCAGCTCAACAACAACCACGCGCACCCGCTTTCAACAATTTCGGCTCACGGTAGAGCACTGAAACGTCGGCGCCGAGAATCGTAATCGTGGCCGACTCGCCCGCTTTCAACAATTTCGGCTCACGGTAGAGCACTGAAACTCACGGGGTCGCTGACTATCTACGGACCCGCTGTCGCTTTCAACAATTTCGGCTCACGGTAGAGCACTGAAACGTACAAGCGCCTCACGTTGGCATGGGGCGATTTCACTTTCAACAATTTCGGCTCACGGTAGAGCACTGAAACCCGGAAGACCGGTACGGATCCGGCATGTTCGAGATTCTTTCAACAATTTCGGCTCACGGTAGAGCACTGAAACTCGCGCGTGTACAACGATGCTAACTCCATCAAGCGCATACTTTCAACAATTTCGGCTCACGGTAGAGCACTGAAACCGATTCGTCGAGCAGAATGACACAATCAACAAGCTCAGCTTTCAACAATTTCGGCTCACGGTAGAGCACTGAAACGCTCCACTCAACGTATGCACGCAGCCTCGTCGCCCACGACTTTCAACAATTTCGGCTCACGGTAGAGCACTGAAACGAACAGTGCTAAAGCGTCGCTTGGTGTGTTTTCAACTTTCAACAATTTCGGCTCACGGTAGAGCACTGAAACAGCAAGAGAAAGGCGTTTATAGCGAAAACATATGCTCACCTTTCAACAATTTCGGCTCACGGTAGAGCACTGAAACTCGGCGCTGGCGTTGGCGTTGCTGGAGGCGAGCCGCCTTTCAACAATTTCGGCTCACGGTAGAGCACTGAAACTTGCGCGCGCAACCGTCGCGCGCGGAACTGGTGCGACTTTCAACAATTTCGGCTCACGGTAGAGCACTGAAACGCTTGATGACGATCGGCGTCGCCTCCAGCCCACGACTTTCAACAATTTCGGCTCACGGTAGAGCACTGAAACGCTTGCGTTGGGAATCATCTCAGACGCGAGCGTAGCTTTCAACAATTTCGGCTCACGGTAGAGCACTGAAACTGGGTGCAGACGGGGTTTAACACGGCTGGTTGGGGCCTTTCAACAATTTCGGCTCACGGTAGAGCACTGAAACCACGTCAATTGTTGCGTGTTCAACCATTGCGCGCGCTTTCAACAATTTCGGCTCACGGTAGAGCACTGAAACTGATCATTGCTCACCTCCTGTTTGCCTCTCTCTCCTTCTTTCAACAATTTCGGCTCACGGTAGAGCACTGAAACCTGCTCTGATCTGTGTCGCCCATGACGGCACATTGACTTTCAACAATTTCGGCTCACGGTAGAGCACTGAAACAGTGCTGCCCTGCCATCCCAGACGCGCTCGATTGACTTTCAACAATTTCGGCTCACGGTAGAGCACTGAAACTTCTCATACTAGACGCTGTAGCTCTAGTATACGACAGCCTTTCAACAATTTCGGCTCACGGTAGAGCACTGAAACCTAACGCAACACAGTTATCAGATATATCTGCCACTGGCTTTCAACAATTTCGGCTCACGGTAGAGCACTGAAACCTCTTCGACATTGACCGTACTCGCGTTCGCTGCCGATGCTTTCAACAATTTCGGCTCACGGTAGAGCACTGAAACCGAGTCGGTGTGCGAGCGCCAAAAACAGCGCACCGTCCTTTCAACAATTTCGGCTCACGGTAGAGCACTGAAACTTGCGACGACCGTCACGGCGATGATGCTCATCGCTGCTTTCAACAATTTCGGCTCACGGTAGAGCACTGAAACTGTCGCTCGACTCGCAAGGGGTGAGCATATGTTTTCCTTTCAACAATTTCGGCTCACGGTAGAGCACTGAAACGTGCGAGTAGTACGTTGGTACTGGTTAGCGATTGCACCTTTCAACAATTTCGGCTCACGGTAGAGCACTGAAACTGTCGGGACGGTGGTAACAGTGAGAGAGACGGGTTTGCTTTCAACAATTTCGGCTCACGGTAGAGCACTGAAACGAATTGCTCCAGCGCGCTGCTGAGCTGATGATCACAACTTTCAACAATTTCGGCTCACGGTAGAGCACTGAAACAAAACGTTCCATCAGTTTATCGAGTAAGAATGGTAACTTTCAACAATTTCGGCTCACGGTAGAGCACTGAAACGCGCGTTGAAAAAATAATCGATTATTGTAAGCTGCCTTTCAACAATTTCGGCTCACGGTAGAGCACTGAAACTACATACAAACAGCGGGAAATTGTTTCGGTTGGGTTGTCTTTCAACAATTTCGGCTCACGGTAGAGCACTGAAACTGCGAACTATCCCCCACGCAACCGTCCGCACGTCAACTTTCAACAATTTCGGCTCACGGTAGAGCACTGAAACACAGGCCGGGGATACCGGGGCCATCCGCGCCGAGAACTTTCAACAATTTCGGCTCACGGTAGAGCACTGAAACGGTGGTATATTCTCGATGTTTTTGAAGACACCGGCGCCTTTCAACAATTTCGGCTCACGGTAGAGCACTGAAACCACACGCAACCACTCACATTCACGTTCAGTCATCAGCTTTCAACAATTTCGGCTCACGGTAGAGCACTGAAACCGCAAGACGCTGACCGCGTATCTTCGCAAACTGAACTTTCAACAATTTCGGCTCACGGTAGAGCACTGAAACGCTCTCTTTCAACACGACGATCCGGTTGCGCTAACACTTTCAACAATTTCGGCTCACGGTAGAGCACTGAAACTCGGTGATGAGCGTCCACAAAGCACTCACGCTCTTTTCACTTTCAACAATTTCGGCTCACGGTAGAGCACTGAAACCCGCCGGAGGAGCGAACCGGACCGGCCACGCTCGACTTTCAACAATTTCGGCTCACGGTAGAGCACTGAAACATCATCGCTGTCGAGTGTGTCGTACTCCGCGAGCAGCTCCTTTCAACAATTTCGGCTCACGGTAGAGCACTGAAACCTCTCTCGTTGGGGAGAGAGAGGCAAACGTGGAGGTGCTTTCAACAATTTCGGCTCACGGTAGAGCACTGAAACGTCGCTCCAGCACGGGCACAGACGCAGGAGTCCTGCGTCTTTCAACAATTTCGGCTCACGGTAGAGCACTGAAACGATTCTGCGGGCTGGTCGGTAGGTTAGTGGGTTGGCCTTTCAACAATTTCGGCTCACGGTAGAGCACTGAAACGTGTGAGCCAGACTGCGAACGACGTTTTGCCGCCACCACTTTCAACAATTTCGGCTCACGGTAGAGCACTGAAACGCTACACGTCACTTTCATCGCTCTCGATCAACCCGCTTTCAACAATTTCGGCTCACGGTAGAGCACTGAAACTTTGTGACACGCGATGAGGCACAGACATACGCGGATGCTTTCAACAATTTCGGCTCACGGTAGAGCACTGAAACCGACACGCAAAACACTAACTGCATTTCTACGCAAACTGACTTTCAACAATTTCGGCTCACGGTAGAGCACTGAAACCGATTCTCACGCGAAACCCGCTCCAGACTCTCTCCGCTTTCAACAATTTCGGCTCACGGTAGAGCACTGAAACTTCGAACCGTGTGGATTCGAGGGCGATACGGCGGCGCTTTCAACAATTTCGGCTCACGGTAGAGCACTGAAACAGCTGGGCGACGAGGCTGCGTGCATACGTTGAGTGGCTTTCAACAATTTCGGCTCACGGTAGAGCACTGAAACTCCCTCACAAACAATCATCCCGCCTGCACCAATGCCTTTCAACAATTTCGGCTCACGGTAGAGCACTGAAACTTTGGAATAGCGGTGGCAGGCGCTGGACGTTTTTGTCTTTCAACAATTTCGGCTCACGGTAGAGCACTGAAACCGATTCGTCGAGCAGAATGACACAATCAACAAGCTCACTTTCAACAATTTCGGCTCACGGTAGAGCACTGAAACATCATCGCTGTCGAGTGTGTCGTACTCCGCGAGCAGCTCTTTCAACAATTTCGGCTCACGGTAGAGCACTGAAACATCGGGCTGGGATGGGGCGACGGATGGATTCTCGGCACCCTTTCAACAATTTCGGCTCACGGTAGAGCACTGAAACCGACAACAGCAGATACGAACTTCGCACCGCAACCGGCCTTTCAACAATTTCGGCTCACGGTAGAGCACTGAAACTATCAACCAACACCCGTACCCGCGCGCGACCGTTCTTGTCTTTCAACAATTTCGGCTCACGGTAGAGCACTGAAACAGCGCGGCGCGTTTGGCGCGCTGGAGCAGATTGCGGTCTTTCAACAATTTCGGCTCACGGTAGAGCACTGAAACAAACCGGCGCGGCGACGCTGGCGGCGCTGCAAACGTCTTTCAACAATTTCGGCTCACGGTAGAGCACTGAAACAGACCATCACATAATCGAGATTGTGCTCGGCCCGTAGCGCTTTCAACAATTTCGGCTCACGGTAGAGCACTGAAACGGGCGGTATTTTGCAACGTACAAAGGCGCGAGAATTCTTTCAACAATTTCGGCTCACGGTAGAGCACTGAAACATATTCTCTGGCCAGGTTAATCAAA
>Ga0272446_1006622_pt1 | contig 11968 bp, 12 predicted proteins | sample YNPCB0061_FD_194587 | JGI IMG/M metagenome (GOLD analysis project Ga0272446, IMG submission 194587) | Hot spring microbial mat communities from Yellowstone National Park, WY, United States - YNP-CB-006-1 | ecosystem: Environmental > Aquatic > Thermal springs > Hot (42-90C) > Sediment | place... | reverse complement strand
TGGCCGTCTTTAGTTAGAATTTCTGCTACCTTGGGCTCTTCAGCCGCGATCGGCACATTGCGCTCGATACGCTCAATTTTTTGTGGCTCGAGTACAATGTCACTGCCCGAAACATTCATGAGCACGCGCGTGGCTGAGACCTCGCGGATTTGCCCTAAGAGCACGCTGCCGTCAATCATCGTCACGCGATCCTGCGTTTTGGGCTGGATGGTGCGCTCAGGTTGCTTGGCGGTATCGGTGACCACCACGGCAGGTTGCGCGAGCAAGGCTGTGTTAAGAAAACACAGCAGCAGACTTACTGTTATCTTGATTTTCATTGACTCCTACTTTCTCCTTAATTCCAATTTTAGCACAGTTAAATGCATCGTTTGCGCTTATGGCGGGCCGGCCATCATAAGCGCGCACTTTGCCTCTTTTTTTGCTATCATTTTTGACGACCTGCTCCTCAAATTTACGACAATTGGCTGGCTAAAATTTAGGGGAGCTTAGACGAATTCTGAAAAATTGCCCCCGTTGGGCGCAGACTTCGCTGTGAAAGCAGTTGGCGGGCGATGGCTTTCTCGTGGAATGCGAACATTTTTCCGAGCGGGTTACTCAAATGCGCCGTCAATCTGCAGGTGTTTTTCAGCTCACAGAAAACCTAAACTCCACCACCTGCCGGTAAACTGCACCCGGGCGCACCAGCGTCGAGGGAAAGTGCGCAACGTTCGGCGAATTCGGGAAAAACTGCGGTTCGAGACAGAAAGAACCATGCTTGCGGTAGTGCGCACCGCTCTTGCCAGGCACGGCAGGCAGGTCGTGGTTCGCGGTATAGAACTGTAGCGCCGGGTAGCTGCTATGGATTTCCATAACGATGCCGGTCGCGGGGCTCACGACCCGGGCGCAGAACCTGAGACCGCCTGGCGCCGGATTTGAATAGTTAATCACGAAGCACTGGTCAAAACCGCCGCAGTCCCGTAACGGTGCAAAATCCGCCGTGAGGCGATCGCCAAGGCGTGTGGGAGCTCGTAAGTCCAGCGGTGTGTTGTCGACAGGCAAAAGTTTTCCCGTTGGTATCGAATCGGCGTCAACTTCAAGGTAATGGTCCGCGTTGATCTGCACCAGATGATCGTCGATACTGCCCGCACCATGCCCGGCCAGGTTGAAGTAAGAGTGGTGAGCGATATTCAGGTGTGTGGTCTTCTGCGGTGCGGCAGTGTAATCAATACGCAGCGTGGGGCCGGGCAGAAGTTTGTAGTGAATGCTATAATTCACCGGACCGGGAAAACCAAATTCGCCATCGGGGCTGTGGTAAGTAAATTCGAGGCTTTTAGTACCTGCCAAAAGGACCTGTTTCCCGCCGGCTGTGGAATTCCATAGCACCGCATCGAGTCCCCGTTCGCCGCTGTGCAGCAGGTGCCCGTTGCCGTTCGGTGTGAAGCGGTATTCGTGCCCTTCAATCGTGAACCGCGCGCCGCGTATGCGATTCGCAAAGGGGCCCACGTTCGCGCCAAAGAAGCGCGCGCCGTTCTGGTAGTCTTCGACTGTTGCGTAGCCGGTCACGACATCGACCAGATTGCCGTTGCGGTCGGGTACCGTGAGCGAGACAAGGCGCGCACCGTAGTCCGTAAACCGGGCCACCGCCAGATCATGCTGGTTCTTAATGTCAAAAAAGGTACCTGCCTGCATTAGGTCAATAAAGTCAGAAGGTTTTTAATCCAGCCTGTCGGTAGTCTCGAAAAGCCTCGTCGGTCGTGACCAGAACATAATTTTCACAAATCGCCTGCCAGGCAAGCATACGATCGAATGGGTCGCGGTGTTGGGTGAGGGGCAGTTCGTTGAAGCTTGCGAAAGAATGTGCATCGGGCGCACTGATTGTGAAGCCTGTTTTTTCGGCAACGGATGGCAGTTCAGCGGGTTTTGTCCGGGGTAATTTCAATTTACCGATGCCCACCTTTAGGGCGATTTCCCAGAAGGTGATCGTTCTGAGCCCAGAAATTCTTCGGTCGTCAGCTTAAAACCAGGAGTAATTTCCAGTTTGCCGCGGCCTTCAAGCAGTCCCAGTTGACGGCGCTGCTTTTTTGGTTCTTCAGGCGGCCCGAAGATGCCGATGATTTCATGCTTCTTGCCATATTCGACGGCAATCTTCTCGCCCTTGCGCACCCGCGCAACCACGTCAGAGAATGTTTTTTTGAATTCGCCGACCGTCAGCCTTTTCATGCACCAAGGCACCAACGTTGTTGTCAACTTGTCAAGTAAATCACCGCATCGACTGCAACCCGTTCAGGTTGCCCTCAGAATCTTTGACCAAGTCCATGAATCCATGTTCGCCGATACCCGGCTTGAAACCCTGCAATTTGACGGGCATGCCACCTAAACCGTAGCTCGACATGCCGGCTTCACACATCAACATTTTTTATCATCCCTTTGCCTGCGCGATTACACCGCGTGATTTCCTCGTTGCCGCAAGCCGTTTTACGATTCCTTTGTCCGGTACCGCCAGTTTTTTGAAGGGGGAGTTCAGTCGTTACATGACACCCGCCTGGGATTCGATGTGGCACAGTCACAGTTCAGCTCCATGCAACTCGGTGTGCAGATGGCGTACGCCAATTTTTCCGGCCTGCTCGAGCGCTCGGGCAGCAGCCCCGCACTCGATGGAACGTTCTTTCCGGGAAAACCGGTGGGAGTTTTTCGTTGCGGGCTACTTGCTTTCGGCAGAGACAGCATACGTGCGTGGTATCGAAACAGGCGCGCGGCTTTGGCTTTAGCTAACCCCACAACTTCTGCGGGTACTCGCCCTTCGCGATTAGCGCATTGAGCTTCTCAACCACTTTCGGTCGGTCGCCTTGATAAGTCACACCGAACCATTCTGCATCGGTTTTCAGTACTTTCAGTTTCGCGGTGACGCTTGCCACCAGTTTATTAACTACCAAAGGAATAAAGAACTCCGCCTTGGGGTCATTTCCCTTTTCGCGCAGAAACTCCTCAAACATCTTGTGGGAGTGTTCAAAGTAATCGGGGGTAAATCCCCAAAGGTTCATTGACACGATTGCTGTGTCGTCAATGGCAACCAAATTGCCATTTTCGTCCTTGTATTGGATTTGGCCGTCAATCCGCTCAATGTGGGTGCGCTCCACCACGCCAGTGAGAAAGCCAGCGCTGTCCACACTGCACACGCCGCGCGAAACCGCGCCCAGCTCGGAAAGCGTTTTGCCGAGCTCGTAGCCGACCATACAGTATTCGTTCTGCTTGCCCGTGACGCCGTTCAGAAATGCTGACAGTGCCTGAAAGGCAGAACGGCCGTAAAAATCGTCGGCGTTGACAACGGCAAAGGGTTCTTTGATAACCTCGGCTGCCATCATGATTGCGTGGTTGGTTCCCCACGGCTTGGTGCGCTCGACGCCGAGCGTGAACCAAGGGGGAACTTTGTCGAGCTCCTGCATCACGTACTCGACAGCAATCTTGCCCTGGTAGCGCTGCGCGGAAAAGATTGCCTTGAAGTCATCGGCAAAGCTATTGCGGATGACGAAGACAACCTTGCCAAAACCTGCGCGTATCGCGTCGTAAATGGAATAATCCATGATCGTCTCGCCGCCGGGACCCAGGCCGTCCATCTGCTTGAGGCTGCCGTAACGGCTGCCCATGCCGGCTGCGAGAATGAGAAGGGTTGGGCGTTGCATGCGCCAGAATCAGACAGGTAAATCGGCCGTCAGTGAATTTATGCGACACAGTAGGGGCTTAAGCGGCAGGTCGCTTAAGCTCCTCATCCTATTTGTTTGGCCGGTTCGTGCAAAGCTACTGATTTTGGACAATATTATTTACACAATTACACTCCATAAAAATTTTTCCCATGCTCAAAGCGGCCGGGTGTTCATTTCTTATCGTACTTGCGCTGAACGCCGAATCTCCCGAGGCAAACTGCGGGCCGCATCCCCTTATTCCGAAACCCGATTTTACTTTTGCCGTTAAAACCGCATACCGGCAGGTAGAAGGGGGATTTGAAATTACGCTGCAGAACGAAGAAAAGTATCCGCTCTACGTCGAGCTGCGCATGCAAAAGCTGACCGGACTTGAGTCACAAAATGGCGCGGCATTCGTCGTCGCCGTCCCCGCAGAATCCGAGATTGTGGCAAATAGGCTGCGCCTTAAAGATCCCGGAGGCGCCTCGTATTTTACGTATCGCACAGACGCCTATCTCCACCATCCGCAGAAATTCAAACCCGATAAGAGCATCATCTATGAGCTGCCTTATCCTGCTGGTCTGTCGGTGCCGGTATTGCAGGGCTATGGCGGCAGGTTTTCTCACAAGGACGCTCTGAACTGGCATGCGCTCGACTTCGGCATGCCGCGGGGTACGCCGATTCTTGCGGCACGGGAGGGTATCGTCGTCGCCTCGCGCAGCGACATGCGTTGGGGCGGGCATGACCCCGCGCTACGCAGCACAATCGACGGTGCGGGCAACTTCGTTATGGTGTTGCACGCAGACGGTACGGTCGGTAATTATTTTCATATGCGCTGCGGTAGCATCGTACTTAAGAGCGGCGACAGCGTGAAAGCAGGCGATCTGCTGGGTGAAAGCGGTTCGACGGGATATTCACACCCCGACTTTCCCCATCTGCATTTTGTGGTGCGGATACCCGACGAAAAAAACCGCTTCGGCGGCAAAACCTGGCCGACTCTGTTTCGTACCAAAGCAGGCATAATGCAACTGCAAGAGGGAAAGTCCTACGTGAAATAACTGGCCCCGAAATTCACGGCGCCCCGATTGCGTATGTATTTTTGCTGTGAATCGGTGATTTTGCGAACTTCACCTTATGAACTCCCCCCGAAAAATCGAGCGCATTCTCAAAGGGCACGAAACTTCCGACGGCGCGGGAGTTAAACTGCGGCGCTACATTGGCACGCGCGAACTGATGGCGCACGACCCTTTTCTGATGCTCGATGCCTTCTACAGCGACGATCCCGATTCATACCTGGCGGGCTTTCCCAACCACCCGCACCGCGGCTTCGAGACGGTGACATACCTCATTCAGGGTAAAATGGAGCACAACGACTCGCGCGGCAACCGTGGTCTGCTCGAACCCGGCGGCGCGCAGTTCATGCGCGCGGGCTCGGGCATCATTCACTCTGAAATGCCGCGGCAGGAAAATGGCTTAATGTGGGGTTACCAGCTCTGGGTAAACTTACCCGCTGCGCTCAAAATGACCGAGCCGCACTACCAGGACCTGCAGGCGCAGGAAATTCCAGTCGTTGAAACTGAAAGTTATTCCGCAAAGCTACTCTCGGGTAACTTAGGGGGAGTTCAGGGCGCGGCGAAAGGTTTTTACCCAATCGACTATTTTGACGTTGAGTTCAAGCCGGGGCAAAGCGCCGAGATTCCGGTTGCGGCCGATCGTTCGGCATTCGTGATCGTGGTGGCGGGTTCGGGTGAAATTTCGGGACAGAAGATTAGCCGCGGGAATTTGCCGATTCTCGGCGCGGGCGATGTAATCCAGTTCAAGGCCGATGATGACTTGCGGGTCATTGTTGTGGCGGGTAAACCGATCAAAGAACCGGTAGCCCGCTATGGTCCATTCGTCATGAACACTCCGCAGGAAATCGAGCAGGCATTTGTCGACTACGAAGCGGGCAAATTCAGTCAGGCAGTTTGAAGGCTCGTCTATACACGTAAATTAGCGGTCTAGCCAATGTGAACCTTAAATGTCACCTTGAAATTGCAGGTGCAAACCCAGCTTATAGGATTTAGCAGGGCATCCAAGTTGGCATCCCAAGCGGAGAATACCAAAAGGCTGGTCCGAGCAGTTTGGTCTCAACGAAAGAAGGTTTGTTACTGTTGCCATAAAAAGTTTGGCAACACGCTAGCTCTGGAATTCCATAACAGGCAGTGATGAGACATAATCTTGCATAATTACTCCCGAGGGGCCGCGTCGATGATGTGATCAATATCAGCGGCCACCGCCTCGGCACCGCAGAAGTCGAATCGGCGCTGGTGCTGCATCCCTCAGTCGCAGAAGCGGCGGTCGTGGGTTTTCCGCACAACATCAAGGGCCAAGGTATCTACGCCTATGTGTTGTTAAAAGAGGGTGTTGTGCCGAGCGACGATCTGCGCAAAGAACTCATCGCGCAGGTCGCCAAGGAAATCAGCCCGATTGCCAAACCTGATGTTGTGCAGTCCGCACCCGGCCTGCCCAAGACGCGCAGCGGCAAGATCATGCGGCGTATTTTGCGCAAGATTGCGGCAGGTGAAATTGATTCGCTCGGTGACACAACAACACTCGCCGACCCGTCGGTAGTGGATATTCTGGTGAAAGAGCGACAAGGTTAAACTCAATGGCGCTCTGCGCGGTTGAGTGTACCCAGCAGGATTAACAGCTGCGGCCAGTTGCCCAACCCTGCGTCGGCATGGATGTGGCTGAGGGGTTCGCAGTGGTGTAGCTCACTTCACCCTTACGCCTTCTTTGATCTTCTCGCCCGGAAACAGGATGACTTCGTCGCCCTCATTCACGCCCGACTCAACCAACGCGGTGCTGCCGCTCATCTCTGCGATCTTCACCGTCGCCTTTAGCGCGCGCTGCTTCACCACCTTGTACAGCGCCCAGTCATTGCCCGAACGAAAAAGTGCGCCGACCGGTAACGTCAGGCTGTTCTCGCGGCGTTTTGCGACCAGACGGCAGCGCACCTGGAAACCTTCGCCCATCTCTTTCGGCTTCGCAAAATCAACCAGCACGCGCACCCTCTGCTCTTCGACACCGAGGGTTGAAATCTTGGTGAAAGCAGCGGGCTCAATCAGGCGGATTTTCCCCTGTAACGTACCCCCGCCCCAACCGCTGATGACCACTTCGTTACCGGGCTTCAAACCAACGACATCGCGCGTAAGAACTTCCGAGACAATTTCGAGCACATTCGTATCGCCGAGATCGAGTATCGGTGTGCCCATGTCGATGGGCCCTTCGCTTTCACGGTAAACCTTGAGCACGGTGCCGCTGATGGGTGACTTAACCGGTCGCAGGTAATCGAGCATCACGTGCGTCAGCACCTCGCCCTTTTTGACACTGTCGCCGGCGTGCTTTTCGAGGCGTTTCATTACGCCCATGGCAGGCGAAAACACGGTGAATTTCTCTTTGACCCGGGTAACGCCGTCTTCTTCAATCGCGGCCTCGTACGTCCCCCTGGTCACGCGGTGTATCTCAGTCGGCACGGGCGGCTTGCGGAAGAAGAGCAGTAGTACCACGAGCAGCACCACCGCGATGCTGCCGTAGCGACCGTAGCGGTTCGCCCACAGGGATTTCATTTTTTCTGCAATTGCCATTTATTCCCTCACTTTAAGCACCGAGACCAGATCCATGGTCCGGATGCGAAAAAATAGTATGATGAAGCTTAAGAGTGCTGTTGCCAGCGACACCAGCATTGCAGTAGCGTACGTGCGGCTGGTAATGATCAGCTTGATCGCGAATTCTTCGGTGTCGACCGTGTTCATCAGCAACCAGGCAAACAGGTAACCGAGCGCACAGCCGGGCACCAGCGAAGCGAGCACTGTCGTGCCCAGCTCTGAGGCAATCATTTCGAAGACCTCTGCTTTGGTAAAACCCAGGATACGCAGGCTACCCAGCTCAAACGTGCGCTCAGACAGCAGGATCATCGCCGTGTTGTAAACCACCCCGACCGAGATGGCCGAAGCAAAAATGATGATGATGGTAATCATCGCGAGCATGCTGCGCGACATCATCTCGTAGAAAATCTTCAGTGTGCCCGCGCGCGTGTTCACTGAGGCAATCTGCGACGAGGTCTTCAGGTGCGCAATGATCGCGTCGTCACTGAGCGCATCGGTGCGCAGCGCGGCGACATTGATACTGTGCGCTTCGCTGAGCAGGCGGCTTAAGGCGTCGATGCGCATGTAGCAGCCCTGGCCAAGAATTTCGTCGACGAGGTTTGTCACCGTCACGCGTATCTTGCGGCGGTTACCTTCAAGTAGTTCGAGTTCAAGCGTATCACCTGAGCGAATGCCCATTTTCTGCGCGATACGCTGGTTCAGCAGAACTCCCTCTGGAGGCAGAACAATCACCTCACCGCGCTCGTTGGCGACACGCCGCAGTTCGGCGTCGCGCGGAATGCCGGTTACGGCAAGTTCTTTGGTGAACTGGCCATGCCGCAACCTGACGGGAACCTGGCGGTAACCTTCGGCCAGCTGAATGCCTGGTTGGCTGCGCAGCTCATCGAGCGCACTCGCTGAAACCGGCCGCAAAAAGGAAACCCTCATGCTCTCGCGGTTTAGCAGCTCGAACTGCGTCGAGAGCATAGAATCCATCACATCGGTCATGAAGAGGCCGAGCACCATGATCATGACTGCGGTCGAAAGGCCGAGTATCGTCAGAATTGTCCTGGCCGGCCGTCGCAGCAGGTTGCGCAGGAACATGCGGGTTATGGCGGGTATGTTGGTAAAATAGCGCTCAAAGAAAGACTGCGCGAAACTTTCAGGCACAGGAGGCCGCATCGCCTGCGCAGGCTGCATGCGCATGACCCGCTTTACCGAGAACCAGGTACCGAATACGCCGGCACTGGCGCCTATCAGCAGACCGGAAAACGCCACGGAAACATGAAAGACATGCGCAAGATCAGGCAGGCGGTAGAATTCGCCGTAAAGCGAAGTCATCGCGCGCCCCAGGTACCAGCCAACCCCAACACCGAGCATTGCCCCTGAACCACTGATGACTACCATGAGCTTCAGGTAGTGGGCCGCTATCTGCTTTTTTGCATAGCCAAGTGCCATCAATGAGGCAATCTGCTCGCGTTGGCGCGCAATGAGCCGTGTCGCGACGATGTGCAGCAAGAACGCGGCGACACCCAGGAAAACCAGAGGCAGGAAAAACGCATTCGTGCGCAACTGTTTGAACTCGTCGCGCAAAAAAGCATACGAAGCAAGCTTGTCACGGTCGTACGCGCCGAGGCCGCCTTACGGTTCAAGCAGGTTATCGACGAGCTTGAGGGTATGCCGCGTGTTAGCTGCCGGCGCAAAGGTGAATGCCAGGTCGTTGAATGCCCCGCCGTAGTCGAAGTGGTTTTCCATTGCCGTGCGGATCATCCAGAGTATGCCGTAGTGTTTATCGTCGGGCATAAAGCTGCCGGGGCGGAAGATATACACGAATTCGGGGGACAGCGCCGTACCGGTCACTTTTAACACCTGCCGCCTGCCGTTCAGAATAGCAACGAGGCGGCTGCCCGGCGTGAGTTTATTGGCGAGCGCGAAGGCTTCGCTCAGCATCACCTCGTTTTCTGCCGTCGGCAGCCTGCCACTGCGCACAGACAGCCTGCTCAGCCGCTCGGGCAACGAGATGAAACGCCCGGCCGAAGGAAGTTTTTCGCCCGGGAAATCGAGCGCTGCCTCTTGCGTGATGCGCGATTCGACGAGTGCAATACCGTCGGTCGTAGCGATGCGCTGGACGACACTTGATGGCGCCTTCTTGAGAGAGACGAAACCCGAGGCGAAGCCGGTCGAAGCGTAGAACTGGTCGCGTGCGCGCGCAAGCGAATCGTAAGACGACTTCGAAGCAACAAAGAGAGCGACACCCGCGGCAACAACCACCGCGATTGTGATCGTCTGGCTCTTCATCGCGTCGATTTCGCGCCAGATCTTTCGGTTAATTGTCTTCACCAGCTGAGCTCTGACACTGCACGCCGGCGCTTGTTCACGCGGTTGGAAACAATAATGCCGTCGCGCATTTCAATCACGCGGTCTGCCATGTCGGCGATTGAAGCGTTGTGCGTGATTACGACAGTAGTAGTACCCAGTGTCTCGTTGACCGTGTTGATGGCTTCGAGTACGACGCGCCCGGTCTTGAAATCGAGCGCTCCAGTCGGCTCATCGCACAGCAGCACATCGGGTTTTTTCGCAATCGCGCGCGCAATCGCAACACGCTGCTGCTCCCCACCCGATAGCTGCGCGGGAAAGTGCCCGAGGCGGTCACTGAGCCCGACCAGCCTCATCGCCTGTTCGGTATCCATCGGGTCGGCGACAATATCGGTGACGAGCGCAATATTTTCCTGCGCAGTCAGGCTCGGTATGAGGTTGTAAAACTGAAAGACAAAACCGATATGAGCGCGGCGAAACTGCGTCAGCTCGTCTCCGGACATGGTGGAGATATCCCGGTCACGAAACAGCACACGACCGCCTGTCGGCGTGTCGAGACCACCGAGAATATTCAGCAGGGTCGATTTACCCGAACCCGAGGGGCCCAGCAGAACCACGAACTCTCCTTCATAAAGCGCGAGGTTTACCTTTTCGAGCGCAGGCACGCTGATCTCGCCCATGTGGTACACCTTGGCGACGTCTTCGGCACGGAAAACCGCGGTGCGCCCGCGACTGCCCTGCGCCTGCGCCTGCGCGGGGCCGGGCCTGCGTTTCTGTGATTTTCGATCGGCGCGCATGTCAGGTTTCTGCTACGCGCGTTGCGAGCGCAGACGGCGCGTCATGCTATTTGGGGAATTTTTTCCGTTTCACCGCGGCAGGTTTCTTCTTTACTGCCAGCCGGTGGCGCGGCTGCCGCGCATCGGCGACGACGCGGTTACGGCCAGCATGTTTTGCCTTGTAGAGCGCTGCGTCTGCGGCTTTGAGCAGGTCGTTGATCGTCTCAACGCCTTCACCCGGAAAGCAGGCAACGCCGAAGCTCGCGGTGACGCGTACTGGCTTGCCATCGACCATTATAGTCTGCGCAGCGATTTTTTCGCGCAAGCGCTCGGCTACCTGTGTCGCCACTTCAAGACTCGTCTCGGGCAACAGAACAGCAAATTCTTCGCCACCGTAGCGCCCGACTTCATCGTACTGGCGCGCGCTGGCCAGTAACAGGGGAGCCGTTTGTACGAGTACCGCATCACCCGCGTGGTGACCGAGTGTATCATTGATCTTCTTGAAGTGGTCGATGTCGATCATGATGCACGAAATGCCCGAGATCGGCACCCGGCGTGCGCGCGCAAATTCAGACTGGCTGCGCTCAATGAACGAGCGGCGGTTCGTCAGCCGGGTCAGGCCGTCGATTGTTGACATCTCGCGAAACAGGTTCTCGCGCTCGACCCAGCGTTTGGTGGCCATGATGCCGACATACGTGATGACCAGCAATGCCGAGACCTGCGTCACGTGAATGGCAAACCAGCCCCAGACCGGCGAACCGTCGGCGTTGTAGGGTGACTTAGCGAAGATCGGAGCATAGGTGAACTTGCCGCTGGCTTCAGCGACCCCGAAAATGGCGAAGATCACCACAACGACAATATAGGCGCGCAGCACTTTGCGTATGTCGGCGAGTGCCGAGGTCATGTATGCACCGACCATCAGCAGCAGCATGCCCGTTGTGTAGTGTGTGCCCGAAAGCCACGACTGGATAAACACAACCGCCACGTAACTGTAGATGATAACATCTTCAAATAGCGGCCAGGTTGAAACGAAGCGTCTTTTTTTCAGGGCAAGGAGCACGAACAGCAGTATTACCGTGAGGTACCCTGCGTGCAGGGCAAACATCGGAATCGCGATACGGCTATTCAGCCACTCGGGGGCCAGAAGCAGCGTCAGCGCCAGAACTCCGCCGAAGAAGAGCGGCACCAGGAAGACCATGCCCGCCAGCAAAATGAGCCGGTCGATGTGCGACCAGTCGAGCGGGTTAGAAAACCACGAATGGGCTTTGGGCTCGTTTTCCGAGCTGCGCAGGTCTGCTTTGGTCTGCATAGGCATGCCATGTTGCCGGGGTATACATAGGGGAGCGAGTTTTTTCAGGATTCGTGCACCAAGACCAATTGCGGCGACTCGAACAGCTGGCTCGGCGCCACAACCGGTTCGTCGAGCGGAATTTTTTTACCGTACCGCTCTTTCATTTTTGCCCGCACAACCGGGTGCGACAGGTCAAACTCACGCAGCTTCTTCGTCGGTGCAAGCTCGATGCCCGCGCCACGCTGGTAGATCTTCCAGACCAGCTCTGAACAGTAGATACGGCTGTCTGACCAGCCA
>Ga0272446_1006621_pt1 | contig 11968 bp, 17 predicted proteins | sample YNPCB0061_FD_194587 | JGI IMG/M metagenome (GOLD analysis project Ga0272446, IMG submission 194587) | Hot spring microbial mat communities from Yellowstone National Park, WY, United States - YNP-CB-006-1 | ecosystem: Environmental > Aquatic > Thermal springs > Hot (42-90C) > Sediment | place... | reverse complement strand
TGAGTCGGGCGATCAAATCGGCTGAAAGGAGCAGCGCCCCAGCTAGCGCTTCAGGGCCGTCTTCGCCGCGCTGATAGGCCAACAAACAGCGGGCCGCCGTGGCCAAGTCTCGAGCGTGGATGGCCCGCTCGTAGAGCGCTCTAGAGCGGGCGAAAATCAGCCTCCTCGGTGGCCCCGGCGAGGGCTACCAGCTTCTCGCCAAAAGGGGCCACCAGGCCGGGTTTTTTCTCCAGCAACCGGGCTAGCTCGGCGGGCTCGGGGTAGATCGCCGAGTCCTGCAGCAGCGCCTCGAGGGCCTCATAGCGCCGATCCTCCCGGCTGGAGAGGTTGAAGAAGCGCTTCATGGCCGCGCGGGAAGGCGGACGTACCACTACGCTGGCCCCGGCGGCTTCGAGCAGGTAGACCTCGCCGTGCTCGGCCTTGAGTTTTTCGATCATCTTCGTGTCCAGCGACATCTAGTCTCCTAGCTGAGCATTTTCTTCAAAGGTTTTTTGCCACCGAACTCAATCCACAGGATGTGCAGATCGAGCTTGACGGTCAGGGCATCAGTACTTTGGCTGTGGGACTCCTCCACCTTTTTGATGCGGCAGCCCCGCAGCTTGTCCGTCACGGTGGGTCGCCCCTCCTCGGCGTAGCTCACGGTGATGTCAAAAGATTTCTCCATGTAGCCATCCCCCAAAGCATCCAGCAGCTCCTTCCACTCCTCGAGGTAGGTGGTCAGGCTCCCTTCCGCCTTGAGGTCGCCCTTGGTGCGGCCTAACACCTGGCTGTGCGCCCCGCGCACCTCGCCCGGCTCAAGGTCTTGGCTGTAGGAGATCTCCTTGTGCCCGTAGAATTTCTTCCCGTTTACGTCGGCCTCAATCGAGGCGTAGCTGTAGCGGTGGCCGTTGATCAGCGGATAATCCATGTGATTCCTCCTAAGCTGTGGCTACCTCGAGGGCGGGGTTGCTGAAGCCGATATCTACCTCGAGGTACTCCAAATACCCCAGCGGTCGCACCCGCACGGTGAGCGTGGTGCTACGGGTCGAGAGCACGTTGGAGTCGCGCTTGAGGCTTACCTGCACTTCCGAGGCGTGGCCAGGAGATACCAACCCGGCTAAAAGCTGCCCTTCGACGAAAGCCTCGATGGCCCGCGCGTCGGGCTCGTAGATATTGCCCGCGCCGTCCACCCGCACAGAGTCGTTGAGGTAGCGCAGCGCCGCGTTGCGGGCGATGCGGCAGGCCCGATCCATCACCCGGCGGTTCTCGATGAATTGGAAATCGCTTCCGGCTGGGGCCTTGATGCGCCCCCGAGTGAAGTAGAAGCCGTTACGCCCGATGATGGTGCGCATGGTGGTGAAAAACTGCTCGTCCAGACCGGGAGTCTTGAACTCGTCGCGGTACAGGCTAACCACGCCCTGCACCGGGCCGGTGAGCGCCCGCCCCAGGTGCTCGTGCACCGGGATGGCCGCCAGCCTACCCGACGCTGGCCAGGCCACCGAGCGCTTTTGCACCTGCCCGGTGAGGGGGCTGGCCAGCTCGGCGTATCCACCCGCGACCGCCACTCGCTTATCAGCGAAGGAGGCCCAGGCCGAGAGCAGGTTGGCGTCGGTGTCGTCAGCGGCCTCGAGCAGAGCGAAGGCGAAGCGGTAGGTGGTTTCAGCCGCTTGCATCTTGGTGGCTACCCCTGCAGCGATGGTCGGGGTAGCTGCCCCGACCACGTGCACCCAGCCCCACTCGCGTGGGTCGCCCAGCAGCACGTCTAAGGAGGCGTTGAGGTCGCTCAGGGTATAGGCCGGAGCGGTGCAGGTAAACGAGTACAGATCGCCTTTGACGAAACTGGTGCCGGACACGCCGTTGGCAAAGGTAAGGCTGAGCCCGGTGCCCGGCAGGATGTAGGTGCCGGATACTGGCAAGGCGATCTCGGGGCTCCAGTTGTCCCCACCATCCAGGGAGTATTGAAACGCCGCTGTCCCCGCAGCCAGGTTAGTCCCGTCGCGGGTGATCTTGATCTGCACGCTGTAGGCATCCAGCGGGGCTCCGGCTACCGTCATGGTTCCGGTACCGGTGCCAGTTTTGGTCACGTTACTCGTAGTCCCCGCCACCGAGGCGTTTGTGCGCACGGCGTAGACCGGTGCACCCGATAGGGCCAGGTGCGTGGCCAGGGCCTCAGCCAGCGGTCCTCCCTGGAACACCTCCTGCACCTGTTTGAGGTTGGTCACAGCTACAATCTGGTTTACCGGCCCGGCGGTAGCCACGCCGATTTTGGCCGATACCCCATCAATGGGCGGAGGCAAAATGCCCAGCGCGCCATCCTGAATGGAGAACCATACGTCAGGAAGCAGTGGTTGAGGCATTAGCGGATCACCTCGTTTTCAGCGGCCTTAATCGCGGTCTTATAGCCGCTCTCGGTAACCTCCTGGCCTCGAGGCCAGGCGTATTTGGCCCTCGCCGCTGCGAAGAGCCAGTCGGGGGTAGCGAATAGCGCCTGCCACTCTTCGATGGGGCGCATCACGGTAGTCTCGTCTTTAGCTTTGTCTTCTTTTGCCATCGGGTACCTCCTGTCAGCTGATCAAGCCGCCGCACTCCTGGGCGATTTGCTCGAGAACGGCAAACTGCTCGGTGCGGATCACCGGGGTGGTCACGGTAAAGGAAAATGCTACGGCCACTCCCAACTGATCCCAGCCCTCGGGCTCCCAGGTGAGTGTTTGCATCTCCAACGATGTCCCCAGGCTGGCTGAGATGGCGGTGATGACCTCGGCCAGTACTGTTTCCACCTGGGCGTAGCTATCCCCCCAGATCTGCATCTCGAGGGTGACCTCGCGCAGCGCCAGCACCCGCCCCGGTTGCAGTTGAGGGCGATCTGGAGAGGTAAAGCGCTCGCTCAGCGGGTAAAGCACAATGCGCGGGGGGCGGTCGTGCTGGGCCAGGAATTGCCGCCCCAGGTACAGCGGGGTGCTCGGGGGGAGCCGCGACACCAGATCGTTGTAAAGCTCGGTGATCATAGGGATAGGGATAGATAGCGCTCTATGGCCTCGCTGAATGCGCGCTCCCAACGGGGGGATAGCTCCGGCTCGGGGACAAACGGGCGCGGTGGGAGACTGACCTGTTTGGTCTGCACCCACCCACCACGCCCGCTCTTACGCTTACTGGAGCCTCCGGCCAGCCGGAAGCGAAGGTACTTGGCCCGCTTGGGGCGAATCGTTCCGCCGTACTGGTGGATGGCCGCGTAGCGCACGTTGGTGCCCACAACGAAGCCTCTGTCGCTGGCCTGGTAGGTGAAGCTCCGGCGCAGGCGACCGGTGTCGGAGAGGGTCTGTCCGTTCTCCAGTTGGGCCCGCAACGACTTCTCCCAGGGCTTATCGTAGGGGTCGCGCTCCTGCTCGAACGAGGTGGCGATTTGCTCGAGCGCGGCTTCGGCCACATTGCGGGCCAGGCCCGTCCGCCACGCCGGGCGGCTCATCCGCCCCACCGTCAGGATGAGCTGATTGAGCCGTGTAAAATCGCCACGAATGCCCATCACCACCTCCGGGGGTTGGCCACGGCATGGATGCCCTCGTTGGGAGCGGTGGGGCTGGCGTCCACGATGCCCACCGGGGTGACCACCCCTAGCGACACGTCCCGCAACCACCGAATGGCATCCTCGTAGCGGAGCCTGACGTGTTCGTCGCTTCCCTCAGGAGCGAAGCCGCGCCCCGATAACAGGTCGTAGGCCGCAATGATGGCCACCGCCCGGCGCAGGTCGTAATCCCACGCCGCGAGCGGCAGCTGGTAGCGCGCCTGGAGGTAGCTATCCGCCACGCGGCTGGCGGCCTCGAGGGCCTGGTTCTGATCGGCGCTGGGTATGCCGTTCAGCGCAGGCGCGCGCAGGGCCAGCCGGTAGAGGTCGGAGGGAGTGGCGTAGGTCATGCTTCAATCCCCACTCGAGCTTTCGCCCGAGTGCAACGCGTAGAACTAGATGGCCGCCTCAACCTGCTTTGCTTCGCGTTTGGTCAAGCCCAGCTTGCGCAGATTGCCGAGGTTGGCCCGCACCGCCTCGAGGGTCGTGAGTCCGGCGGCCTCGAGTTTGGCGCGGGCGGGGAAGTCCTCCGGGAGAGGAATGGAGGACTCAGTCTCCACTTGCTGAACCCTCTCCCATATCTGCCGTATGGCGTAATATCCCATAGCGTCCTCTACTGGGTGATGAGCCGCACCACCCCGGCAACAGCCGAGCCGGGGAGTCGTTGGTAGCGATGGGCCGCGAAGTACACGTGAATCCCCAATAAATAGCTGTCGCTGGAAATATCGTAGTCTGTTTTGATTTCAGGCACCTGGTTGTACCACAAGGCCAGCGCACCGCGGCGAATCAGCAAGGTGACATATTTGTTTGGCGTGCCGGTGATGACCGGAGCCCGGTCAGACAAAATATACGGGACGGAAATAGGGCCACAATTAATGGTGTTGTTGTCGGTGTTGACCAGAGGCCGGCCGGTGGTGTCTTTGAGCTTGAGGAGGTCGGTAAACACCTTGGAATGGAGAACCGCCAGACGAGTTGTGTTCATCTCGTCGTTAAACGCAGTAACGGCGTCTACCAGCGCGTCGTAGGTGATGGTTCCAGTGTCGCGATTCACAGGAATCTGTCCGTCCGACGGGGTAGTGGCGTTTGCCGCGGCCAGCAGCTCTTCATCAAATTTACGCTTAGCCGCTTCAATCAGCTGTCTGCTGATCTCGCTGTATGGATCGGCGTAGTTAGCCGCCATCTGGGCCCACGTGGTGATTTGATGGAGCGAGCCAGCGTGCTTTACCGTTGCAGTCTCCGAGGTCATTGAAATGGATACAGGCGTTAGCGGAGTGCCTTCAGCAACGGTTTGCAAATCCCCAAAAACGTTGAAGTAGGGAACCTTGATCGTATCCCCACCCCTTACCGAGTTCGGCAGGGTGTTGGATTCAATCACCGCCTCGCTGCCCAGCAGCGCGATTTTACCCGGCCAGGCTCCCGCTACCGCGTCGGCCAGGATTTCCGGAATTACCAGGTTGGAACGAGTAGTTACAGGCATCTATGACCTCCTAATAGCCCAGCGCCTCTTTGCGCAGGCGACGGTACAGCTCTACGTTTTGCTGGTACAACTCCTGTTTTTCGCGGGCCGATAGCGTATTCCAGGAGAGATTTTTCTCTGCTGGCTCCTGGGCAGGCTCGGGGAGTATCCGAGGAGCCACCTGCAAAAACGCCTCGAGCGCTTCAACGCTCTGCTTCTCAGCCCAGGCCAGCATCGCCGGGGTGAGCTTGCCCTCCCGTTTGCCCTGCTCGAGCAGAGAGCGCTTACGCTCGTTCACGCGTTCGGCCTCCAGGGCGGCCAGGCGCTCTTGCACGCGGGGCAGCTCCTCAGCGGCAGAGCGCCAAGCCTGCACCACGGCTAACGCCTCGTCGGCGCTGGTGCGACCGGTGAGCGCGGTCAACTGACGCTCGAGGCCAGCGAGCCGGGTAATCATGGCCCCAGCTTCGGCCTCGGTGGCGTCCTCTCTGAGTCCTAACATCCGTACGATTTCTTGCATGCTGTTCCTCCTAGCTACCAGCGGTTGCATCCGCTTAGTGGCTGGTATGTTGGTGAGCGCCAGATTGATCAGTTCCACAATCCGGCCTTCTTTGTCGGTGTAAAAAGCCGGGCTGAAGTAGCGATACTCACGCCCCGCGAGCAACGCCTGAGCCCGCTCAGTCCACTCCACGTTGGTCGCCCATAGGCCATCCTCCCGCAGCTCGAGGTCAAACCAACCCGCCGCCGGAACCGGGCCGTTGGTCACGGGCTCGAGCGCCTGATGCTCATAGTCGATCGAGAGCCGGTTGCCGTACTCCTGCCAGCGCTTGAGCACGCTCGCCGCGGCCTCCGAGTCGAACAGGAACACGCCCTTGGTGGTCTCCACCTGGCCGAAGGGGAAAATACGAAACTCCCCAGGGGGGGCACCCTGGGGTAGCTCGAGGGTCAGTTTGTGTCGTTGCATAGATTATCCCCAGGCTTGCGCCTGGGGCTCCTTGGGTAGAGTTTTCCTACTCTAGCGTTAGCTTAGCAAAAAGCGGAATAGATTCCAAGGGGGCGTGGTATACTATAGGTACAACCCACCGGGGTGGGCCTGGGTTCCCAATACCTCGGTGCAGGACGCACGGCTTTCCAGGAGGCCGAGGCCCCTTTTACTTCCGTTCAAATTTTAAGAACCCGATCCGTTGAGCATTTAAGTAGTCGGCTTTGCGACTTTCAAAAAACGTATACCCATCCACCAACACCCCTTTCTGAAACTCTCCCACAAACAGCACGTTGCGCTGCCGATTATCCTGGTAAACCTTGACATACCGCAGCCTAAACGCTACCGCTCGCCCCGCCACTTTGCGCATAGGCACCAGCCAGATTTCCTCCGGGTCTCGCACCAGGTCGGGGAGCCAGGAGAGGAAACGCTCGCGCCCGTCCGGCTTGAGGTGACGCAGGAACTCATCGTCCAAAATCACCGTCATGCCGGTGGGGTCCTCCAGGTACAAAGGCACGCTGCCCCAGGCCGCCTCCAGGGCTCGCCTGAACCCCGCTTCACCAGCTTCCTTGACCGTAGGCAGCAGCGCCGCGGGAGCGGGGTGCGTAGACAAGCGCTCAGGCCGTCCGTAGCTTCGCCAATCAGGGGGATCACCGATGAAGGCTGGCTCCCACTGGCCCGGCTGAGTCTGGGCGGTGACCCCCCGCGCGTAGGCCCGCCCCCACTCGCTGGCGTCGGGAGCCAGGCCGAACCCTTCTGGCCGTGGCGCGCTGGGAGGTCGCTCGGTGGTGCCCCGCCGCTCGGCCTCAGCCTGGGTGAGGCTGCGCACGCCGGAGCGGCAGTTGAAATGCAAAGGGGGCCAGTTCAATCTCCACCACGGGTCGTCCGCCGGGAGCACCGTCCCGTTACGCTCCTGGCAAATGCGGGTGGTGCGGGAGTCCAGGATCGCGTCGTACATCCGGTAGGGGCGAGTTTGCGTGACCTGGGGATCTTCCATCTGCGCCCAGCGGCCCGAGGAGTAGGCCATCTGCACATTGGTGCGAAAAATGGTCTCGAGCCGCTGCCCATTCGGGCGGCCCCAGGCGGCCTCGAGCTTTCCCCTTATCTCCTTGGCCCACTCGGCGTAGGGGATGCCCTCTTCCAGCGCCCGGCCCAGGCTGCCCCAGACCTCGGCCAGCAGGTCGAGCCCGGCCACCCCGGCCACGGTGAAGGCCTTCCGGCGGGCCTGCTCTTGGAGGGCCTGCCACTTGTCCTTGGGAAGGGGTATGCGCGCTCGGAACCAGGCGATAGCCTCTTCCGGGTTGACCGGATTGGCGCTAACCTTCCACATCGGATCGCACCGCGTAGCGCCCGGCCAGGTCGGCCAGGATTAAGGCGTTTTGCATCAGCGTGGCCAGGTCATCGGGGTTCAGATCAGGGAATAGCTCGAGCAGCCGCGCACGCAGCGCGTTGTAGCCTTCTGCCTGGTCTATGGCCTCGAGCACGCTAGCCAGGATGGGGCGCATTGACGTAGCTCCGGCCTCTCGCGCGTTGTCGGCCAGCCGGTCGGCATAAAGCTGGCCCTGCACGAAGCCGCTGGAGGTGCGCACCTGGTCGCCCGAGGCCAGCCGCACCAGCCCGGCCTGCGGGGGCTGTAGGGGTACGTCGTAGCGCTCGAGCAGGGCTGGTATGTCTACCGGGGCTCCAGCCTGGGCCAAAGTCGCCACGGCCTGGGCTAGCCGGCTGAGGGTGTCGGCGTTTTGAGCGGTATCCTCGGGCAAATCGGTATTCCAGCGCGGCCAGGGAGCCAGCCGAGCGTCGCCATAGTTGAACTCGGCCCAATAAGCTAAAACCTGCTCGCGCAGGCTAGTGGCGAGCCCCTCGGCGTCGGCCTCCAACAAATCCCGGCGCACTGCGTCGTGCACGCGGGCCGCGGCGAACGAGCCACCCCGCACCTCGGTGGTGAGGTTCTGGCCCAGGATGGCCGTAGTGAGGGCGGTGTTGGCCCACTCGATGGCCGCCTGTTTGCTCTGCCACACATCCCCGGAGGGCGAGAGAATCTGCAGGCTGTAGCCCTCGGGCAGGGCGATGCCGGTGGAGCTGCCCAGCTCGGCCAGGTCGCGGGCCAGCTGCTCGCGGGCCTCGGCGGTGGTGGGGCCACTGGCCTGGCCCACCCGCAGCGCCCCTACCTCGTTATCGCGCGCCCAATAGCGCACCGCGTCCTGCTTGACCAGCCACGGTACGGCCAGCGCACGCCAGAGGCCATGGCTCCACGGTCGCCGGGCACCGTAGGGGGTATAGAGCCACCAGGCACCGGGGCGAGGCTCTACCATCCCTCCCTCGCGGGTCTGCACCTGCCAGACGCCGCGCTGGGAATCGTAGCGCAGGTTGCGCGGATGCCAGACCTCGAGCACCGGCAACACCCGCCCGCTCTCGGCCTCCTGCCAGTCCAGCCGGGCCAGGCCCACCCCCAGCAGGAGCCCCCAGGCCACGAGTTGGTACAGGCTCTCCTCCGGGGCGAAGGCCCAGAAATCGGCCTCGAGGGCCCGCGTGATGGTGCGCCCCTCGCGGTTGTTGGCGGGCTCGAATGCGAGGGGCAGGCCCAGCAGCCCGCGTATGCGGGTGCCCAGGGTGGCCTGGACGCGGTCGTCCGCCAGCGTGGCCTCCGCTAGCTCGGCGGCCAGGGAGAGGTTGCCTCCCTGGGCCAAGCGCCAGGCGGTGCCGAGGTCGGCGGGGGCCCACTCAGTGCGCCCCCACGCGGAGGGCTCGTTGACTAGTTGCGGTTGAGGTTTCGCCATATCTCCATCAGCTTCTTTCTCGCCAGGATGTATTGGATACGGGTGGGCCGCTCGGCGTGAAGAAAAGCAGCCAGGTCGCGGGCTTCCTGGGTGCGCTGTTTTGCAGGGATGTCAGCCTCGAGGGCCGCGCGCAGCAGGGGTCGCACCCGGCTCCAGGGAATCTCCCGCTGTCCCACCCGCAGTGCGTAGCAGCTCGCGCTGGAGAGGAAGGGCTGCTCGAGGTTGCCCCGCTGGCTGGGAGCACCCATTCGTTTCATTCGCGTTCGCAGGGCGGCGGCGAAGAGGAGAGCAACGTCGGCTCTTCCTCGCTGAGCTCGAGCGTGTAGAACTTGTGTCCGCAATTTTTGCAGTTGTAACGACGTTTCAGCGCTACGTCCGGCCATACACCCTCCAAACCCACACGCCCGCGCAGGCGAACCGCAACGCTCCCACAGCGCGGGCAGGGTACAGGGTAGAATTTGCCTAGTCTAGGCATAGCATACCACAAACGGGAATCTATTCCAGCTCATCCCCACCTCGAGCGCACCCGAACCGAGGTGTACTCCGGCGGCCCACCGCGCACCGTCCAGAGGGCCAGGGCCAGGCTCATCACGGTATCGTCGTGGGCTCCACTGGGGGCCTCATAGCTCACCCCGTAGGCGGTCTGGCGGGCCTGCAAGGCCCGTAACTCGGCCAGCAGGGTGGGGTCTGGGTAAAGTTGCAGGCGCTCCTCGGCCAGGGAAAGGCGCAGCTCGTTGACGAGTTGCTGTTTGGACTGGGCGGTGAAGCGGAAGGGGTGCGTCTGCGGCCAGGCCCGGCGGAGGCGCTCATACACCGGATCGCCCACTCCGGTGGCGTCTACCGTGAGCCGGGCCTGGTAGCGCTCGAGCACCCCCAGCACCCGCGCCTCGGTATAGCTCCACTCGCCCTGCCAGCGCTCCTGGTGGACGAGCCGGTAGGGTAGCTCGGTCACGTCGAGGATGCTCAGGCTGGACCAGTCGGCCAGGCGGGCTAAGTCCAGTCCCGCCGCATAAACCCGGCCCGCTTGAGGAGATTCCGGCCCCTCCAGGACTGTCGCCCGCTGAATGAGCTCTTCCGGGATAGCCCCTCCGGCCTCGAGGAACTCCGCCAGGTACTCCTGGCGAAAAGCCCAGTCGCCCAGGGCCCGGCGCTCGGCCTCGAGGAACTCCGAGCGGATGCGGGGAATGTCATACGCAGTCACCCGGATGCGCTCTCCCCGCTCCTCCGCCCAGGCCCGGTAGAACCAGCCCCGCATTCCGTAGGGGGTGGAGATAGCCACCAGCCGCCCCCCGGTGACGGCCAGCATGGGGCGGGCAGCCTGGTACAGCTCATCGGGAATCCAGGCCGCCTCGTCGAGCACCACCAGATGCGCCGAGTAACCACGTATCCCCTCCTGAGCGCCAGGGAGCGCGATAACCCGGCTGCGGTTGGAAAGCTCGAGGCGCAGCGCGCTCTCGCCCGCCAGCACGAGCCCGAGCTTGGTAGCTAAGGAGCGCACCTTGGCGGATAGCTCGGAGGATTGCCGCAGGGTGGGGGCGATGAGCAAAACCGTGCGCTCCGGCCAGGCGTAGGCCGCGTGGAGGGCCAGCGCCGCGGCCACCGTAGATTTCCCGGCCTGCCTCGAGGCCAGGATGTATAGCTCATTGCCTGCAGCCAGCAAAGCCCGCTCCTGCCAGGGGTCGGGCTCGAGCCCGACCTGTTGGAGCAGGGCCACAGGCGATAGGGCCAGAGCTAGGTCAGTCGCGAGGTTCATCAAGCAACACCCTGGCCGCAGCGTGGGCGGCCTCTGGATAAGGGCGCAGGGCCTCGAGGAGCCGCCCCCGGATAGCCAGCCACTCCGGGGAGGCCAGCACGTTGACCTGCACCTGGGGCCGTTCGTGTGCCAGTTCGCCCAGCAGGCGGGCCTCGAGCTCGAGCAGGCGGTGCAGGGTGTGGATAGCTGCGATAGCGTCGCGCCGCTGGCCCTCCTGCCGCGCCTCGGCCAGGATGCCGAGTGCTTCGCGGTTGAGGTCGCGCAGGCGCTCGAGGACGCTACGGCCGGGTTCGATGATGCGGGCCTGGAGGGCTTGCCGTGCTGATGATTGCATGTGGGATACGTGGCGGCGTAACGAACGTTCGTTCGTGCCGTAATTCGGCGCAATTCGGCTTAATGGTTCTCCTCGAGCCACCGCCGCTTCGATTTCCTGCCGTTGCGGATGATTACAAATGCTGCACGGTCTGGCTATATTACACCTCCTCTAGGGCCATTAGCGCCTGCTCATAATGGCGCTGTAGCTCCGCATAGTGGGCATCGAGTTCAACGCGTTCGCCATAGGCTCGTACCACCGTGCTGCACTCCTGCAGCGCCCAATACAGCTCTAACGCTCGATGTAGCCGTTCTATATTCGTGCATGGCATCCATCCCTCCATAATCGCCCCCGCCGCTCCCCAGGGGCTGGAAAAACCGTGCGTTTTTTATCGCTGAGGGGGTCGGCCCTTAGCATTTGGCGGTACCTCGCGGTTAGACCGCGGAAGGGTCTGAGTCGATAAAACGAACAATCCGCCCACCTGCCAATGTAAGCAGCGAACGTCTGGGCTCGCGTGCCACGCGCAAAAACATTCCGTTGCGACTAAGTCCCATATCTACCGCCACAGCTTTGACCGATTTCATCTCCCTTGTAGCCCGGCGCTCCTTTTCCAGTGCAACCCGCACCCGCTCCACATCTACGGGGTGCCAGAGTAGCCGGCCTCGTTTGCCCCGAATTACTCGAGGCCGTCCGAATCGTCGGGCCAACCAACTCTGTTGGCCCTCCACCCAGCGCTGGGCTGTGGTCAGTCCTATGTGCAGAGCCTGCGCCACCTCGCGGGTGGTCAGGTATCCGGCTTTTCGAGCTTCCTCACCCACCTCACGTTCCTGGCGTTTTTTGATATAATCACGAGCCCAGTTCTCGCGAATCAGCACCCGGCCCTTTATCCGCCGGACAGCCCCATCAGCCTCGGCAATCCTGACGATATTTTTGGCATTGTCCTCCAGCGCTCGAGCCAGCGCAGAGGCAGTGATGTAGCCAGGTATATCGCCATAATGAGCCTCCAGCACAATAGCCCTCGCCTGTATCGCTTTTTTCGTTCTGTGTGGCAGGTGTTTTTGACAGGCTTTCCACCCACCAGTGGGGTAACAACGCTTGATGATTTCATCTTCCTCAAGCGTCCAGGGTTTCCAAGGTCTCTTGTTTTGATGC
>Ga0272446_1006620_pt1 | contig 11973 bp, 13 predicted proteins | sample YNPCB0061_FD_194587 | JGI IMG/M metagenome (GOLD analysis project Ga0272446, IMG submission 194587) | Hot spring microbial mat communities from Yellowstone National Park, WY, United States - YNP-CB-006-1 | ecosystem: Environmental > Aquatic > Thermal springs > Hot (42-90C) > Sediment | place... | reverse complement strand
AAACTACGCGAAATATATAAATACACGAAAATACACGAAAGAAATGAAATATGAAAAGATACGAATCATATAAATATACGAAACAGCGCGAAAAAAAGAAAAAGAAAATAAGAAAACAATATGGAGTATAACGCGAAAAGGTTTAGAAAAATTAAAAATATTAAAAAAGAAAAATAAAAAAATATTAATCAATTATCCTAAAGAAAAAAGCAATAAATTAATTATTGTTATTTTTGATATTCCAGAAAAAGAAAGACACAAAAGAAATTGGTTAAGAAGCGTTCTTGTCTTATTAGATTTTAAATTTCTTCAACAAAGCGTTTGGATAGGTAAAACTAAAATTCCTGAAGAGTTTTTAAACGATTTAAGAAATAAAAAAATGTTAGATTATGTTCATATTTTTAAGATAAGCAAAAGCGGAACAATTAATAAAATTTAGTATAAAATAAGTATTTTCAATAAATTTTATAAACCAAAAACCCGCTTTCGCGGGTTTTTGGCCAAATAGTTCGGATTGGATAAACCTAAGAAAAGCCCTTAGGTTTATTCGCACTCATTCATTGTTTATATTATAGCATAGCTTATTTAAAAAAGCAAGTTATAATATAAAAATAAATTCTTTTTAAAATTATTTGACAAACTTTAATAGTTTTTTAAAATTTTAATAGGTTTTATTTTTAAGAGGCAGCAAGGAGAGCACTCATTCATTAAAACAAATAGTTTGGAGGTCACCACTTGCTGCCTCTTAAGAATAAAACTTTAATTTTATGAAATTTTTAAAAAATATATCTTTAAAAAAATTTAGTAATTTTCGTATTGGCGGAAAAGCAAAATACTTTTTTAAAGCTAAAAATATTTCTGAAATTAAAAAAGCTTTAATTTTAGCAAAACAATTAAAAGCTAAAATTTTTGTTTTAGGCGGAGGAACAAATATTTTATTTAATGATAAAGGCTTTAATGGTTTGGTTTTAATTCCTGAAATAAAATTTATTAAAAAAATTAATAAAAATACTGTAAGAGTTGGCGCCGGAGTTAAAGTAAAAGATTTTTTAAATTTTTTGGTTAAAAATGAATTATCTGGTTTTGAATGGGCAGGAGGATTACCCGGAACAATTGGAGGAGCAATTCGGGGAAATGCAGGAGCTTTTGGAGGAGAAGTTAAAGATAATTTAGTTCAAGTCAAAAGCATTGAAATAAATACTTTAAAAGAAAAAATTAGAAATAATAAAGAATGTTTATTTGATTATCGTTTTAGCGTTTTTAAAGATAAAAATGTTAATGAAATAATTTTGTGGGCAGATTTTAAATTTAAAAAAGGAAAAAAAGAAAAAATTTTAAAATCTATTAATGAAAAAATAAATTATCGCAAAGAACGTCATCCAATAGAATATCCAAATATTGGAAGTATTTTTAAAAATGTTCCTGTAGAAAATTTTAAAAAAGAATTTATTGAATATTTTAAAAGTAAAAATATAATTAAAATAGATCCTAAACCAGTTATTCCTGTAGCTTTTTTAATAGCAGAGTGCGGACTAAAAGATAAAAAATATGGAGACGCTTGTATTTCTTTAAAACATACAAATTTTATTGTAAATTTAGGCAAGGCAAAAGCAAAAGATGTTAAAAAATTAATAAATTTAATTCAAAAAACAATTAAAAAAAGATTTCAAATTAATCTTGAAAAAGAAATTATAGAAATTTAAAAATTTAAAAAGAAAATTAATTTTATTTTTTTGCAAATTTTTTTTAAAAAAGTTATCCACAGTTTTGACTATATTTATTTAAAAAAATATTGTAAAATAAAAATATAAAATAAAAAAATAAAAATAATTTATTAAAAATAAAAAATTATAAATTATTTTAAATTTTAAAAAGGTCGAATAATAAAATAAAAAATAAAATGGCAGCAAAAAAAGTAAAAAAAGCGAAAAAGCCGGCCAAGAAAACAGCAAAGAAAAGAAAATAGCCGTATTAAATAAAATCCCTGCATAAAAGCAGGGATTTTATTTAATTATATAATTAGACAAAATTGTTTTTTCTTGTTAATATAAAAATATGAAAATAATTATAAAATCAACAAAATTAGATTTAACGCCGACAATAGAAGATTATGCTAAAAAGAAATTAGAAACACTTCAAAGATTTTTAAAAAAATTTGAAAAAGAAAGCGAGCTTGAAATGTTTGTTGAAATTTCCAAAACAACGCGACATCATCACAAAGGAGATGTTTTTTATGCTGAATTAAATTTATCTTTGCCGCATAAAATGATTCGTATTGAAGAATATAATTCTGACATATACGCAGCAATAGATGTTTTAAAAGATAGAACAAAAGCAGAAATTTCTAAGTTAAAAACTAAAATTATTAAAAAAAGAAAATGATAAATATTTTTAAAAAAATTTTTAGTCAAGAAAAAAGTCTTGGCAAATTTAAAGATCTTGTTTTAAAAATTAATTCTTTTGAAAAGGATTTTGAAAAATTAACTGACGAAGAATTAAAATTAAAAAGTCAAAATTTTAAAAAACAAGTTCAAGAAGGCAAAAGTTTAGATGAAGTTTTAGAAGAATCTTTTGCTTTGGTTCGCGAAGCATCAAAAAGAACCTTAAATCAAAGGCAATATGATGTTCAGCTTTTAGGCGGATTAGTTTTATATTCCGGAGCAATTGCGGAAATGATGACAGGAGAAGGAAAAACTTTATCTTCTGTTGCTCCGGCTTATCTTCATGCTTTAAAAGGAAAAGGGGTTCATATTATAACTGTAAATGATTATTTAGCAAGACGCGACGCTGTTTGGATGGGTCAAATTTATCATTTTTTAGGACTTTCGGTTGCTTGTTTGGTTCCTGACGGCGCTTATATTTATGATCCAAATTGGCATATTAAAGAAGAAGGAGAATTATTAATAGATAAAGAAAGAGATACAACTGGAAGTTTTAGAATCCAACATGAATTTTTGCGTCCAGTTACAAGGCGCGAAGCTTATTTAGCTGATATTACTTATGGCACAAATCAAGAATTTGGATTTGATTATTTAAGAGATAATTTAGCTTATAGTTTAGAAAATCAAGTTCAAAGAAGAATTGAATCTGAAAATAAAGATAAATTATTTTATTATGCAATTATTGATGAAGTTGATTCTATTTTAATTGATGAAGCGCGAACGCCATTAATTATTTCGGCTCCTGATTTGGAATCAAGCGAATATTATAAGTTATTTGCTAAAATTGTGCGCGAACTTGAACCTGAAAAAGATTATACAGTTGATGAAAAACATCGTTCAGTTGCCATAACAAATTCAGGAATTGAAAAAGTTGAAAATATTTTAGGAATTCAAAATCTTTATGCCACTGAAAATTTAAAATTAGCGCATTATTTAGAAGAAAGCTTAAAAGCAAAAGAATTATTTAAAAGAGATAGAGACTACGTTGTTAAAGGCGGAGAAGTTATTATTATAGATGAATTTACAGGAAGAATGCTTCAAGGAAGAAGATATTCCGGAGGATTGCATCAAGCTATTGAAGCCAAAGAAGGAGTTAATGTTAAAGAAGAATCAAAAACTTATGCTAAAATTTCAATTCAAAATTATTTTAGAATGTATGAAAAATTAGCAGGGATGACAGGAACTGCTCAAACTTCTGCTGAAGAATTTTATAAAGTTTATGGACTTGAAACTTATTCTATTCCTCCAAATAAACCTTGTATTAGAAAAGATTTGCCTGATGTTATTTATAAAACAGAAAAAGCAAAATGGAACGCTGTTGTAAATAAAATTGAAGAAATTCATAAAACAGGACAACCAATTTTAGTTGGCACAACTTCTATTCAAAAAAATGAATTATTATCAGCTCTTTTATCGCAAAAAGGAATAAAGCATAATGTTTTAAATGCAAAACTTCATGAAGAGGAGGGAGAAATTATTGCTCAAGCTGGAAAATTAGGAGCAGTTACGGTTGCAACAAATATGGCTGGTAGGGGAGTTGATATTATTTTAGGAGGAAATCCTCCAGATTTAAAAGAAGCAGAGCGCGTCAGGGAACTTGGAGGTTTATTTATTATTGGCACAGAGCGTCATGAAGCTCGTCGTATTGATAATCAATTGCGCGGACGCGCTGGAAGGCAGGGCGATCCCGGATTTTCACAATTCTTTTTGTCATTAGAAGATGATCTGCTTAGAATTTTTGGAGGAGACAGAATTAAAAATTTAATGTCAAAATTTGATCTTCCTGAAGATATGCCTCTTGATCTTAATTTATTATCAAAAGTGATTGAACAAGCGCAGTCTAAAGTTGAAGGTTTAAATTTTGATATGCGCAAGCATTTATTAGAATACGATGATGTTTTAAATAAGCAAAGATTAGCAGTATATAAAAGAAGACAAGAAATTTTATCTGCTATAAATCCCGAAGATTTAAGCAAAATTATTTTTGAATCTTCAAAAAATGCTTTACATAATATTTTAAATCAAAGAGAAGAAATATTAAAAAATAATCAAGGAGAAAATATTATTCCTTTAAAAGAATTTTTAGAAAAACTTTTTTTAGATATTGGTGTATTAAATAAAGATGAAAATTTTGCAAAAGAACCTGAAATTAAGGAATTAGAAGATTTACTTTCGCAAAAAAGTTTTGAAGTTATTTTTGACAGTCAAACAAAGATAAGAATTTTAGGAATTTTAGATTCTATTTGGGTAAGTCATTTAGAAAATTTAGACGCTTTAATTGAATCAATTGGACTGCGAGCTTATGCGCAAAAAGATCCCTTAGTTGAATATCGGCATGAAGCGCATAGGTTATTTTTAAATTTTTGGAAAAATTTTGATGATTTGGTTTTTTCAAACATTTTTAAATTAGCTGATAAAAATTTTATAAGCAAACAAAAAATTGTATCTAAAAATATAAATCCTTTAAATGAAAAACAATTATCAAATCCAAGCGCGCAACCATTTTTAATAAATAAAAAAGTTGGAAGAAATGATCCTTGCCCTTGCGGAGCAAAAGACAAAAACGGACGCCCAATAAAATATAAACATTGTCACGGAAAATAATAATTAAATTAAAAATATTTTTCGGTTTTGAAATTGTTTTAATATAAAAATTAATTTAAAATTTAAATATGATTAAATTAGGAAAATATAGGCATTATAAAGGAAATGAGTATGAAGTTATTGGAGTAACAAGACATAGCGAAACTCTTGAGGATTTGGTTGTTTATAAAGCTCTCTACGGCAATTATGATTTATGGGTAAGACCATTAAATATGTTTTTGGAAGAAGTTGAAGTAAAAGGCAAAAAAGTTAAAAGATTTGAATATATTGGAGGATAATAAATTTTATTTTTTAAAATAAATCTATGATTACGCAAGAATTAATTGATTATATAAAACAACAATTAAATCAGGGCGTAGAAAAAGAAAAAATTAAACAATTATTACTTGCTAATGGTTGGCAAAATGAAGATATTGAAAAAGCTTTTGAAATAATTGCGCAGCCATCTATGACGCAAATATCTGAAACGCAGAAATTTATACCGCCAAAGAAAAAAAGAATTAAAAAAATTATCGCAATAATATTAGGCATTTTTGTATTTTTATTAATTATTGATTTTTCTTTTTTACCTTTAATGAATTTATTTGCAAAAGATATTCCAGCCATAGATGATTCTGATTTGCAATTGCAAAAAGTAGTTATTCCAGATGAAGAAAATGCTTATTTTGATTTAATAAAAATTAAAGATGTTATTTATTATCCAAAAGATAAATCTAATATTATTTTTGATATAATTAATGGTAAAACTTGGGATGAGCAATTCGTTGAAGAAATATTATCTAAAAATTCTAAAGCTTTTGAGTATTTTGATAAAGCCTTTTTGAAACCAAAATACCAGAATCCAGAATTAAAAGATTTAAATAATATTGATTTAGAAAAATATATTCCACCATTAGGTACTTATCAAAATATTAGTTATTTAAACGCAATAAAAGCTTTATATTTATCAAAACAAGGAAAGGATAAAGAAGCATTAGATGAAATATTAAAATCTATTGATGTTGCGCAAAAAATTCAAAATTCTCAAACTCCGCTTCTTGAATATTCAATTACTTTAGGAATGAAAAATATTAGTTTAAAAACAATGCAAAAAATAGTCTCATCTTCAAAATTGAAAGGAAATGAATTAAAACCATATATCCAAAATTTAGATAAATTTTATGACAATAGTAATGATTTAATTAAGACTTTAAAAGTAGAATATAATATTGTATCTTATGAAATTAATTTAATAGCAAATGGAGATACAAAAATGTTAAAATTAGTATCTAAAGATTTTGAGGATGCAAAAATCAAAGAAATGATTTCTAATAATTATTATTTTTTGAAAAATAAAACAAAATTACTTTTTGCCGAAAATACCAGAATGCAAATTAATAATGCGAGTCAAGTATGCGGAGAAATAAAAAATACTGAAAATAAAGAACTTGTTCCTGAGAATAAAATTCCTGAGAATAAAATAAAAATGATTTTTGAAGAAAATATTATAGGCAAAATGTTATATGATGCTTTAGCAATAAATCCTTCGTCTTTATTTATAGGAAGATGTCAAAGTGATTTATTAGTTGGAGCAACACAAACAATGATTGCTATTAAAGCTTATAAAAATGATAAAAATGGCTATCCTAATTCATTAAATGATTTAATTCCTGATTATTTATCATCTATTCCTAAAGATCCTTTTGACGGGGGTCAATTAAAATATTCTTCACAAAAAAAGATTATTTATTATATAGGAAAGGATATGCAAAATTTAGAAAATATTAGTAAAGATTTAAAATCAAATTTAAGTTTAGAATTTAAAATAGATTTTTAAATTAAAATATAAATTTTGCTTTGATTAAATTTTAATTAGCATATAAAAACTTGAAAAAAAATTAATTTATTAATATTAATTCGGTTGTTTTAGGGACAACAAGAAGTTTTCGAAACGCGCTTACTTTTCCCCATAAAACTCTGGCTTGTGGGGGGGGCTTTTTTATTTAAATTGCTTTAAAAATTTGACAAAAAATATTGTTATGATTATAATTTTTATACCGGTTAAAAATCGGTTTTATTTTTTAAAATAAATGATTTTAGGTTGTTTTAATTTAAACGGGGCTTTTTATTTTTAAATATATGAGTAATCAAAATAAAAACGCTCCGCAATTTGAGGGACTAGTTGAAGAAGCTTTGCCTTCTTTGACTTTTCGTGTGCGATTAGAAGATGGAAGAGAAGTTTTAGCTCATTTAGCGGGTAAATTAAAACTTCATCACATAAGAGTATTAGCAGGAGATAAAGTTGTAGTTGAAATGGGTCCTGATGGCCGAAGAGGCCGAATAATAAGAAGATTATAAATATGAAAGTTCAAAGTTCTGTTAAAAAAAGATGTAAGGATTGCAAGATTATTAAACGTCATGGTCGGATTTATGTTATTTGTAAAATCCCAAAACATAAACAAAGACAGGGATAATTTATTTTAATTAAAATGAGATTACTTGGCGTAAATATTCCGGATAATAAAAGAGCAGAAGTTGCGCTGACTTATTTTTATGGTATAGGTCTTTCTTTAAGCCGTAAAGCTTTAGCTGAAACAAATATTAATCCGGATAAAAGAATGAAAGATTTAACGCCGGAAGAATTAAATAAAATCAAAAACTGGATAGAATCAAATTGTAAAATTGAAGGCGCTTTACGCCAAGAAATAAGACAAAACATTAATCGTTTAAAAGAAATTCAATGTTATCGCGGATTAAGACATATAAAAGGTTTGCCTGTAAGAGGTCAAAGAACCAAAACAAATTCAAGAACAGTAAGAGGAAATAAAAGAAGAACAGTCGGAAGCGGTAAAAGAAAAATTGAATTAAAATAATAATATGGGTAAAAAGAAAATTATTACAAAAACTTCTTTGGATGAAAATAAGGGCGGAAGAGCTCAATCTCAAGCTTCAAAATCCGCTTTAAAGAAAGTTAAAAAAATTGATACTGTACGTATTTACATTAATGCTACTTATAATAATACAATTATAACAGCAACAGACGCTTCCGGAAATGTTTTGGGCTGGTCTTCTGCTGGATCTTTAGGATTTTTAGGTCCTAAAAAAGCAACACCATTTGCAGCATCAAAAGTTGTTGCTGCTATTTCTGAAAAATTAAAAAATTTTGAAATTAAAGAAGTTGAAGTTTATGTTAAAGGTGTTGGAAGCGGAAGAGACGGAGCAATTCGTTCATTAGCTGAAGCTGGTTTTAATATTGTTTTATTAAAAGATGTAACGCCTATTCCTCATAATGGTCCAAGACCGCCAAAGGTTAGAAGAGTTTAAAATATAAATATGCAAAAAGTTAAAGAAAAAAAAGAAAGAGCATTAGGAACACACCTTCATATAAAAGGCATTCGTTGCACGTCTCCAAAATGCGCTTTAAATAGAAAACCTCATCCGCCAGGAATGCATGGTCCTAAAAAAAGAGGGAAAAATTCTTCTGAATATGGACGTCAGCTTAAAGAAAAACAAAAATTAAAACTTACTTATAATATTAATGAAAGAACATTATTAAGAATATTTAGCGAAGCAAGCAAATCAAAAGAATCTACAAGCGCAAAACTTTTTGAATTATTAGAATTAAGACTTGATAATGTTTTATATAGACTTGGATTGTGTTTATCAAGAAGAGCAGGAAGAAATATGATTCGCGATGGTCATGTTTTAGTAAATGGCAAAAAAGTTTTTGCGCCGGGATATGAAGTTAAAGTTGGAGACGTTATAACTTTTTCTGATAAATTTAAAAAATCTAAAAATTTTGATTTAATAAAAGAAAATCTTAAAAATTATAATCCGCCGTCTTGGTTAAAATTAGACAAAGAAAATATTTCTGGAAAATTAGTTTCTTTGCCTGAATTTGATTTTAATTTAATTTCTTTTGAAATAGAACCAATCATTGATTTATTTAGTCGATAATAAATAAAAAATGGTCGTATAAAAAAATAAAAAAATATGGAACTTACACATTTAAGCTCAACAGTAAAAATAAAAAAGATAAAAGAAGATGATTTTAGCGGGGTTTTTGAGATTGAAGGATTATTTGTTGGATATGGATTAACATTAGGAAACGCATTGCGCCGCGTTCTTTTATCTTCTTTGCCAGGCGCGGCAATAACTTATATTAAAATTAAAAACGTCCCTCATGAATTTATGGCTTTATCTGGAATTAAAGAAACAGTTGTAGATATTACTTTAAACTTTAAAAAATTAAGGTTTAAAATGCACACCAACGAACCGCAAACTTTATTTTTAAAAGTAAAAGGACCTAAAGAAGTTTTAGCTTCAGATATTGAAGAAAATTCATTAGTAGAAATTATTAACAAAGATGAACATTTATTAACAATAACTGATAAAAATACAACTTTTGAAGCAGAATTAACTATTGAAAGAGGATTAGGTTATTTACCGGTTGAATCAAGAAAACATGAAAAATTGCCAATAGGAGCAATTGCTTTAGATGCGTTATTTTCTCCTGTAACAAAAGTAAGTTATGAAGTTGAAAATATGCGCGTTGGAGATCGTACTGATTATAATAAATTAAAATTAAATATTGAAACAGACGGAACAATTTTGCCATCAGTAGCTTTAAGAAAAGCAGCTTCTATTTTAAAAGATCATTTTGAAAAAATAATGGAAATAGGAGGAGAATTAAAAGAAGAGAATATTGATGAAATCAAGGAGGTTAAAAAAGAAAAAGAAGAAAACGAATCTAAAGATTCTAAAAAAGAAAAAGAAGATAAAGAAAAGTCAAAGAAAAAGTCAAAGAAATAAAATTGTAAAAAATGCGTCATCATAAAACAGTTAAAAAATTTCATAGGAAAAGAGGGGACCGCCGCGCTTTTATCAAAAATTTAGCGCAAAATTTAATTCGGGACGAAAGAATTGAAACAACTGAAATTAGAGCAAAAGCTTTAAGATCTTTTGTTGAAAGATTAATTACTTTAGCTAAAAAACAAACATTAGCAAGCAGGCGTTTAGTTATTTCTAGATTAGGGAATGAAAAATTAGCACATAAATTATTTGAAGTTATTGCTCCGAAATACTTAGATCGCAAAGGAGGATATTTAAAAATTACTAAATTATCCAAAAATCGCAAAAGAGATGCTGCTCCAATGGTCGTTTTAGAATTTGTTTCTTAATTATGGATTACATTATTGACGCAAAAAATAAAAAATTAGGTAGATTATGTTCTGAAATAGCTTTAATTTTGCAAGGCAAAAAAAATCCAAAATATAACCCAAGATTAGTTGGCGATGATAGAGTTATTTTAAAAAACTATAAAGAAATTTCTTTTGATGAATATAAATTAAAAAATAAAAAATATTATCATCACACTGGTTATGTTGGGCATTTAAAAGTTAAAACATTGGAGCAGGTTTGGAGTAAAAATCCTAAAAAAGTTATATTAGAATGCGTTCGCAAAATGCTTCCAAAAAATAAATTAAACAGTCGAAGATTAAAAAATATTATTTTTGAGGATTAAAATGAAAGAACATCAAGAAAAAAATTCTAAAAAATATATTGAAGGAGTTGGAAGAAGAAAAACAGCTACAGCGCGTGTTCGTATTTATGAAGGAAAAGGGGATTATTTAGTAAACGAAAAACCTTTAAAAGATTATTTTAAAGTTGAGCGTTTTATTAAAACAGCTTTAGCTCCGTTTGAACTTTTAAAAATTAAAGATATGTATTTTACAGTAAAAGTTAAAGGCGGTGGTATAATGGCACAATCCGAAGCGGTAAGGCATGGTCTTTCAAGAGCTTTAGTAAAATTTAATGAATCTTTTAAAAAATTATTACGTGAAGCTGGATTTCTAACGCGCGATCCAAGAATGGTTGAGCGTAAAAAATATGGACTTAAAAAAGCCAGACGCGCTCCTCAATGGCAAAAAAGATAATTACTTTGTTTTAAAACTTTATTATTCTTATTATTTAACGCAAGCAAAATAAGGTTATATTTGCTATAGCGGGAATAATGCACCTAATAAAAGCTCAAAACTCAAAAGTCTCCTCCTAAGGAGGATCCTCCTCTGGAGGAAAAAGTCAAAACTACAAGTCTCCGCCGAAGGCGCCTGCCTGCCGGCAGGCAGGGATCCTCCTTCGGAGGAAAAAGTTAAAACTTTAATTATTAGTAGTCATTGCGAGTCCCGCCCTTTTGTTAATAATTAAATTAAATAAAATAGCAAATTAAATTTTTAATCACACAAAATTTTTTTCTAAATTAAAATTTGTTTTAACAAAATGGCGGAACGAAGCAATCTCTTTAAATAAATTATGAAGTATGAATCATAAAAAATTCTCCTCCAGGGGAGGATCCTCCTTCGGAGGAAAAATGCAAAAATCAAAATGCAAAATGATAATTCAAAATTAAAAATTAATAAATTAAAAAAATATTAAAATTTAATTTTTCTGCCGAAGGCGCCTGTCTGCCTTCTAGAGGAGAGGAGGAGATCATACTCTGGATAACAATTTTTAAAAAATACAAATTAAAATTTAAAAATTTGTTTTTTATTGTTACTATCCTATCATAGCGATCGCAAAAATAGGATAGTAGAATTAAAAATTGTAATTTTTTTATTAAAATTCAAATTTTACAATCTTATTTTGAAACTTATATTGATATTTTTTATTTAATTTTAACTTCAATAAAATAAAAACTTCCATAAATAAAATGTCCAAATTTTTAGCCTAGGCTTGAAAATTGGACAAAAATTATTTCGGAAATTTTAAAATTATTTTCCGAAGAAAAATATCTATTTACTTTATCTATACAAATTTACCTACACAAAAGCATGTTTCTTTATAAGAAAAATTTAAAAAGTTTTTAAAATAAAGCTTATTTTTCTGTTTTTAAAAAATATTCTTTTAATTTTTGGAATTCTCCATTTAAAATAGATTCGCGTATTAAATT
>Ga0272446_1006619_pt1 | contig 11975 bp, 16 predicted proteins | sample YNPCB0061_FD_194587 | JGI IMG/M metagenome (GOLD analysis project Ga0272446, IMG submission 194587) | Hot spring microbial mat communities from Yellowstone National Park, WY, United States - YNP-CB-006-1 | ecosystem: Environmental > Aquatic > Thermal springs > Hot (42-90C) > Sediment | place... | reverse complement strand
CCGAGTTCGCCCGTTTCGAGCAGCCGGTAGTAGCGGATGGTGGCGGGGTACTCGCGCTCCAGCTTGGCGACCGAGCCGCGGACCCGATTCGAAGTGACCGCGATGTAGTCGGCACCGGCCAGGCCGGGACGGTTCGGGTTGTCCGGGGTGCCGAAGACGAGCTCACGAATCTTCTCCGGCGAGTCGGTGCGGTACATGTCGAGTTCAACGAGGCGGTACTGGCGTTCGCGGCCGGGGAAATCCCAGGGGACGGGGTCGTCCCAGATTTCGGTGGTTATCGACTTCCCGGGCAGGACGTTTGCGTAGACCCAGCGGGTGGCGGCGATGCGGGGGTGCTCCTCGACGTAGATGCGCTGGAAGGCGAACGCCCACCACGCGGTTGCGGCCACGACGAGTCCGAAAACGCCGAAGGCTGCGGTGCGGGCGGGGCGCGGCCCGAGGCGGAGCGCGCGGCGGCGGATGGGGAACGACCAGCCGATGCGGGCCGACTCGACGAGGCAGACGAGCGCCCAGGCCGCGAAGAGGCAGAGGACGGGGTACATCGGGAGGAAGTAGCGCATGAACGCGACGAATCGCGGGCCCCAGAAGGCAAGGACGAGGATGGCGAAGGCGGCCGGCAGGACGAGGGCGAGGTCGCGGGTGCGGGCGGCCCGGACGGCTGCCGCCGCCAGGCCGGCGAAGGCAGCTGCGGCGAGGGCGGGACCCAGGCCCCAGAGGGTGATGTTCCGCAGGGCCGTGAGGAAGGGCGTGGTGCCGGCGAACTGGATGAAGGGCGGGTAATCGACGTTGCCCTGCTGGAAGTCGCGCTCGCGCTGGATGTCGTCCCACCACTGCTGGTTAAGGGCGAAATCCCAGGGGTGGGGACCTGCGAAGGCATACGGCTGGGCGATGCGGAAGACGATGAGCGAGAGGGCTCCGGCCATGCAGAGCATGGAGAGGTCGCTGAGCCAGGAGGAGCCCGGCCGGGCAGGCGGGCGCTCGCCGTTCCAGGATGCGCGGGCACGGCGGATATCCCAGAGGAGGATGCGGAGGGCGAAGGCGACGACCGGGACGGCGGCGAAGATGGCGCCGTTGACCTTGCAGGCGGTGGCGAGGCCGACGCTCACGCCGATGCCGGCGGCGAGCCACCACGCACGGGAGCCTTCGGCGCGGACCCAGTGCACGGAGAGGAGGAGGGTGAGCAGGGCGAAGACGTTGAGGAAGGGGTCCATCGCCCAGAAGTGCGCGAGCTGCGTGGGAAGGACGGCGAGCGCGTAGAGGAGGGCGGCGAGCAGGCCGATGGGCCGGCCGGCGAGGGCGGCGGCGAGCAGGAAGACGAGGAGGATGGCAAGGACATCGAAGGCGGCGGTAACCTGGCGGCCGGAGACGACGGTGGCGGCGTAGGAGTTGCCCGGGCCGGCCGGGTCGGCGCCGCGCAGGGTGGCGACGGCTTTGACGAGGAAGAGCGGGAACGTGCCGTAGACGTAGGAGTTGGTCTGGCCGTCGTTGTAGGGGTTGAGGGGGCTGCGGGCGGTATCGAAGTAGGCGGAGAGGGAGGACGGCCAGTCGAGGCGGTCGGCGACGAGGGAGAGGAAGCGCTCGTCGGGGTGCATCTGGAGGGGGTAGTCGGCTTCGGGGGGCCGGTCCCAGCCGAGGCCGTGGAAGCGGAGCGCTGCACCAAGCAGGAGGACGAGGGCCAGGCCGAGGCGCCAGCTGAGGAGCCGCCCGGCGGTGCCGGAACGCAGGGCGGCCATGCGCTGGCGGACGGCCAGGTGCCCGGGCGAGGTTTCGGCCACGCGCTCCTCCCAGTGGTGGGCTACAGGATACGCGGGAGGCGGCCTCGGGAAAGGCAACGCTGCTGCCGTGCTTTGGGCGCGAAGCGGCGCGCCCCCGCCGGGCGGCGGGGGCGCGAGAGTTCGATGCGGTTTCGGCCCGGGCTAGAGGCCCTTTTCGGCGACGAAGGCGGCGAGGTCGGCGAGGCGGCAGGCGTAGCCCCATTCGTTGTCGTACCAGGCGGCGACCTTCACGAGGTTGCCGCCGACGACGTTGGTGCAGAGGCCATCGACGATGGAGGAGCGCTCGTCGCCCTTGAGGTCCATGGAGACGACGGGGTCCATGGTGATTCCGAGGATGCCCTTCATCTTCTCGGCGGCGGTTTCGCGGATGATGTCGTTCAGGGCATCGACGGTGGTTTCTTTTTCGGTGAGTGCGACGACTTCGACGATGGAGACAGTGGGGGTGGGAACGCGGTAGGCGAGGCCGTCGAGTTTGCCATCGACTTCGGGGATGACGAGCTTGAGGGCGCGGGCGGCCCCGGTGGATGTCGGCACGATGTTGAGTGCGCCGGCGCGCATTTCGCGGAGGTCTTTGCCGGCAGCCTTGTCGAGGATCTGCTGGGAGTTGGTGTAGGAGTGGATGGTGGTCATCTGGCCTTTGACGAGGCCGAGGTTATCGACGATGACCTTGACGACGGGTGCAAGGCCGTTGGTGGTGCAGGAGGCGTTGGAGATGACGTGGTGCTTCGCCGGGTCGTACCGGTCGGCGTTGACGCCGAGGACAATGGTCACGTCTTCGTTCTTGGCCGGGGCGGAGATGAGGACTTTTTTGACCGAATCGCGGCGGTGTGCGGCGGCCTTCGTGGCATCGGTGAAGAGGCCGGTCGATTCGATGACGATTTCGGCGCCGACCGAGCCCCAGGGGATGGCGCCGGGGTCGCGCTCGGCGAAGACGCGGACGGTATGCCCATCGATGACGAGGGCGTCCTTCTCGGCGCGGATGTCGCGGTGCCAGCGGCCGTAGTTGGAGTCGTACTTGAGCAGGTTGGCGTTGACGTCGGTATCGACGAGGTCGTTGATAGCGACGACTTCGAGGGTGCCGGCGTAGCGGTCCGTGATGGCCTTGAAGACCTGCCGGCCGATGCGTCCGAAGCCGTTGATGCCGATTTTGGTGGCCACAGGGTCCCTCCGGGTGAGGTGGTTCGGCTTTGTAGCCTAGCGGGCGAAGACTAACGTTCCACCACCGGGGCGGCGGTCAGGCGAGTTTCACGGCGGTGCCGGAGGCGGTGATCATGAGCATTTGGCCGCCGACGGTTTCGTAGTCGAGTTTGATGCCAAGGACGGCATCGGCGCCGAGCTGCTGTGCGTACTGGAGCATTTCGGCGAGGGCGCCGTCGCGGCCCTTGCGGAGCTCTTCCTCGTACTTGCCGGCGCGGCCGCCGACGATGTTGCGGAAGCCGGCTGCGATGTCTTTGAAGACGTTGACGCCGAGAATGACCTCGCCGGCGACGATGCCGAGGTACTGCTGGACGGGGCGGCCTTCGACGCCGTTGGTGGTGGTGAGGATGATGCTCACGGATGCCTCCTGTCGCAGGCGCAAATGGTGGAGCGGCTGGCACCAGTCTACCGGACAGCGCCGTTTCCCGGTTGTTCACCTTTGACTATGCATCCATAGTCTGTGCATATGGCTTTTGCCGAATCGATGCTGAATTGCCCCTACCTCCGGCGTGCGCGGGAGCCGATGCTGGGGGTGAACCCCGCAATGGAGAGATTGCGATGAAGCGCAAGCTGGTGACCTGCCCGAAGTGCGAGCTGGAGTTCACCTCGGCCCGCGACCTGACCTACTGCCCGGGCTGCCACGCCCTGGTCGAGCCGCGGGCGCGCGCGGCCTCCGGCCGGTAGCCGGTCAGCGGGAGCGGCCTTCCCAGCGGCGGAGCAGGGCTTCGAGGAGTTCGCCGGGCGCTGCGACGTCGATGCCGCCGGGGTCGTGTTCGACGGCCCAGGCGGCGGCCACGGCGACCGCACCGGCCCGCTCGGCGGCGGTTCGCTCGAAACGCCCGGGGGCGACGACCGCGGTTTCGGCAGGCGCGGTTTCGAGCAGGCGGAAGGCTTCGGCAAGCTGGGCGGCGGGGTCGAAGCGGCCGGCCGGGGGCGGAACGACGAGGGCGAAGAAGCGGTCGAGCCCGGTCGATTCGATTTGCTTTCGGGCCAGCTGGTAGGGATGGCGGGTGATGGCCGCCATGTCGATCTGCTCGGCCCGGAGGGCATCGAGGGCCATGCCGACGCCTTCAAAGACGAGGAGGCGTTTGAGGGCGCTGCGGGCGGCGTACTGGAGGCAGAGGTCTTCGGCGGCGTCGCACTCCCGGGGGTCATCGAGGAGGATGCGGAGGGCGTCGCGCCAGGGCCGGGTGTGGTAGGCATCGGCGAGGTCGCGGGCTGAGATGCGGCGGCCGGTGACGGCGGCGACGGCCTCTTCGACGGCGTAGGCGAACGCCGGCCTGGCATCGATGATGGCGCGGTCGAGGTCGAAGATGACGAGCCGCGGATGCGGGCGGCCGCTCCCGACGAGGGGCATCTCAGCGGACGGCAGCGAAGAAGCGGTCGCGCGCGGCCTGGTACTCCTCGGGGGTGTTGAAGGTGAGGTCGAGGAGGTCGCCGGCGTCGACTTCGGTGTGGCGGTCCTGGTGTGCGCGGAGGATGCCGCGGAGGCCTTCGGCAGCGTCGTCGGCGCGCATGAGCTCTTCGCGGAGGCGGCCGGCGACGACGACGGGGTGCCCGTGGCGGCCGTTGTGGACGGGGATGGTGTAATCGGCCTCGGGGTTGTGTGCCGCGTAGAGGGTGCGGAGGAAGGAGGCGGGCCGGGGCTGGTCGACATCCTGGACCAGGATGCGGTCGGCGTCGCGGTTGGCGGCCTTGGCGCCGATGCGGAGGGAGCCGGCGCGGCCGAGCTGGTAGCGGGGGTTGAACATGATGCGGCAGGGGATGCCGCGGAGCTGGCGGGAGACGTCGTCGGCACGGTAGCCGAGGACGACGATGACCTCATCGGCGCCGGCCTCCCAGAGCTGCTCGATGTCGTAGCGGACGAGGGGCTGGCCGCCCCAGTCGAGGAGCGGCTTGACGGCGCCCATGCGCTGCGAAATGCCGGCGGCGAGGATGATGGCGGAGTTCATGGCGATTCTCAGTCTAGGTTCCCCGGCGGTTGCGGGCGATGGTCAGGGCCTGGCGGGCGCTGCCTGGAGGGTATTTTCGACGCCGAATTCCTGGGTGAGGATGCGGAGGAATTCGTGGATGGGCGGTGCGAGGATCCGGTTGCGGAGGATGTGGACGCCGACTTCGCGCTGGGCGGGCTGCTCCATTTCGCGGATTTCGACGCGGGCGAGCGTGCCGCGCTCGCGCTCCCGTTCGAACGAGACGACGGGGAGGATGGCGACGCCGAGGCCGGCTTCGACCATGTGCTTGGTGGTCTCCATGTCGTCGAGCTCCATCACGGACTCGGGGACGACGCCGGCGCGGAGGAACATCGAGTAGACGAGGCTGTGGTAGCTGGAGCCGCGTTCGAAGAAGAGGAACGGCTGGCGGGCAGCCTCGGCGATCGAAACCCTGCCTTTCTGGGCGAAGGGATGGTCGGCAGGGACGACAAGGGCGAGGTCGTCATTGTAGAGATGGAGGGACTGGATTTCGGGGTGCTGGGCGAGGCGGGTGACGGCGACATGGAACTCGCCGGCGAGGAGGGAGTCGATGATGTCTTCGGTCTGGCCCGTTGCGAGGTGGATGTGGACGCGGGGCCGCACCTCGCGGAATTTCTTGAGAATGCGGGGCAGGACGTAGCTTGCGATGGAGGTGGAGGCGCCGATGCGGATGGTGCCGACCTCGCCGTGGCGGACGGCTTCGATGGCGTCGGTGCCTTCCTGGACGGCGGTGAGGGCGCGCTGTGCGTGGGGCATGAAGGCGCGGCCGGCATCGGTGAGGGTGACGCTTCGGCCGGTGCGTTCGAAAAGGCGTTCGCCGAGTTCGCGCTCGAGGGACTGGATGCGGGCGGTGACAGAGGGCTGGGTGAGGAAGAGCGCCTCGGCTGCACGGCTGAAGGAGCGGTGGTGAGCGACCTGGATGAACGCTTCGAGCTGTGCGAGTTCCACAGGGTTACTCCACGGCGGGGTGCCGTCTCACTCTAGGGTAACGCTCAGGAACGGTAGAAGTTCGCGTTGATCTCGATGTACCTGCGCATGTCGCCCTCGAGGGCGGCGTCGTGGGCGATGGCGCTGACCGGGCAGGCGAGTTCGCAGGCGGCGCAGTCGATGCACTGGTCGGGGTTGATGTAGTACTGCGGGGCGTCGTCGGTGGTGTGGATGCAATCGACGGGGCAGACATCGACGCAGGAGGCGTCTTTGACGCCGATGCAGGGCTCGGTGATGACGTAGGGCATGCTAGCGGAGCTCCTTTGCGGCGAAGGGGTCGGGGCAGACGCCGGTCTTTTCGACGATGACATCGCCGAGCACGCGGGCCTGGCAGGCGAGGCGGAGGCGGGGGTCTTCGATGGAGCGCGGGCCGCGCTGGCGGATGAGGTTTGCGCGCTCGAAACGGCCCATGGCGGAGAGGCGGCCGAGGCCGGAGATGACGAGCATGGCGCAGTTGGTGCATTCGCCGTTGCGGTTGCAGCCGACTGGCCAGTAGTAGCCGGCGGCGTTGGCGGCATCGAGGACAGTTTCGTTGTGGGGGGCAACAAATTCGAAGCCGCCGGGCTCAACACGGACGCGGTGCACGGGCGGTATTGTGGAGCCGGCGGCGGGGGCTGTCGATGGCGGGGGTTGGTGGAGACGAGGGGACTCGAACCCCTTACCTCAGCAATGCGAATGCTGCGCTCTCCCAGATGAGCTACGTCCCCACGCAAACAGAGCGAGCCGCTTCCATCGTAGGAAGCGGCTCGCGGCTGGGTCAACTGGGAGGGGGTTGGCTCAGGAGCGGTGCGAGGAGCCCCGGCCGATGCGGTAGGAGGTTTCGCCGGTGAACTCACGTTCTTTGCCGCACTTCTTACACCGCCCGGGCGTCAGCTCTCCACGCGGAGGTTCGAGGATCCAGTGATGGACGCATTCGTTCACCACCTGGAGCGCTTCAGCCTTGGACATGCAACTACCCCCTGGGTCATTCGGGATGTGGTGTTTGGCCCGGGGCTAAGGACCCCGCCACCGGCCGGGGTCAGTGTAGTCGGGGGTATAGACGGTTTCAATCGTTTATGGCGATTCGTCCAGCATGCCGGGCAAAGGTGTAATGACGACCCGCCGGGCGCCAAGGTTGATCTCCTGGACGACCTGGCCGATGGCGGGGACGAGGATTTCGCCGCGTTCGCCGTGGACGACGTACACGTCGTTGGCGCCAGGCTGGAGGACCTCGACGATGGTGCCGAGCGATTCGCCGGAGGCGGTGACGACCTCGAGGCCGATCAGTTCGTAGATGAAGTACGACTCGCTATCGTCGCGGAGGACGTCGCTATCGAGGGCTTCGAGCAGTTCGCCGTGGAGGTGCTCGACCTGGGTGCGGGTGTCAAGGCCGGAGAGCTTAATGATCCAGTCATCGCCGGCCTGGCGGGCACGTTCGACGACCCGGCGGATACCCTGGAGGTAGACGGGGCGCCCGCGCTGGATGTTGCGGGCGGTGGGGGAAAAGACTTCGACGCGGAGTTCGCCGCGGAGGGCGTGGGGCCGGAGGACGCGGGCGACGGCGGTGTAGCCGGGGCGCGGTTCAGCGGGGAGCGTCACCGGGTTGCGGGGGCGCTGGGGGCGCGGCGTTCCCGGAGCGGGGGTTTCGCTCAGTGGCCAATCTCCACGTTGACGCGGACGTCTTCGCGAACTGCGGCGACCTTGGCGAGCGTGCGGAGCGAGGTGGCGATGCGGCCGCCTTTGCCGATGACCTTGCCGTAATCGTCCTCGTGGACGTTGAGGTGGACGGTGACGCGGTCGCCGTGAATCTCCTCAGTGACGCGGACGTCCTCGGGGTGGTCGACGAGGGCTTTGGCGAGGTATTCGACGAGCTCGCCGGTCATCGTTTCGGGCATGGCTATTCGGCCGATTCGGCGGAGGCTGCAGGGCGCGCGGCCTTTTTCTTCACGACCGGGGGCTTCCGCTCGAGGACGCCGGCCCGGACGAGGATCTTCTCGGCGGCTTCGGAGGGCTGGGCGCCCTTGCTGAGCCATTCGCGGGCGCGGTCGGCGTCGATGGTGACGCGGGGCGGGTCCTGGTGGGGGTCGTAGGACCCAAGGGTTTCGATGAAGCGGCCATCGCGGCGGTCGGGGCTGTTGGCGACGACGACGCGGTAGAGGGGGTAGCCCTTCTTGCCGGTGCGCCGGAGGCGGATGCGAATCATGGAAGCTCCTGCGGAACGTCCGCCGAGGGCGGACGGGATTGGCGGTGGGAATGAGGATACGACATGACGCCGTTAGGTCCACGCACGGGCATAGCGCGCATCAGCGGAAGAGCGGCATTTTGCCGGTGCTGAGGGATTTGGCGATTTTGCGGGCCTCGAAGAACTGCTTGAGCAGCTGGTTGACCTGGGCCGGGTCGGTGCCGCTGCCGCGGGCGATGCGCTTGCGCCGCTTGCCGTCGATTTTCTCGGGGTGGCGGCGCTCCCAGGGGGTCATCGAGAGGACGATCGCCTCGGCCTGGGCGAAGAAGCGGTCGTCGATTTCGTCGACCTGGAGCTGCATTTTGATGCGGTTGAACCCGGGGAGCATGGAGACGAGCTGCCCGAGGGGGCCCATTTTGCGGACTTTGCGGAGCTGCTCGACGAAGTCCTGGAGGTCGAAGGTGCCTTTCTTGAGCTTTTCCTTGAAGGCTTCGGTGTCCTCCTCGCCCATGGTTTCCTTGGCCTTCTCGATGAGGGTGAGGAGGTCACCCATGCCGAGGATGCGGCTGGCGAGGCGGTCGGGGTAGAAGGGCTCGAGGGCATCGGCTTTTTCGCCGACGCCGATGAACTTGACGGGGACGCCGGTGACGGCGCGGATGCTGAGTGCGGCGCCGCCGCGGGCGTCGCCGTCCATTTTCGTGAGGATGAGCCCGGTGGTGCCGACGCGCTCGTGGAACTCTTTGGCGGCATTGACGGCATCCTGGCCGGCCATGGCGTCGGCGACGAAGAGGACTTCCTCGGGCTGGAGGAGGCGGCGCAGCTCGGCCACCTCGTTCATCATGTCTTCGTCGATGTGGAGGCGGCCGGCGGTATCGACGATGAGGTGGGTGGCCCCCATGCGCTTTGCTTTTTCGAGCGCGTTCTGGGCGATGACCGCAGGCTTGGCGGACGTGCCCTCTTCGTGGATGGGCACATCGAGCGCGCGGGCGAGGGTGACGAGCTGGTCAACGGCGGCCGGGCGGTAGATGTCGCAGGCGGCGAGGAGGGGGCGGAGGCGCTGCTTCTTGAGGAGGTTGGCGAGCTTTGCGGCGCTCGTGGTTTTGCCGGAGCCCTGGAGGCCGACGAGCATGATGACCGTGGGCGGGCGGGGCGCGGTGGCGAGCTTCGGCGCCTCGCCGCCGAGCATGTCAACCAGCTCCTGGTGGACGATGTCGATGACCTGCTGGGCGGGGGTGAGGCTGCGGAGGACTTCAGCGCCGAGGGCCTTTTCGCGGACGCGCTGGGTGAACTCGCGGACGACGCGGAAGTTGACGTCGGCCTCGAGCATGGCCATGCGCACCTCGCGGAGGGCCTGGTCGAGGTCCTCTTCGGTGACAATGCCGCGCGAGCCGAATTTCTTGAAGGCGCCCTGGAGGCGTTCGGTGAGTGTTTCGAACATCTGGTACCAGTGTAGCGGGCAGGCCGCCGTGGGGGCAGATGGGGAAGGCGGGTTCCCGCAACGGGAACCCGCCTTCCGTTGTCGTCGCGTGCGTTCCGGAGCGTGCGCGGCCTAGGGGTTGGCGCGGTAGAAGGGAACGTCGGTGCGGTTCTTGGTGGCCCAGAAGATGTTGTGGACCTCTTCGATCGCCTTCAGGAGTGCCTCGCCGTTGGCGGGGTTCGATTCGTGCTTGCACTTCGAGGCGGCCTTGGCGGCCTTCCAGAAGATGTCGTGGAGGTTGGGGTACTTCTCGAGGTGCTCCGGCTTGAAGTAGTCGTGCCAGAGGATGTCGAGCTCCTTTTTGACGAGGTCGGCCTGCTGCTCCTTGATGGCGATGAAGCGGGTGCGGGTGTTGACCGTGGCGAGGTCCTGGGCGTCGCCGAGGGCGGCGATCTTCTTTTCCATGGAGAGGACGGCCTCAGCGGCGATGCGGGCCGCGGCCGGGTCGTAGACGCCGCAGGGGCCATCGCAGTGGGCGTGGGCGATGGTCGACGGGCGGAGGAAGCGGAGAAGGTTCATGGCCTGTGGTTACTCCTGGTGGGATGGTGCGAGTGCCACGACGGATTATAGGCGGCCGCGGCAGACCGCTGCAGGCGCGGGGCAGACGCAGCAACAACGGAGCCTGTACGATCGAGCGGCACAACTTTACGGAATGGGGGTTTCCCGTGGCAGAGACAGCAACCCTGAAGGTGGGGGACGAGGCGCCGGACTTCGAGCTGCCGATGAGCCCGACGGGCGAGAAGTTCCGGCTTTCGGACTACCGGGGCAAGAATGCGGTGGTTATCAGCTTCGTGCCGGCGGCGTTCTCGACCGTGTGCAGCAACCAGCTCCAGACCCTCAAGGAGAAAGTGCAGGACTTCCGCAACGAGGGGGCCATCCCGGTGGTTATCTCCTGCGACGGCCCGTGGGCGCAGGCGGCGTGGAAGAAGGAGCTCGGCGTGGACTTCCCGATCCTGAGCGACTTCAATCCGCACGGGGAAACCGCACGGAAATACGGCGTGCTGATCGAGTCGCGGGGTGTCGCGAACCGGGTGGTGATCGTGGTGGATAAGGAGGGGAAGGTGGCCTGGATCCAGCCGACGGAGAAGATTACGGACATCCCGGATTACGACCCGGTGCTGGCCTGCGCCAAGGGCTGAGCGGGGCTCTCGCTGGCCGGCCCGGCCGCAGCGCGAAACCGCGGCGGCGCCCCTCGATTGAGGGGCGCCGCCTTTACGTTTACGGTGCTGAGCGGGACCGTCAGGCGCCGTTGAAGACGATGACGGAGCGGTTGACCTCGCCCTTCTTGAGGGCGTCGTAGGCCTCGTTGATCTGGTCGAGGGTGTATTCGCGGGAGATGAGCTCGTCGATCTTGAGGCGCTTCTGGCGGTAGAGCTCCATGAGCCAGGGCATGTCGTAGGTCTGGCGGGTGGAGCCGTAGAAGCTGCCAACGATGCCCTTTTCGCCGAGGAAGGCCATGCCGGCGTTGGGGATGGTGAGCTGCTCGGTGAGGGGGAGCATGCCGACGATGACGGCCTGGCCGCCGCGGCGGGCCATCTCGAAGGCCTGCTGGGCGGTCTTCATGAGTCCGATGGCTTCGAAGGCGTAGTCGACACCGCCGTTCGTCATGGCGATGACCTGCTGGACGGCGTCGCCCTTGGAGGCGTCGACGACGTCAGTGGCGCCGAACTCCTTCGCAGCGGCGAGCTTCGATTCGAGGAGGTCGACGGCGATGATGCGGGAGGCGCCGGCGATCTTTGCGCCCTGGATGATGTTGAGGCCGACGCCGCCGCAGCCGACGACGGCGACGGTCTGGCCGGCCTGGAGCTTGACGGTGTTGGTGACGGCGCCGACGCCGGTCATGACGCTGCAGCCGACGAGGGCGGCGGCGCGCATGGGGACGCCTTCGGGGACGTGGACGCAGGCGTGGGCGCTCACGAGCTGGTACTCGGCGAAGGCGGACATGCCGGCGAACTGCATGATGGGCTGGCCCTTCAGCTTGACGCGGCCCATGCGGTTGAGCGCCTGGGTGTTTTCGCAGAGGTTGGGCCGGCCGGTGACGCAGCGGTTGCAGGTGCCGCAGGACTGGACGAAGGCGACGACGACGCGGTCGCCCTCTTTGACATTCGTGACGCCGGGGCCGACTTTGGCGACGACGCCGGCGGACTCATGGCCGAGGACGACGGGCATGGGGTAGAGCCACTTGCCCTCCATGAAGTGGAGGTCGGAGTGGCAGACGCCGGTAACGGAGGTTTTGACGAGGACTTCGCCGGCCTGGGGTTCGTCGAGTTCGATCTCCTCGATGGCGAGGGGCTGGTTGGGGGCGTACAGGACCGCTGCTTTGACGTTCATGGGGTGTAGGGCTCCTCCTTCTTGAAGCATGGCGATTTTTCCGCCCGGTAGGTGCGGCGTCAAGCGGGGCGGCGGCG
>Ga0272446_1006617_pt1 | contig 11977 bp, 7 predicted proteins | sample YNPCB0061_FD_194587 | JGI IMG/M metagenome (GOLD analysis project Ga0272446, IMG submission 194587) | Hot spring microbial mat communities from Yellowstone National Park, WY, United States - YNP-CB-006-1 | ecosystem: Environmental > Aquatic > Thermal springs > Hot (42-90C) > Sediment | place... | reverse complement strand
CCACTGCCGCCGCCGCCACGCGGGTCGCGCGGAGGTCGGCCAGCAGGGCGGCGACCTGGGCCTGGCGCTCGGCCAGCGTCCGGGCGCGCTCGCTCCGCTCGGTCGCCGCCATCGTCACCCGCGTAGCGTGCAATTCCGCCAGCAGCCCGGCCACGCCAGGGGAGCGGAGCGTATTCGGCGCCGCAGGCCGCAGGTCGGCAACGTTGCCGGCGTGTTGTTCAGAGGTCGCGTTTGTCACCATGCTGTTTCCCCGGGTAATCAGGCCTTCCCTGTGGCAGATTGTCGCCAGGACCTTTTGCATCGAGCGGCAATCTACAATCCGCAATCTAAAATCTAAAATGGTCATGGTTTCGCTGCGCGGCCTGGCACGTACCCATCTGGGGAAGGCGCGGAGGGCCTGGCCCTCCGCGATCCCGTTCGTCCGCCCGCGGCGGGGGCGCGCCCTGGCACGGACCGCAGCAGTCTACCGCCGCGGGCGGAACGGGGCGCGCCGGGGAGGCTGCGCCTCCCCGCGCTGCGCCAACGTTACCGGAGGGGTGAACCATGTCCGGCGCAGCCAGCAAGCATTTAGGCCGGCGCCGCCGCGGAGGCCGTCAGGCCCACCGCTTCGGCATACTTGAGGTAGGTGTCAACGCCGGCGATGACCACGCGCGCCTCGACGGCCAGCAACTCGATGCCGACCAGGGACACGCGGGCCCAGGCGTCAATCACCACGCCCTTGTCCAGAATGCGATCCACGACTTCGGCCAGGCTGCTCGACGCATTCACCTTCTCGACCGCCATACCGTTCCTCCTGTGCTACAACGTAAACGAGTGGGTGCGGAACCCGGCCACCATTACACACGAAAAGCCCGCGTGAGGGTGTTAGCCCTACGCGAGCCTTCAGTTAGGGATGTGTTAGCGCCGGGCGCCGATGCTCAAACGCGGGGCAGCCAGGGGCGCGCTGCCTGCGCTCCCGTGATGGGGCACAGCGCGCAGGCGTGCGAGACGCCCGCCCCACGCAGGCCGCGCGCGGCAGGCGCACCGTTGCAGCGCGCCAGGAACATCCTGGCACCAATACGTTTTCAAATAAGCCGTCCATGCCGCCGGGCGGCACACCGCCCAATGAAAACGGGGGTATGGGGGAACTTGGTTCCCCCATGTTCACGTTAGGTCTGCCCCCTCCCCAGCCCTCCCCCCTGGGGGAGGGAGTCCCGCTCCTCCCCCCAGCGGGGGGAGGTTGGGAGGGGGGCTGCGGCGCCGGATGCGCTAACGTGAACATAGGGGAACCAGGTTCACCCACGCCCCCGCCCTCGGGAAGGTGAGGGCACAGCCCTTGCGCAGGGGTCTGGGGAAACCTGGTTTCCCCAGACCCCCACCCGCAGGAGGGTTTGGGAGGGCGCAGCCCTCCCAGGAAGAACCTCGTGGAGGGCTTATGTGAAAGATATTGATCCCGGCACGACCATGGGTTGCCGCGGCAGGAACGCATCCCAATCGATCAAGACTCGGTATCAGCCGTTGCGCAGAATATACCCATGCCGGGGCACCGTGCAGAGGTAGGCCGGTCGGGCGGGATCGCGCTCGATCTTGTTGCGCAGGTTCATCACGTGCCAGCGCACCAGACCCGGTTCGGCGGCGTCGGGATCGTAGCCCCAGACATGGCGCAACAACTGTTCGCTGGAGTACACCTCGTTGGGATGGCGCATGAAGAAGGTGAGCAATTCAAACTCGGCCGGCGTAAGCTGACGCACCTCGTCACCGATCCGCACGGTGCGGGTCTGCGGGTTCAGGCTCAGCGCGCCGACCTGCAACGCGCCATGTTCGGCCAGGGGGGGAGTCGACCGGGAGCTGCGGCGCAGCAAAGCCCCCACGCGGGCCTTCAACTCGCGAAGATCAAACGGCTTGACCATATAATCATCGCCGCCCGCTTCGAAGCCGCGCAGGCGATCGTCAATCATATCCCGTCCGGTCAGAAAGAGCACCGGCACCTCGGCCAGCCCCGGATCGCGGCGCAGGGTGCGGCAGAGGGTCAGGCCGTCCATGTGCGGCATTGAGACATCGAGGATGATCAGATCCGGCAGAATGTAGCGACAGAGTTCCAGCGCCTCGTTGCCGTCATAGGCGACCCTGAGGGTGTGCCCTTCCTGGCGCAGAGCCTGGCCAACGGCCCAGACGAGATCGGCTTCGTCATCAACAATCAGTATCTGGCTCATCATCGCCTCCATCGCGCGCATATTCAATACAAAGCCGGGAAGATCACGCAGAGGGCATTGGAGGGCGGGCCTCTTGAAGAAAATCTTGCGCCTGCCAGGGTACCTGTTCATGCCTGGAGGAACCCACCCGCCTGGGAGCGAGGGCGTCCCGCCTTGATCGCGTCTACGCAAGCAAGTTGCCCGCGCTCCCGAAAGCAATGTGATGGTCTTTGAGAAATCAATTCGCTAGAGCTCACCCAGGCCGGCTTCGCATTCCATAGCCGAGGCTTTAGTCCCACGGCCAGCCCGGCATACCGGATGAATTGCTCAAGAACCATCACACCTACCTGCCAGGGGCGTGGCGAGCAAACACCGTGGTTCCCCCCTTGCTGCCTGGTGGGCGGCGCAGCCGCATGGGGCAGCAGATCACACATCGGCGGGCAGACGGATGGTGAAGCAGGTTCCATGCCCCGGCTGGCTGTCAACGCTGATCTGGCCATGATGCTGCTGGATGATGCTGTAGCTGATCGACAATCCCAGGCCGACACCCATGCCCACCGGTCGCGTGGTGAAGAAGGGGTCAAAAATACATGATAGGTGCTCGGGCGCGATGCCAGTTCCGGTATCGCACACCTGGATTTCGATCTGCTCGTTGACGCTGCGCGTCTTCACCGTAATGCGCCCGCCCTGCGGCATAGCCGCCAGGGCATTGAGGATCAGGTTGGTAAACACCTGCTGGAGCAGCACCGGATTGCCGTACATCATGGGCACATCGGGCGCAAATGCGCGAACCAGGTCAACCTTCGCCATCAGAAGCTGGTTGGCGAGCAGCGCGAAGGTCTCCTCCAGCACATTGTGGATGTTCAGCAAGCGGTAGCGATCCTGAGGCGGGCGGGCGAACTTGAGCAGGTTCTCGATAATCAGGGCCGCGCGCCTGGTGGAAGCGACAATATGCTGGAGGCACTGCCGGGCCAGTTCTGGATGATCCTGGTACTCTTCCAGCAACTGCGCATTGGTCTGGATAATCGCCAGCGGGTTACGCAATTCGTGGGCGATGCCGCCCGCCATCACCCCCAGGGAGGCCATCTTGTCCACCTGCACCATCTGGGCCTCGAGGCGTCGCCGCTCGGTGAGATCGCGACCCACGGCGATGATCCCTACCACCGTGCCTGCGTCATCGCGCATGGCCGAGCAGTTCCAGGCTACGACGACGGGGTGCTGCGGATCGGCGCCGAGCAGGCTAATCTCGATCTCCTTCACCGCCTCGCCGGCAGCCAGGCGTCGCAGCAGGTCGTGCACCGTCCAGTGCTGACCGGGGGCGCAGAGTTTCACGAATGGCTCGCCGCACACCTGCTCGGCGTTCAGGCCGGAGACCTGCTCGGCAGCCGGGTTCCAGGTAATGATCTTCCCATCAGGGGTGAGCGAAACCACCAGATCGCTGGCCTGATTGACCACACCGGCGAGGTGGCGCTCAACGCGACGGACCTCTTCGCCCAGTTTCTCCCGCTCGGTCACATCCTCAATCAAGAGCAAGACGTGATCGACGCCGGCGCCATGTTTGAGCGGAACGAGGCGATAGAAATAGTTGCGTTTGCCCAGGCCGGGGGCGGTATAGGCCACCTTCTCGCCATCGAACGGCTCGCCGCTGGCAAACACGTCGTTGACGCGCTGTTCCAGGCGCATATATTGCAGCAATACCGCGGGAAATAGATGCTTGATGGTGCGTCCGATGGTCTGGCGGGCGTCGCGCCGCAGTTTCAGGAAGAAGTTCTGATTGGCCAGCACCACCTGCAAACGCCGGTTGAGCACGACCAGCGAGAGCGGCAGGCTCTCCATGACGCGCTCCATGAACCGTTCTCGTCTGGCCAGTTCGGCGTAGAGTTGCGCCGTTTTGAGGGCCAGGGCCTGGCGCTCGGCGACAAGCGCGGCGAACCACAGATCTTCCTCGGTAAAGGGCGGTTCGCCCTCCTTACGGGCCAGGTTCAAGACGCCGTAGAGGTCGCCATCGCTGATCATCGGCACGCACAGGGCCGAACCGATGGCGTCGCGGCGCAGGTAACTCACCAGATGCGGCGGAGCGGGGTAGTCAGGGGCGAGTAGGAGGGGCTGGCGGTGCAGCGCAACCCATCCGGCGATGCCCTCGCCGAGGGCCACACGGGTGGACTGGACGACCGTTTCAGGGAGGCCGATAGCTTCGGTAATCTGCAACTGGCGCCGGTCAGGGTCGAAGGCCATGAGCGAGGCCCAGGCGGCGTGGGTGGCTTCGGCCACCACGGTGAGCAAGGCCCGCCCCAGGCTGTGCGCGCTGTACCGGTCTTGCAGCACGCGCTGCCAGAGGTCAAACAGCGAGGCCAGGGTCGGTTGCCAGATACGCGCAGTATCGGGTGAAATGAGTGGTTGCTGCATCATCGAGCCTGCACCGGTCAACCGGCAATTGACCGCAATGGACAGGAGCAAAAACCAGTTTCACCGCAAGGCAATAGTATTCACAACAAATATTTTTTGTGCATGATAGTTATTTTGCTTGCATCATATGGTTCCGACCGCGGCGGCAGAGTCCTGCTGCCGGCGCCAGGTCGCGCGCCCGCTGCGGTCGGAACACGGGAATCGCGGAGAGTCGCGCCCTCCGCAGCTCCCTCAGACGGTTTCGCGCCAGGCCGCGCAGCGAAACCATATCTCACCGGCCATAGTATACAATATCCGCATTGCCTCAGCCATATAACGATGCATTGTCGTAGGAAGCAAAAGCCTTCTCCCGGCCAATCCCTAACGCATCCCTAACGCAATGCTTGTGACTGACTAATTCCCTGGTTCCAGCGGTGTGCCATACTGTGGAAAGAGCGCAGCACCGCTGTCCCGCATTGGCCCACCAGAGCGGGACCGCCCTTGCGTCCTCACCTACCGGCTGCCTGGAGCATTCTGAGGAAGAGGTCTATGACAACTCCTGCAACCTCCGCCACGCGCGGGTCCGGGCCATCGTTGATGAAACTGGTGCAGCATATCCCTGAGGCGCGCCGCTGGCGCCGTCAGGCTGATGCGCTGATCGTCATCGGTCGGCAATTCGAGTTGATGGCCCAGGAGCGCGGCGTCGAGGCGCATGTCGCGCTGGGCACGCTGCGTTTCTCCCTTTTTCATCTGCACCAGGGTCGGATCGCGCAACTGGCGCCCCTGTGCCGGAGTGTGACGGTGTATGGCGAGGCCGATGTGGCGCCGCCAACCATCCCGCATGTGACCTTTGTGCCGACGCCGGCGGGGTCGCCGTTGAGCCAGGAATGGTTCCTCGTCGTGGACAGTCCGGTGTTCTGGGGCTCGATGATCAGCCGGGCCAGCATGGATCGCGCCAATAGCGCCGCGCGACGGTACCAGTTCGAGGGGGTGCTGACAGCCGAGGAGCGCGTGGTCAGCCGCGCCAGTCTCTTGCTCAGTCTGGCGCGGGGGCAGGCGCCCCCCGAGGCGCCCCAGCGCGATCCGGTCGCAAATGCGGCGCGCTGGGCCAGGATCGCCTATGCCCTGGCAAGCCACTCCGAAGCGCAACGCCTCAAACTGATCGATTGCCTCGGCGAGCTGCCCGAATTGCAGTCGCTGCTGGCCGAGGCGGCGCTGGAGTACGACCAGATGGTGCCGTTGGCGATGGACGCATTGCGCCGGTTCTGTGGCACGGTGGGCGAGTTGCTTTACCGCTATACCGACGGCGCCCTGACGCCGGTTGCCTGGAGCGCCGCCAGCCCGCCGCCGCCGCATTCCCTCGCTGAAGGTCTGGTGGGGCAGGCCTTCCAGCAGGGCCGGTTGACCATGCAGCCGCTCGTGCCTACCGACCCGGAGTATGCCCTGCTCGGCGGGGCCGCTTCGGCGATGGCGATCCCTATCAGCGTCCGTGGTCAGGCCTGGGGCGTGTTGTTGATCGGCCAGGCGGAACCCGATCCGCACGAGGCGGAGGGGCTAGCGCGCGCCGTGGGCCTGGCAACGTTGCTGGAGCAGTTGATTGAAACCAGGGGGGGAGCGGCCGATCAATCCGGGCTGCGTCCGCCTATCCCGGCAACGCTCACCGGCACTTCGCCGGCGCCCGGCCCCGGGCGTCAGCCTTCGGCGCCGGTGGCCGCGCCGGGCGCGATGGGTCCGGGGACCGCCGCGCCCTTCGGCGCTGGCGGCGCGCCCACCCCCGCCGCTTCGCCCTTCGGCGCTGGCGGCGCGCCCACCCCCGCCGCTTCGCCCTTCAGCCCCGCTGACGGCGCGTCCGCCCGCGCCGCTTCGCCCTTCGGCGCTGACGGCGCGTCCGCCCGCGCCGCTTCGCCCTTCGGCGCTGGCGGCGCGCCCGCCCCCGCCGCTTCGCCCTTCGGCGCTGGCGGCGCGCCCACCCCCGCCGCTTCGCCCTTCGGCCCCGGCGGCGGTGCGCCCGCCGCTTCGCCCTTCGGCCCCGGCAACGCGCCCACGCCCGCTGCCGCCCCCTTCGGCCCCGGTGGCGGCGCGCCCGCCGCTTCGCCTTTCGGCGCGAGCACCGCGCCGGCCGCCGCGCCCTTCGGCCCCGGCGGTGGCGCGCCCGCGCCCGCCGCTTCGCCCTTCGGTCCGGGCGGCGCGTCCGCGCCGGCCGCCGCGCCCTTCGGCCCCGGTGGTGGCGCGCCCGCCGCTTCGCCCTTTGGCGCTGGCGGCGCGCCCGCGCCCGCCGCCGCCCCCTTCGGCCCCGGCGCATCCACGGCGCCGGGAACCGATGTGTTTGGTCCGAGTGCTACGGGCGCCGCTGTTGCGGGGCCAGATCCGCGCTCCGTGGCCACACCATCGCCGGCGGCGTTCCGGGCAGGCACTGCCGGTGGCCCGGTCTTGCCGGCGCCCCCGGCCCCGCAATTCGGCTTGCCGCCCTGGTTGCGCTCGAGCGCCGCGGAAGCTCCGGCGGGGGGCCCGGGCGCGCCGGCGCAGAACGGCATGCCGGGGCCTCAGCCAGGGCCGCTGCCGCCCAGCCAGGGCTTCCCGATCTTCCAGCGCCGGCTGATGGGCGCGCTGGTGGCGTTTGACCAGAATGCCGCCGAGGAGGTCTGGCGCGAAGCCGGGGCGCTCTACCCGGCGGAGGCGCTCTGCACCGAGTTGCTGATGCCGGTGCAGGTGGCCATCGGCGAGGGCTGGCACCGGGGCGAAATCTCGGTCGCCACCGAGCACTTCGCGACCAGGTTCGCTGAGAGCAAGCTGCACAATCTCTTTACCGCCCATCGGGACAACCCGCACGGCCCCCTGGCGGTCATCGGCTGCGCCCAGGGTGAACTGCACGAACTGGGCGCGCTGACCATCGCGCTGTTCTTGAAATGGGCCGGCTTTCGGGTGAACTACCTGGGACAAACGGTGCCGAACTCGACGCTGGAGACGCTGGTGCGCACGCTCCGCCCTCAGATCCTGGGACTATCGGCAACGACCGTAGAAGCGGCCCACAATCTGACAGAGACCGGCCAGATCCTCAGCCGGATCGAACCACCGCGTCCGTTGTTCATCTTTGGCGGCATGGCCTTCTACGAACGCCCCGATCTGCGGGCGCGCGTCCAGGGAGGGCAGTTCCTGGACGGCGATCCCCGCGCCATCGCGCGCCGTCTGGCGGCTCAGTTTATGAAGGAATAAGCTTCATGCCGCCCTTTCTTAACCGCGACAGTGCGGGCGGACCGGGCATTGGCGTCACGGAACCGGACAGGGAAAGGCTATGGAAAACTTCGACATTGTGCAACGGCTCGAAGATCAGCGCCTGGCGATCGTTGAAGACACCGTTCAGCAGGCGATGCGTGAACCATTCTGGGCGCAACGGTTTGGCGAAGGCATCCACGTGCGCCTGAAGCTGGACATGGATCGCAACCTGGGGGTGCTGATCCAGAGCATCCGCTACCGTTCGCCGATGATTTTCGAAGATCACACGCGCTGGCGCCGCGACCAGATCCGGGGCTTTGGTTGTTCGACCGGCCATATTCGCGAGATGTACGGCAACCTGTGGAGGGCTATCGCGAGGCACACGCCGGAGCAGTGGCAGCCCTTCATCTTCGGGTATATGCAAAGCGCGCTCGAAGGGCTGGTCTTTGCCGGGGCCGCGCCCCGCGCCGTGGCCGAGCAACAGACCCACCTCGCCGAGGATCTGGCCAGAGCGACGTTCGACCAGCACTGGCACTGGCAGGCGGCCTATGGCGCCGACGGGCGCGCGCGGCTGGCGTACGAGTTCTGGTATCTGGTTGACTATCTGGTTGATGCCCTGGGGATCAACAGCACGGCGACGTTGGGCCAGCATGTGCAATGGCAACGGGAGTTGTGGATGCGGCGCGGGCTGTGCACCGGCCATATGCAGCATGCCCTCTGGCTGCTGGGCGAGGCGCTGGCGGCGCGGCTCGCCCCGGGGCCGGCCGAGGAGGCGCGGCGCGCGCTGACGGCAGCCGGCGCGGCGCTGGCCTACCAGCGCGAGAGTTGTCAGGCGCTCCAGTCAATCCAGGCCGAACTGATCGGGCTGACGGCGGAACGGCTGATGGCGGCGGGCATCGCGCCCGGCGGCGCGGAAACGACGACGGAAGCGGGTTGGTACGTCGCCTACCTGATCGACAGCGTGGCTGCCGGCGTGCCCGATCCGCTGCTCAGCTACACCCGCTGGATGCAGCACTGGCTTGCTCACCAGGGGTTGCCCGACAGCCCGCTGCGCCTCAGCTACGAGGCCCTGAGTGAAGCCATTGCCCGGCTGGCGCCGGAGTATGCCGCCCAGGAGGCGCTGGCCGTGCTCCAGGTCGCCCAACGGGCCCTTTCGGCCTGACGTGAGGGGGATGGAGAAACCCGGTTTCCCCATACCCCTCCCCGGTGGGAGGGTCTGGGAGGGCTGCGCCCTCTCAGGAACAACCTGTTTAGCCCATTGCGGAGGCGGGCCGGAGGCCCGCGCACCCAGGCCCCGGCCCCTGGGAGGGTCCAGGCGCAATACTTTTCAAGTAAGGTGACTCCCCCCTCCCCAGCCCTCCCCCGCTGGGGGAGGGAGTCCGGCTCCTCCCCCCGGCGGGGGGAGGTTGGGAGGGGGGCTGCGGCGCCGTATGCGCTTGAAAGGTATTGGGTCCAGGCGTGGGCCCTCCCAGGAACAAACCTTTTTTCATCCGCATGCGTCCTGTTATGCGAGAGGGTTGCGGAGAGGCGCGCCTCCCCGCAACCCCTGTAGCGACCGCGGCGGCATACGCATCCCGGCATCACCAGGACGCGCGCCCCCCACCGGCGGAGCCAATGGATCGCGGAGGGTTGCGCCTTCCGCCCTTCTCTTCGAACGGGCGCACACCAGGTCGCGCCGCGCAACCATGTCTTACCTGCAGAGGAGAGATATTCCATGACCACTGCTGCGGCACCCCTTTCGCTTCCGGCCTTGCTGGGCGTTCCGGCCAACGCCGGATGCCTGCTCAGTCTCGATCAGGTGCGGCATCTGGCAACGCTGGCCGTGCAACGCCGCCCGGCGGATCTGCACGCGCGGATCATCTTCGGCGGGCCGCTTGGCAATCTGGACGAAGGCACGCCGTGGGGCGACGCCTGGCAGAGCGCGCCGTTTTTGATGATCGCCGGCGAGCAGGGCGCCCTGGCCCTGGTCTCGCGCGCCGAGGGAGAGCGGTTTCGGTGCGTGATCCTGAGCGATCCGGAGCGGGTGGATCACGCGGTGATGGCGCTCGCCCAGTTCGGCGATGAAACGATAAGCCTGCCGGAACTGGCCGCCCCCGAGCCGCAACGCGCCTTCGTGGCCACGCTGGTTGCGGCCCTGGTGGCCGAGCCGCGCCTGAACGCGGTCGATCTGCCGGCGCTGCTGCCCACCGAACGGCGCTGGATCGACCTGGCGCGGGTCTTCGGGCGCTGCCCCGATCTGCCCACCCTCTGCGCCACCCCCGATCTGCGCCAGGCGCTGCACGAGCTACGGGTGGAGCGCGCGTTGATAGGGTCGCTGAGCGCCGACCAGCGCCAGATGCGCGTGCTAGCCGCGACGGGCGGCAAGGGGCCGGCCATGCTCGGCCTGGGGGGCAACCTGATCGCCACGGTGTTGCGCAGCAGGCGGCCTGGCAGCACCGCCGCCGCGGCTGAAAGTGGTCTGGACGCGGAGGGGCAGCGCTGGCTGGGCGCCTCGACCCTGACCATCATCCCTCTGCAACGTGATGGCACGCTCTGGGGATTGCTGCTGGCCGCCAGCCAGCGCCCGCTGGCAAGCGCCGCGCGGTCGGCGCTCAACGGCCTGGGGGCGCTGATCAGCGCCACGCACGGGATCGCCGCGCCAACCGTCGGCGAGGCCGCCCCCCAGCCTGCCGCCAGGTCCTCCCGCGCGGGCGCCGCCCCTCCCGCCGCGTCCCAACCCGCTGGCGGCGGACCGACACGGGCGCGCCGTCAGGCGGCGCTGGCGCATGAGATCGGCGCGTTGTTCGAGCGCCTCACCGATGCGCTGGTGCTCGTGGACGGCCAGGGCCGCCTGGTCAGTTACACCGCTACAGCAGCGGCGGCCCTGGGCCTGGGGCAGAGCGCGCGCGGGCGCTCCCTGATCGAGAGCGGCGCCGCCTGCCTGACGCCGCTGCTGAGCGAGGCCCTGATGAGCGAGGGACCGGTGGAGGGAACGGTGGCGTTGCCGGGCGGGGGGCGCGCCAGCGTCATCGCGCGCGGCATTGACGACGCGCTGTGGAGCTTTGTCATTCGCCCCGCCGATGAGCCGAAGAGCGCGCCGCCTGCCACACCGGCGAAAGCGCCCGCGCTGAACGAGCGCGAACAGCACGAGACCTTCCTGAGCAACTTCTCGCGCGTCATTCACGTTCCCTTACGCGAATTGCGCAACCTCATCACCAGTGTGCCGGCGGCAGGTGAACTCAACGAGCAACAGTCGCGCCTGATCGGGCAGGTGGTCCGGCTGAACAGCGAGTTGACGATGCTGGTCAACGATCTGCTCTCCCTCGGGCAGATCCGGCTCCAGACCCTTGAAGGCTGCTCGCCGTTGCGCCTCGATCTCCTGATCGAAGCCGCGGTCGGTTTGCAATACGCCGAGTTCGGGCGACGCGGCCAGCACGTGACGGTGGACCTGGCCCCGGGGTTGCCGCGGGTGACCGGCTCCGAAGAAGGACTGGGCCGGGCCATCAATGCCCTGATTGACAATGCGATCAAGTACAGCCCCGGCGGGGCGAACATTCGCGTGGTCGCGCGCCACGAAGCCGGCCATATTCTGGTCATGGTCGAAGATACCGGCTACGGACTGAGCGAAGAGGAGATGGGGCAGATCTTTGAACCCTTCTACCGGGCCGAGAGCGCCGAACGCGCGGGCGTGTCGGGCAGAGGGCTGGGGTTGACCATCGCCAAGGCGGTGATCGAGCAACACGGCGGCCAGATCTGGGTTGACAGCCGCCCTGAGAGTGGCAGCACCTTTACCTTCCGATTGCCCTGCGCCGGAGAGGGCTAGCGCCAGGACGTTTCAGCCGCCCACGCGGCTCGCGCCGCACACGAACAGGATGGCCATAGGTTCTTCGTAGGAGGGCGCAGCCCTCCCAAACCCTCCCACCGGGTGGGGACGGGAGTGCGGCTCCTCCCCCCGGCGGGGGGAGGTTGGGAGGGGGGCTGAAGCGCCGCATGCGCTTATTTGATATGCTACCTTGATTGCTAGTTGACGACCATCGACACCTCAGGCATGATCGCGGTTGCTGAACCAACATCATCGCCAGGAGGAGCCGATGGACGCCACGTGGATTATAACCGCTTTTGTCGTGATTGACACGTTGATGGAACGCCTGGGGCATCGCAGTGATGTACGGGCGAAGGTCCCCGACTCCGAGATTCTGACGATTGCCGTCGTCGCCGCCAAGTATGTT
>Ga0272446_1006616_pt1 | contig 11978 bp, 12 predicted proteins | sample YNPCB0061_FD_194587 | JGI IMG/M metagenome (GOLD analysis project Ga0272446, IMG submission 194587) | Hot spring microbial mat communities from Yellowstone National Park, WY, United States - YNP-CB-006-1 | ecosystem: Environmental > Aquatic > Thermal springs > Hot (42-90C) > Sediment | place... | reverse complement strand
TCGCCCGCGACGACGCGGCGCTGCTCCTGCAGCGCGACCCGGACCTCGTGGGAACGCGGGGGCAGGCGGCGCGGCTGCTGCTGCACCTGTTCGAGGCCGAGGCGGCGATCCCCACCATGGCCTCGGGCTGACGCCCGGCGGGCACCATGCTAGAGGCCGGAGCATGACGGTCACGCGCTTCGCTCCCTCTCCCACCGGGTTCCTGCACATCGGCGGCGCCCGCACGGCGCTGTTCAACTGGCTGTTCGCGCGCCGCACGGGCGGGAAGTACCTCCTCCGCATCGAGGACACCGACACCGCGCGCGAGGTGCCAGGCGCGGTCGGGCAGATCCTCGAGAGCCTCGAGTGGCTCGGCATCCCGCCGGACGAGCCGCCTCTGTCGCAGCGCGCACGAGAGGCCCGCCACGCCGAGGTGGCGCGCGCGATGGTCGCCGCCGGCACCGCCTACTACGCCTACGAGACGCCGGAGGAGCTGCAGGCGATGCGCGAGCGCGCGATCGCCGCAGGCCGCCCGCCGCGCTACGACGGCGCCTGGCGCGACCGCGACCCGAAGCATGCTCCCCCGGGCATCCCGGGCGCGATCCGCCTCAAGGCCCCGCGCGAGGGCGAGACGGTGGTCGAGGACCTCGTGCAGGGCACCGTTCGCGTCGCCAACGCCGAGCTCGACGACATGATCATCCTCAGGAGCGACGGGCGGCCCACCTACCTTCACGCCGTCGTGGTCGATGACCACGACATGGGGGTGACGCACGTGATCCGCGGCGACGACCACCTGACCAACACCTTCCGCCAGGTGCAGGTGTATCGAGCCATGGGATGGGAGCCGCCGCGCTTCGCCCACATCCCGCTGATCCACGGGGCGGACGGCGCGAAGCTCTCCAAGCGCCACGGCGCGGTGAGCGTGCTCGACTTCCGCGACCAGGGCTACCTGCCGGAGGCTGTGGCGAACTATCTCCTCCGCCTCGGCTGGGGCCGCGCCGACATCGAGGTGATCGGCATGGACGAGGCCGCGGCGATCTTCGACCTCGCCGATGTCGGCCGTGGCGCGGCCCGGTTCGACTACGCCAAGCTCAGGCATCTCAACGGGGTGTGGATGCGCCGGGCCGACGATGCGCGGCTGACGAGGCTCACCCTCGAGCGCCTCGCCCGCCGCGCCGAGGGCGCCGTCGGGGCGGTGACGGCCGAGCGCGTGGCGAAGCTCATGCCGGCGATGAAGGAGCGCGCGCAGACGCTCGAGGAGCTGGCCGACCAGGCCTCGTTCCTGACGCGGACGGTTCCTCTCGCCTTCGAGCCGAAGGCCGAGGCGCTGCTCACGCCCGAGGCGCGGATCGCGCTCCGCGGCCTCGCGCGGGCCCTCGATGGCGTCGCGTGGGAGGCGCCGGCGCTGGAGGCGGCGACGCGCGCGCACGCCGAGGCGGAGGGGCTGAAGCTCAAGGACCTCGCCATGCCGCTGCGCGCCGCGCTCACCGGCTCGACGGTGAGCCCGCCCGTGTTCGAGGTGGCCGCCGCGCTCGGCGAGGCAGAGACGCGGGCGCGGATCGCCGCCGTCTCCGGCTGAGGGGTCAGGCTGACGGCGCCGCCTCGCGGCAGCGGACGAGGATGGTCCCCGTCCAGAGCATCACGACCTCGCCGTGCTGGTTGAGCGCCTCGGTGCGCTGCCTGACGATGCCGCGGTCGGGCTTCGATCTGGACCGGCGTGCCTCGAGCACGGTCACCCGCACCGAGAGCGTGTCGCCGGGCCGGACGGGCTTGACCCAGCGGAGCTCGTCGAGCCCGGGCGAGCCGAGACCGTGGCGCGACACGACCGTGTCGGCGAGCATCCGCATGGTCAGGGACGCGGTGTGCCAGCCCGAGGCGATGAGCCCGCCATAGGGCGTTGCCCGCCCGCCCTCCTCGGAGAGGTGGAAGGATTGCGGGTCGTAGTCGCGCGCGAAGGCGATGATCTCCTCCGCCGTCACCGTCCGCGCCCCGAAGGTCACGCTGTGGCCGGGCGTGTAGTCCTCGAAATGCCGCTCGCGCAGGTCCATCGCTCCTCCCCCCATCCCGCCCAGCCGGCCGGCCATGGCCGGGATCACGGTCCAGTCAGCCCGCCTTGACCCGCCCCTGCGCGCGTGGTCAACCCCCCGTGCCCTGACTTGATCGCCGGCGGCCCTGCTTCTACATCCGCCGCCGGCTCGGTGCAGACACGGGGGACGGTGGCCGCATGGCGGCGATGATCGAGGTCGAGGGCCTGACCAAGCGCTTCGGGCCAGTGCTCGCCGTCGACGACGTGTCGATGACGGTGGCGCGCGGCGAGGTGCTCGGCTTCCTCGGGCCGAACGGCGCGGGCAAGTCCACCACCATGAAGATGATCGCGGGGTTCCTCACCCCCACCGCCGGCACCGCACGCCTCGCCGGCCACGACGTGCTGGCCGAGCCGCTCGCGGTGAAGCGCCGCCTCGGCTACCTGCCCGAGGGCGCGCCGACCTATCCGGACATGACCGTTCTCGCCTTCCTCGACTGGGTGGCCTCGGTGCGCGGCTTCGCCGGCGCCGAGCGCCGCGCGCGGGTCGAGCGGGCGATGCGGGCGACCAGCCTCGGGGAGGTGATCTACTACCCGATCGAGGCGCTCTCGAAGGGGTTCAAGCGACGCGTCGGGCTGGCCCAGGCGCTCCTGCACGACCCCGAGGTGCTCGTGCTCGACGAGCCGACCGACGGGCTCGACCCCAACCAGAAGCACGAGGTGCGCCGGCTGATCAGCGCCATGGCGGCGGAGAAGGCGATCGTCATCTCCACCCACATCCTCGAGGAGGTGGAGGCGATCTGCACCCGCGCGGTGGTGATCGCCCGCGGCCGCCTGGTGGCGGATGGCTCTCCCGCGGCGCTCGCCGCCCGCTCGCGCTGGCACAATGCGGTGACCGTCCGGGTCCTGCCCGGCCAGCGGTCCGCCGCGGTCGCCGCGCTCGAGGGCCTCGCCGGGATCGCCGCAGTCGAGGCCGAGGAGATGCCGATGGACGGTCTCGTCTCGGTCTCGGCCCTGCCGCGCGCGGGCCAGCCGATCGAGGCGGCGGTGAAGCAGGCGCTCGGCGCCGCCGCGATCGCGCCGAGCGAGCTCCGCATCGAGCGCGGGCGGCTCGACGAGGTGTTCCGCGCCATCACCACCGGCCGCGCCGCCGACATGGCCGCGGGCGAGGCGCGCGAGGCGGCCTGAGATGCGCACCCTCCTCGCCATCACGCGGCGCGAGCTCGCTGCCTACTTCGTCACACCCGTGGCCTACGTGTTCATCGTCATCTTCCTCGTCATGCTCGGCGCGCTGACCTTCTCGGTCGGCTCCTTCTTCGAGCGCGGCCAGGCCGACCTCGCGCCCTTCTTCACCTTCCACCCCTGGCTCTACCTGCTGCTCATCCCCGCCATCACCATGCGGCTCTGGGCCGAGGAACGGCGGACCGGCACGATCGAGCTCCTGCTCACCCTGCCCGTGGCGATGTGGCAGGCGGTGCTCGGCAAGTTCCTCGCGGCCTGGGCGTTCACGGCGATCGCGCTCGCGCTCACCTTCCCCTTCGTCGTCATCGTCAACCTGCTCGGCAGCCCGGACAACGGCGTGATCCTCGCGGGATACGCGGGCTCGCTGCTGCTCGCCGGCTGCTACCTCGCGGTCGGCGCCGCCGTCTCGGCCCTGACCAGGAACCAGGTGATCGCCTTCGTTCTGGCGACCGCCGCCTGCTTCGTGTTCACCGTGTTCGGCAGCCCCGTGGTGGCCGGGTTCGTCGCCGACGCGATTCCCTCCGGCGCGCTCGAGGCGGCGCGGCGCGTCAGCCTGATCGGCCGCTACGACAGCATCACAAGGGGCGTGATCTCGGCGCGCGACCTCGTGTTCTTCGCGACCTTCATCGCCTTCTGGCTCTACGCCAACGCGGTGATCGTCGAGCTCAAGAAGGCGGGCTGAGATGTCGGACGCCGCCGATCCCGCGATGACGCCGCCCGCCGTGCGCGAGAGGCCGCCCGCCAAGGCGCCGCCGCGCCGGCTGCTCGGCGCGGCCGGGCTGATCGCCGCGCTCGTGCTCGCCGTCGCCGCCAACGTGCTCGCCGACCGGTTCCTCGCCACCGCGCGGATCGATCTGACCGAGCAGCGGCTCTACACGCTGTCGGACGGCACGAAGGCGGTGCTGCGCGGGCTCGAGGAGCCGATCACGCTGCGGCTCTACTACTCGCAGCGCCTCGGCCGGGAGATCCCGGTCTATGCCGGGTTCGCCACGCGCGTGCGCGAGCTCCTGCGCGAGTACGCCGACCTCGCGAACGGCAAGATCCGGCTCGAGTTCTACGAGCCCGAGCCCTTCTCGGAGGTGGAGGACCGCGCGCTCGCCTTCGGGCTGCAGGGCGTGCCGGTCGACCAGTCGGGAGAGCAGGTCTATTTCGGCCTCGCCGGCTCCAACACGCTCGACGACGAGCGGGTCATCGCCTTCTTCCAGCCCGAGCGCGAGCGCTTCCTCGAGGCCGATCTCACCCGGCTGATCTACGAGCTCTCCAACCCGCGCCGGCCCGTCGTCGGCGTCATGACGGGCCTGCCCGTCAATGGCGAGATGCGCGGCATGGGCGGCCGCCCCACACCGCCCTGGGTGGTGATGACGCAGATGCGGCAGTTCCTCCAGGTGAAGGAGGTCCCGCTCGACGCCGCCGAGATCGAGGCCGACGTCTCGGTGCTGATGGTCGCGCACCCGCAGAACCTCTCCCTCCGCGCGCAATACGCGATCGACCAGTTCGTGATGCGGGGCGGGCGGCTCCTCCTGCTCGTCGATCCGCACTCCGAGGCGCAGGCCTTCCGGCCCGACCCGCGCGGCCGGCCGCAGGCCGACACCGCCTCGGACCTGCCGCGCCTGCTCGAGGCCTGGGGCATCGGCTACGACAAGGAGAAGGTCGCCGCCGATCTCAGGGGCGCGTTCCGGGTGCGGGCGAACCCGCAGGACCGTGTCCAGGCGGTCGACTACGTCGCCTGGTTCGCCGCCTCCGGCCCGAGCCAGATCGCCCGCGGCGACATCGTGACGGGGGAGCTGAACCAGGTGGCGTTCGGCAGCCCCGGGTTCCTGACGAAGCGCGAAGGGGCGGCGATCGAGTTCCTGCCGCTCGTCACCACGAGCACCGAGTCCGCCCCGATTCCGGCCGAGAAGGTGCGGAACGACCCGAACCCGTCCGCCATCCTCGCCGAGTTCCGCCCGGCCGGAGAGCCGCTGACGCTCGCCGCCCGCATCCGCGGCCAGCTCGCTTCCGCCTTTCCCGACGGCCCGCCCGCACCGGCCGAGGGGGAAGCCCCGGCCGAGCGCACGCGTCCGCACCTCGCCCGCAGCGAGGGCAACGCCAACCTCGTGGTGATCGCCGACAGCGACGTGCTGGAGGACCGGTTCTGGGTGCGCGTGCAGGACTTCTTCGGCCAGCAGGTGGCGCAGCCCACGGCCGACAACGGCGCGCTGATCGTCAACGCGCTCGACAACCTCGCCGGCTCCGACGCGCTGATCGGGCTGCGCAGCCGGGGCGAGAGCCGCCGGCCCTTCGAGCTCGTCGAGGCGATGCGCCGCCGGGCGGAGGCGGACTACCGCGCGACCGAGCAGGCGCTCACCCGCAAGCTCGAGGAGACCGAGCGGCGGCTGCGCGAGCTTCGCCAGGGCGGTGCGACCGCCGCCGAACGCGGCCGCGCCGAGGCGGTGCTGACGGCGGAGCAGCGGGCCGCCATCGAGGACGCGCGCCGCGTCATCCTCGAGACGCGGCAGGAGCTTCGCGGCGTGCAGCGCGACCTGCGCCGCGAGATCGAGGCGCTCGAGCGCACGGTGAAGCTCGCCGCCATCGTCGCCGTGCCGGTGGTGGTGGCGATCGTCGCCATCCTGCTCGGGCTCTGGCGCATCCGACGCCGCGCCCGCCGCGCCGAGGAGCCGACGGGCGGCGCGACCGGAGCGCCGGCATGACCCGGCGCGGCGTGCTCTTGCTCGGCGCCGCAGCGCTCGCCGCGGCCGGCGGCGCGGCCGCCGTGCTGATGACCGGCGAGAAGACACGCACCGAGGCGGTGGTGATCGGCCAGCCCGCCTTCCCCGGCGTCGCGCCGCGGCTTGCCGATGCCGAGCGGATCGAGATCCGCCGCCACGACGGCACCCTCGTGCTCACCCGCGCGGACGGCGTCTGGGGCCTCGCCGACAAGGGCGGCTTCCCCGTGCGGCCCGACCGGGTGCGCGAGCTCTTCGCCGGGCTCTCCGAGCTCAGGCTGATCGAGGAGCGCACCGGCAACCCGGAGCTGTTCTCGCGCCTCGGCCTCGAGGACGTGACGGTTCCGGGCGGCACGAGCCAGCTCCTCCTCGTGCAGGACGGCCAGGGCAGGACGATCGCCGAGGCGATCCTCGGCCGGCGGCGAATCCGCACCGCGGGCAACCTGCCGGAGGCGATCTATCTCCGACGCCCGGGCGAGACCCGGACCTTCCTCGCCGAGGGCACGCTGAGGACCGACACCGACCCGATGCTGTGGGTCGAGCGCGAGATCCTCGACATCCGGCGCGCCCGCATCGCCGCCGCGACCACGCATCGCTCGGGGGCCGAGCCGGTGCGGGCCATCCGCCGCAGCGCCGACCTCGAGTCGGCCGAGCTCGAGGGGATCGCCGAGGAGTTCCGGGCAGACCAGGCGAAGCTCGATGACCTGCCGCGGGCGCTCGAGTGGCTGACGTTCAACGATGTCCGCCCCGCCGCCTCGCTGGCCGGCGCCACCCCGCTCGGCGAGGCGCGGTTCGAGACCTTCGACGGGCTCGACATCACGCTCCGCCTCCTCGGCGCAGACGAGAAGCGCTGGGCGATCATCGCCGTCGCCTGGTCGGAGAAGCCGAGGCCCGAGAACGCGCCCGCCGAGATCAAGCCCGCCGAGGAGGCGAAGGCCGAGGCCGAGGCGCTCTCCCGCCGCCTCTCGCCCTGGGCGTTCCAGCTGGTGGACTGGAAGGCCGACATCCTGCTCTACCGGCCGGAGGACATCGCCGCCCCGCCGGCGAGAGACCCCTCCTGAGCGGGCGGGAATACCCGACGCATCCGCGCGTCGGCGTCGGCGTGATCCTGTTCCGGGGCGCCTCTGTTCTCCTCATCCGCCGCGGCACGCCGCCGCGGGCGGGCGAATGGTCGCTGCCAGGCGGCGGCCAGGAACTGGGCGAGACGGTGGCGGAGACGGCGCTGCGGGAGCTCGCCGAGGAGACGGGGCTCGCGCCGGATGGCCCGTTGCACCTCGTCGACGTGGTGGACGCGATCGTCCGCGATGCCGCGGGACGGGTGCGGTTCCACTACACGCTGGTCGACTTCGCCGCCCATGCCGCGCCTGGGGAGCCCGTGGCGGGCGGCGACTGCGCAGCCGTCGCCTGGACGCCGCTTTCGGCCCTCGACGCCGTGCCGCTCTGGGACCGCACACGCGGGGTGATCACGAAGGCGGCATCCATGCTGCGCCCCGGCGCAGTCTAGCACGCCTCTTGCACCCCGTTTGCGTGGCGCCAGCGGCCGGCGCCGCACGAGAGGGCAACCGAACCGGAATGGCAGACGGAACTCCGTTCACCGCGCGAGCCAGCGAGGCAGGACCCGCAGATGCGGCCGAGCATCGCGCCGCCCGCGCCGCCCTGTTCAGCACCGAGCTTCTCCGCCGGGTCGAGGCGATCGCCAGGGCCATCGAGGCGGGCAGGACGCAGGCGGTCGCCTCCGAGGCGAACGCGCTCGCCACCGGCGCAGCCGCCTTCGGCCTCGCGGGACTGGTCGCGGATGCGCTGCGCGCCGAGCGCGCCGCGAGCGAGGGCGGGATGGACGAGGTCGCCTCCGCGTTTTGCGTTCTGCAATGCGGCGTGCATGCCGCGCTCGCGGACCTGCGCGGCCGCGGCTGAGCGGTCAGCCGCCCCCCCAGCCCACCCGCTTGCGGTAGATCGTCGAGGGCGAGACCCCGAGCGCTGCCGCGGCCTGGGCGATGTTGCCGCCGAAGGCCGCGATGGCGGCCTCGATCGCCTCGCGCTCGATCTCGGCGAGGGGGCGGATGCCCCGCCCGGCCGGCGATGGAGCGGGCACCCGTTCCGCCGGCCGCGCGGGCGGGGCGGCGTGCCGGGCGGCGGTCACCCGCGCAGGCAGCATCGCTGCCGTCAGCGTCTCGCCGTCGTTCAGCACCACGGCCGTGCGGATCGCGTTCTCGAGCTCGCGCACGTTGCCGGGCCAGGGATGGGCCATCAGCGCCTCACGCGCATCGGCGCCGAGGGTGCGGAAGCCCTTGCCCTCCTCCTCGGCGAAGCGGGCGAGGAACCGCTCGGCGAGCATCAGAATGTCCTCGCCCCGCTCGCGCAGAGGGGGAAGTTCGATCGGGATGACGTGCAGGCGGTAGTAGAGATCCTCGCGGAACCGCCCGGCCTTCACCTCGGCCAGCGGGTCGCGGTTGGTGGCGCAGACGAACCGGACGTCGCCCTGCTCGAGACGCGTCGAGCCGACGCGCTGGTAGGCGCCGGTCTGGATGAAGCGCAGCAGCTTGCCCTGCAGCGAGAGGTCCATCTCGCAGATCTCGTCGAGGAACAGCGTGCCGCCCTGGGCCTGCGCGGCCGCTCCCGACCGGTCGGCCACCGCGCCGGTGAAGGCGCCGCGCACATGGCCGAACACCTCGCTCTCGATCAGCTCGCGCGGGATCGCGGCGCAGTTGATGGCGACGAACGGGCCCTCCCGCCGCGGCGACATCCGGTGCACCGCCTCCGCCGCAAGTTCCTTGCCGGTGCCGGATTCGCCGGTGATGAACACCGTGGCGCGGCTCGCCGCGGCGTTGTCGATGATGCGGTAGACGGCCTGCATCGCCGGCGCCGCGCCGATGAAGCCGCAATAGGAGGTGCGGTCTGCCGCCACCTTCAGCGTCTCGACCTCGCGGGCGAGGCGCGCGCGCTCGAGCGCGTTCCTGAGCGTGACGAGCAGCCGCTCCTGCGGGAAGGGCTTGACCAGGAAGTCCGCCGCACCGGCCTGCATGGCCGCGACCGCTGTCGCGACCGAGCCGTTGGCGGTGATCACGATCACCTCCGGCGGCTTCGCGCCAGCGCGGATCTCGCGCAGCAGGTCGAGGCCGTCCGCATCCGGCAGGCGGAGATCGAGCAGCACGGCATCCGCCGGGCCCGTCGAGAGCGCGGCGCGCGCCTCTGCCGCCGTGGCAGCGTGCCCGACCGACCATGGGGCATCGCGGAGATAGGACCGATAGAGCTCGGCGAGCGCGCGCGTGTCCTCGACCAGGAGCACGCTCTCGCGGGGCAATCTCGCCTCGGTCATCCTCGCGCCAGCGGGGCCCGGGAGGGGCGCAGCAGCAGGAGCGCGACGCCGAGGCCGGAGAGGACCGGCCAGGCGGGCAGCTCCAGGATCGGCTGCACGACGTCCTCCCACAGCCAGGGCGCCACGTGGCGCTGCAGTCCCGCCTGCGTCATGTTCAGGCTCGGCGCATCGATCTCGAACCAAAGCTGCCCGAGCGGGATGAGGTGATGGGTGCCGGATGCGGCGGCCATCGCCTCGCGGGCGGCGGGCCACAGCGACCCCGCGAGGAGCAGGGCGGCAAGCGCGCCCATCAGAAGCCGCATGAACCCCCGCATCGAACGGGTCCCTGGCCGCGGGCGTCACCCGTCACGCGAACAGTCGTTCGTTGGCGAGCCCCGAGTAGAGGCCCGCCACCTGCTCGCCATAGCCGTTCCAGATCAGCGTCGGCCGCCGCTCGCCGGTGCCGAGCATGCGCTCGGTGGCCTGGCTCCAGCGCGGATGCGCGACGGCGGGGTTCACGTTCGCCCAGAACCCGTATTCGGAGGGCTGGAGCTTCTCCCAGTAGCCGACCGGGCGCTCGGCCACGAAGCTCACGCGCACCACCGATTTCGGCTGCTTGAAGCCGTATTTCCACGGCAGGATCGGGCGGATCGGAGCGCCCATCTGCGGCGGCAGCGGCTTGCCGTAGATGCCTGTCGCCATGAAGGCAAGCTCGTTGCCGCATTCCTCGATGGTGAAGGCATCCGTGTAGGGCCATGGGTACCAGGTCTGCCGGAAGCCGGGCGCGATCGCGCGGTTCTCGAAGCTCTGGAACACGACGTACTTCGCGCCCGCCTGCGGCTCGGCCCAGCGGATCAGCGCCGCCAGCGGGAACCCCGTCCACGGCACCGCCATCGCCCAGGCCTCGACGCACCGGAAGCGGTAGAGGCGTTCTTCGATCGGGAAGGTCTTCAGCAGCGTGTCGATGTCGGCGGTCTTCGGCGTCGCGACCAGGCCGTCGATCGTCACCGTCCAGGGGCGCGTCTCGAGCCGCTGGGCGGCGCGCCAGATCTCCTTGTGCGAGCCGAACTCGTAGAAGTTGTTGTAGACGATCGCCTCGCGCGCCTCGGTCAGCGGCCGGTCGAGCGTGTAGGCGGCGTTGCGCGCGGCCGGGTAGAGGCCGCGGCTCGGGTCGTTGGCGACCTGCGCATCCCACCAGCCGACCGGGTCGCGCCCCTGCGCGAGCACGGCATGGCCGCCGGCGAGCCCGACGCCGCCGAGACCGGCCGCGGCGCCGATCAGTGCGCGGCGGGAAGGCCCGCTGCGCTTCGCCGCCGCATGGGCGACCACCGCCGCCTCGGGGGTCGCCTCGCGCTCAGGGAGCTGCCAGGGCTTGCGGCGATGCACGAACATGGAGGCCTCCGTCGGACACGCGTTCTGCCCTGTTATGGGCGTTCGGCCGGAAAAGGTTAGCACACGGCTTCGTCATGGCTTCGGCCCGGGTGGCGGCGTGTCGGCCGCTTGCGGCGCGGTTCCAGTGACGGGGCCAGTGGCGGTGCCGGTCGCGGGGCCGACCGGAAGCCAGGCATAGCCCTTGATGCGCATGCAGAACGCCGTGAGGTCCTGCGTCCGCTGGATCACGGCCATGTTGGCGTAGCCGATGCCGGTGCCGAAGCCCCAGCCTGGCGCATAGACGCCCCTTCCCCAGCCGAAGCCCAGCCAGGGCGACCCCCAGCCGTACAGGAACACGCTCCGCTGCGCCTCGAGCTGGGCTTCCGTCATGCAGGCGTCGATCACCGCGGTCGGCGCGAACTCGCCGGTGACGGGGTTCTGCCAGGCATGCGGCGTGCGCGAACACGCCGAGACGGCGAGGCCGAGAAGCAGAACGGCGATGCGCGGGCGCATGGCGGAGAGATGAGCAGCCCTCCGAGGCAAGGCAATGGCAGCGCGCCCACGCTACGCTGCCCGCCAGGCAGCAAGGAGAACGCCATGTGGGAGGTCCATGCCCTCTGCTACGCGGTCAATGACGGCCGCCGACGGCGGAACCACTTCCTGCCGCCGGACGACGCGCACGACACCCCCCACCCGATCGCCTACTACGTCTGGGCGGCGCGCGACCCCGCGAGCGGCAGGGCGGTGGTGTTCGACACCGGTTTCCCAGAGGAACGCGCGGCAGCCCATGGCCACACCTGGCACCGGAGCCCGGCAGAGGCGCTCGCCCTGATCGGCATCGACGCATCCTCGGTCGCCGACGTGGTGCTGACCCACCTCCACTACGACCACGCCGGCGGCCATGCCGCCTTCCCCGACGCGCGGTTCCACCTGCAGGACGCCGAGATGGCCTATGCCACGGGCCGCTGCATGTGCCACCCCCACCTCCGCCGCCCGTTCGCCGTGGAGGACGTGACGGGCCTCGTCCACCACGTGTTCCACGACCGCGTGGTGTTCCATGACGGCGACGCCGAGCCCTGGCCCGGCATCCGCCTCCTTCGCATCGGCGGGCATTCGGCTGGGCTGATGTCGGCCCGCATCGAGACCGCCTCGGGGCCGATCGTGCTCGCCTCCGACGCCGCGCATTTCGACGAGACGCTGAGGGGACGCCCCTTCCCCATCGTCTGCGACATGAAGGCGGTTCTGGAAGGGCACCGGCGGCTGATCGCCGAGGCGGGCGGAGACCCGCGCCGCGTCGTTCCGGGCCACGATCCGTCCGTGCTCGTGCGCTTCCCCGCCTCCGGCCCGGGCCTCGAGGGCAAGG
>Ga0272446_1006615_pt1 | contig 11978 bp, 13 predicted proteins | sample YNPCB0061_FD_194587 | JGI IMG/M metagenome (GOLD analysis project Ga0272446, IMG submission 194587) | Hot spring microbial mat communities from Yellowstone National Park, WY, United States - YNP-CB-006-1 | ecosystem: Environmental > Aquatic > Thermal springs > Hot (42-90C) > Sediment | place... | reverse complement strand
TGATTTCTTTGATTTCGAGCCACAGAGCACGTTCTGCGTGATCGAGAACTGGACGCAGATGGGCTCCGGTATCGGCAACACCTCGGTGTACCGCTTCCGCGTCGGCGCACATACATATCTTTATGATATGTTACAGCAGAACCCGGAAAAAATCCTGGCCAAATATCCCAACAGCCAGACCTACATCTCACGCACGATCCGCGAGAAAACGTTCTGGCCGGCGCCATGGTGCCAAAGCTTCAAGCATACGCTGATGCCGCGGTGGCCGCTCAATTTCGTGCTCGACACGCCGCTGCCCGAAGAGACGAAAGTCGTTGCCTTCACCGGGACCCCGGACCCCGATGAGGCGCGCGACGGTTGCTGGAAGGTTCCCTGGTACAAGAAGGTCTACAAGTACGTGCGACCGACCCCCTGGATCGGGGAGCACTGGCGATGAGGGACGGCCCGGCTGCAAACCAGCGCGGCACGAAGGTTCAACACGTTCAGTAAAATCCAACCAATTCTGCGCTCGTTGGGCCGTTGAGCAGCCTGCGGCGCTTGACTTATCGACAGGTCTTTTTACATCTTCCGCTCGGCGGGGGCCGCTCTTCGTTCCCCCGTCCTATTCGCAACCACAGAAGGAGTTCAACCATCCGTAAACCCATGCGACCCGAGCCGCCAAGCCGGGAACACACCGGGCCCCGTATCAATGATCAAATCCGGGCCCGCGAAGTCCGCCTCATCGACGAAAACGGTCAGAACGTCGGCATCCTTCCAAAGTACGATGCCCTTGCCCGCGCTGAGGATGTTGGACTGGATCTCGTCGAGATCTCGCCGGACGCTGAGCCTCCGGTTTGCAAAATTCTCGATTTCGGCAAGTACAAGTTCCAAGAACAGAAGAAAGCCGCCGAGGCGCGCAAGCACCAGAAGATCGTCGAGTTGAAAGAGATCAAGATGCGACCGGGCATCGATGATCACGATTACGAGGTGAAACTGCGTGCCATCAAGCGCTTCTTCGAGGAAGGCGACAAGGTCAAGATCACGCTGCGTTTCCGCGGCCGCGAGATGGCGCATTCGCAGCTTGGCATGGCCGTGCTGCAGCGCGTGAAGGCCGATACCGAGACGATCGCCAAGGTCGAGAGCGAACCGCGTTTCGAGGGACGGCAGATGGTGATGGTGCTCGCGCCGAAATGACGGGTGGCGGGGCACGACGCGCGCGCGCCCCGCCCTATTCCGCTCACGGACTTTCACCTCTTTACCGGTTTACCGGATCGGGACTCTTGCTCCCCGGCCGGGACAGCCCTAGCCTGCCCACAAGCTAGACTTGTCGGGAGTGGCACACGCCATGAGCGATGACCAATCCTTCGACTTCTCGTTACTGGACCGCATTGGCGCGCCCCGGCGTCATTTCGATGCCGGCGAGAAGATCTTCCTCGAGCATGACCCCGGCGACGCGATGTACATGGTGCGCTCCGGCCGGGTGGACGTCATCACCTATGGGACGGTGCTCGAGAACGTTCGCGCCGGCGGCATTTTCGGAGAGCTGGCGTTGATCGACGATGGTCCGCGCAGCGCCGCCGCGATGGCGGCCGAGCCGACCGAGGTGGTGGCGATCGACAAGCCGACCTTTCTTGCCGTCATCCGCAGCGATCCGCAATTCGCGCTCAAGGTGATGAGCCTTCTCGCCATGCGGCTCAGGCGGATGAATCAATACATTTGAATATCGGGGTGGGTGTCAGGGGCGCGGCGGCGGGAACGCCACCGCCGCGCCTGCAAGCCTTCAGGCTCGGTGAAGATCAGCAGCCGTGACGCCGGAGACAACGATAGTAACGCCAGGATCCCCAGCCCCACCGGTCCGCACAGATGTGCCGCCAGCGCCAGCAATAGCCGCGATGACGCCAGTACCAATGCCGGTGCCGATAGCCAGCAGGCTCAGCAAGCGACTGGCTTTTCGAAAGCTCAGGGACAAGCGATGCCGCCTGGGAGGGGCTGCTGCCGGCTGCAACCGACAGGCCAATCGCGACGACGGATGCGGCGAGAAGCGGTGCAATGCGCATGGTGCGTCTCCGTTTTTGCAGATTATCAACACGCGGGTGAACGCGTGTTACCAAAGTCTTGGTGCGCCATGCCTGAATGAACTCTGAATAACGGGGACGTATTGCGGACTTTTTGCCTCCTGCGTCACTCGCGTTGTCTTCATTATGAGTTTAATAGAATTTTTTCTGACACTCGCATCCACACTGGGTTTTTGCTTCGGTGAAATGTGTCCCGATGCGGAGGATGCTGCGGGCCTCGTCGCGCAGCGGAGGCCCATTGTGGCAGGCGACCGTCAAGCGATGAGCTGAAGCTTCGGCATGGGGGTCTTGCCCGTCGCAAAGTTTGCGTGGGCCTCGGCAAGGAGCCGAAGCAAAATATCCCTGCGTGTCGAGAGCTCAGGGTAGGCTTGGCGAAGCGCATCCAATTTCTTCAGGTCGTCGCTGCTCATGCCGACATGAATGATATGATACATGGTGCGGGTCCGGGGGATGACGAAAACGCATCACGTTCGCCGGAAAGGCTACTCTGCGCTGTTCCGCAAGTAACGCGCTCGCCCGAGCGCACCGGCCGCCATGACCCTGTGGCCGGCAGTCAGTCGAGATCGACGATGCCAAGCGCGGCAAGCACGAGGAAAACCGCGATCAGCACGATTCCAACCAATACGACGAAGGCCGGATAGAAGGCTGCAAAGACGAGGCTCGCGCGCCAACCGCGTGCCGATCGCAGGCTAACAGCGACCGTCGGCAATGCTGCGATAAACAGGATCGCGCTCAGAAAAGGATCGAGTCTCATGATGTCCACCCACGTTGACGACTGGCCGCCGGCTTGAGCCTATTTAGCGAGTGCGCATTTCCTGCTCCCGGCAGCGTGTTGGCGCCAGGCAACGATAGCAAAAGAGGCGCAATGCGCGGCAAGGGCCAACTTGCAGTTTGTTGCCGGAAAAGAGCAAGTCCTTCAACTCGCCTGCTTCTGAAGTGAAGCGACGTCCGCGGGCTTGATGATCTTCGCATGGGCATCCCAGATCAGGCGCTGGATCACCCGCGTGCGGTTCGGGACATTCGGATGTGCACGGCGCAGATCATCGAGCTGCTTCAGCGTCGCCACATCAAGGGCGACAGATACGACATGTTCCATTCAATCCATCTCTGATCGAAGTTTGGTGATGGAGCGATCGTATGCGAACAGGCGATGCGATGACGCTGTTCCCGGAGTGACGTCTTTGAAGCAGATCGTGGCCGATCCAACCCAACAACGCTGAAAATAGAGGGAGGCGGCTTCAGATGCCCGGCTGGCGCACTTTAACGCAGCGCCGAAACCTGCACACGCAGTAAAATCCCGTCCGTGCACTTACCATCAGGAATTATGGTCATAGCCTGCGGCTGTTCCCTTCGGTACTGAGCGATCGCTGCGGCAGCGCTTTAAATCTCAGTCGCGTTGGATGAATGATTGAAGGGAAGGAATGCGCATGTCTCCGAAGGTTCGCCGTTTTATCCGCTATATCGGTGTTAACCTTGCCTCGATGGCCGTGGACTATGCGGTCTTCCTGACGCTCACGCACCTTTTCGGTCTGCCGATCATTCAAAGCATCATTGCTTATTCGGTGGCGCTTGCGGTCAACTATTCGCTGACGAAGAAGTTCGTCTTCGTTCACGACATGTCGCATAAGAGCGAACATCGCGTGTTGCTGGAATTCATCGGCACGGGGATGCTCGGACTCGTCCTGACGGCCGGAGTTATCTGGGTGACCGTTCACCTCATGACGCTGCCGCCCGCCGACGGCAAGACGATCGCCGTGCTCATCTGCTTCGTCGTGCTTTACGTCGTGCGCAGCCGCCTCGTGTTCAGCGAGAACACGGCGATCCCCGCGGTTGCCTCAGTCTGACGGACCTCCGCCTCCGGGCCTCAGAAATTGACGTGCTGGATGACATAGCCGCCGGCGGCGGCGATCAGGCCGGCGATGAGGACGTAGGGCAGAACCGAGATCAGCACCATCAGCAGGCCGACGAAGGCTTTCAAGATCTGCTCGGCAGCGCGCCAGAGTTGTATAACCGCGTGATAGAGCACGTATACAATCGCAAGCACGACGATCGCGAGTACTGCGATCTTCCAGGGCGGCAAGCTCTGCCAGTCCGACTGGACGGCGGCAATGATCTGGCCGAACGACCACTGCCAGATCACCTCTATGAAGCGAAAAATTGCCGAGATGCCTTGCTGAAGAAAATTGATGATCTGATCAATAACCTGGCGCACGCTTCCCTCCCTATATGCTGTCCTGACGCGGGACATCCCTTAAAACGTTGTACTTCGTTCGCGTGTAACCGTTGCGAATTTTTCCGCACTCCCCTATAACACCTCCCAGAGCCGCCCGGCGAGGCATGCCGTGGCGGTTCTTATGCTTTGAAAAACAAGCGGAAAACCGCAAAATAACCCCGCTAAGGGGCGGTGCGCCGCGTGAGTGGGCGGGCCGCGATCCCGACGGCGCAGACAGGACGAGCAAAATGCCTAAGTTGAAGACGAAGAGCGGCGCCAAAAAGCGCTTCAAGATGACCGGCACCGGCAAGGTGAAGTTTACCCAGGCGGGCAAGCGTCACGGCATGATCAAGCGGACGGCCAAATTCGTTCAGAAGGCCCGCGGCACGGCGGTGCTCTCTGATTCCGACGCGAAGATCGTCAAGAAGTATATGCCCTACGACAGGTGAGGTCTTTGCTGGTCGCGGGCGACACCCCAGCGGGGAGCCGCCGAATGCGACGGAACATCTCGCCGGCCCCATCCATCTTGAAGCACTAAATTTGAGGAGCATCCTCCCATGGCCCGCGTCAAACGGGGCGTCACCGCCCACGCCAAGCACAAGAAAGTCATCAAGGCCGCGAAAGGCTACTACGGCCGCCGCAAGAACACGATCCGCATCGCCAAGCAGGCGGTCGAGAAGGCGCAGCAGTACGCCTATCGCGACAGGAAGCGGCGCAAGCGCACTTTCCGGGCGCTGTGGATCCAGCGCATCAATGCTGCCGTGCGCGAGTTTGGCATGACCTACGGACGCTTCATCAACGGCCTCTCGAACCTCGGCATCGAGGTCGATCGCAAAGTCCTGTCGGATATCGCCATCAGCGATCCGGCGGCGTTCAAGGCGCTGGTCGACAAGGCTGCGGCGGCGGCGAGTTCACCGGTTGCCAAGGGCGATCAGGAAAAGGCGAAGAAGGCGGCGTGAGCCCGGCGCTCGCCATCGGCCTTACCTCAAATTTCGGCATTCCCACCTTATTCGGGCGCTACCGAGCGGGCAGCCGCAGCCGAACGACCGCCAAGCGCGCTCACGGCAGGGCATCACGTCATCGATCTCGCAGCCTTCAGCCCGCTTGGCTTTCTGCCCGTGGTACCTCCCCGGAGCGGTAGATACCGCATAAAAATAGCTTCGGGTGCGTCTCGAGGAGATTTCTATGAGCGGTGCAAACGACCTTTCGGCTCTCGAGCGCGATCTCCTCGCCGAGATCGCAGGCGCGGCCGACCTTTCGGCGCTCGAAGCGGTGCGCGTCGCGGCGCTCGGCAAGAAGGGGCGCGTCTCTGAGCTTATGAGCCGGCTCGGATCGCTGCCGCCCGAAGACCGCAAGAACTTCGGGCAAATGGTCAACGCTCTCAAAGGCAAGGTCGCCGAGGCTCTCGAGCAGCGCAAAACGGTGCTCGAAGCAGAAGCGCTTGAACAGCGACTGAAAACCGAGCGTGCCGATGTGACTTTACCCGTACGTCTCGGGCCGGTCGCAGCGGGGCGCGTTCATCCCGTCAGCCAGGTGCTCGACGAGGTCATCGAAATCTTTGCCGACATGGGCTTTTCGGTGGCCGAGGGTCCGGACATCGAAACCGACGAGATGAACTTCGACAAGCTCAACATTCCGGCCGAACATCCGGCACGGCAGGAGCACGATACCTTCTATTTCGCGGCGAAAGCGGACGGCTCGCGCCTGCTTCTCAGAACGCACACGAGCCCGGTCCAGATCCGCACGATGGTTTCGCAGAAGCCGCCGATCCGCGTCATTGCGCCTGGGCGCGTCTACCGGTGTGACAGCGATCAGACACACACGCCGATGTTCCATCAGGTCGAGGGCTTGGTCATCGACGAGACGACGCACATGGGTCACCTCAAATGGGTGCTGCAGGAATTCTGCAAGGCGTTCTTCGAGGTCGATGACGTGAAGATGCGATTTCGCGCCTCGCACTTCCCGTTCACCGAACCGTCCATGGAGGTCGATATCGGCGCCGAGGCGATCGGCAAACCCGGCCAATGGCTCGAAATCCTGGGCTGCGGCATGGTGCACCCCAACGTCCTCCGGAACTGCGGGCTCGATCCGGCAAAGCATCAAGGCTTCGCGTTCGGGGTGGGGCTCGACCGGCTGACGATGCTCAAATACGGCATTCCCGATTTGCGGTCGTTCTTCTCGGGCGATCTCAGATGGCTCAGCCATTACGGATTCAGCATGCTCGATGTGCCGACGCTTGGCGGTGGGCTGTCATCATGAGGCATGCCGCAACCAGCCGCGTTTTTCCTGATGCGGGAACGCGACGAGAGGGGGCAATTCGCCCCGATCCCCAATTGAACAACGGCACACCATGAAATTCACGCTGTCCTGGCTCAAGGATCATCTCGAAACCGAGGCGACAGTCGACGACATCGCAACGAAGCTGTCGGCGATAGGGCTTGAAGTTGAGAGCATCGAAGACCCGGCACAACTGCTCGGCGCTTTCAAAATTGCGCGCATCGTCGAAGCCAAAAAGCATCCCAACGCCGACAAGTTGCAGGTCGTCCAGGTCGAGGTGGCGAAGGGCGAGCCGCTCAAAGAGGTCGTGTGCGGGGCACCCAATGCGCGCGCCGGCATGGTTTCGGTCTTTGCGCCCCTCGGAACGTACATTCCGGGATCGAAGATCACGCTCGAAAAGAAGCCGGTCCGCGGGGTCGTCTCGAACGGCATGATGTGCTCGGCGGCGGAGCTCGAGCTGTCCGAGGAAAGCGAAGGAATCCTCGATCTTCCCGAGGAATGGGCGGCGCATGTCGGCGAGCGCTATATCGACGTCGCCGGGCTCAACGATCCCATCATCGAAGTCAAGCTGACGCCCAACCGGCCCGATTGCACGGGCGTGCGCGGAATCGCGCGCGATCTGGCGGCGGCCGGCCTCGGCACATTGAAGGCGGAAGCAAAGCTCGGACCGGTCGAAGGCAAGGCGGAGTGCCCCATCGATATCAGGCTCGAGTTCTCCAAAGAGACGGCCGATGCCTGCCCGGTGTTTGCCGGGCGCGTGGTCTCGGGTGTGAGAAACGGGCCGTCACCCGCCTGGATGCAGAACCGACTCAAGGCCGCGGGCCTCAGGCCGATCAATGCTCTCGTCGATGTGACGAACTATATCTCGCTCGATCGCGGACGGCCGCTCCACGTCTACGATGCCGACAAGCTCAAAGGCGCGATCCGGGCGCGGCTCGGAAAGGCCGGCGAAACGTTTCTCGGCCTCGACGGCAAAGAGCACAAAATCGACGAGACGATGTGCGTCATCGCCGATGATGCCGGCCCCCTCGGTCTCGGCGGGGTCATGGGCGGCGAAGCCTCGGGCTCGACCGCGGCGACCACGCGCGTTTTCATCGAAAGCGCCTACTTCGATCCGGTGCGAACGGCGGCAACCGGGCGCAAGACCGGCCTGCAGACCGATGCGCGCTACCGCTTCGAACGCGGCGTCGATCCGGCCGCGGTGCGCTCGGGGCTCGACCTCGCCACCGACATGATCCTGAAATTCTGCGGCGGGGAGCCTTCCAAAGCCAAAGTGGCGGGGAAGGAGCCCATCGAGACCCGCGTCATCACATTCGACTACCGGAGCGTCGAAAAGCTTTCCGGCATTACGCTCACGGACGCGGAAATTTCAAAGACGCTGACGGCGCTCGGGTTCAAGGTCGCTGGCAAGCCGAAAGCCGCGATGATCACTGTTCCTACCTGGCGGCCGGATATCCAAGGGAGTGCCGATCTCGTCGAAGAAGTCGTGCGCATTGTCGGACTTGATCGCATTCCGGCGACGCCGCTGCCGCGCCTCTACGGCGTCACGCGGGCGGTGCTGACGGAGAAGCAACGGCGCGTGCGCCGCGCCCGCCGGCTGTTCGCGGCGCGCGGATTCGTCGAGGCGGTGACGTGGAGCTTCATTCCGAAGGCGCAGGCGGAGCTCTTCGGGGGAGGGCAGGACGCACTCGATCTTGCCAACCCGATCTCAACGGAAATGTCGTCAATGCGGCCGGGGCTACTTCCCGGACTCCTGACGGCGGTCACCCGCAACCGTAACCGCGGTGCTGCCGATGTCGCGCTTTTTGAACTCGGGCAAGCCTATCGCGGAGATACACCCGAAGATCAGTTCTTGAGCGCCGCAGGTGTGCGCGCCGGGACTGCTCACCTCGTTGGCGCCGGACGCCACTGGGATGGCAAGGCAGAAGCCATAACCGTTTTTGACGTTAAAGCCGATGTACTTGCGGCGCTTACGGCGCTCGGGCTTGATGCCAGCAAAGCGCAGATCACGCGCGATGCGCCCGCCTGGTATCACCCCGGCCGTTCGGTTACGCTGCGGCTCGGCCCCAAGACCGTGCTTGCCACGTTCGGTGAAATTCACCCCGCCACGCTCGAGGCGCTCGACGTGGAAGCGCCGGTCGCCGCGTTCGAAATCTTCCTCGATGCACTTCCGCCCGAGAAGCGGAAATCTCGCGCCAAACCGGCGCTCATCGCCTCCGATCTCTTGCCGGTGACGCGCGATCTGGCGTTCATCGTCGCCAAGGACATCGCGGCGGGTGATCTTGTCAAGGCGGCGGCGAACGCCGACAAGACCTTCATTCGTGCAGTCACCGTGTTCGACGTTTTCGAGGGCGGCAGTCTCGGGGAACAGGGCAAGAAATCGATCGCGATCGAGGTGACGATACAGCCCCAGACGGAAACACTTACCGATCAGGCTATCGAATCGATTACCCAAAAAATCGTAGCGGATGTTAAGAAGGCGACCGGCGCGGAACTGCGCTCGTGATGCCGATGTGAAATTGCAGATGCGAGGCCATCGATGAAACCCGTTAAGCCTGCCACCGAGACGACCTCAAAGCTGCACCACATCATTATTGTCGGCGGCGGTGCCGGCGGTCTCGAACTCGCAACCCGGCTCGGAGACAAGCTTGGCCGCACTGGCAAGGCGGAGATCACCCTCGTTGACCGATCACGTACGCATGTTTGGAAACCGCTGCTGCACGAGATCGCCGCCGGCAGCATGGAGACAGGGTGCCACGAACTTCCTTATATGGCACAGGGGCACTGGCACGGCTTCCGCTTCCGCTATGGCGAGATGATCGGACTTGACCGCGCCAACAGACGTGTCCACCTCGCGGCAACCTATGACGAGGACGGCCGCGAGATAACCCCGGACCGCTGGTTCCAGTATGACACCCTCGTCATCGCCATCGGCAGCGTGTCCAACGACTTCGGAACGACGGGAGTCAAGGAGCACGCCATTATGCTCGACACGGCCGAGCAGGCCGAGCGGTTCAATCGCCGCCTTCTTAATGCGTGCGTGCGGGCCTATGCTCAGCCAGGACCGGTGCGGCCGGGGCAGCTCCACGTTGCAATCATCGGCGCGGGCGCCACGGGTAGCGAGCTTTCGGCCGAACTGCATCACGCCGTGCGTGGCCTCGTCGAGTTCGGATTGGACAAGATCGATCCCGAAAAGGATATCAAAATCACGCTTATCGAAGCCGCGCCGCGCATCCTGCCGGCGCTGCCCGAGCGTCTTTCAATCGCAACGACAAACATTCTGAAGGGGCTCGGCGTGGAAGTGCGGCCGAACAGCCGCGTCACCAGCGTCACTGACAAGGGCGTCAATCTCGCCAACGGGGACTTCATTCCGTCCGAGCTGGTCGTCTGGGCAGCCGGCGTCAAGGGGCCCGATGTTCTGAGCAACCTCGACGGCCTCGAGGTCAGCCGTCTCAACACGCTCGTCGTCAAGCCGAGCCTGCAGACGACGCGCGATGACAATATCTTCGTCATCGGCGATGCCGCCTATCTCGTCCCGGAAGGCGAAGCCGCGCCCATTCCGCCCCGCGCGCAAGCCGCGCACCAGCAGTCAACCCACCTCGTCCGGCAACTCCAGCGGCGAATCCACGGGGAGACACATCTCGCGCCCTTCAAGTATCGCGATTTCGGCTCGCTCGTCTCGCTTGGAAACTATACGACGGTTGGCAACCTGATGGGGTTCATCTCCGGCAAGTCGCTGCGCGTCGAGGGCTTGTTTGCAAAGCTCATGTACCGATCGCTCTACAAGATGCACGAGATGGCCTTGCATGGCCCGATCAAGGTGACATTGGACACGATTTCGCGGCTGCTGACCCGGCGCACCGAGCCGCACGTCAAGCTGCATTGAGGCTTGTCAGCCCCAGTCTGATATTCCGGGTTCTAGCTGCGTCCTCTGAGGGCCGCGAGCAGCTCTGCGGTCGGATAGCTGTCGGCGGGCAACCCGAACTTGATCTGCATTTCCTTGACGGCCTTGCGGGTTCCGGCCCCAAGCTTGCCGTCGATCTCGCCGACGTCGTAGCCGCGCCGCTTCAGCAGCGTTTGCAGTTCCTTGATCTGCTCATATCCGAGCGAGACGACCTCGCCGGTCGAACGACTCAGATTCGGCGCGCCGCCCATGCGGGCCGCGAGATGTGCGGCAGTTGTGGCATAGGTCAACGACTGGTTCCATTGCGTATAGACGCGGAAATTCGGATAGGCGAGGAAAGCAGGACCGTTGCGGCCCATCGGCAGCAGAAGTGAGGCCGGAAGGTTGTCAGAGGGGAGCTGCTTTCCAACTCCGACCACGCCCCAGGCGACCCATTGCGATCTTGGAAGCTCGATGGCGAGATCGGCCTTTTCCCACGGCAGTGTTTTCGTGAGGCGAACCTCCTCGAGCCACGGCTCGCCACGGCGCCAGCCCATGGAGGCAATGAATTTCGCGGTCGATCCGATGACGTCGGCATTGCTGTGAATGAGATCGACGCGGCCATCGCCGTCGTAGTCGATCCCGTAATTGAAATAGTGCTGAGGAAGGAATTGCGTCTGGCCAAGCTCGCCGGCCCACGATCCGATCATTTCCGCCGGCCTGAGGTCGCCACGTTCAACGATCTTCATCGCGGCCTTAAGTTCTTCGCGGAACAGGTCGCCACGGCGGCAGTCCCAGGCCAATGTCAGAAGCGAGCGCAGGACAGGCAGGTTGCCCATGCCACCTCCGAAATCGCTCTCGAGCGCCCAGAAGCCGGTAATGACGGGGCCCGGAACGCCGAACTCCTTTTCGGCGCGTTCAAAGATCGGGCGATAGCGCTGCAGAAAGGCGCGGCCCGTCTGCTCGCGGTTCTTGGTCGCGAGCTTGAAATAAAAATCGATGAAGGTCTGCGAGAAGAACCCCTGCTTGCGATCGCGCGCAATAACGCCCTGGTCGGGGGTCATCCCACCGATCGTTTCCTCGATCGTCTGTGGGTGGATGCCTTCGGCCATCGCCTCGCGCTTGAAGTCCTGGAGCCAGCGATTGAAAGGAACGGTGTTCTGGCAGTTGCGCTTGCTGGGCGGCGGCGGCGGGGTGGTCTCGGCAAGCGCGCTCATGGGCGCGGCCGCGATCACAAGCATTGCGACGATAATCCGGTGAAAACACAGGCGCATGGGGATGCCTTCGGCAGTTGACGCGGGCCGGCACTCTGCCAGCAGCCAAGAGAGCGTCAAGAGACTATGGCTTCAGTGAGGCCCGTCGCGACGCAATGTCTGAAGCACGGCCGAGACTCGGGATTTTCTTGCGGTTAATCGCTCCACGCGGCGCGCCACAGCCCCTGCCGTCAGATCCTGACGATGCTAGGCGCTGCCGATCAGGATCCCGACCGCGAAGACGATCAAGCCGCCGACCACAACCTGGAAGGCGGCGCGCAGGAAGTTCGTATCCATGT
>Ga0272446_1006613_pt1 | contig 11981 bp, 13 predicted proteins | sample YNPCB0061_FD_194587 | JGI IMG/M metagenome (GOLD analysis project Ga0272446, IMG submission 194587) | Hot spring microbial mat communities from Yellowstone National Park, WY, United States - YNP-CB-006-1 | ecosystem: Environmental > Aquatic > Thermal springs > Hot (42-90C) > Sediment | place... | reverse complement strand
TCTTCCAACAAGTTTTGAATATCTCTTTGAGTACGAAAGATAGTCTCTTCCCATCCACCATAATTATTTGGATAATTAACATAGCACCTTTTTAATAGATGCTCAAAAAGAGTAATGAGGCGACTTCTCAATTCATGGCGTTCTCTTCTACTCAAGTCTTCTACCTCCTCTATTAGGTTTTCCCAATCGATCGAGTCCAGCTTTCTATCTTTCAGATCAGCGATCGTCCGATCGAGCCAGAGTGCGTAATCTGTTTCATAGAGAGATTTTAGGTCTTTCATTTTTTTCCAGAAGTTATCTTTCAACAACCGATCGGGTTCGATCGGCATAATATCATCATAGACCGTTTTAACAGGGAATAAAGCACCTTGGTAGGTTCCCAAAATTCTGCTAGAATTAAATTATAAGAGTTAAAAAAAGTTATGCGAATTGCGGCACAAAAAAGTCAGATCGGCATCTTCTTGGCACTGTTAGGGCTTTTGGGTGGCGCGGGCTTCTATATCCTGCAACAGAATGGCGCTCCTACTCCTAATGGCTCCACCCAGGGAAATTCCCCTACTAGCCAGGTTGCACCCCAAGACCATAAAGTTAGTATCTATTGGATTGAAGCGTCGGAGAAGAAATTTAAGGCGGTTCCCGTGGTGGTCAAAGGAATTGATGGAGAGCAGGCATTAGAAGCAAGTCTAAAAAAATTATTAGATAATCCCCCTGATGGCTTCTTCTCTGGTATCCCAACGGGCACTAAATTACTCAACTTTACTGCCAACGATCGGGATATATTCGTTAATGTATCGGCAGAATTTCGGAACGGGGGCGGCAGTTCCTCTATGATAGGGCGAGTCACCCAGTTGGTTTACACGGCGACCAGTCTCAACCCCGATGCCAATGTCTTTTTGCTGATCGAAGGAGAACCGATCGGGGCTTTAGGGGGGGAAGGTTTGGAAATCAAGCAGCCTATGACCCGCAAGGACTTACCACTAGAGTTTTAGCTATGGCATTTAAGGGAAACAAGTCTTCCTTGCCCCAAAAGATTTGTGTAACCTGCCAAAAACCTTTCACCTGGCGCAAAAAATGGGAACGAAATTGGGAGGAGGTCAAGTATTGTAGTGAGCGGTGCCGCCGCAACAAGGGAACTATGTGAAGAAATCTTAAAATAAAACCCAGTCCCACTGGGCGATGTATTAAACTAACTTGAAAATATTAAGTTTTTATTAGTTTTATGATTGAACCTATTTTATTGGGCATTGTAATTGGCTTAGTCCTTATTACCCTCGGTGGTCTTTTTTTTGCTGCCTATCAACAATACCAACGTCAGCCAATTTCTAAATAGTATTGCTATTGGTCAAAATTACGACTATCATAGTAAATCCTTGCTTTGCTTAAAGCCATTTGTCCATAAGGAGAAACTATGAATCGTTTGTACGAAACCATGTACATTATCCGTCCTGACTTGGCGGAACCAGATGTAGAGATGCTGATCAATAAATATCAAGCCCTCTTACAGGAAAATCAACAAGAAGGGGACTATATTATTGTCCAGAATCGGGGTAAACGCCGCATGGAGTACAAAATCAATAAGCATCGGGAGGGTATCTATATCCAGATGAACTACAGTGGCTCTCCCAAGATTGTGTCTGCCTTAGAAAAGATTATGCGTTTGGATGACGGGGTATTGCGTTTCTTGACCCTGAGCCGAGATTTAGATGACTTAGCGGATAACGAAAAGCCACCGACTTTGGAAGTGCCTACCCTTGAGCAGAGTGCTGTGGCTGAGTCTGTCTAGTGGATGACACGATCGTTGCGATCGTTACTGCCTTGGGGAGCGTAGGCATAGTAAGGCTGTCTGGCTCCCGTTCGGTTGACATTGCCAAGCAGTTAGTCCGAACCAAGGCTAGTTGGGAAAGTCACAGGGTTTTATACGGCAGGGTGATTGAGCCTGGGACGGGGGATTTCATCGATGAAGTATTAGTTTTATTTATGGCTAGTCCCCGCTCCTATACCACTGAAGATGTGGTGGAGTTTCAATGCCATGGCGGTATGGTAGTGGTACAAAAGATTTTGACTCTCTGCCTCACGCTTGGGGCAAGGCTAGCTAATCCAGGGGAATTTACCCTGAGGGCATTTTTACATGGCAGGATCGACTTGGCTCAGGCTGAGAGCGTCCGAGATATTGTCGGCGCTCAGTCATTTCATGGGGTGCAGTTAGCCCTTAGTGGTTTGCAGGGCAAATTGTCATCTCCCTTAAAACAACTCCGATCGGCTTGTTTAGATATTTTGACTGAAATTGAGGCAAGGATTGATTTTGAGGATGATCTACCCCCTTTATCGATCGAGACAATTCGCCAAAAGTTGTCAGAGTTGAGGGAGAAGGCGAGGGTTTTTTTAGCCACTAAGGACCGGGGAGAATTGATCCGATCGGGGTTAAAAGTAGCGATCGTGGGTCGTCCTAATGTTGGTAAATCGAGTTTGTTAAATGCTTGGAGCCGCACCGATCGGGCGATCGTGACCGATATACCAGGTACGACGAGGGACATTGTGGATTCCCACCTAGTAGTGGAAGGCATTCCCATCACGGTGTTAGACACAGCGGGCATCAGAGAAACGACCGACCAAGTGGAATCGATGGGGATGGAGCGTTCCCGCTTGGTTGCCCAGCAAGCTGATTTGGTTCTATTAGTAATTGATAGTAGTGTGGGTTGGACAGAAGAAGACCAACAAATTTATGATTTGATCCAAACAAAACCGATCGTTTTAGTCTTAAACAAAATAGATTTAGGCTGTTACGAAAATCTACCTAATCATAACTTTTTGGCTCAAGTAAAAACGGCTGCCTCTTTGCAACAGGGTATATTAGACCTAGAAGAGGCAATTCTCCATAGCATCAAGGCTCAGAAAATTAAAGAACAGGATTTAGATTTTGCTATCAATCAACGTCAGGCAGAATGCTTACAAAGAGTAGTAGATAGTTTGACCAGAGTGCAAGAATCGATCGACGGTCATTTACCCTTAGATTTTTGGACGATCGATTTGAGGGATGCCATCCGATCGGTAGGAGAAATTACTGGGGAGGATGTAACAGAATCTCTGCTTGATCAAATTTTTAGTCGTTTTTGTATTGGTAAATAGTAGTCTTTCTTGGAATAGAATTGACATTTTTGTTACTAACAAAGCAATATAAATCAACAAAATAAGCCTAACATTAAAAATTTAATTTATGGCAGTGAAATTTAATTACCATTTTTGAGTAAAATACATATTACAAATTCTTAACTGCTAAATTATGTTACGACTAGAGCATATTCAAAAAATTTATCCCACGGGGGAAGTCCTCAAGGACATAAATTGGGAGGTCAAACCAGGGGACCGGATTGGCTTAGTAGGGGTAAATGGCGCAGGGAAATCAACTCAACTAAAAATTATTAAGGGAGAAATTGAACCAACCGCAGGCAAAATTATCCGTCCCACCAGCCTTAAAATTGCCTACCTCAATCAAGAATTTGAAGTCGATCCCGATCGGACTGTAAAACAGGAATTATGGCAAGTATTTGCTGAAGCTAGTAAAATTCAACAGGATTTAGCCCTTGTTCATCATCAGTTAGAAAATCTCCAGCCCGGTCAAGAATATGAGCCATTGTTAAAACAAATGGACAAGTTACAACGCCGCTTTGAAGCATTAGAAGGCTACACTTTAGAGAGTAAAATCGATAAAATTTTGCCAGATTTGGGCTTTAATCCAGAAGATTCGGAACGGACAGTAGACCAGTTTAGTGGCGGCTGGCAGATGCGGATGGGCTTAGGTAAAATTCTATTACAAGAACCCGATATTTTACTGTTAGATGAACCGACTAATCACCTAGATTTAGAAACGATCGAGTGGTTAGAAAAGTATCTCAAATCCCTTACAACACCGATGGTAATTGTTTCCCACGATCGGGAATTTTTAGACAGGCTTTGTAATCAAATTGTCGAAACTGAGCGGGGTGTTTCTACCTGCTATCTAGGCAATTATTCTAGTTATTTAGCCCAGAAAGCCGAAAACTTTGATGCTCAACTCAGTGCCTATGAAAGGCAACAAAAATTTATAGAGAAACAGCAGACTTTTGTCGATCGGTTCCGGGCTAGTGCTACCCGTAGTACCCAAGCAAAAAGTAGGGAAAAGCAGTTAGAAAAAATCGATCGGATTGAATCACCAGATAAGGGAGTTCGTACCCTCAAGTTCCGCTTCCCCCCAGCCCCCCGCAGTGGTCGCTTTACAGTAGAGATTAAAAACCTGACCCATGCTTACGGGGATAAAATTTTATTTTTAGGTGCCAACCTGGAATTAGAAAGAGGCGATCGGGTAGCATTTTTAGGTCCCAATGGTGCAGGGAAATCTACCCTATTAAGACTTATTGTGGGCAGAGAAGAACCAAATGATGGGCAGATAATTCATGGTCACAATGTTTTAGTAGGCTATTTTGAACAAAATCAGGCGGAGGCATTAGACCTACAGAAAACTGTTTTAAGTACAATCCATGATGATTTTCCCAAATTAACTAATGAAGAAGTGCGGACTCTATTGGGGCAATTTCTATTTAGTGGGGATACAGTCTTCAAAAAAGTAGGCACAATTAGTGGAGGAGAAAAAGCCCGCCTTGCTCTGGCTAAAATGCTATTACAACCTGTTAATTTCTTGATTTTAGATGAGCCGACCAATCACCTCGATATTCCAGCCAAAGAAATGTTAGAAACTGCCCTGAAAGAATATGATGGTACAGTAGCGATCGTTTCCCACGATCGGTATTTTATTTCCCAAGTTGCTAACAAAATTGTGGAAATTAGAGATGGAGAGCTAATTGTTTATGCAGGGGACTATAACTACTATTTAGAAAAGAAAGAACAGGAAAGAATTGAAGCAGAAGAAGCAGCTAAGGCAGCCGCTAAAAAAAATAAAAACAAAACGAAACAGAAGACTAAATCCCATTGATTATGACAGCACAAAACCCGATCGTTAGTATCATTATGGGTAGTGATTCTGACCTATCAGTAATGAAGGGCGCTATCGATATTTGCCGAGAATTTAATGTCCCCTTTGAAGTGCAAATTGTGTCCGCCCACCGCACCCCCGATCGGATGGTAGAATTTGCCAAAACCGCCCACCAGAGAGGGATTAAGGTCATCATTGCCGGCGCAGGGGGAGCAGCCCATCTACCTGGTATGGTCGCCTCTTTAACCCCTCTGCCCGTGATTGGTGTACCCGTTGCAGCCACTAAACTCCAGGGTGTTGATGCCCTCTATTCGATCGTGCAGATGCCCAAAGGTATTCCCGTAGCTACCGTTGCCATCGATAACAGCACCAATGCCGGTTTGTTAGCCCTCCAGATTTTAGCCACCCACCGATCGGATTTGTTAGAAGAAATAGTCAAATATAGACAAAAATTGACCGATTTAGTCATTATGAAACAAAATCAACTCACCATTCCCTAATGGAGTAAGATAACTTTTAGCTTCATCCCAAGTCTATGCCCCTCATCACACCTAAAAACCCCCCCCAGATGATTGTCATTTTTCCCGATGATGAACTTGCCTTTGATGCCTACCGTTTTTTGCAGAGCAATGGCATCTCTCCCGAAAATATGGTGTTAATTGGAGAGGGGTTTAGTAGCCCAGAATATCTTAGTTGTTTGATGCCCCCCAAAGAAATTGCCCGACAGTCGGGCTTAAACGCAATGGTTATGGGCTTGAAAGTTGGTTTTGTTGCCTGTTTACTAATTGTTATTTTGGTGTTTTATTTTAAGTTCTTGAGTTGGATTATTACAATCCTAATATGCGGCGCAGTTCTAACCACTACAACGCTTTTAGCAGGGCTTGGTGGTTGGTTATTCGGCTTCTTTCATCGTAGTCATATTTCTACTAAATGCAGGAGTTATTTACGCCAGGGACAATATCTATTACTCTTAGAAGGCTCCGAGTCATTGATTCGGCGGGGGAGAGAAATTCTCCATTCCTATAGCAATCGTTACGATTTTTAAGTTGTTATGATCAAAGCTACTTTCTGTTTGGTTGTTGCCCTTAGTTTAGTCCCCAATTTTGTTGCCAAAGCAGAAACAAATCCTGTCCTTAAGATTGGTATTGTGCAACGTTTTGGTAGTAAGCCCACCGATCGTTTAGAAGTAGGAGCAAGGGCGGGGGAACAGTTACAACTGCGGTTTGACGGCAAAACAATTACTACTAATGGGGTTAGTTTTAATGTAACAGCCCAGCCCCTCCCCCAGCCAGAGTTAGAAGAAAGAGTAGTAATAAGTTATCACCGTAGTTTTGAGAATGCCCAAGCCAGTGCCCATCGCTGGCAGAGTCTGGGCATCAATACAGAAATTGTCCAACCCGATCGGTGGCAGGTATGGGCAAAACGATCGGACTATAACAACCCCGTTGCCCGTCAGATTTTGGTCGGCAAACTGAGACTTTTAGGTAACAATATCGCCAGGGTCGAAAGCCGCACATTAACCAGCCGTCCAGTTTTGAGTTGGCAGGTAAATAATGTCACCTATCGGGGCACCTATGTGGATATTTTGCCCCAGGGAGGAGTAACAATTGTTAATCAAGTCCCCTATGCCGGCACTTTTAGAATCCAGCCCAATGCCTATGGCAGTTTTTCGATGGTTAATTTTGTCCCCCTAGAAACCTATCTGCGGGGAGTAGTGCCCCACGAAATTGGCTACCAAGCTCCCTACAGCGCCATTCAGGCACAGGCAGTGCTAGCCCGTACCTATGCCCTAGCAAATCGCCACCGCTTTAGTGTGGATAATTACGAACTCTGCGCCAATACCCACTGCCAAGTTTATGCCGGCTTGAAGGATACCAGTGAACTCGCCGATCGGGCTATCCGAGAGACTAGGGGCAAGGTTTTAACCTACGGCGGCAAGGTAGTAGATGCCCTTTATTCTTCCACCACCGGCGGGATTACCGCCAACTACAATGACCTCTGGGATGGGGTAGAGCGTCCCTACCTACAGTCTGTTTTTGATAGTGTGACTCCTCCCAAAGCCCTCAACTTAGCCCAAGAAAAAGACTTTCGCAAATTTCTTGATACCAAAACGGGCTTTAATGAAGCGGGCTGGCGCACCTTTAGATGGCAGAAATTTAGCTCCCTGCCGGAAATGGCTGACACTTTAAGGGAATTTTTACGCAAATCTGGGGATACCAAGACCCAATTCCGACAAATCCAGTCCCTCCAGATTACCGATCGGGCAGTGTCAGGCAGAGTGCTGAAGTTGACTGTCCAAACCGATCGGGGCAAAATAACGATCGAGAAAGATGAAATTAGAGATGCCTTCCATGCCCCTGACAGCACATTATTTTACTTAGAGCCGAAAACCAACGAAAATAAGGAAATAGCGGGCTACACCTTTATTGGGGGCGGGTTAGGACATGGCGTAGGCATGAGTCAGACCGGCTCCTATCAACTAAGCAGGATGGGATGGAACTACCCCCGCATTTTGGCATTTTATTTTCCAGGTACTACTTTAGAAACTCTACAACCCCAGATGATAGCGTTAGAATGACAACACCGCCACAAACTCTACTATGACCACAGACCTAGAAACTATAACTACGACAGAAACTGAAGCTAGTCTTTTTGCTGCTAGGGGAGAGGATGATATAGAGATGTCTCTCTTTGATCATTTAGAAGAGTTACGGATAAGAATATTTGTTAGTCTTGTAACTATTGTGGTATTAGCGATCGGTTGTTTTTTCTTTTCCCGATCGATTGTTGCCTGGTTAGAAGTACCCGCCCAAGGCATTAAATTCCTGCAATTGTCCCCTGGAGAGTACTTTTTTGTATCGATCAAAGTAGCTGGTTACAGCGGTTTGTTATTAGCAGCACCAGTGATTGTCTATCAGGTCGTGAAGTTTATTTTACCTGGTTTAACCAGAAACGAAAAACGGATTGTCACCCCCATTTTAGTTGGATCAAGCAGCCTTTTTGTCGCAGGTATCCTGTTTGCTTATTATGCTCTTATTCCGGCTGCCTTACGATTTTTTATCAGCTATGGCGGCGATGTAGTAGAGCAATTATGGTCGATCGATCGGTATTTTGAATTTGTCTTACTGTTATTATTTGGGACTGGTTTAGCCTTTCAAATTCCCGTCATTCAGACTTTATTAGGCATTTTAGGGATTGTCAATTCACGACAGATGTTATCGGGATGGCGCTATGTAATTTTAGGAGCAGCCGTTTTAGGAGGTGTGCTAACTCCCTCTACTGACCCCACCACTCAAGCCCTATTGGCAGGGGCGGTGGGGGGCTTATACTTTGCTGGTATTGGCATGGTGAAATTATTAGGTAAGTAATTGATAGACCAAAATTAGGAACTATTAAATTAACAAAGGTGCTAAAAAGTCTGCCGAAATTTTGCCCTATAATTTGCCATCAGTCTTACATATTAAATAGCCTTCTTATGATACTTTAGTTCATAGACTAAATCATTAACTCTATGAGACATAAAGCCCTGGTGATTGAAGATGATGTCATTATTCGTTTGGACTTAGCATTTGTGTTAAAAAGTTTAGATTTTGAGGTATTTAGAACCGGTACTGGTATTTCAGGCATTGAAATTGCTACAAGAGAGATGCTTCATATCGTTATTTGTGATTTCAATTTACCTGATATGAATGGATTAGAAATAATACACCAATTAAAACAACTACCTTCTTTACAATCAACCCGCTTTATTTTATGTAGTGGTTCTCTCTTAGTTGATGAAGATTTATCGATCGTGGATGGTTATTTAGTAAAGCCTTTTCATCCTAATCAATTAAGCGCAATGATCAATAAGTTTAGACCGATCGGGGTTAATTAAAAATAGATGAAAAGTTCCTAGAAAGATGCTAAAAGCCAGTTAGAGTGCAGGTCTCAGCTTGTCTCTCAATCATTGAGTAAGGTCCTATCTAAAAAATCTCGGTTCAACACTTAATTGTGTGCCAGATAGTTTAGATAAAACTTGCACAACTCGATCGTTACTCACACTTAAAATCAAAAGAGGGCAATACAGTAAAATTTTAGATATATCAATTCTGATTAAAAATTAGAATTAGTTTCTACAGATTAGCTTTCAATGTTTCGAGTTGCTCTCTAGGATTACGGAATTTTACCTTATTAGGTTCAAACACATCGGGATTGTAGGGGTGGTATTTTTTGATATGGTTTTTGAGCCAATGGATCATATCTTTGTAATCTTCATGTTGGGGGTCTGCCAAAACTTCTAATAAGCCATAATAGCCCCACACTCCGCCGCAATCTTCTGGTGGACAAGCCCTTTCCCCAGCAATGCAACGGGGATATTTAAGGCGTTTTTCTTTCAGTAAAATTCCTTCTAGTAAAACTTCATGTATCCAGCCATCCCCAAAGTCGTATTCATAAAAACAAACATCTCCAGGACGATGGAAATAACTAGCTAGAGTCCTCTCCCAATCAGCACTTGTCTCGCTAATTGTATCAGGGATACCGATCGTGACGGGGGCTTTGCCCTCTTCTAAAGTGAAACTGTGCATATGATAATCACACCAACCCATGCTGTCTTGCAGGGCAACGTGTAAGTCCCAAAAGCTAGATTCTTCCGATATTTGAATTCTGCGCCAGATTTTGGGTTTAATTTCCAAAAGAGTAACGACAAATTGGTAAATTACTTGGGATGGACTCATAGTTCCTTGAAGATATGGACGTAACTGGACTCGAACCAGTGACCCTCACGATGTCAACGTGATACTCTAACCAACTGAGCTATACGTCCAGAGTAAATAAAATAGTATCACATAATTTTTTGAGAATAAATACCTGACCATTGCATTTTGCCTAAATCCCGATCGTTTTGTTGGCGGCTGCGGCGGTAGGAATGGAAGAGGTCGGGGCGGGAATAGGTGCAGTAGGGCGCAATCCGGATATTGGCTGAGGGAATACCTAATTCGATCAGTTGCTGTCGCTGGACTAGGCGCAGGTCTAAGCGGCAATGTCCTGGTAAATCATCCTCTAATATGCCTGCGGGTGTTTTGAGGTTAGCGACTACCCGATCGGCGACTTCTTTTTCTACTTGATACATGGCTCCACTGATGGCGGGACCAAGGGCAAATAAAAGCCGCTCTGGGTCAGCCCCCTGCGCTAATAGGGTTTCTACGGTATTTTTAAGAACTTCTTGGGCGGTGCCCCGCCAACCACTATGAACGGCAGCAATTAAACCCCGATCGGGTTCACCAATCAAAATGGGCACACAATCTGCACTACAGACCCAAATTGAGCCTTGGTAGTTTTGGTCTAGCCACAAACTATCGGCTTCCACTACCTTGGTCTGGCATTGGGGGGCATAAATACAGTTATTGCCGTGCACCTGTTTGGCGGAAATGCCCTCTGGGGGAGGAGATTGGGCTTTAGATAAAAAACTATGTTGCCACCGATCGAGTAAATGACATTTCAAACTACTGTCCTGCCAATACCAATCCCCATTCATAGAAGGCTCCGCAGTTTTAGTTGCAGATACCGATCGACTAGGGGTTCACTCACCTGATGGGCGGGGGCATCTAAGACCAGCACGCCTTGTCTACGGAGCCTGGCAAAAACTAATTCTCTTTGGTCGAGCAAATCGATCGCTACGGCGCGGTTATAGGCAGACTTGACTAGGGCGGGAATCCGATCGGTGGTGTGAGGGTCAGTAAAGGTATAGGATACCCGATCGACTTCTGGGTCCCTGAGAGTGACGCAAAAGGGTAAATAACGGGGGGTGAGGTGAGTTAGGGCAGCGACCAGTTCAGCAGAGGCAGTATCATCAATAATATCAGTCAGCACAACGACGAGGGCGCGCCGATTTTGCTGTTGCACTACCCTACCCACAGCGGACATATAGTCCGGTTCCAGGAGTTGGGGTTCAATTTGAGTAAGTTGTTCAATTAGTTTCGGCAGGCGGTGTTGACCCCGTTCGGGCGGTATCCAACAATACATCTCCCGATCGAATACCCCTACTCCCACCCGGTCGCCTCGGTGTAAGCCGGCAGTGGCTAGGGCAAGCAAGGCATTTAAGCCGTGATCAAATCTGGTCAACCCTTCCACTTTGGCGGTCATCAGCCTACCCCGATCGAGCAAAATGATCAGGGTCTGTTCCTGCTCTGGTTCTAGCACCCTGAGCAGGGGGCGGTCCCGCCGCGCCGTTGCCTTCCAGTCAATTAGGCGGGGGTCATCCCCTGTGCGGTAGTCCCTCAGTTCGGCAAATTCTGTCCCCATACCCAACCTGCGGCGCTGACGAATTGCCCCCGCTGATTCTTGGGCTAATTTAATGGTCAAAGCCCGCAAGGCAATTAAATCGGGGTACACGGCTACTTTTTGGGAATCTTTAGCTTGCCATTGGCTGCAAGCTAGTCCCAGACTGCCCCTCTGCCTGACATAGATCGAACCCCAATCAAATATGCCCCGCCGATCGGGTTTAATGTTGTAGGTCAAAACATGGCTACTATGGGGAGGCAGTTGAACAATGAGAGTGTCCTTGGAAGTTTGAAATTCTGGGGGATAGCTGTCTCTTATTTCGACATAACAGGGCTTTTTGCCAGTTTCTAGGACAATTTCGACCGGATTGAACTGCCCGATCGAAAGGCGATGGAGGGGGAGGCGTTTTGCCTTGACCCGATCGATGAGGGATAGATCAACTGCGGCTGTTAGCAAGAGGGCTAAGTTACCGATAGCCAAAACGCTAAAAGCCAAATCCCAATTCCGCGTAATACCGTAGACAAGGGCACTGACTACACCTACCCCAGCCAGACAAAGATAAGCCCCCTTAGTCAAAAGCATCAGGTAGGCACCGCTAAACCAGGGCGCAATCTACTCCATTTATCCTGTTCGGCTAGGAAGCTATCGCAACCAACTACATCCCATTCCATCTGAATTTCTTGGTCAGAGGTGCGGATATTGACATTGATTTGGGGATTGAGGGGAGAAAAAGTAGGATTTTCGGTCAGGT
>Ga0272446_1006612_pt1 | contig 11983 bp, 10 predicted proteins | sample YNPCB0061_FD_194587 | JGI IMG/M metagenome (GOLD analysis project Ga0272446, IMG submission 194587) | Hot spring microbial mat communities from Yellowstone National Park, WY, United States - YNP-CB-006-1 | ecosystem: Environmental > Aquatic > Thermal springs > Hot (42-90C) > Sediment | place... | reverse complement strand
CGGGGATCGGGAAACTCCACAAAATGTCGTAAGACACTGGATACCTCAATCTCTCTCATGCCCTAGCCTAAAGCATTACAGGACTTTGCGGTTGCCCTGGACATTGCCCCATTCGGCAGCCTGCCCAAAGCCACAAAACCCTCCATGGGCTTCGGTAAAATAAACCCAGCAACAGAAGAGGAGCACGTGACCCGCGAAGAACTCAAAGCCCGCCTCATCCGCCCCATAGCGCGCGAACTGGCCGACGGTGCCCAGGATCGGGTGGTGGCTGGGGGCCTGGAAAAGCTGATTCAGAACCTGGGCCAGCCCTTCCCCGAGGTGGGGCGGGCACTGGCAGGGTATCGCCAGATGGATGTCGAAGCGCGTAAAGCACAGCTGAAAAAGGCCCTCGAGCTGCTGGGCGATCGGGTTGTGCAGAACCCATCTCAGCCCACCGAGCCCCGGCAAGCCACGCCCGGTAGCCGAAGTCCGGTGCCGGAGGCCCTCTCCTTCGACACCCCCATCGAAGCTTTGAACCTGGGGCCGGGCGGCAAAAAAAAGCTGGCCGAGCTGGGCATCCGGGTGGTGCGCGACCTGCTGCACTACTACCCCCGCCGCTACGAAGACCGCCGCACCTTACAAGGGGTGCGCGAGGTAGAGGACGGCGCCAAGGCCACCCTGGTGGGCAAGGTGCTGAGCCGCGAGCTGGTCAAGACCCCCAAAAAAGGAATCCAGCTTGTGCAGGTGCGTTTTATGGACGGGTGGGGCTGGAAGTTTACGGGCATCTGGTTCAACCAGCCCTGGGTGCTCAAGCAGATGCCCGAGGGTGCCAGTATGGTGCTCTCGGGGCGGGTGCAAAAGCGCGGGGGCAACGTCTCGCTGATGGTTGAGTACTTTGAGGATGAAGGGGGGGAATCCCTCTCTACCGGGCGCATCGTACCGGTCTACCCCTCGCGGGAGGGCATTGGACAGGCTTTTTTGCGGCGGGCGGCCTGGCGGGCCCTGGAGGCTTTCCAGGCCATACCCGACCCCCTGGCGCATTTACCACAAAGCCTGCTTCCCCTGGATAAGGCCCTGCGCCAGGTTCATTTTCCCGACTCGGAGGAGAAGCTCGAGCAGGCCCTCTACCGGCTTAAGTTCGACGAATTTTTGCTCCTGGAACTTAAGGTCATGCTGCAGTCGGGGGGTTCGGCGCTGTTGGGGCGGATGTTCCGGGTCAGCCCTGAGATGGTCGAGCGCTTCCGCTCGATCCTGCCCTTCAAGCTCACCGGGGCCCAGGAACGGGTGCTCTCGGAAATCCTGGCCGACATGCAGTCCGAGCGCCAGATGGCCCGCCTGGTGCAGGGCGATGTGGGCTCGGGCAAGACCGCCGTGGCCGCCGCTGCGCTGTATGTGGCGGCCCAGAACGGCGCCCAGGGGGCCCTGATGGCCCCCACCGAGATTCTGGCCAAGCAGCACTTCGAGAACCTGACCCGCTACCTCTACCCGCTGGGGGTCTCGCTGGATCTGCTGGTTGGCTCGATGAGCGCAAGTGAAAAACGAAGCGTGCAGGAGCGGCTCAAAAGCGGCCAGACCCAGGTGGTGGTGGGCACCCATGCCCTCATCCAGGATGGGGTGGAGTTTTGCGACCTGGGCCTGGCGGTGATTGACGAGGAACATCGCTTTGGCGTCTTGCAGCGCCGCCGACTGCTGGGCCAGCGGCCCGATGTGCTGGTGATGTCGGCCACGCCCATTCCCCGCTCACTGGCCCTTACCATGTACGGCGACCTCGAGGTCTCCCAGATCGACGAGCTTCCCCCCGGTCGCACCCCCATCAAGACCAAAATCCTTACCCAGAAAACCCGCACCCAGGCCTATACCTTTGCCCGGCAAGAGATCAAAAAAGGCCACCAGGTATTTGTGGTTACGCCCATGATTGAAGAGGGCGAGTCGGAGGCCACCGCCGAACTGGCCGCTGCCACCCGGCTGCGCGAGGAACTGGAAGTGCTCTTACCCGAGGTGCGTATAGACCTGCTGCACGGAAAAATGAAGGCCGAGGAAAAAGACGCGGTAATGGAGCGCTTTAAGCAGGGGGCCTTCGATCTGCTGGTCTCCACCACGGTCATCGAGGTGGGGGTAGACATTCCACAGGCCACCCTCATGATTATCGAAAACGCCGAACGCTTCGGGCTGGCCCAGCTCCACCAGTTGCGCGGGCGGGTCGGGCGCGGCGGGCTGGAATCCTACTGCATTCTGATTGCGGGTGAGACCTCCAAGCGCACCATGGAGCGCCTGCGGGTCATCGAGGAGTCCACCGACGGCTTCTACATCGCCGAGCAAGACCTGCGGCTGCGCGGCCCTGGCGAGCTGCGGGGGCTGCGCCAGTCGGGTATGCCCGACCTGCGGCTGGGCGACCTGGCCTCCGACCAGGAGATTATCGAGCAAAGCCGGGCGCTGGCCAAGGCCATTCTGGAGGCCGACCCCTACCTCGAGCAGCCCGAACATGCCCTCCTGAAGCGCGAGCTACAGGCCAGGGCCGAGGCCATTGGTTTCCGCGAGGTGATCTGATACCGGATGCAAAAAGATAATCTTCAAACAAAAACATTAAGGGGCTATCTTTTTGAATCCTAAAGCACATCCCTCGCTGCGCTTGGCGAAGAAAGCGTATCCCGTTGGTCGGGTTAGTTCGCCACTTCGCTGGCGTTTTGGCACTATTGCTGGGGGTTGGGTTGACGATAGCTGTGCTGAAACTCCCATAATCTGTTCGGACACAACACATCCAAAACCCTCCCCCTGCACAGGGGGAGGGAAAAGACCTCGAGCCTAACGGCGAACCAGGCGCCAGGCGGCAGGCAACAAAGCTGCGGCAATGGCGGCCTTGATAAAGTCGCCCAGCAAGAAGGGCAGCATCCCGGCCTGCAACACCCCCCAGACCCCGGTATAGCGCCCCGCACCCGAAAGCGCAAAGCCCAGCCAGGTTACGCCCACAGCATAGATGACCAGGCTGGCCAGCAACATGGCCCCAAAGGTCTTGAGCACGCTGCGGTCGGTGCCGTAGCGCTCGACCAGGTAGCCCACCAGGTAGGCCGCCAGGGGGAAGGCCAGCAGGTAGCCCGCGGTAAAGGGAATGCGCGGGTGGAACCAGGTGGCCCCCCCGGCAAACACCGGCAGCACCAGGCCCTCCAAGAGATACGCCACCACCGCCAAAAAGCCCAGCCGGCTGCCCAGCGCAGCCCCCACCAACAGCACCCCCAGGGTCTGCAAGGTGATGGGCACCGGCTGCAAAGGAATTACCGCCTGCGACAAAAGCGCCAGCAAAAAGCTGCCCCCCAGCACCAGCAGCAGGTCGCGCTGCCAGCTTCGGGCCGGGAAAAGGGACTTGGAAAGGGGTAGGTACGGTAGGCTTTGGGTTGGGTTCATCTGCTTCCTCCTAAAAAACCAACGAGCTCCACATCGCCAGCCCCGATGTGATGGGTCGTGCCCTCGCTTTGCAGCAGCAGCCCGCCATCGGGGGCGATATCGCTGGCCTGGCCCTCTATCACACCCTGTGCCGTGGCCACCCGCACCCGCTGCCCCAGGGTGTAGCTATTGGCCCGGTAGTCCTGTAGAAGCGCCTGGGGGTTGTGTAACTGGGCGTAGCGGGCCTCCAGGCTTGCCAGCAGCCGCGCCAGCACCTGCACGCGGCTAACCGGGCCGAACTCCTCCAGGTCTGCGCCGCCAGGCGGTGCGGCCCCCCGGTGTACATTGAGGCCGATGCCCAGGAGCACCCAGGCCACCTCCTCGCCGCTCACCTGGGCTTCCAAAAGCACCCCCGCCAGCTTACGTCCGTCCGGGCTTAGCAGGTCGTTGGGCCATTTGAGCCCCCCCACGCCGCAGGCATCACGCAAAGCAAGGCCCGCGGCCAGGGGCAGCAGGAGCAGCGCAGACAGCGGCAGCGCAGGGCGCAGCAAAAGCGAGAAGGTAAGGCTTTTGCCCGGCACGCTGGCCCAGGCCCGCCCGCGGCGGCCACGGCCTTTGAGCTGCCGCTCGGCCAGCACCACCGCGCCTTCTTCGGCGCCATCCAGGGCCCAGTTTTTGAGCACCTCCTGGGTGCTGTCCACCGTGCCCAGGTAGGCATAAAATGCGGCAAAACTACCGCTTCGCAGGGCCTCGAGGGCCGCTGGCGTGGGGCTGCCCGGGGCCAGACGGTAGCCCTGGCCCCGCTGAGTTTCTACCGGGTAGCCGGCCTTGCGCAGCTCGGCAATCTGCTTCCAGACCGCTGTGCGGCTAACCCCCAGGGCTTTAGCCAGGGCTTCGCCACTCTGGTAGTGGTCGTGGAGGTGGCCTAGCAAAGCGGACACGTCAACCAAAATACCCTTTACAGGTTGACAAGTGCAAGGCCCGCAGGTTTCACCATCCCCACCGCCTGCTTGTGCCAAAAAAAGCTAGTGAAAGCAGCGCCCTCGCCCTCAGGCCGGTTGGATCCGGGGCGGGTTGCCTCAGCCTGGCTTAAGGCTGGCTTCAGCTTGGGCGGCTATCTTGGAGGGGCAAGACCCAGGAGTCCAATATGGCCCGTCCCCTCAGTTTTTCCAACGCAACCCACCTGCTGCGCCGCGCGGCTGCCCGAGGACGCAAGGAAGAGGCCCAGCAGCTTGCCGAAATGGGCCTCGAGGCCGCCGTAGAGTTCCTGCTGCGCGACCCTGCCCCAGCCCCCAGCTACCGCACCGCCGCTACCCGCAACGAACGCGGCCAGCAGCACCGCGAGATTAGCCAGCTCTGGCTCAACCACTGGCTCACCACCCCCACCCCCGCCGCCGAGCGCCTGGTGTTGTTCTGGCACGGCCACCTGACCTCGGAGTTTCGCGAGACCATGGGGGCCCAGGGCATTGACTTCTGGCAGCAATTTGCCACCTTTCGACAACTGGGTTATGGCCCCTATGGCGAACTTCTGAAGGCCATCGCCAAAAACCCGGTAATGCTCTTGTACCTCAACAACGCCCAGAGCCGCAAGGAGCACCCCAACCAGAACTGGGCTCGAGAGCTCTTAGAGCTCTACACCGTAGGCCCCGGCCACTACACCGAGCAGGACATCCTGGAGGCCGCCCGGGCCTTTACCGGCTGGACCGTGCGGCTGCCCGGCAACCAGCGGCCCCGTGAAGCCAGCGCCAACCTGGCTTTCGAGTACGTCTTCAACCGCAACTGGCACGACCCCGGCGAAAAAACCTTCCTGGGCAAGCGCGTCAAAAGCGGCGACGAGGTGCTGGAAATCCTGATTGCCCACCCCAAAACCTACGAGTTTGTGGCCCGCAAGCTGCTGCGCTTTTACCTGTGCCCCGAGCCCCCCGAAGCCCTGGTGCAGCAAGGGGCGCGGGTCTTCCGCGCCGAGGGCACCCGTGGCTTTTTGCGCTGGCTCTTCACCAGCGAGGTCTTTTATAGCCCCGAGTACCGCAACGCTCTGGTCAAAAGCCCGCTGGAGTACCTGGTGGGGCTGTGGTATGCCGCCGGGGTGGAAAAAGTGAGCTTTGAGGAACGCTCGGGCAGGGCCCTCTACCTGTCGTTGGCGGCCATGGGGCAGGTTCCCTTCGACCCGCCCAGCGTGGCCGGATGGGACGGCGGTATGGCCTGGCTGGCCGAGTCGCCCTTCCTGACCCGCATCAACTTGCTGGCGAGCTTCGCGGGCCGAGAGCCCCGGCTCGACCTCGAGGTGTTTATTGACCACGCCGACGGCGCGCTGGCCCTGGTTAAGCCCGAGGCACAGCTGCTTTAGGCATAGCGGCATGAGTGAGGTTTATATGAACCGACGCGAGTTTATCCAGAAATCGTTGCTGACGCTGGCCCTGGGCCAGGGCGCACCCTCGCTGCTCTCCAAAACCGCCCTGGCGGCCCAGTCCAAAGACAAAATTCTGGTGGTGGTCAACCTGTTCGGCGGCAACGATCAGCTCAACACCCTGGTGCCCTACCGCAACGAACTGTACTACCGCCTGCGCCCCAACATCGCCATCAAGCGCGAAGAGGTGCTCGAGCTCGGCGCGAACGGGCAACGCCTGGGCCTGCACCCCGAACTGAGGCCCCTGATGCAGATGTGGAACAACGGGGAGCTGGCCCTCGTTCCCCAGGTGGGCTACCCCAACCCCAACCGCAGCCATTTTATCTCCACCTCCATCTGGCACACCGCCGACCCCAGCCAACGCCAGCAAACCGGCTGGCTGGGCCGCTGGGGCGACCTGCAGGACGACCCCTTCTGCGACACCTTTCTGGGCGGGGCCACCCCCCAGGCCCAGATGGGCGAACGCCGCAGTGCGCCGGCCATCAGCAGCATCGACACCTTCAGCATCCGGCTGCCCCGGCCCTTCGAGGAAGCCTTCAACAAAGAAGCCCTGCGCCTTCGCAACGGCACCGCCGAAGAGGTTCGCCGGGCCATGCTCTCGCTGCGCAGCGCCCTGGACAAGGTGGGCCAGCTACGCCAGGTCAAGAACCAGGCCCAGTACCCCGAAAATGCCTTTGGCCGCAGCATGGCCGACATCGCCCGCATGATTGCCGGTGGGCTGGGCAGCAGCGTCTACTACACCACCCTGGGGGGCTGGGACACCCACGCCGGGCAGCCCCCGCGCCAGGCCGAGCTGCTGGGGTATGTGGCCCAGGCCATGGCGGCCTTTCGGGCTGACCTGAGGGCCATTGGCCGGGACAGGGACGTGATGGTGATGGTCTTCAGCGAATTTGGTCGCCAGGTCGCCGAAAACGCCTCTTTTGGCACCGACCACGGCGAAGGCGGCCTGATGCTGGTGATGGGTGGTGGCATCAGGGGCGGGCTTTACGGCAGCGAGCCAGACCTGGAGAACCTCGAGCTCAACGCCCTTAAATACCAGACTGACTTCCGCAACGTCTATGCCACGGCCCTGCAGTGGATTGCCGCCAACCCGCGACAGGTGCTGGGGGGCGATTTCCAGGCTCTGGGGCTGATATAGAGCGCTCAAAAATATTGCGCTGTCCATAACTCGGTTGCTTTGTCCTGCACAGCACAGCTGCCTCCCGGATGGGAGGCAACGTCTGTGAAGAGCGCTCTATGCTAGCATCCCCTAATGGGGCGCAAGCCCCGAAAGGGGATTGTTTTAGTGGAAGCTCGAGTCCTCCTCGCCATTGCTCTAACCATCCTGCCCTGGGCCTCGGCTTTTGCCGGGATTCGGGCCGGGCTTCAGGACTACAGCCCAGGCCACCTCACCCTGCTGCGCTTTCTGGTGGCCTCGGCAGTAATGGTGGTGTATGCCCTGCTGGTGCGGATGCCCCTGCCCGAGCGCAAAGACTGGCCCAGCATTTTTGGGCTTGGGTTCCTGGGCATCACGGTCTACCACACCGCCCTCAATTTTGGCCAGGTCACGGTGAAGGCTGGCCCGGCGGCCCTCCTGATTGCGGTGGGGCCGGTGTTCGTGGCCCTGATGTCGTACTTTTTTCTGCGTGAGCGGCTTTCGGCCTGGGGCTGGCTGGGCATTGCAGTGGCCTTCGCGGGGGTGGCCTTAATTGCGGTGGGGAATCACCCCGGCAGTTTTCAGCTCGAGCCCGGTGCGCTGTTGATAGTGCTGTCGGCCTTTGTGACCTCGGTGTACTTTGTGTTTCAGCGCCGCTTGGTCAGAAAGTACAACCCCCTCAACTTCACGGCCTACACCATCTGGGCCGGGACGCTGCCCCTGCTGGTGTTTTTGCCGGGGCTCTGGCCCGAGATACAATCGGCCTCGGCTGCGGCCACCTGGAGCGTGGTTTACCTGGGGGTGCTGCCCGGCGGCCTCTCGTACCTGACCTGGAACTATGCCCTGAGCCGCGCTCCGGCCTCCCAGGTGACCAGTTTTCTCTACATCTCCCCGGTGCTCGCCACCCTGATTGCCTATCTCTGGCTGGGGGAGGTTCCGGGTGTGCTGGCCTTGGTGGGCGGGGGTATGGCCCTGGTGGGGGTCATCATCGTGAACACCCTGGGGAAGGTGGCGCAGGCCAGCAGCAGCTAGGCGACCCTGCGCCGAGCTGCTCCAGTCCGGCAAGCCCAACGGATGCTCGGCGTGCCCCAGGGCGGCATGACCAGGCTTTCCTCCAGACACCCGAACCGCCCCAGTTTCCTACCCCATCTGCCCTTGCAGGTACAATCATCTGGATATATGCCCGAGATTCTTCCCATCCGCCTGTATGGCGACCCCGTCCTGAAGAAAAAAGCCCAGCCGGTGCAGGACTTTAGCGGCATCCCAGCCCTGGCCGAGAACATGCTCGAGACCATGTTCGAAGCCCGCGGGGTAGGGCTGGCCGCCCCGCAGGTGGGCCTCAGCCAGCGGCTGTTTGTGGCTGCGGAGTACCTGGAAGACGACCAAGAAGAAGGCTCCGAGGCCGACCTCAAGACCCGCGTCAAAGAGCTTTACGTGATGGTGAACCCCGTCATTACCTACCGTGCAGGAAGACAGTCCATCCTCGAGGGCTGCCTCTCGCTGCCGGGCCTGTACGCCGAAGGGGCCCAGCGCGACCTGCAGGTGCGGGTCGAGTACCAGGACGAGAAAGGCCAAAAAAAGGCGCTCGAGGCCGAGGGTTATCTGGCGGTGGTCTTGCAGCACGAGATCGACCACCTCGACGGCATTCTCTTCTTCCAGCGCATGCCCTTTGCCGACCGGCAAAAATTCCTTGAAGAGCACCGGGAAGACCTGGCCGAGTTTCAGCGCCAGGCCAAGGCCTTTTTGCGCGAAGAAGCCCTGCGCCAGTCAGGGAAGCACAAATAGCGGGGGTAGCGTGAAGGCTGTTTTTTGTGCAAAGGGTGTCGGATGACCGAGACAGAGCCTAAAAGCCCTCAACCCCCGCGTCGCAGGGTGGCCTTTTTTGGCTCTCCGGCCTGGGCGGTGCCGGTTTTGCAGGCCCTGCACCAGAAGCACGAGGTGGTGCTGGTGGTTACCCAGCCCGATAAGCCCGCCGGACGGGGTTTGCACCTGACCCCCTGCCCGGTGGCGCAGTGGGCAGCGTCCCAGGGCCTGCGGATTGAAAAGCCCGCCAGGTTACGCAAGAACGCCCTGTTTATGGAGCTTTTGCGGGAACTGAAGCTGGACGTGGCGGTTACGGCGGCCTACGGCAAAATTCTGCCTGCCGAACTGCTGGAAATCCCCCGGTTTGGCTTTCTTAACCTGCACCCTTCCGACCTGCCTAAGTACCGCGGCCCCGCGCCGGTGCAGTGGACGCTTATCCAGGGCGAGCTCGAGACCGCCGTCTGCATCATGCAGACCGACGCAGGCATGGACACCGGCCCGGTGGTGGCGAGGTGGCGCACCACCATCGAGCCCGACGAGACCGCGCTGGAGCTTTCCAACCGCCTGCGCGATAAAGGCATCGAGCTGCTTTTGCAGGCCCTGGCCGACCTCGAGCGCCTCCAGCCCATCCCCCAGCCTGCCCAGGGGACGCACGCCCCCATGCTGCAAAAAGACGATGGCAAGGTGGTTTGGGAGCGTACCGCGGTGGCTATCTATAACCGCCACCGAGGGGTACAGCCCTGGCCGGGAAGCTGGTTCGTTCATCAGGGCAAGCGGGTGAAGGTCTTGCGTATGCGCTTGGCGGAGCCTGCCACCCGCCCTTTGCATCCCCCGGGAACGGTGGTGTGTATCGCCGACGATCTGCTGGTCGCTACCGCAGAGGGGCAGGTGAGCCTCCTGGAGCTTCAGCCCGAGGGCAAAAAACCCATGCCTGCCGCCGACTGGGCCCGGGGTGCGCGCCTGCGGGAGGGCGATCGCCTGGGCTGACCCGGCTTTTGGCGGCAGCCTGTATGAAAGCCGCTCGATATTTCATAATGGGGCCTAGCCCATGAGCACCACGGATAAGGTGAAACTGGCCGGACGCTACAGGCTCGAGGCCCCCCTGGGCGAGGGGGGGATGGCCGAGGTCTGGCGGGCCACCGACCTTCGCATGGATCGCCCGGTGGCGGTCAAAATTCTGCACACCTACCTGCACCCCAGCGAGCGCAGCCGCTTTTTTCGTGAGGTGAAGGCGCTGTCTAAGCTCTCCCACCCCGGCGTGGTACAGGTCTTCGACTTGGGCGAAGAAGATGGTCGCACCTATTTTGTGATGGAGCTGGTGGAGGGCGGCAGCTACGACCGCATGGGTCCTTTTGAGGACGGCATGGAGGGCCTGCGCCTGCTTACCGCCTCGGCGCGGGTGCTCGAGGCCCTGCAACACCTGCACCAGCGGGGCGTGATCCACCGCGACCTGACCCCCCGCAACATCCTGGTTTCGTCCGAAGGCCAGCCCAAGGTGATGGACTTTGGCCTGGCCTACCTGATGCAGGAAAGCCGCCACTTTACCCGCACCGGCATCACCGTGGGCACGCCAGAGTACATGGCCCCCGAGCAGGCCAAAGGCCTGGCCCTGACCCCTCAGGCCGACCTCTACAGCTTTGGGGCGGTGCTCTACCGCACCTTCACCGGCAAACCCCTGTTCGAGGGCGAAAACGACCAGTCGGTGCTTTACCAGCACGTCTACGAGCCCCCCAAGCCGCCCCAGAGCCTTAATCCGGCCATTCCTGCCGAGGTTTCAAGCCTGATTGAGTCGCTGCTGCAAAAATCCCCTGGCGAGCGCCCGGCCAACGCTGCTACTGCCCATGCGGTGTTGGAAGAGACCCTGCGCCGTTACCGCGAGAGCCTTTCGGCCACCCCGCGGGCGGGGGCCAGCCGCAGCGGGCACTACCCCACCGGCCCTGCAAGGCCCGAAAAGCTAGAACTACAGGGTATCCACGACCTCTCGGGCGAGGTGGCCTGGCCCGGAGAGCTGGTGGCCCGCGAGGGCAGCCTGTGGGTGGGGGCGGGGCAGGGCATCGCCCGCCTGGATCTGACCGACGGCTCGGTGTACCGCCAGCGCCTGGGCGACGAGGTCTCGGCCCCCCCGGTGGTGACCGATCGGCGGGTGTACGTGGCGGCCTGGGATGGCCGCCTGACCGGGATGTCGCTCTCCGGGCGGCCCATCCTGAGCTTTCCCACCCGCGCCGAGATTACCGCCGCCCCCTTGGTTGCCGAGCTGATCTACCTGGCTGGACGCGACGGCTTTCTGTATGCCCTGGATGCCAGCGGCACCCTGCGCTGGGGCTTCCAGGCCGGCAGCGAGCTTTCGGCCTCGCCCACGCTCTACCGGGGGCTCTTGTTTGTGGCCAGCGAGGGCGGCTGGCTGTTTGCCCTCGACCCCCAGAGCGGGCACCTGCGCTACAAGGTGGAGGCCGGGGCCGTCCACACCGCCATGCCAGCCCGTGGGGGCCTGCTTTTTATTCCCACCTGGGCAGGCGAAATCCACGCCTTCGACCCCCTCACCCGTGAGGTGCAGTGGAGCTTCGACCTCGAGGGCGAACTCTGGGGCGCGCCGGCTTTAGATGAGCGGTATCTTTACGCAGCCAGCTGGGCCGGAAGGCTTTATGCCCTGGAGCAGAAAACCGGCGACGAGGTATGGACGCTCGAGGTGGGCAAGGTTACGGCCGGGCTGTCCATTGCCCACGGGGTGTTGTACCTGGGCACCGAGGAAGGCCGGGTGCTGGGGGTGGATACAGGGAGCGGACGGCTCTTGTTCGAAGCTACCGGCCTGGGCCCCATCCAGGTGCCGCCGTTGCCCTACCGGGGGGCGCTTTTTGTGGCGACGTTGGCGGGGAAGCTGTATCGGTTTGCATGATGCCGTGGTGGATCAACATGAGTCGTTATGAAAAGCTGCTCTTGAAAATACTGCGTGGCACAGCGGATGCTAACATAAACTTCGATGACCTCCGATAACTGCTCCTCCATTTGGGTTTTGAAGAACGGGTGAAGGGAAGCCACCACATTTTTCGCAAGGAGGGTATTGAGGATCGAATCAACTTACAGCAGGATGGAAGCAAGGCTAAGCCGTATCAGGTGAAGCAAGTCCGGGCGATGATTGTTCGATATAAACTTGGGGGTTAGGGATGATGTACAAATACGAATAGGAGTTACGCACTTGAGTGAGGATTTGGGGAGAACAAGATCGATAAAATCGCGTACAGAACAGCATTTACCCGAATCCTAAGGTGCCTGCGTTTACAAGG
>Ga0272446_1006610_pt1 | contig 11987 bp, 6 predicted proteins | sample YNPCB0061_FD_194587 | JGI IMG/M metagenome (GOLD analysis project Ga0272446, IMG submission 194587) | Hot spring microbial mat communities from Yellowstone National Park, WY, United States - YNP-CB-006-1 | ecosystem: Environmental > Aquatic > Thermal springs > Hot (42-90C) > Sediment | place... | reverse complement strand
GGTGGGAACCGGCGTATTCGTCGCGGTCGGCGGGACGGGCGTCGGCGTGTTGGTGGGAACCGGCGTATTCGTCGCGGTCGGCGGGACAGGCGTCGGCGTGTTGGTGGGAACCGGCGTATTCGTCGCGGTCGGCGGGACAGGCGTCGGCGTGTTGGTGGGAACCGGCGTGTTCGTCGCGGTCGGCGGGACGGGCGTCGGCGTGTTGGTGGGAACCGGCGTATTCGTCGCGGTCGGCGGGACGGGCGTCGGCGTGTTGGTGGGAACCGGCGTTGCCGTTGGCGGTTCTGGGGTGTTGGTTGGCGCCTCGGTGGCGGCAGCCGCAGCGACGGTCTCAGCTTCGGTCGCTGTAGCCTCTGCTACGGGCGACTCGGTGGCGGCTTCGGCAGTCGGACGTTGCGGCGGCAGCAGCACCTGGTCGATGACGTGCACGATGCCATTGCTGGCTGTGATGTCGCTCTGCGCCAGCGGGACGCCGTTGACGCGCACCTGATCGCCCATGGTGGTGAAGACGAGCAGGTTGCCCTGCGCCGCCTCGGCGATGCCTTCCGCGGCCAGCTCGTCCGCCGTCAGGCGGTTGAGAATCACGTGATAGAGCAAGACATTTTGCAATGCCGCCGGATCAGCCAACAGGGCGTCGAGCGCGCCAGGCGGCAGCCTGGCGAAGGCGTCATCCGTGGGGGCAAAGATCGTGAAGGGGCCAGCGCTGGCGAGATCATCGGCCAGACCCGCGGCTTCGGCGGCTTTGAGCAGCGTCGAGAAGCCGCCCAGACTGCCCGCCAGGTCGGCGATAGTCTCGCCCGTAGGCGATGGCGCCGGGATAGCGGTGGCGGCGATCTTGGCGCCTGTCGCCTGCTCGTCGACGGCTGGCGGCAGCAACACCTGATCGATGACATGGATGACGCCGTTGCTGGCAGGCAGGTCGCTGGTGATCACGTGGGCGCCATTGACGGTGAGGCCGCCGTTGAGCGCAAAGGTGAGCGGTTTGCCTTCGAGGGTGGCGGCGTTCATGCCATTGGCAAACTCTGCAGCGGGCACCGCGCCAGCGATGACATGATATTTGAGCACGTCGGCCAGCGCCTGCGGATCGGCAAGCAAAGCGTCCAGCGCACCGGCGGGCAGCGCCGCGAAAGCCTCCTCGCTGGGCGCAAAGAGGGTGAACGGCCCTTCACCGGCCAGCGCATCGTCAAGCCCTGCGGCCTCAATAGCGGCCAGCAGTGTTGGGAATTGACCCGCAGCAGCGACGGTCTCCACCAGATTGGCGGCTGCCGCCTCCGCCGTGGCTTCTTCTTCCGGCGTCGTAGTCGCAGTGGCCTCTGCGGTTGGCGGCAGGAGCACGCGATCGATCACGTGGATCACGCCGTTGGCGACTGCCAGGTCGGTGGTGGTGACCGTAGCGTCGTTGACTTTCACGACGCCGTCTGCAACCGTCACAGCGACAACGTCGCCCTGGAGTGTGGGCAGTTCGCCTTCGGCAATGTCGCTGGATGTAAGCGCCTGCCCCTCGACAACGTGATAGAGCAAAACCTGCGCCAATTGCTCAGGGTCGGCCAGGATCGTTGCCAGGTCGTCCGCTGGCAGCGCCGCAAACGCGTCGTTGTCCGGGGCGAAGATCGTGAATGGTCCTGCCCCCGCCAGCGCGTCCGTCAAATCTGCTGTCGCCAGCGCCGTTGCCAGCGTCGAAAACTCTGGGTCGCCCGCAATCAGACCGCGCGCCGTTGTCTCGACGCCAGTCACCGTAAACGGGTGCATCACAATCCGTTCATTCACCGTCACTGGTGCATCCGGCCCATCAGGAAACTCGTAGACGCCCGGCTCACCGAGATCGCTGTGGAGCATGGCAAAGAGCGCATCGGTGCGTCCGGCGGGGCTGACAGCGACTTTGATGTTGGCGCTGATGCCGCCAGGAATCTGCGTGTAGCCAAGCACGGCGCCGGGCTTCCCGCCGTCATCGGCATGAATCACCACCCAGCCCGGGCCGTTGCTGGTCAGGCGGGTAATGTTGACCTGGCCGTCGATGACAGGCTGATCGACGGTGAAAATGTCTGGCGTGAACTGGGCAAGCACGGCTGGCGCGATGCCCAAAAGCGCCAAAAGAATCAGCACGAGCGTGAGCACATAAGTGCGTTTTGGCATAGAGCGGCTCCTGACTTGCGGTGCGGCTTGACCATTTAAATTGTGCCGTCGCCGAAGATGGCGGACGGGCGCTGTTCCATGTGCGCGTCATCGCGAAGTGAGATGGTGACGCCGTTTGTATTCTAAATCACTTTTGTCGTACGTGCAACGCTGTTGCGTGGTGCGTGGTGCGTGTTGCGTGGCGAGACGAAACACGGAACACGGAACACGGAACACGAAACACGGAACACGAAACACGGAACACGAAACACGAAACACGGAACACGGAACACGCACCACTCTCCCCTTCCCTGCGCTCATGCACACTAGATCGACGGATCGCCAACGCCGGGTGGCGCCACCGCGGAAACAGTGACGCCGGGTGCGCTCTGTGGCTGCATCATGGCGGCGGCTGCCCAGGCCCGACCTCCGGGCGTCAACAATTTTTGGTCGGTCAAAATATGGACGATCGTGTCGAGGGTCTTTTCGCCGTGTGTGCGCCCACGTGCATCGTTGGGCAGTTTCGTCTCCATGTCGAAGTAGTTGCCCTTGCCGTTGTGCGTGTACGCGCCGAGACAGATGATGTCGATGCGCCCGTTCGCCATCGCCTGGTTCCACGGCGAGTTGGGCAGGATCGGCCAGCGCCCGGCGTAGAGCACGCCGCCCAACACCTGCAGCGGGTCGGCGACGCCGTAGAGGTGCCACAGATGCGTCAGCTTTTCCAGGCCAGGATCGTCCGAGAGCATTCCTCCCAGGGAGATCACGTAGAGCGGGCTGGGCAACGCCGCCAGGTAGGCAGCCGCGCCGATAGATATCTGCCCGCCGCCACTCCAGCCCAGTAGAATCACCGGGCGCTTGTGCTCTGGGCGATAGCCCTTTTCGCGCAACACGCGATAGATTTCGTTGGCGATGCCCAGATTATAGACCGGCCCATAGCGCCGGTCGGCGGAGACTAACATTTGCAGCGCGTTGCGCAGGTTGACCAACAGCGAGAGCACGCTGTTGGGGTTCTTGAAGCGCAGCTTCTCGATGCGACGCCACAGCCAGGCAAGCTGGCGCTGTCCGGTCAAGCCGTTGTTGGTGACAGAATAGGGGTAAACGTCGGTGATGATCTTCGCCGTCGCCAGTCGCTCCTCCAACCCGCGCAGGAAAGGGTATTCCTCTTCTGGGAAGGAGTCGCCGGAGATGGCGCCGATGCCGGAAAGGTAGATGACGTAGAAATCCGGCTCCTCTTCAGCGCCTGCGGTGGCTTCCGCCTCACTCAGTTCGGCTGGCCCCTTCTTCTCGCCTTCACGCGACCACCCTGCCCACCAGTTCAGCGACTCCAGAGGCGCCAGCGCCGCCGTGACGAAGAGCAACAAGAACGCGCCGATAATCAGATAGGTGATCATGGGCGGTTTTCTCGCAGCAGTGCAGGCGCATGTTCGGATTGGCTGAACTGAAGCAACAAATCTTGCGCCGACGCATCGATCGCGGCGCCCGCCACTCGTTGCCAGATTCTGTTGCGTAGGGCCGCGATCGGCTTGCCCACCAGATTGTTGAGCAACATCATCGCCAGCCATCCCAACCCTACGGTGACCAGTGCACCCACCAGGCCGACCTGAAAGCCAAATTCCACCACGCTGACCAGAATCAGAAACCCCCAGATGTTGAGGATTCTGCCGATGAATGGCCCCAACCATGGCACGAGAATGAAAAAACCAAAGATCAGCGGTGCTGTGCTCAGACCGACCATGCGTACAATCGCCCAGGTCCCGGGGTTGAACTCGAAGAGCAAACGCCCAATCACTCCAATCGTCACGCCCCAGACAAAATAACTGATGACATACATCACGCCATTGAGCGCCAGGCTGAACAGAAAGCGTCCACGCCGGACGCGATTCACAAAGAGCACAACGCTCTGCCCAAGCAACACGGACGCCCCCGCCAGAAAGACGACGCCCAACACCAGCCAGCCCGAACGCGGATTCGTGGCGACATATTCATAGAGGCGCGGGTCCAGCGTCAACGCATAGCGGATGACCTGGAAGAGATGATCGAAATAGGTGAAAACACTCTGGGTCAGTTCGAGCACAGTGGTGTTTCCTTTGGCTTGGGAACGAGTCGCGCCTGATCGCCAACGTCGCTGGCATCATAACCTGAACCCGGCATCCCGGCAATCCTCAAAAATCAGGATTTGAGCGCGACCGTCCCCGGCGCTGGTCGCTCGCCGCCAGGTTGACGACAGCCAGTGCGACCAACGCCGGGGACGGCGCCTGCCCCAACTCGAATTCCGCCGACCGGTGGCGGCTACGCGTACGCCTCCACCGGCAGACACGCACACACGAGGTGGCGATCGCCGTAGACGTTATCGATCCGCGCAACGTAGGGCCAGAATTTGCGTTCGCGCACCCACGGCGCCGGAAACGCTCCCTGCTCCCGGCTGTAAGCGCGTCCCCACTCGCCAGCGATCACGCTCGCCGTGTGCGGTGCGTGCTTGAGCGGGTTGTCCTGCGCGTCGCTGCGTCCTTCCTTGACAGCCATGATCTCACTGTGAATCTGGATCATCGCCTCACAGAAGCGATCCAACTCTGCCAACGACTCGCTCTCGGTCGGCTCGATCATCAACGTGCCCGCCACCGGGAAGGAAAGTGTCGGCGCATGAAAGCCAAAGTCCATCAAGCGCTTCGCCACATCCTCCGCCGTGATGTGCGTCTCGTGCTCTAGCGGGCGCAGGTCGATGATGCACTCGTGCGCCACGCGGCCATGCTCGCCCTTGTAAAGCACCGGGAAGTAGGGATCGAGCCGCGCTGCAATGTAATTGGCGTTAAGGATTGCAACTTTTGTTGCCTGTGTCAAACCTTCTGCGCCCATCATTGCAATGTAGGCGTAGGGAATTGCCAGGATGCCGGCGCTGCCCCACGGCGCGGCCGCCACAGCACCAATGGACTGGGGGCCGCCGACGCCTGTCACAACAGCGCTGCCTGGCAGGAAGGGCGCCAGATGCGCCGCCACGCAGATCGGGCCGACGCCAGGCCCGCCACCGCCATGCGGAATCGTGAAGGTCTTGTGCAGGTTCAGGTGGCAGACATCGGCGCCGATGGCGGCCGGGCTGGTCAGGCCAACCTGAGCGTTCATGTTGGCGCCGTCCATGTAGACCTGCCCGCCGCGCGCGTGGATGATCTCGCAAATTTCGTGGATCGCCGCCTCGAAGACGCCGTGCGTAGAGGGATAAGTCACCATCAGCGCAGCCAGGCGGTCGGCGTATTGGTCGGCTTTGACGCGCAGGTCAGCCACGTCCACATTGCCGTTCTCATCGCACGCCACGACGACAACCTCCATGCCCGCCATGACGGCGCTGGCGGGATTGGTGCCGTGCGCCGAAGAAGGTATCAGGCAGACATTGCGATGCCCCTCGCCGCGCGCCCGGTGATAGCCGCGGATCACCAGTAGCCCGGTGTACTCTCCCTGTGCGCCAGCGTTCGGTTGCAGCGAAACCGCCGCGAACCCGGTGATTTCTGCCAACCATCCTTCAAGCCGCCTGAAGAGTTCCTGATAGCCCAGCGACTGATCCGCCGGGGCGAAGGGGTGCAGGTTGGCAAATTGGGGCCAGGTCACAGGCAACATTTCGGTCGTGGCGTTGAGCTTCATCGTGCACGAGCCGAGGGGAATCATCGACTGCGCCAGCGAGAGGTCGCGCGCCTCCAGCCGCTTGATGTAGCGCAGCATCTCATGTTCGGTGTGGTGGCTGTTGAAGACCGGGTGAGTGAGGAAGGCGCTGCTGCGCGCAAAGGGCGCCGGTGGCTCCACAGGAAGTGTCTGCGCCAGTGCTGCGAGATCGGCGCCGTCATCGTCGCCGAAGATTTCTAGCAGTGTGCGCATCTCTTTGAGCGTGGTCGGTTCGTCGAGAGAGACGCCAACGCTGCCATCGGCGAAGTAGCGCAGGTTGATCGCATTGACGTGCGCCAGCCGTGCGATCTGCGCCTGAGTGTGTGGGCCGCCGCTGATCTTGAGCGTGTCGAAGACAGGGCCGGCATTGGTCGTGTAGCCGAGCGCGTGCAGCCGGGCGCGCAGCAGCTCGGTCAGCAAATGGGTGCGCCGGGCGATGTTGCGCAGACCTTCTGGCCCGTGATAGACCGCATACATCGAAGCCATCACCGCCAGCAGCACCTGCGCCGTGCAGATGTTGCTGGTCGCCTTGTCGCGGCGGATGTGTTGTTCGCGCGTCTGTAAGGCGAGGCGCAGCGCAGGTCGGCCCTCAGCGTCGATGGAGACGCCAACGAGACGACCCGGCATCAGGCGCTTCAGCTCTTCCCGGGTCGCCATGAAGGCGGCGTGCGGCCCGCCAAAGCCCAACGGCACGCCGAAACGCTGGCTGTTGCCGACCGCAATGTCCGCCCCAAACTCCCCGGGCGGCGTGAGCAGCGTCAGCGCCAACAGGTCAGTGGCGACGGTCACCAGCGCGCCAGCGGCGTGCGCGCGTGCGCAAAAGCTGCTGAAATCATGAATTGTGCCCTCGGTGTCGGGATATTGGACGAGCGCGCCGAAGGTGTGATCGCCAAAGTCGTAGGTGGCGTGATCGCCCACGACGACGGTGTAGCCGAGCGGTTCGGCGCGCGTGCGCACCACGTCGATTGTCTGTGGGTGGCACTTCTCCGACACAAAGAAGGTGTTGCCTGTGCGCCCGCGCTTTTGGGCGCGCTTCGCCATCGTCATTGCCTCAGCGGCAGCGGTGCCTTCGTCGAGCAGCGAGGCATTGGCGATGTCCATCCCGGTTAGTTCCATCACCATGGTTTGATAGTTGAGGATCGCCTCCAGACGCCCCTGTGAGATTTCGGCCTGGTAGGGCGTGTACTGGGTGTACCAGCCAGGGTTCTCCAGGATGTTGCGCAGGATCACGCCGGGGGTGAGGGTGGCGTAGTAGCCCATGCCGATGAAGGAGCGGTGGACGCGGTTGCGGCTCGCCAGGCTGCGCAGCTCGGCGAGCACCTCGGATTCGCTGCGCGGCGGGTCGAGATGCAGCGGCTGCGGCAGGCGAATGTGTGGCGGCACGGTCTCGTCGATCAGCGCATCCAGGCTGTCGACGCCGAGCACCTCTAGCATGCGCTCAATGTCGAAGGGGCCGGAGCCAAGATGACGGCGTGGGAAGGTGTCGAGAGGTTGGAGCAACTCGAGCAGGTTGGTGTGTGGCATGACTCAATTCTCCTTTGCACTGGCAATTCCACAACAAAAAACGGGCGCTCCAAAGAGCTGCCCGTCGTCTCTGTCCTTGACCTGAGAGATTGACCGGTGTGACGTTACCGGCTTGCCCCGTGGGTGGCAGCCACACGATCTTGCTTGAGCGGCGCGTGGTGCACTTTCCAGAGTTGCCTGCACATTGCGATCCGTTTGCCTGAGAGTGTCACCGGTGGGCTGTGGCCTGCCCGCACGGCTTGCACCTTCGGCGACCGGCAAAGAAACCGGTGCTCTCTCACGATGTGCTTGCGGCGTATGCAGTTGATCGACGCCTCTCAGTATATCACACGTATGATGGCGCGCAACCGACGCCCCGGGCAGGGGTGCATTCAGGTTGGGGGCAACCGTCGCAGCTCATCGCCTCCGGCGTGACATCCCGCCCACGATATCCTTGACAACCGCGGCGTGAAATGGTGTCGCCGTAGGTCATCGCCTTCGGCGTGACATCGCGCCCTATCAAGTTGGAGGCGACGACCTGCACTGGATGCACGCTCACACCTGATAGAGCTGACGCGCGTTGTCGCAGAGAATGCGCTGGCCTGCTTGCAACGCCTCGTCTGCGGTCAGGAAGCCTTGCGCTACGATCTCTTGCAACGCCTGCGTCAAGCCCCACCGCCCCCACCGTGCGGCGATCCAGTAGATTTCGGGCATGGTGAAGGCATCGGTGGCGAAGAGCACCTTGCTGAAAGGCGCCATGCCGAGGATAGCGCGGATCATCGCCGGGATGTCGACTGTCGCAAAGGGTACAGCCAGCGAGAGATCGATCCACACGTTGGGATAGATGGTGGCGAGGTGCGTCAGTTCGCGAAAGAAGGGCCAACCGGCGTGCAGCAGCACCAGCGGCGTGTTGGGGTAAGCCTCGATGACGCTGCGCAGATGCAGCGGATTCGCATAGCGAAGATCGGCGTCGCTGTCGCCAAAGCCGGTGTGAAACTGGAAGGGCAACTCCTGCCGCGCAGCTTCGGCGAGGGCGAAGTGGAGCAGGTAGTCGCATAGCGCCTTGCGCGCCAGCCGCACGCGGCCATGCTGCGCCGCGATCTCTTTCAATGCTGCAAAGTCCGCCGCCGCCGCCGCACGGTCGGGCGCTTCGATCTGCAAACCCGTGCGGTAGGCGACGATGCTCTTCAGCGAGACCACGCCCCGGTCACGCGCCTCCGCCACGGTGGTGTTGAACGCCTCGACCAGGTTCTCGAAACTGGCTTCGGCGACGATCAATTCCTCCGCCAGTCGCTCCAGACGCAGCACCGGATGCACCGGGCAGGGCAGCACCGCCTGCATGGTGGCATGGTCGTAGGCGTCGGCGCTGCCGTAGCCGTAGTCGCAGAGCACCATGCCGATGTTGACGTCGCTGAAGAGGCGTGCGGTGTACTCCCGTTCATCGGTCTGCGCCCGCGCCGCCAGAATGGACGGGACCGTCGCTTCGCAGCCCAGGAACTCCGCCAGCCAGCGCACCGCCGTGCGGAAGACGAGCAACTGCGGCGCATGCTCCTGTTGGATGACGGCGTCGGTCGATTCTGTGAACCAACGCTGAAACCGCGCAGGATCGTCTGTGGCTGCGCGGCGCAGAAACGGGTGCGCGTGGTGGTCGATGATCGGAATGTGGTCGAAGTTCAATTCGGTTGCACGCATAGCCTGGCTCACGAAAAATCCTCTTGTTTATCTGCGCAATCTGCGCACTCTGCGGATCGATCCGTATCTTTCTGTAGAGTGCGCAGATTGCGCAGAGGATTTCAAAATTTGTAGATATGATGTTTGATCTCAAAGTCGACGTCTGCGGCGGAGAAGGCGGCGTACTCGGAGCGTTTGACGGTGATGTAGGCGTTGGCAAGCACGGGGCCGAGCGCCTCCATCAGCACCGGGTCGGCCTCCAGGGCGTCGAGCGCCTCGGCCTGCGTGGTCGGGAAACGGCGGATGCCGCGCGCGGCGCGTTCTTCGTCGCTGTAGTTGCCGGGGTCGATCAGCGCCGGGTCGCCGACGCTCAGCCCACGCTGGACGCCGTCCAGCCCCGCGGCGATCAAGCCGCCCAGCGCCAGGTATGGATTGTTGCTCGAATCCGCCGACTTCAGCTCCATGTTGATGCTGGTCGCCTCGCTGCCCCACGCACCCGACGCCACGCGCACCGCCGCCTCGCGATTGTCGGGACCCCAGGCGGTGTAGGCGCTGCTCCAGAAGTGCGGTTGCAGACGGCGGAAGGAGTTGTAACTCGGCGTCGTCAGCGCCAACAGGCCGGGCAGATGGGTCAGCACGCCGGCGATGAAGCGATACCCGACCTCGCTGAGGAGGTACGGATCGGCCGGGTCGTAGAGCAGGTTGCGCTTGCCTTCGAGGTCCCACAGGCTCCAGTGAATGTGGCAGCCATTGCCGGCCTGGTCGGGCATGGGCTTGGGCGCCAGCGACGCGATCATGCCGAACTGCGCGGCGACGTTGCGGATCGTCTCGCGGAACCAGATTTGATTGTCGGCGGCGCGCAGGGCAGGCGCGTGGCGCAACGGCATTTCATGCTGGCCGTGCCCCAATTCCGGGTAGTAGGCGTCCACCGGGATGCCCTGCGCCTCGAAGGCGGCCACCATGGCATCGGCGACCTCCGCCGCCGCCGTCATCGCGATGGTGCTGAAACAAAGGCCCGTGTCGATCGGGACGTACCTGCCCGGCGCTTCCTCGCGGAAGAGGGAGAACTCGCCCTCCATGGCGGCCTGCATCGTCATGCCCGCCTCCGCCAGGCGCGCGATCATGCGTTTCAGGAACGAGCGCGGGCACGCCTCCCATGGCTGGCGGTCGAGTTTGATCATGTCGCACATCATGGCTGCGCTGTGCGGCGCGTAGGGCAGGATCACCAGGCTGTCGGGGTCGGGCACGAGGCGCACTTCGCCGACGGGTCCCATGCCCTCGACAGGCTGAAGCTGATCGAGCATGTTCATTGCCTGCATGGCGAGCGTCAAGCCCTGACCCGACGCCATACGGCTGGCGAGGCGCTCCGCCGGCACGAGCTTGCCGCGGATCGTGCAGCCGTTGTCGCAGTATAAGAATCGAACCAGGCGCACACCCGCCGCCTGGCACTGGGTGACGACTTGGTCGATATTCACAGTAGACATCCTTTCCTGAAAGAGCGTGGCGAGTGGTGAGTATTGCGTGTTGCGTGTTGCGTGATGGGTGCTGCGTGGTGGGTGCTGCGTGTTGCGTGTTGCGTGCGGGACGAAACACGGAACACGCACCACGGAACACGCACCACGGAACACGCACCACGTAATACGCAGCACCCACCACGCCCGAACTTATGGTTGCACCTCAGCCGCAAACGAATAGACGCCGTCCTGCACCTGGATGATCGTCACCGATTTGGCCGGGCTGCGCTTGCCTTCGGGATAGCTGATCGTCCCGGTCACGGCCTGGAAGCCCTGCGTCGCCGCCAGCGCATCGCGGATCGCAGCCGGATCGGCGGAACCGGCGCGCTTGATGGCGTCGGCGATCAGGTTCATGGTGTCGTAGCCCAGGGCGGCGAAGGCGTTCTCTGGCTTGCGTCCATACTCCGCTTCATACGCGCTGACAAATCCCTGCACGACCTCAGATGCGTTGTCCAGCGACGCATGGGTGGAATAGTAGACATCATCCGCCAGTTCGCCAGCCACCTCGCCGATCAACGGCGTGTCAAAGCCGTCGCCGGAGAGAATCGGCTGCAACAGCCCGGCTTCGCGGAACTGCTTGGTGGTGATGCCGGCTTCGTTCGGGATTGCCGCAATGAAGAGCACATCCGGCTGCGGGTCGAGCGCCTTGACGCGTGCGATCTGCGCCGAGAAGTCGGTGTCGCCAGAGTTGTAAGTGTCTTCCAGTGCAATGGTTCCGCCATTGGCTTCCCAGCGCTCCTTGAAAAAGCGCGCCAGCGCCGTCGTAAAGTCATACGCCTGGTCGACCAGCATGTAGGCGGACCTGGCGCCCAGCTCGTTCATGGCGTAGTCGGCGACAGCGTGCGCCTGGGTGTCGTCGCCAAAGGGCGCCATGAAGAAATAGTCGCCGATCTGTTCCGGCAGCGTGGGCAGGGTGGCGCCGGCTGTGACGAAGGGGATGCCCGCCGCCTGCGCCAGCGGCCCTGCCGCCAGCGCAAAGGTCGAGTCGTTCAAACCGCCGATGGCAACCACTTTGTGCACCTCGATCAGTTCGGTGGCGGCGCTGGTGGTGGCTGTCTGGTCGGACTTGCCGTCGATGGCGACGACTTCGACCATCTGCCCGTTGATGCCGCCTGCCTCGTTGATCTGCTTTGCCGCCAGCTTGAAGCCGTTGAGCCCTGGCTCATCGATCGACGACATGCCGCCCGTCACGCCGTAGAGCGCGCCGATCTTGATCGTCCCCCCGGCTGCCTCCTCACCGGCAGCCTCGGTCGCCGCTGCTGGCGCGCCCGCTGGCGCCGCCACCGGTGCGGTGCACGCCGCCAGCAACAGGCTCATCACCACCAACAGAGAGAGCAGCTTCCATGTGTGTCGCATACAGTTTCCTCCTTGTTGAACAGAAAATTGACGAAAAACGGAGATTGGAGACTGGAGATTAGCTCGACTTTGTCCATTTGGTAGACAATCAGAAGAAAGCAGGGTACGCTTGACTCAAACCCAACGACCAGGAAGGGAGGAGTCATGCGTAACCTGCCACCAGCCATTATATACGTGTTGCGT
>Ga0272446_1006609_pt1 | contig 11990 bp, 5 predicted proteins | sample YNPCB0061_FD_194587 | JGI IMG/M metagenome (GOLD analysis project Ga0272446, IMG submission 194587) | Hot spring microbial mat communities from Yellowstone National Park, WY, United States - YNP-CB-006-1 | ecosystem: Environmental > Aquatic > Thermal springs > Hot (42-90C) > Sediment | place... | reverse complement strand
GATCTGAAACCTTTGTGGCAGCAGCAAAATTCATCCCTGGCAGATCTGGTAGTGCACAGCCGGGAGGCGATGGGTGCCAGGGGGCGGTCAGATGTGTGGGTTGCCCAGACACCAGAGCAGGTGCAACGCCTGCAAGCCCAGCAGACACGCAATCTGAAGCAACTGCATGGGTTATTGATTGCCCCGATCGCCGATCTGCTGCCCCAAGACCCCAATCAGCGGGTGATTTTCATGCCGCAGGGTGAGCTCTTTCTGGTTCCTTTTCCGGCTTTGCTGGATGCCAGGGGCACAGCCTTGATTGAGCAACACACCATCCTCACGGCACCGTCGATTCAAGTATTGGAATTGACCCGGCAGCAACGGCAGGCGATGCAACATTCAAAACGCAAAATGCAAAATGCGTTGATTGTCGGGAATCCGACGATGCCCAAGGTGGTGACGCGGGTGGGAGATCCGCCTGTGCAACTGTCTGATCTGCCGGGAGCCAAGCAGGAGGCGTTGGAAATTGCCAAACTGTTCAACACCCAAGCCATCACTGGAGCGCAGGCGACGAAAACGGCGATCGCCCAACAAATGCCGAATGCCCGCATCATTCACCTAGCCACCCATGGATTATTGGATGACACCAAAGGCTTGGGGGTGCCGGGGGCGATCGCTCTGGCTCCTGCTGGCACTGGGGAACTTAACGATGGCTTACTCACCGCCGCCGAAATCCTGGATATGAGGCTGAATGCGGAACTGGTGGTCTTGAGTGCCTGCGACACGGGACGGGGGCAAATTACCGGCGATGGCGTGATTGGGCTATCGCGTTCTTTGATCACCGCAGGCGTTCCCAGCATCGTCGTGTCCTTATGGAAAGTTCCTGATGATTCCACCGCACTCCTGATGACGGAGTTTTACAAGAACTTGAGAACAACCAACGATAAAGCGCAGGCACTGCGACAGGCAATGCTGACGACCAAACAGAAATATTCGGATCCCTTGCATTGGGCAGCGTTTACCTTAATTGGTGAAGCGGAATAGAAACCGCTTTACCCCGCTGCAAAGATGCTCGCTACCGACAGTGGCAAGTTGGGAAAAGTTGGAGAGATAATGGGTTGCTCTACCTGGAGTCGTTTTACCTCATGCTCGCCTTCTACAAGGGTATCAACCCAAAAGGTAGGCTGTGAGGAACTAATGTGCAACCGCCCTCCTCAACTCAGGTAATCTACGACCCAATATACTGCTTCAGTAGCCCATCGATTTGCTGTTGAATTGTGGCCAAATTGAACTGGGCCTGGGCAAATTGCCTGGCCCGCTGGGCGATCGCCGCAGCAGCGGCAGACTGTTGGTAACAGATATTGATACACTCTGCCAGCTTCATGGGTTGCCCTGGCGGCACTAACCAGCCTGTAACGCCGGATTCGACTAATTCCGTGGCCCCGCCTGCCTGGGCTGCCACAACAGGCGTACCACAAAGCATGGCTTCAACGATCACCCGGCCAAAGGGTTCTGGGGCCGTTGATGTATGGGCTACCAAGTCACAGGCTGCCATCAGCGGGGCAACATCCTGACGAAAGCCTAAAAACTTAACCCGGCCTTGTAGTCCCAGTTGTTCAATCTGCTGATGGAGTTGCTCAACGTAGGCCGTTTCTCCGAACAAGGCATCCCCCACTAACAGAGCAACCACATTATCCGGACAGTGGGTTAGGGCCTCAATCAAAATATGTTGTCCTTTCCAGGGAGAAAGACGGCTGAAATGACCCACCACAAAACAGGTCGATAAGTCTTGCTCCCAATCAATTGTGAGGCCCAGTTTCTGGCGTAAGCATCCTCTGTCAGAGGGTAGGCCAGTGTAGTTTTCCACAACAAAGCCGTTGTAAACTACGTGGGCCAGTTGAGGGTTGCCCCCAGCCGCCACAAATGCTTCTAGCGTCGCCTGGGAGTTGCAGATAACCAGCGTTGCCCGATGATTGGCCAGGGTCACTGCTAATCGCAGGTTCGTTGGGCTAAAGTGCTCTACAGAAAGAATATCATGCAGATGATAGATCAACGGGCGACGACTCAGAAGGCTGGCGATCGCCCCTACCACGAAGGCTTTTTGGGTATTGGCATAGATCCCGTCATAGTTGCGACTGAGCTGGCTCACTTGGTGGATCAGGGGCAACACCTGCCCCAGTTGGCGCACACCCTGCCAAAATCCACTTTCCTTGCGCATCACTAAATTTTGCTGAGCTAGCACCTGCACCGGAATGTGTCGTTGCTGCAGGGCAGTACAAAAAGAACCATCTGCAAACAAGCCCACCAAACTGCGATCGCGGTAAGCCGTTGCCAAATCTAGCAGAAACAGCTCTGCCCCGCCGAGTTTGCCACTTTGATCAAGAAACAAAATCTTCATTGAAAACCTACATCACCCGGACAGAGGATCGATCCTTCTCTCCTTCTCTACGGATGCATCGGCTTGCGCTCAGGAAAATGCTTGAACCACCCGATTGCATGGCCCTTCCACCTTTCTGTCTATAGAAGTCTGTCTATAGAAGTGGATTGGCAAATTCGCGATCGCGGCCCGCGCCGGGGAAGCACGCGCCTTGAAAAAACAAGAATGAAAGGCTCGAGCCTATATCTAGCATGCTGCTATGCGGCGTTGGCAAGAGCTAGAAACCTGACGGGATCTGGCAAAATCTGCCGCCTGCACGTACATTCACCCGGCACCCTCATCGTTGGTAATGGTTTGGTAATCGTTTTGTTAGGGGCAATCGTTGCCCTCAGCCGTACGCAATGACCCCAGGCGCGTCTCAATCACCACACAGCGAGCTTCCCCAGGGCCGCTGACACTTCCCTTAAAGACAATCGCTAGCGGCAGCACTTTCGTGCGCCGATCCACCGCGCCATTGGCATCAAAAATAACCCGGCGTTCATTCACATCGGTGACTTCCGCACCTTCGCGCCGCAGAGCAACCTGGAGAGATCCCTGGGGAATATTCTCCTGACCAATGTTCTGCCAGCCGGTCACATCGGCAAAGTTAACTGGTTCTCGGTTAGCGGCGGCAGTCGCAATGCGGGGGCGATCGCCTGGGGCCGGGTCAATGTAGACCACCTGGGGGATGCGGGTGCGGCGCGCCTTACTCTGAGCATCACGAAGTGCCTGTACCATTTGCTCTCGGGCCGTTGTTACCCGCTGGCGGGCCACTAGCTTTTCCCAGGTAGGGGCTGCGATCGCCGCGATCACCCCCACCATAAACACCACAACCAGCAACTCTAACAGGGTAAATCCTGCCATTGCTGACGTTTGGTTGCTCCGATGTCGATAAACTCGCCCCATATGCGCTGTTCCCCTACTTTGAATGACCCCAGAATAACCCCAATCTTCTTACCTGTTAGCTATAGCTGTCGCCAGGTTGCTTAGGACACTGGGTTTAAGGGGGTATGGGGGCTTTGCCCCCAGCCAGGGGTTCCCCCCCTGCACCCCGTCCTCAATCTGGTGACTATGGCTTATCAAACAATGCTGTTTTCCCTCAACTCAGCCAACCATTCTGACCTCAACAAAACGGATTTAATCTTCCCCCGAGCCTTTATCCAAAATGCCACGGGTCATGACCCGCGTTTGCAGCGGAAAAACCCGACCCTGAATGTTATAAGGCGTGGGAATTTCAGCATCGGGTCGATTTAGGGGAAAACCACCCCGCCCATCCACATTTCCAATTAAGGTTAACTGCACCTCCTGGTTCACCGTCTGCTCATCCCCAATGGCACCGACAGTGCCACCGCGCACACAGGCAAAAAAGCCTGGAATAGCTGCCCCAGCCGGGAAGGGAGCAGACACATCCGTGTAGGGAAAGGTGGGTACGCTAGGAGCCGCACAACCTGGAGCCGTCGGGGCAGGCAAACGCGGCGTCGGGCGGCCATTATCGACAAAATCCACCAGCACCTCTGGGGCACCTTCAGGGCGTGTCGTTTGAGCATTGGCAATCGCTCCCGTATCTTCGTCAGCAATGTAGGGCCATTGCAAAAAGCGCGAAGTGGTCGTCTTCTTCGGGTTAACCCATCCGGGATTGGCCGGATTGGCACTATCCAAGTCAGTAGATTCGCTAAACTGGCTGAGGCGATAGCGACTGAGACGAGCGCGCCCTTTCCAAATGTTGCTGGGGTTGCGGGTATCTAACCCATAAACAATCAGGGTATAGCTACGGCGAGAAATACAGGGAACCCCTTTTTCATTAATCAAGTTAATTAATGTAGCACTACTATCTACCCCACTGGTATCTCTGGCAGCCGCTTCACATCTATCTAGAACTGATTGGGGCAAATCCTCCGGTTTCCACAGGGCCAGCAGGGGGGTAAAGCGTCCGACTGCCCGATCCGTGGCCACGTTCAGATCTGCATTCCAGCCGTCAGGGAGGTGATTCATCAGCCCTGGGCAGAAGTTGGCAGGATCAGTCGCTGATCCTACAGCGGTTGGCCCCAGGCAACGTCCATCATAGACAAAGACGGCCTCGCGCAGGTCTTGGGCAATGTAGTTCATCGCCAGTTGCATGTCCCGCTGCACTTCAGTGCGGGCGGCATCCTTACGGTCGTTACTGGTAATCTCAAACACCAGGGAAAGCATCGCCACAACGATGATGCTGCCAATAAACAGGGAGATCAGCAACTCCAGCAGAGTGAAACCTGCACCCTGTTGTCTTGTTCGATGTTGCTGTGTTCGATGTTGCTGTGTTCGATCGCGAAGCCATCGTTTGATTTTGCGCTTTAGCATTCTCGCCTACCCAGAGCACCTAATAAACTTCCATTGTTCGCAGAGTTGCTTTAACTGCCCCCCGCAACAGACCTAAAACTAATCACCCCTAAACATCTTTCCCGGGTATATTGCGGTATCCATCACGCTATCCTCCCAAATACCTGAAAGACCCAACCTATATCGAGTTTCGGACTTTGTAGGGCACCACCCGACTACTTACAGGTGGAATCGTTCCCCCCCAACTGCCGACAAATCCCACCCAGGCCACCACTGGTGTCAGAGCGGGTGATGGTAGAAAACAAGACCGCCAAAGGACGACGCTTATTCCCATCAATCACATCCCTTGGCCCAGTTGTGAGCACCAATGAAGCCGTGCGATCGGCTATCAGCGTCTCATTCGCGGCATTACCCGTCAACGTATAAACCCGTACTCCCACATTAAAACTGGTGGGCACATCGGTCGGTGTCGGCGCATTGCCCTGGTCACGAAAAACCTGCATCATATAGTCTGGTTGGCAATCCCCATCCTGATCGACCAGCACCAAATTAGTCGCCCCAACTTGTTTCACATCGCGAATGTAAAGGCTACCCACCGCAGGACAATTTGCATTAGTTAGCAGGGGATTTGTTGCCGAAGGCGTCGTTGCCACAGTGGCTACTGGCGCAGCTTTGAGGTTGCCGGGAGGAGCCGCCGCAATAGCCGGCAAATCAGCCGTAGTCAAGGTACTACTTCCTCGCTCGATCACTGTGCGCACCCGATCAATCTCGCTCTGGGCAATCTGGTTGGCCTGGTCAGCCCGACGCGCCTGCACCCGCGTGCCCGCTGCCAGAAAAATCGGGGGGGTAATCGATAACCCCAGTAGCGAAAAAACAATGATCGCTACCAGACATTCTGTTAACGACAACCCTGCTGTGGGGGCTGCTGCCTGGCGACGCAGCGCCTGGCGCAAAGAATCGGTGAATAGCCAAGGGTAGAGCGACATAGGTAACGACTCCAGAAACAAAAGTGGCAAACCAACGACGACAGAACACGCGGGCAAAACGGTTAGGAAGCTTGAAACACAACCAGACTGAGTATTTTCTATGTTGCATTCCGCATGATAGTAACAGTGCAAGGGGGCGCTAACCCCCCCACTCAATACCTAGCCAGGACAACGGAACTGAGCCGGATTCTGGAGCCGGTTACGCGCTGTTTCCGCCTCGGTATAATCTAGAGCCCCCAGCGCCGCTGGGTTGTTTTGTAATGCCCGACAGAGACCACTAATGTAGGCATCGTTAGCGGGTGGCTCGTTATAGAACTCATTCCGAATGTTACTTGCTGTAACAAATCGGGCGGCTGCCGGGCCAGCGGGCGCTAACTGCAAGGCCACATCATAACCCCAGAGACGTTGAGGTGGTGCATAGTAGCTAATTCGCTCGTTATTACCGGCCCCCGTTTGAGGGGTTTCGGCCAGCTCCCAGGCATCGTTATCAAAGGGAGCGGTGCCATAGTTAGAGAAGCTGAGCTGCAGGAAGGAGCCAGAGAACCAGAGATAATTCCAGCGCTCTAAGAAACGGGGAAAGTTGTGCAACCCGCCATAGGGCGAACCCGAACGGGAGGGCCCAATACCACTAATGATGATGCTATTAACGCGAGTGTTTTCAGCCCGTTGTGGCCACCGCTGCACATCGTTAGCCGCACCGCCAGGGTTAGCCTGAATGCGGTAATAGGTATTGTTGACCGTCTGGCTATCGACCCGTTGGGCTTTAAAGTCGTAGTCAACGGCTAGTTTGTTGTCACGCCAGACCATGACCTGCAAGGCTCGGTCTACTGAGTCTTGAATTGAGGCAGGGTTACCTGTATCAAGCGCCGCTTTACTGATAAAACCGCGCCGATCGTCATACACGCTTGCCCCTGGGTCTTGCGGAGAAGGCACCACTCGACCACTGCCATTACGGGAGAGCGCAACGGGCGACAGCACATCCCAGGGGTTTTCATGCACCCAAGACCAGACTGTATCGGCAGCGCGAGTAGAGACATCGGTAGCCTTGCCCAAAATGTCACTGTAACGAGGACGGTTTTGATTGAGAAAAGAGGTCTTAGCGTTTGCGTTAGCACCGCTCACACAACCGACCCCATACAGACCCGTCCGCGGCTCATTGTAGATAGCGGCTCCGTCCACCGAAGAACCAGTCTTCCGAGAGTAGGGAAGCAGTTCCGAAGACAGGGTTTCTCCAGAAGCAGTGCGCTGCCGCCCTGAAAAGGTGGTATCCTGCAGGCGTAGATCATTGTCTGTGTTCACCCCGGTGGTCATAAAGGTATCGATCGCACTACCGTCACAGAAGGTTTCTGAGAGAATGGTAATGGAGTCGGCCAAAATCTCCGAGGGTCGCCACCAATCCTGCTCTACATTCGCAAAGCGGGTATCCAGGGTGGTTCGCCCGGTGTAAAACTCCGCTTCGTTATAGACCCGATCCGTCGGCAGTTTTTGGGTAAACTCCTCTAAACGAGTGGCGATGCCGGCTGCAGGTGGAGTACCGCCCGGGTTCACTGGCGCAGTTCCAGGACGGTTGGCGGTGTTGTTATCTTCGATGTAAGGGTTATTGTCAGCTTCGTCGTCACTGGCGGCGGTTTGATGTAGGTTGTAATAACCCATGATGTAAACCGGGTCATCGCTAAAAAACGACATCCCCCGGATATTATCTTGGTCATCAATTCCGGTGGCGGGCGATCGCTTCAAAATTGTCGCATCCCGCAACCGGAAACCATGCACGCGCCGTTCAGGATCGGGCACATAATCAACGGGCTTGAGGGAAATTTTCTGAGCCGTGTAGGGCGGATCCGATTGCGCCGCAGGAGTGGTTGCATTGGCATTGGTTCGCGTTCCCGCTGGTGGGCGAGCAATGGCATCTTCCCGTACCGCATCCTCCCGGAAGGCATAGATAATGCCGCTGACGGGTAACCAGGGTTTACCCTGGGTCACTGCCGTGCGCCGCAACATACCAATATCTAGATCCAGGACGCGGGCAGGCATCCACTCCCGGCCATTAAACAAGACCCGGTCTAAGAAAGGAATCACCGCTGTGGTTTGGGCGCTGCTTCCCTGGGGCACAATAATGCGGTTACTAGGCTGGTACTGGCGACGATTGGGAATCGAAGCCAGGGGAAATATGGGTAACTGCATTGGATCCAGGGCATTCAGCGGCCCTGGGTTACTAAAGCCGGTTGGCAAGCGCCGGGGCTGTAGCGCCACTCCTGCCAGGGAGCGATTCTGTAATGGAAAGAGAAACGTTTTGTAGTTGAATTCGTACTGATCGGTGCGGCGATCAGGCACGGCGGGGGTACCGTCTTCGTTAAACAGAAAAGTCGTAATACTAATCGTTGGATAAGCCGCATCGTAGGTGGTTCCCCGGCCCTCGAAATCCACCAATGTTGCTGCTCCTCCATCCACCGGGCGGAATCGATAGGTACCGATAGCAGCCCTGACCTCATCGTCAGTCACATAAGGCTCTGCCCAGGGCTGGAAGGCAGCCACCATAGGAGCACCACCCTCAGTACAAGTGGTCGTCAGCTCAGTCAACGCCCCATTGGGTTGACGATGATCAATACAAACTGCATTACCAGCATCATCAGTAGCCGCAAAGACAGCCCCATCCCGGTCATGCTCAAGCTGGGGGAACAGGTAATAGAGGGAAGGCCACTTGGGTGCCACCGTCGCCCGCAGGTAGTAAGGGCTATTGTAAGGCGCACTGTTTAGCCGATTGCCATTCGGAGTCGTAGGGCCAACATTTTTCCGGTCAAAGTATTGGCGATACTGCCAGAAGTATTTAGCCGCGCCCCGGGTAGGAGCATCATAAGCAGTGACACTATCGATTTGAGTGGAGGAAGGGGTATCGCTTGGCTCCGCATTTTCCCGCAAAATCAAGGCCGTTTCCCGAAAGTCAATCGTGCTGTCATCCTTTAAGGGAAGAAACCCCTGATTAGCAGTATCGTTGTGGGCTGGCATATGGGGATCGCCCGGCCCTTCCCGCAGTGCCCCCGGAGGGGTGAGCGTTCCGCATAGGCGCGAAAGCCCTAACCGAAAGCGGTGGGCGGCTGCCCCCGAACCAGTCAGGGTGTTAAACAGGCCATCATTGAGGATAGAGCGGAAACCAACTTCGTTTCCCCCGGGTAGGGTTGCAAACCGAAACAGATTGGGATCGCAGGCAGCGGAGAACGGTTGCAAGCCCGCATTGGTCGGCACGACGTAGGGGTTATAGTTCCAGGTGTTGGCGGCGGGAGAAGGCCGGAATCCATAGGTGCGATCGCGCTGAATCTGGAAGTGGGTAAAGACCAGCTCCGCTAAGCGAATGATCGGATCGTTCGCCGAGTTACCCTGGGCGACCCATTTCTCCCGTAATCTACCCAAAAACGCTTCAGCCGGCACTCGGTCATAGTCTCGAGCACTGTACCATTGGTCGTTGGGAGTCGTGCGGTCTCCGTAGTTATAAGTTGCTAACTGTTGCTTAGGCAGTACCTCATAGTTACCACTGGCAGGGTCATCAACCCCATCCATCAGTTGCCATAGTTCTTGCCCTAGGCGTTGCATTAATCGAGGAATCCCAGGAGCCGGGCCATCATTGCCCGCGTTGGTCGGGTCAAACTTTTGGGCCTGCTCAATGTTGTAGGCTAGCATCCCCACAGTGCAGGCCGCCGTTTGCAGGTAAGTTTTATCGGCGGGGCTGAGGTTGGCATAGCCACTGGCATCCAGGTCTTGCAGAGTGCGGCGCAACTCAGAAAAATTCCCCCACATGGTTTGCTCGGGATCTGGGTGAATGCGCCCTGCCTCCTGGGTAGCTGGAAACGCTCCCTGGGGGTCACCGGCAAAGTGGGCCAGATTATCCAAAGCGATACGCAGAGGGCTGGTCGGGTTAGCCACCGTTGCCGCAAAGGTGTTGGCATCGCCTCCGGGAGGGGCAAACTCCCAGCCATTCGTGCCCCGCCCATTGAAAAAGTCTGTAATCAGGGCGATATCGGTACTGGTTGTCCCATCCTTAAAGATGGTGGGAATAAAGTTAATCGAACGCTGCAAGCTAGTAGGTGAGCCATGGTGAGCCGTTGTGGCTAAGCAAGCCACCGGATAATCGAGACCTGCACCACTGGCATGGTGGTAGACCGCTGTGGCCTGCACCGCCGCAATGTTATCCCGCAAGGCGCGCCGTTGCCGGGTTTCCATGGGGTTAGTAGCGGGCAATTCGTAGGGCTGATACAGGGGGTCACCATCGGAATCACTCAGATCGGCATCCGCCAGACGAATATCTGCCCCAGCAGGAGCCAGGGTCGATCCGTCACTGCGCCGCAGGGTATTAAAGTTGCCATCCCCAGGGGTAATTGTGGTCGCAATAGGATCTTGGAGCGGCGCACCGCCAGCCGCACTATTTGGCCGGTCCTTCGGGGGCGACCAGCCGTTGCTATTGCCTAACTCTAACCGCTGCCCCACCAAAATACGCAGCCCTTCATTGCGAGCGCGGCGTTCCCAATACCCATCCAAACCGACGTTGGTGTCATCATTACCAATCGCATTTGAAGAAGCCAATGCCGCAAAGTTATCACCCGCATTGGCAGGGGTGATTTTGTCCCCTGACGCTAGCCCAGTCGGGATTGTGATGCCCTTATACTCGGTCTTTGGCCCGTAGCGATCATCCGCTCGGTAGGTATCATCCACATAGGGTGCCCGTTCCTTATTGGCAAAGAAGCGATTGCGGAAGCGATTGTTGGCCCCCATATTGGCCATGTTACGAGCAGCCGCGTTGGTCGGAGGGGTGCCGGCCCGCGCCCGATAACTATCGTTACCAGCCTCTGTCTGCACAGCTACAGGGTCGAGGGCGATGTTGAGGGGGTTGCTGCCATTAAACCAGTGATTCGCGTTATTCAGGTTGATCCGGAAGTTGCCCCCTGTATTGTTCGCTACATCCTGGGGGTTATCACTGTAGAGGTGAATCACCACATCCGTTGCATTCGTGTTGCCATCCCGGATACTACCAGCAGAGAACAACCCATAAAAGGAGTTATCCACGGTGTCTTCAATCCGAGTAACGGACAGTTCGGAAGAACGAGCCGGGCTATAAACACAAGAGGGGCGAGTGCTCACCAGATAGGCGGCAAAACGTCCTGTGGCTACGAAGCTACCCTCGGTGTGAATGGCTCCATTCCAATTAAATTGAGGCCCTGGGAAAATCTCCATGTCGTTTCGGAACCAGGCACCCCACTTGTTCCCTCGATCCAATTGACGATCCTGTTGAAATTCCAGGGTCGTGAAGTTACCCTGGGCACCGCTGGCCACCGCATCGGGAATGACGAAGGCATCTACCTGAAAGTTTTTACGCAGGGTGGTACTAATACCGCCCAGGTCTTCGTACCAGCCCTGCTCAACCCCGGCCCCAGCATTTCCTCCACTACCACAACTCTTGGCTTTGGCATTGGTGAGCGGCCCACTGCGGGTAAAGGAAACCTGCCGACCCTGGTCTTCCCCGGCCAATTTCTGCTCGTCATTCAGTTGCAACAACCGCTGGAAACCTGGCACTCGACTACTGCCAGTACCCGCATCGTTCGGCGTGTTGTAGATCACCGAGTAAACAATCGTGGCATCGGGTTTGCCATCTCTATCCGTGTCTTCTCGATAAACCCAGGCATTATCGGGGCGATTATCCCCATTAATGTCAATTCGTTGCTCTCCACTTAAGGTGTAGGGGTCAGTACCGCCAATGCGAAGGGGAGAGGCGGTTGCTCCATTCACAGTGCTGCCATCATTCAGCATCATGGAGGTTAAGAAGCTTTCAGAAGGCACCCCGCCTGGGAAGCGAAAATCCTTTGCGGGGTCAAACATAAACTCGATTTTAGCCCGTGCCCGGTCGATCGCGGGGGTGGCGGCATTGTAGATCACCCGATTCTGCAAATCACCGATCGCCCGAGTACTTGTGCTAACGGCTCGAAAGCCTAAAGAGGCAGCTGTCAATGTTACCACCAGCACCAACATGGCCGTTGTTGGCAAGACAAAACCAGCATTGGCGTAGCGTCCCCGCCGGTACACCAGCAAGGCAGCCCGCAGCAGCCAAAGAACCGTCGCTTTTGTCAGTCGTCTGGCAATGCGCTGAACCTGCTTAAACAGGTGTTGAGCCGCTTTAGCAAGTTTAGGGTCGGACATAACTGTTTCCTGAAGATGCGATAAATGCAGTAAGAACAATCGGACGGCCTGATAGGTGAATTATGGCTGGAAAATACCAGAATTCACGCTTTTTTCGAGGAAATGCGGGGGCA
>Ga0272446_1006608_pt1 | contig 11993 bp, 7 predicted proteins | sample YNPCB0061_FD_194587 | JGI IMG/M metagenome (GOLD analysis project Ga0272446, IMG submission 194587) | Hot spring microbial mat communities from Yellowstone National Park, WY, United States - YNP-CB-006-1 | ecosystem: Environmental > Aquatic > Thermal springs > Hot (42-90C) > Sediment | place... | reverse complement strand
GCACGAACTCACTCGCCAAGAGCATCTATAAACACTTCAGTCCACCCGGCGTTGCTATTGTACCACGGTAGTAGTGAGGACAATGAGGGGAGGGTGGGTAATGTTGCCAACGGATGCTGCAATAGTGCCTGACGATTTCTGTAAGTGCGTGAGTTTCCGTCTTCGTTAGGTAGGTAAGAATTGCGCCTGACACGGTTGAACAAGGGTGTATCCTGTCTCAACCACCTCACATCGGTGTATAAACGATTACATACCTTGTTAGCGCACGCAGTATTTACTGAAAGCTGTCGATGGTCTGGTGTACGGCGTAATCTTCCAACGACTCAAAAAGTCCATAATGTAGAAAGGGTCGGGCAGGTTATCGCTTTTCTGAAAATTCGCTTCTTTGGGTGTGGGAATGATATTCCAGAGTAAATTGTGTGCCACAAAACATCACGGGAGCAAGTAGCTGGGCGAAACACTGTCTTTCTGGAGTAACTGACCGGAGTAAATGTAGGCGAAATTCTTCTTATAGACAAATTTTTAAGACAAGTGTCCTGGGAGAGAGTCTTTTGTCTGTGATTCAAAGAGTTTTTCAGCAATACTCGGAACGTTTGGGTTATTCTTCTGCAAATAATTGGTCAAATGACGCAGGCAAAACTTAGTTAGAACGCTTCGATGTCGTTGAAGGTAGAGCTGCCAGCCAGGGTGAATTTCAATAGCAGGAGCAGGAATATTCACAAATCTGTAGAGACAGGGCTGAGGGCTAGTAAATGACCAATCAGCAAGATCACGAATTTTTATGGTCTATGGTTTCATTAACACTTCTGAAACAATTTCTCTGCCGTCATCCGATTGTGCTATGTCGCTTGTCCAAGAAGTGTACGCCCCTGACGGCGACGGGGATCCGGTATCTCCTGCAGAGAGGCGTGCAACCCGTTCCCGTTATTTTGCTCGTCTCTCATCGCTTCCACCTCCGATCCGAGTTCAGCCCCTCTTTCTACCACAATGTTGGAGAATTGATAAGCCCTGCCTCCTCCGGCAGGAACTTAATTCAGTCTTCCGACGCTTCCTTCTATTGGATGCGATCCCCCTCTTCGCGGGTTACCTTCTCCAGCAGAATCTTAATGTAGTCGTATTCCCCATTGCGTTCCTGGAAAAGGATGTGCTTTTCGGTAAACTTTGCCCGATCCCATTTGCCGTCGTCATAGTACTTATGAAGCTCGTTATAAGGCGTTGCGGAGATGATGAACGCATCCAATGTAATGTCTTGGCGATGGCTACGTTGAGCAATTTCCTGCGCCAGGGCCGGTAGGCGCTCATGCAGGCGGGCTTTTTCATCATGAGTGTAGGCTCTTGCATGGAGCATTCCGTGCGGCTCGATGAAGATAATCCGCTGATTGCTTTGGCCCACCACCCACAAGATGAAATCAGGGTAAAAGCCGCGTTCTTCAAAGAAACCAATGCCATAGCCGCGGCTTTGATTACGAAGGAGGAACACTTCTTTACCTGCCAGGGCGTTATCCTTTTCGGCATTCCAGTAGTCACGCAGGTCGCGCACGAAGCGGGCTTCGCTTTCTTGCAATCCGGGCGGGATCATCTGGACTTTGTCCGGCATGGCTACCAGAAGCGGTTGATACAAATGGCGGTCGAAGTTAATGCGCGGCAGGCCGGCATTCTCCTGCTGATAAAGTCGTTCTTGTTCGGCGAGTAATTTCTGCACTGCCTCGATCAAGCATTGCTCCGAACGCGGCACGCGGACCACATAGGCAGCTTTTGCTTCGCTTACGCCTTGCGGGCGGAAGTTCAGATTGGGATCCTCTTTGCTCAACGGACGGTAGATGATTGTCGCTTCGTCCCATTGCTCGCGACGCGTTTGATAAAACTTGTCCAGGTAACGGCACAGGAGCCGGGTTACCGCTTCCTGGAGGCGGGTGCGGTCAGCCCAGGTTTGCGGGCGGAGGACGGAATCCTCCGCGATAAGCGTGCAAGGCACTTGAGCGATAATCTGGCGCGGCGTTTCAGGCAGGATGAGCAGATTTTTCAGCCCCTTGCGCTCTTTGTAAGCCAGCAGGTCGAGATAGGCTTGCTGCCAGTCTATGAAAGCCAGACTCTCCGGCGGGATGGGACGCGCCGCTTGGGCCGACTGCACTGTGGCCGACTGCAATCCAGCTCTGCCGCTTTCCAGGGCCTGCACATGGACGGATACATCCACCTGCACTGACAGATCCGGCTCCGGCGTCAACACCAGAGTGGTTTCGGCGGCAAAGTCGCGCCCTTCCGGCGGACGCGGCACGACCAGGCCACGCTGCAAAAATTGCTCGTTGGTCCGCACGAACAGGGGCAGTTCGATTGCCGGTTCGACTTCCACGCCCTCACGTTCGAGATAATCGCGGAATTGCGCCATGTAATTGGCGCGCACGGCAAAGATGTTCAGCGTCTCCAGCAGGCACAGATGTTTGGGATGTTCTCCAGGAAGCACGGCGCTGCGTTTGAGGCTCAGGTCTTTGCCTTTCAGCCGCACGCCGCGGCCGAAGAGTTGGATGATCTGCGAACCTTCCTGCCGCCCAATATTGAGCAGGCCCATACTCGCCACGCGCCACGAGTTCCAGCCTTCCATAAATTTTTTGGCGCCAATCAGGACGTGGAGGGTCGAATGGGGACGATTGATACGCTCGAAGAGCGAACTGCTGATGGCGTCCTGCTCCAGCACAATTTCCGGGGCATTGGCTTCAACCAGTTGTCGGAACGCGGTGGTGTCGCCAATGGTGATCAGGCCAAAGTAGTCCTCGGCGCCAGCGGCTTTCAGGCCCAGTTCGCCGGGACTGCTTTTGATGTCGCACAGGTGCAGGCCGCCAGAAGCGGAGGTATGGAACATGCGCCGCAGAATGTCGTCGTAGAGCGCCAACGGCGCATCGGTGAGACCAGCCTCGCGCAGGAAAGGGAAACGCCCGGCAAAGATGTCTTGTCCATCGGGAGAGACCAGGCCCGTCTTGCCTTTCAGAACGCTTTGGATGGTCTTGACCGCCCAGGAACGGTCGCTCAGCACGCGGTGCAGAAAACGCGCTACGGTCAGCACATCGCTGCGCGGCTGTTTGTTTTCGGTATAGACGGCGTTGACCGTGCTGCCGACGAACACCCACAGCGGTTTTTCCAGGTTGTAGGGGCGCAGGGCGTCGGCCTGTTCCTCGTAAAGGCGCACCTGTTCGTAGAACGAAAGCAGGTTGCCGAGCAGTAAGGTGTCTGTTTTATCGGCCTGGGTTTCTTCTTTCAGGTTGAGAATGCGGAAGTCCTTGCCGAAGCCATCGCCGTAAAAGTAGCGGTAGGAATAGTCGAAGAGGATGGCCTTGCCATATTCGGCGGTAAGGGGGTCGTTGCGCGCCGCCGAAAGCGCCTGGCCAAAGGTCGCGGAGTACTCGAAGGTGAAGCCGGTCGCGCCCAGGGCGTCGCGGTACTTGCGCCAGGCCTCGCCGCCGGAACCTTTGTGCCCCTCGTCCACGAAGATGAGATTGCGCCCCTCAAAGGCTTCTACGGGGACGCTTACGCCGCCGCCGCGCTTTTCTTCCACCAGTTTGGTGATTTCGATGACCTGGACCACGTCCCTGCTGCCGCTCCACAAGTTGCCGGCGTTCAGGTCGAAGCGCCGCGCCGGGATGCCGGAAGCGGTCAGTTCGGCCAGGTGCTGCTCGCTCAGGCCCTCGTTGGGGGTGATGAGCAGGATGTTGTCCAACGGTTCGGTGTTGTAGTGTCGGAACTGATGATAGTTGATGTGGAGGAGGAGCGTCTTGCCACTGCCGGTCGCCATCCAGTAGGCCAGTTTGGTCAGGTCCTTCTCGGTGAATTCGGCCTCCTTCGGTTCGCCAGGCAGACGGCGGGCGTTGCGCTCCTTCACAAAGGCGTTCAGGTCGGCCAGTAGGGGCGGACAGCCGCCCGCCCCTGCCCGATGGTTGAACAGGCGGTCGAGGAAAATCTCGGTATAGAGCGCAGCCAGGTACTGAAAGTAGCGCAAGGTGATGCGCTCGGTGCGCCCGCGGTTGATCTTCTCGAGATGCTGGCGGATGTTCTCGTCATAGCGCGCCAGGTCGGCGGCGGGAATCTGGACCTGACTGCCGCGGGCAATGAGGTGATGGTAAAGGAAACTATGCCCGTCCGCGCCAAAGCCCTCGGCTACGGTTTGGGTGTCCTCAAGCAGTTTCCTGTTGCTTTCATAGCCCAGCAGGCTGTTCAACCAGGCCAGCAGGACCAGGCGGTTTTCCAGTTTGGCGTATTGTTGGAGACCGTTGGGCATAATAGCGCTTCTCATTTCTGATAGACTTTCTTGACTATATCCTGTAACTGCGTGGGTATCTGAGAAATGTCGAGCGAGTCAAAGTGATCCAAGGCTGCCAATGCCTTGCCTTTCTTTTCACCCTGACTCCTTGGCACGCCGCTAACCCCCTCGAAGTCCGGGGAGAGTATTTCTACTTGAGCCCCTTGCTTTTTTGCAAGGTTAGCGATTTCACTGTTTAATTCGAAAGTTCTCCGTTTTTCTCTTTTCTTATTCTCGTCCCAATCGTTTGGTATAGGGTCGGGCAACGGATCTTCATCGTGTATCACGAGATAAGGGATTTTAAACGCGTTCGCAATTTTCATGTACAAAGGTAGGTTATGCTTTGATCCACAATCTATGATGGAAACCTCAGAATCGAACATTCCAAGTTTTTCGGCCAAAAAAGGGAAAATCACTTTCTCAGTCTCACCTTCAACAAATACCACTCGTTTGGCAAAGAACATCTCGCCTCGGTCGGGGTTTATCCACTGCGCCATGTGAAACCGCTTCTTCCTTTCTGCAAGGTCATTGCCTTCAAATAATTCACAAGTGCATTGCCGCGCACGGCTTCCTTCCTGAGGATTTTCCTTTGTGATAATTGCTATTTCCTTGTAGCGCTCAACATTAACGAAGTGAGTTGAGTGTGTGCAAACAAACACCTGGTGCTCGGCGGTTTCAGCTATCTCCCGCAACGAGGCGGATAATTTACGTTGGGCGTGGGGATGCAGAAACAATTCAGGCTCTTCCATGGCAAAAATTACGGAATCGGACTGTTTACGCTGTGTCACATGCGCTTCACTATCCATTTGTCTATCGGACCGGAGAACCTTTGCCCATACCCGCAAGAAAGCGAACATCATCGCACGTTGCAGACCATGTCCTTTCCGATCGGCACTCGTATTGACACCGTCGTTCAAATGAATGCCTGTGCCCAGCTCAAAAAGCCGCTCAAGTTCAGGAGGAGTGACTTCGATATTCACCTTGACCCCCCACGACTGCAGTTCTTCCTCGATTGACTTCTCAAGTTCAGCCAGTTGATTGCGGCGGCCTTCTTCGGCATCGCGGGTATTCAGCGAAGCAACAACCTCTTCAAGTCGTTTCCGTGCTTCGACGAAACGAGGGTCTCTTTGGGCCATCTCGCTTACCGCTCGGGTCAACAATCGCCCGAAGGTGGTCGTAGCCTTTACCTTGATTTCATCCGTCAGGTCGCGTACCGCAGGGATCAAGTAAAATTCCGGCAAGATGCCGCCGGCAACATTCTTCTGCCCAAGCAATGGCTCCTGTTCCAATGTGCGTTTGAAAGTTAGCTCTCCTTTATGCGCTTGAATGTATTTCTGTTGCGCCTCTACAATATTTGCTTTTGTCAATCTTCCTGTTTGTGGAACCAAATCTTTCAAGGGTGTTCCGCTAATTTGATCTCGCGATGTGTAATCACCGGCTTTTTCTGCCTGAAGCCATTCTTCGTTTGGTTGTTCCACATAGCCATTGTAGGTGACCTCAATGCCGTTTGTTGTAAGTCGTGCAGTTTTTCGGATGCAGATAGTATCATCGAACAAGACATAGCGTTTGAAAGTGTTTTTCTCTTGCTCGGTTAATTCATGGAAAGTCATCTCAATCCAGAGTTCATTGTCGTTCGAATCTCGGTAGGCGAAAAAATCTTGCTCAACCGGTTTAGCGGAGGTGGATAGGCCAAACTCCAGCGCAGAGAGCAGGTTGGACTTTCCGTGGTTATTCGGACCGAGCAAAGTCACCATGGGTAAGCATTCCAGTTCCAAGTCGCGGATGCTACGGTAATTGTGAATTCTCAGACTTTTAATTCTCATACGCTTCTCCTTCTGTTGTGGTCATGCCTCCACGGGCGCAAACATGCGCTCTTTGAAGATCGGGTCCAACGAGCGCGCGCCGGGGATGCGCGAGTCGCCGTTGACGTAGATTTCGTCCGCGCCGGCGGTCAAGTTTTGCTGCGCGACGAAGGCCGCCTCGCGTTCGTAATCCGCCACTCCCCAGCCGGTGATGTCGCGCCAAAGGATGACGACGGTGCGGCCGTTGCGCAACCTGCCACGATAGACGAGGCAACGGCCCTCACCCCCGGCCCCTCTCCCAGAGGGAGAGGGGAGAACGCGCCGCGTTTGCACGTCCAGGCCCAGCAGATAGGCGAAGGTTTCGGGCAGGTCCACAGTGCGCTGGCGGGTTTCGCCGTCGCGGTGGAGGTGAAGTTTGTAGGAGAAGGGCGCTTGCAGTTGCTCCACGTTGAGCAGGGTTTCACTGTGGCGCGTCTCCCACTTAAGCATGTAGGAGAGCAGGTAGTCGTCGCGGAAGAGTTCCAGCGCCTGCTGGCTGCTTGCGTCATCGAAGGTGAGGTTGTTGAGCGCGTCCTCGTAGGATTCCAGGCGGATGACCTTGACGATGCGTGGGGAGCGTTCGGCTTCTTCTTGCGTTGCCATGCGTTTGGGCTTGCCGTCCTTCCATTCCGGCGTGAAGGTGACCTTCTTGATGCGCGGCAAAAGCACCGTGTCAAAGTACTGCGCCATCTCCACCAGGATGAACTTGCGCCGGCCGCCGTCCTCGCGGTTCAGGTTGATCACGGCGTGGCCGGTGGTGCCGGAGCCGGCGAAGAAGTCGAGGATGATCTGGCCAACATCGTGGGTTCCAAGTTGCGCAATTTTATGTATCAGTGACACGGGTTTAGGGTTTGTAAAGACTGTTGATCCAAAAAAATCTTGTATTAGTCTTGTTCCGTCAGCTGTTGTCTCAATATCATCCCACCATGTTTTCGATACACGACCACGCTCTTCAGCCTCGAACAAATAGCGTTTACGCTGTGGTCCGCCTTCTCCTGTCTTACCAAAAATAATACGACCTTCAGCAAGTAGCTTCTGGAAAGTTTCATAGTCATTCTTCCAACTACACCCTGGATTGGGACGATAAACCTGTCCTGTCTTTGGATTAGTTATCTCATACTGCTGGTTCGGACGTATGCCTCCTACTTGAAAGGGGTCGGCTTTCCAAGGACCTCGTGGATCATTATCTGGATTTTCAAATCCTTCAAGTGGATCGGGCAAGCGAAAGTGGTGTCGATGGCGCACGAAATATTGAATATCGCGAGCATATACCAAATTATGAATGTGCCCTACAGAGATTAGGGCTGTGTTTGTTACAGTCCTTGTAGCATTCCACTCTATATTTCCAATAAAGTTCTCTTCTCCAAAGAGTGCATCTAGTATTTCCCTTAAGTGGGCAATTTCATCGTCACTGATAGACGAAAAGAATACTCCATTTACTGAAAGCAATTGCGTAATTGTTATCAACCTAACTCGATCCATCATCATGGTAATCCAGGATGAATGTTGATAACCGTCTTTGTATATAAAGTCGTCTTTCCCTGTATTAAACGGCGGATCAATGTAGATGCACTTTACCCGCTCGCGGTACTTTTCCTGCAACAGACTCAGCGCCTGCCAGTTTTCGCTGTGCACCAGCAGGCCGTCGGTCATCTCGTCCAGGTCATCAAAGGAAGCCAGCAGGCGGTCGGTGAAGTCCTGCGGAAAGTGGCGCGTGTCCACCACCAGGGTGGGGTGGGCTTTGAGAAAATCAATGCGGCCTTGCGTCGTCGTTAAGTTGCCCGAAAGCAGGTCTTTGGGCAACTCGTCAATGGCAAAGAGCGTTTTCCACTCGTCCCATTGCGCCTCGCAGGCGGCGATTTCCGCGTAAAACGCTTCGGGGACGGGGACATGGCCAACCGTGACCAGGTAAAAGACCTCGGTGACAAACTTCTTCTTCTCCCAGAGCATTTTCTGGAAGTCCTCGATCTGCGCCAGAAACTCGATGATGCGCAGGCCGATGCGCTTGATCAGCCGCAGGAGTTGGAACCAGCCCTCGGCCAGGTGTTCGCCGGCGGCTTCCATCTCATCGAGGTTGAGCACCTCGTTCTTCAGGTAAAAGTCCAGTTCACGGGAGAGAAAGCCCTTCAGGTCTTTGTGGATGAAAAAGTCGCTGGTGTTGCGGCGGGTGTACTGGCGCAAATGATATTCCAGGTAGGGGACGGTTTCGCCGTTGCCGGTCGTGCGCCGTTCGGCGGTGAGGGCGGCTATCGCTTCCAGGGCTTTGACACGCTTGGGAATCTCCGCTACGGCTTGGGCGAGGATGGTTTCCTGATGGTTCTTCTGGCCATACGTGATGGCCTCCTGCGCGGTCAGCGGGCGGTATTCGAAAGGGATAACCACCTGACGCGCCGCCTCGTCCCAGGTGATTTCGTCCAGGCGCGGCAGGAAGAAGCGCTTCTCGCCCTTGACGTTGTTCTGCTCCACATCCGCCTGGCGCAGTTTGAAGTGCACGGTCACGCCGTTGGGGGCTTTGTACGTGTAATCGGTGAAATACTCGCCGGTCTTGATGTAGTACTGGTCGTGGTTTGCCCAGTAGAGGTACACTTCCTCGCCGTTGTAGGGGATGGCGTAGCGTTCTTTTTTGGAGTAACGGCGCTTGGAGATAAAGTCGCCCTCTTGCCAGTAGCGGCTGAAGAAGGTGTAGAGGTGGTTGTAAACAGCGGCTTCCAGGGCCTCGCGGCTCCGCGAACCAGCGGCTTGCTGCTGCGCTGCTAGATACTCCTTGCCGGCTTTGGTGTTGCGATAGGCTTCGTCCAGATTGCCATGGGCATCCAGCGCGTCATCGCCCAGGGCTTCGAGTACTTTTTTCCGCGCCGCTTCCAGGGCCTGCACGGCCTGTGCCTGTTCGGCTAATGCCCCGCGCTCCAGTTCCCCCGTGATAGCCTGGGGCAGGTCTGTGGTGATGAAGCGCTCAATCACCGCCCGCTTGTGATTCATGATGCGGTAGATGCCGAAATCCAGGTCGGCGGAATCGAACTGGAAAAGTTCGCGCAAGAGAGATTGGAACTTGATTTGATTCTCATTCATAGGTTCCCTGAACGTTCGTATCTACTACATTCTCAGACTTTGGAGTAACTGCAATTCGCGCTTTATTCTCACCAAGAAATTCACAGTCAATCAACCCCTCTCGTTTTAGAGTGCGAATATCGCCTCTGGATATTTTAGGAGGGTTACCATTGTAACCTAAAATATCACTCATTTCACCTTCGAGGCCATGCCATACCATGAAAAACTCTCCACGCCATGTTCGTCCTAATTCAACGAATGATTTAAGAGATTCTTTTGGCTTCATTGTCAAATTATATTTTACTGTTTGTGAGGGATTGGTTACACTTTTTCGTAATCGAGCAAGTTCTTGCACTTTTTTCATCTGTCGCTAAAACGGGGCGAAGAGGGCTTTCAAATTCGCTTTGCTTTTTTCTTGAGCATAGGAGGCTAATCTATCAAAGTCTATGCCTAAAGTTGTCTTTTTAAGAATGGGTAAATCCTACTGCCCCTAAGTTCGCGCTTTTCGGCTTCCGATAAGAACGTGGGGAGCCCAGCCTGCTCTAGAGCAGCATGTGCGTACGCTGCCATTTTGTAATCGCCATCGGATTGATGATAGGCCCATTCCAATTTCCCGCTAATTACCTCGACCAAGACAGCCCTGATTTCGATGTCAGAAAGCTCGCTTTGATCAGGAAGATTATCCACGAGATCAAAGCATGCCTTGGCAGAAGCACTGAAATCTCTAACAATCTTAAACTCCCCCGTTTCTATCTCCTTAGCAGGTCGATCAAGAAATTTGGGCATATTGACTCTATACCACTGTCTGATCTTGGTATAAGCCTCACGTATTGTGATTTGTGTGGGCTTGGGATCTTTCGGATCAAGTCCCATAGTTACCTCCAACTGCTATGGGGCGGCCTAATGGCACGTACTTCAGCCGCCGCGCTGCGAAGCGCAGCGGTCGGCTGGAAGCGCAGGTTGGGCGGCAATACCTATCTATGAGATGTAGGTATTTGCGAGTTAGCGGCCTTCGACTTGGATACCAGACTCTCGTAAGCGCCGAGATTCACTTCCCATTGATACTGCGAGCGGACTCTCCATTGCTCAAATGCTTGTTTCTTGTGTTGCTCGAAAACATCTCGGCTACATTCGTTTACTTTCAAGAAGTGGTCCACCACCTGCTCATAATCCAGTATCCCTTTGCTCGCGTGAATTCCAGCCAAACCGATATGCTTCACACGGTGACATAGACTGCACAGAGCGATAAATCCGCGCAAGGTTTGGATGTGCTTCTCTTCATCATATTCCCACAATTCGTGACATTCCAGTCGGCCTTCTGCACCACAAATGCCACACCTGTCATTCTGCTCCGCGTACACGCTCTTACGGATGTTGTCCCACTCTGCCTTGGGGATAACCTTTCGCATGTTGTTGTACCAAGAAGTGGCAGGGACCAACTCGATGGTTAACCGCAACCTTGATGTCATATCTTGTGTGCTCCACAGCGTCTATTCGGTTGCTGCCCAACGGTTAGTTTTAGCGGCAGCGGTGGGACAGGCAAGACACATTCGCCTACCAAAACCTTTGCTGGCTTGCGGCGCATCCCCGCAAGCGGTGAAGCCGCTTCGAACGGTGTTGGGCGCTCACCTTCTGGAGCAAGATACCCAGGCCCGCAAGCGCGCCTTTTGCTCGACTGGCAAGATGCTGATAATTCTGCCATGGCCCACAATCATAGCACAACGCCAGGCGCAGCGCAACCGCCAGAACATCCGCTGACCTTCACGCCTCTTTGCAGGCAAGACCATACCAGGCAGGTCGCCTTCACCTGCACCATCGCCCACCTCCAAGCCAGGGAGACGCTCAGCAGCGGACATCCTGCGCCGACCAGCCTCCCTCGCCAGCTCAGCCATTTTCACCTGCCTGCACCACACCAGGCGAACCCGTCTTCGGGTCAGCACTCCGCCAGCAGGAGCGGGCGGAGACGGCCAGGCGAGAACATCCCACACCAGGCAACCCATCCATCAGTTCACCAGAGTAACGTCCTCGCGGTTGCTGCGTTTGGCAATTTCCTGCGCGATGGCTAGAAGGAGCTCGTGCAGGCGTGCCTTTTCGTTGTGGATGTAGGCTTTTGCATGCAGCATGCTATGGGGTTCGATGAAGATAATCCGCTGATTGCTTTGGCCTACTACCCACAGGATAAAGTCGGGGAAAAAGTGGCATTCCTCAAAGAAACTGATGTCATATCCCTTGTCCAATCTGGCAAATATTGGAAGCCCGCAGGGTGCTATCCATTGCATGGGTACGCTTTGGCGATTCCGCTCGTTCTACCTATGAATGTCTCTGGCTTATTTTCATCAAAACAACCACCTCTATGGTCTAACAACGTTGCAGCATCTGAATTGCCAAACCCTTCAGGGTTGCAGTACAGGCGTGTGATACGTTTCCTGGCGGTATACAAAATGGAAGATAGCCACCTGCCGTTCAGGAATATGTGGTACGATACTCGTGTTATGGTGCGTCAGTTGTGAGCACCATGTGGTTTAGAAGGAGTTCTTTGTGAGTACGAACTGGTCGCTTCGGCATACGGTATGGATCGGATTATTAGTCGTGATTCTGATGTTGACTGCCTGCGGTGCGCCATCAGGCCCAACCGTTGCCGGTTCATCAACGACGAACATTCCTCCGGCGTCATCGACGCCGACCCGATCATCTTCGGCGCCGGCGGATGCGATTGCACGGGTGGGAGATGCCTTTATTTTGCGACGCGATTTTGATCGGTTTTATCTACCAAATAGTGATGTTAAGGCGATCCTCGATCAGATGATCGATGTTGA
>Ga0272446_1006607_pt1 | contig 11994 bp, 10 predicted proteins | sample YNPCB0061_FD_194587 | JGI IMG/M metagenome (GOLD analysis project Ga0272446, IMG submission 194587) | Hot spring microbial mat communities from Yellowstone National Park, WY, United States - YNP-CB-006-1 | ecosystem: Environmental > Aquatic > Thermal springs > Hot (42-90C) > Sediment | place... | reverse complement strand
TGCGTGGCGTAGTCCATCAAGGTGTAGCGCTGAAACGCAAGCTGAAAACGCGAGCATAAAGATTGCGTCGACTTCGCGGCTTGCTTCGAGTCCACGGATTGCGAGCATTCGACTTGATTCATCATGGGCTCAAAGCCATCCATGTTGTCGATACCACGTCAGCGTTTCGGCGATTCCCTTGCGCAGATTCATCGAGCACTCGAAGCCCAGCTCCCGCCGCAGCCTGGACGGGTCACAGACCCAGGCAGGGGAGCGCAGTTCCACATATTTGTCAAGGTTCACCACACTGGCTTTACCCGTGAGCCGCGACAGCAGCTCCTGGATAGCGCAGACCGACCAAAGAATCGCGGAGGGGAGAGGCAGCGGCCAAGTCCGGAGGTTCATCTGTGCTGCGATTTGTTCGGCCAGTTGGCGCGCGGTAACAATTTTCGGCGAGGCCACAAAGAAAGTTCGGCGGCCGGCTGCCGGATGCGTGAGCGAGGCCACAGCCGCCTCCGCCAGGTCTTTCACAAAAACCAGGCTCAACGCCTGCGTGCCTCCACGGAATGTCGGCAGGAGCTGCAACTTCACTGCTTTGAAAAGACTGAGCAGTTGCTCGTCGCGTGGGCCATAGACCACTGGAGGCCGCAGCACCACGAAATCGGTCCGGCAGTTCTCGCGAACCTCCAGCTCACCGGCCAGCTTGCTTTTGCCGTATTCCGAGACCGGCTGCGGAGGATCGTCTTCGCGTGCCGGTTTTGCCGGCGGCGCGGGTCCTGCTGCGGCAAGGCTGGAGATGTGGACCATTCGTTGGATGTGATCGCGCCGGTGGTTGACGGCCTGCACCACGTTGCGGGCGCCCACCTGGTTCACCTCGTAGAATTCCGCGACCCGCGGCGCTTTGGTGCACCCGGCGCAATGAACGACGTGGGTCGCATCGTGCATCGCCTCGCGCAGGCTCGGCAGGTCGCTGATGGAGCCCAGGCGGACCTCGATCCGCGGGAGGTGTTGCTTGATGAATCGCCTGCTGCTCGTCGGCCTCAGCAGGATGGCTGTGGCGATGCCGCTTGCCATGAGTGCATCCAGAATGTGGCTGCCGACGAAGCCGCTGGCGCCGGTGAGTAAGACCTTCATGGGTTGGGCGATCCGAAATACGACTGCAGTTCGCCCCTTCTGCGCACATCGAGGGTCGCGCAGTGGAACGAGCCTCCGAACGGCGCAAAGTTGGCGAACGAGCAGGGGATCGGCTCGAAGCCCCAGTCCTCGAGCTTCTTGATGAGCGACTCCTGCAGCCGCTCCACGATGACTCGTTTTTCGTCAAGCATCAACACATTGATGCTGAGCCAGCGGCTGCACATCGAGGGGATGCGCCACGGCACGGGGTTCGGTTCAGGGGCGATCAGGATGTCCCATGAGGAGAACATCGGCGGCAGCCTGCTCGGATCGATGTAGTCCGGATTGACCAGCAGCTTACCCGGCGCCAGCGGCATGAGGCTCGAGTCGATGTGCATCGGCTGGCGGCAGCGGGTCTCGATCAGAGTGATGTGGAATCCGTCGCCGAGGTGAGTCCGCAGCCAGTGAATACCCGCCTCGTTGGTCACATTGCTGCGGATGCCGAACAGGTCTCGGCCGCAACGAACAAAATCCGCGGCATCGAAGACGGGCTCGTAATTGTTCACCACAAAGGGGATTGGCTCACCCTCTGCAGGAGGTCGATAGGCCTGGTTGTACAATTCATCGACCAGCTCGGGCCGGGGAGCTGCGCTCCACTTCGCCCCTTGCGCCGAATATTCCTTGAGCAAAGGACGGTAAGCCTGCATCTCGAAGTACCGAGACCGCCACGCCATCGGCGTCTCGATGATCTGGTCGCCGACGACCAACAGCCCGTCCCTGGGGCAGGCCGCGCAGAATCCCTTCGACCTCCAGTGCGGCGTCTTGTAGCTGACCGCAAAGTCCGTCACTGCCGGTCGGCGCACAGCAACCCCCTCCGCTTCGAGAATGTGAATAAATTCGTCCAGTTCGCGCTGTGCCGCGCGCACCAGTAACTCGGGGTAGCGACGCCCGGCGAGCAACTTGACGACCTTCTTCACCCTTTGCGGCATGTTGAAGTTGACTGCGAGATGGTTCGAGGGGATCGTCGCCCCCTCGAGCCGCCCGACCACAACCTCCTCAAGAGGGTCCCATTCGTTATAGGAACAGACCGGTGAGCCCGTCACTATTCGCTCTGCCCTCCAGTTCGCCATGAACCGCGATTTTCAACATGAGCCATCTTCTTTCTTGCCATATCTAATTTCAGCGATTCCACTGGTAACTCTTTGTCATTCCGGCGAAAGCCGGAATCCAGTGGGTTGAGCTACTTTTCTGGATGCCGGCTTTCGCCGGCATGACGGGGTGCCTTTCACCGAAATCAAATCGCCGAATTTAGGCCATAATCAGCAATTGCTTCTTCGTAGTTATCTTCTCACACAAGTCCCTGAAACAAAAGAAGCGGCACAAGCCTATTGGTTGAAGACCTCCTTGATTTTGCCAACCGTTTTTCGCGCTGCGCCTTTCACCTGATCGCCCTTTCCCTCTGCTTCGAGGTCGTCGTTGCCGGTGAGTTTGCCGAGACCTTCTTTGAGTTTCCCCTTGATCTCGTCTGCCTCGCCTTTGATTTTGTCTTTGGTACTTGATTTCATGATGATTCCTCCACTTAGAAAAGACTTGCTTAAACGGACATGCTCAGCATCCCGCTCCCTTTGTTGGTTCAGCCGACAACACGTCGGGCCGATTAGCGGGCACACCATCACGTTTGAGCAAGTTCTGTGCCTGGCGCATGGTCAGTTTGCGGCTTTTAACTTTTTGATAATGTTCTTAAACAGCTGCGACTCGTCGTGCGTGCCATGGAGGGTTCTCGTTTGATTCGACAGAGTGTTGCGTGCAACAGAAGTGTTGCATGCAGCACTCCCCAGGTCCCGGTCCATCAGTTTCTAATGTGGCGTCTCAAGCCATAACTATATGTATATATGTAAAAAAACTAAAACATCAGGTTTCTCCATCATCATGGCATGCAACGTGCCTTTATGGCCGTTCAGATGATCGCAGATGAGATATCTTCCCACCTGCTGTCTCTTTCAAGGGAGACGGCAGGTCCTCCCCGGGAGGTGAGAAACGTGGTCGGGTGGTGCTCAGCCTGCACACCCGTAGCTGCTTTCCGTATAAGTGCAGTTGAGGTCAGGGCATAACGTATTAACCGGATCAAACTAGCGAGGAGGTGATGGTATGTCAACAATTCTGGTAATAGTCGTTCTGGTCTCGCTCTTCGCTGGCGGCGGGTACTATTGGATGAGGCGGTGGCGTTAGGCGAGCGGGCGCGTGGCGGCGGTCAAGCTGCTTCTCCAATGACGCGATGCCAGCAACGATTTGATGCCATGAATTCCAGCAAAGATGGACAGATCAGCAAAGATGAATTCCTGGCGGCTCCACATGACGGAACTGATCCCGAACAAATGTTCCGAGCAATGGATGTCAATTCAAAGGGTTACCTGACCAAGGATGAGCTCTGCTCAGGTAAAGGAATGGGCATGGGCAAAGGCATGGATCTTGGTCAAGGCGCGCGAACAAATCAGTGGGACATCAAATCAAGCACTGAAGGTGCTGAAAGGACATGCGGTTTCCGGACATGATCGCGGCATGATTGTTCGATTGATCATCGGTGTAGTCTTCGGCGGTCTTTTCGGATACGCAATACACCATTTCATCGGGTGTTCCTCCGGGGCCTTTCCGATCACGGGTAATCCCTGGATAAGCACCACCTTCGGCGTGGTGGTCGGAGCGCTGGGCTCGAGGACAATCTGATTTGGATCGGTCATGTGGGCATCATTCCATCAACCGAAAGGAGTCCTCGTATAACCATGTCGGGTATGAGTCATGGCTTTTGATCGGGCTGCTGCACGCCACCCCGATTGGTCACTCGTCAGGCGGCGGAGAGATCGTCCGCTGCATCGGAACCACGGTGGCGCCAGGCGCGTCGCCAAGGCCGCGCGGGTGGGCGCGGTGGCGGAGCTGATGTTCAAGATGGATGCTTGCTGGCAGCCTTGTGAGGCAAGGTCCCTTGCACAAAATAGGAGTTAAAGGGAGCCGTAAGAGAGCAGGCTGGGCCAATGGCTATCTCGCGTAAGGCTACTCAGGATCTAATGATTTCATAAAATTGCCCTGAGCCTGCAGTGCTGAGCGGTAGGCGCGTTGGATCCGACGCATATTGTCGCAGAACACCAAGCCGAGGTCCACGGCGGCCCGATAGAGGGATTCGTTCCGGGGATCCAGATCGATTGCCAGCAGGCGGAAACCGTTCGGCAGGTAGCGATCGATCTGCTGGCTGAGGGATTTCACTATCTCCCGGCTGCGTCGGCCCAGCGCACTCATCTCATTTTTGACGGGCACCAGCAAGAGTTGCGATCGCCGGCGGCCGGCCGCGCTCCTCCGCTCCAGCTCCGATCGCAGGCTGGATCCCGCTTCTCGCAGCCACTGATCGACATCGATGGACTCCACGTTCACCCCCAGCCGCCCGAGGAAAGCGGCAAGGAATTCACGATAAGGTTCCTCCACCGTCTCCGCCAGAAACACGCGCTTCGGACGGTCCCGTTTCTCGAAAACCACCCCCAAACGGGCGCGGGTCCCCTCCAAAATGTCGGCCAGGAGTATTTTGTTGTATTCCCCGAGCCGCTTCCGTGACCTGAGAACGATCTGCCGCGCGTGCCACCTGATTGCGGCAAAGACCGGATCGAAGCCGATCGCCTTCCGCGCCACCGATAACCAGGTATAGAAACGCCGATAGGCTCGGTGGGTCTCCACCTGAAGGTCCCAGGCGGTCATCAGATGCGGCTCGAAGACGGCATAAGAGCCGTCGTAAAGCCGCCAGTCTTTTGTGATGAGCCTGCCGGACTCCTCCAGCTCGCGATAGGTCTCGGTGCCGGGGAGAGGAGTGAGCATCATAAACTGGACCGAGTCGATTCCCATGCGGCGGGCAAAACGCCTGGTCTGTTCCGCGGCCCCCGGCATGTCCTCATCCGCGCCGATGATGAACATGCCGTGGATGTGTATCCCGTGACGGTGAAAGGCTTGGATGGCGCCTCTCATCTGCTCCAGACTCTGGTGCTTTCTGACGGCCTCCAAAGTGCGAGGGTTGACGGACTCAAAGCCGATGTAAACCATGTAGCAATTGGTTTGCTGCATCAGCTCCAGAAGTTCCTCGTCCCGGGCGGCGTCCACTCGCACCTGAGTGCTCCACTTGATGCGAAGGTCCTCTGCCACCATGCGTCGGAGGAGCTCCTTGGCCCGGCGCGGGTCGGCCGCGAAGTTGTCGTCGCAAAAAAAGACATGTCCGGCGTCGCGGCCGTTTCGGCGGATCTCCTCTAAAACCCGGTCCGTTGAGTAGAAGCGCATGCGGCGGCCGAACATGGGGACGACGGAGCAGAATTTACAGTTGAAAGGACAACCGCGGGAAGTGGAGATGGGCACAATGCCCTTCCTGCCGCTCCAACCCCTGACAAGCGAGAAATCATGCAGCGGCAGGCTGTCGAGATCGTCAACCAGCGATCGCGGCGGGTTCTCGGTTGTTTCCCCATCGCTGGCAAAGCTGAGCCCGGCTATGCGGGAGAAGTCTTCCGCGCCTTCCAGGGCTTCCACTAGCTCCGGCAGGGTCTCTTCGCCCTCCCCGCGGACAACGAAATGTGCGTGGACCAGGGCCTCGTCGGGAAGAAAGGTAACGTGGGGGCCGCCCAGCACCACCTGCTTGCCCATGCGCCTGGCCTCATCAGCGATGGCGTAAGCCCGCGGCGCCGTGCTGGTGATGCTGGAGATGGCGACCAGCTCCGACCATGCCAGGTCAGGGGGCGTGACTTCCCCCCCGATCTCCTCCACCACAACCTGCACCTGATGCCCGCGATCACGCATGATGGTGGCGAGCAGAACGCTTCCCAGGCGGGGAATTTTTGCCAGGGAGAAGACGTGCTCGGCTGGGCTCTTGGGTTCGATGAAAAGTATTCGCATCTTCCTATTCCTCTTTTTTTTGCAACCAGTCTAAGTCTCGGTTAGTATCGATCTATCCTCCAACCGACATCGTCTGATTCTTTTTCAGAACCCTCAACCGCCGCTCACCCGTCATCCTTGGCAGGCAAAAAATGTGCAAAATGGCCACTGATGCGATCTGAATAATCAAGATTTATGCCGAACAGGCAGCTGATATCACTCATTCCATATTGTGACCGTATAACCCGAAATTAAGGCTGATTAGGAGAGCTCCATTTTAAACCCGGCAAGAAAATGGGTGTTGCACGCAACGGAAGTGTTGCATGGTTTCTGTAGCATCTGCAACGGATTGCAAGGGTGAGCAGTGAGCGGTGAACAGAGTGACACCGAGTAGGAAAATGTTAGCGGCTTGTTGCCAAGTCGACCGCTGTTTTGCTGCTTGCTTCCAGCACTGGAGATCAGTTTGTCGCCAGGTGCACGGGTGCTGCCGACCAGGGGACATGAGAACGGATCTTGCATCCACCCATCGAGGATCCATTACGCGACGGGCATGCGGACCGCGACCTGGGCAAACGGCTTAGGGTGCAACGCATCCACATTTGCTGCGGCGAAGCGGTATATCGATTCCGCACGGATCGATTCATTCGATGCACAGGTCGGCGCACCCTGGCGGCGATTTCTTTTAGCATCGATCCTCTTGACTTATGTCAAGGACTCTTTTATCGGTTGGGTTAATATGCAGCTGAAAAATGCGCTGCACCTCGGCTTCGTCGTCGCCGACTTCTACCTTGCGGCGCACTCAGGGTTGCGCGCGGCCCCGAAAATCGATCTCGCTCATCGACCTCTCATCCATCGTCAAGCACTTGGCAACTGGGGAGCCCGACTAACCATCATGAACGCAGGGGCTGCAACGAAGCATGAAAATGCCGAGTCCCGGGCTGCTCTATTTCCATGGAAATTGGCGGCAGCATTCGATGTCACAGGGTGCGGGGATCGTCTTGGACCTTCTGAAAAGAGGTCGCTTCCGAGCAACTGACGCCATCCTCGCGATGATTCAGGACAGCAAGGTTTGCCACTGGCTGGAGCGGCTCTTTCGCCTGCGGGACGATCGAATCGCCGGGCAGGAGCCTTGATCACCGCGGGCAGCGGGTCGCTCGCGCGTGCGAGAAGGTCCGGTTGAAAAGCCGACATTGAAATTTTTCACCATCAGCAAAGGAGACGCATGGAACGGTATGTGTGTACGATTTGCGACTATGTGTATGACCCGGCAGTAGGCGACCCCGACAACGGGATCGCTGCGGGGACCCGCTTCCAGGACTTGCCCGACGATTGGGTTTGTCCTCTCTGCGGCGCGCCCAAAAGCGAGTTCGTGAAGGAAAAACCCTGATCACCACTTCAATCGAAAAGGAGAGCAAGCATGTTTTGTTACCAGTGTGAACAGACCGCAAAAGGCGAAGGCTGTGAGAAAATTGGTGTGTGCGGCAAGCAGCCGGACGTGGCAGCGCTTCAAGACCTGCTCACTCATGCCATGAAAGGCCTGGCCCTTTTCGCGGTGGAGGGACGCAAGGTCGGCGTGAACGAGCGAGAGGTCAACGTGTTCACCTGCGAAGCGATGTTTTCGACGCTCACCAACGTGAACTTCGACCCGGCCGACATCGCCGCCTTCATCAGGCGGGGCGTGGAGCTGCGGGAGGCTCTGAAGTCTAAAGTGAAAGCCGCCGGTGGAAAAACGGATTTCACCGAGGATGCCGCCAACTTCAGGCCGGAGTCGAGCCTCGAAGGCATGGTGGCGCAGGGCGAAAAGGTCGGGCTGAAATCCGACCCATCGGTCGATCCCGACGTTTTGTCGCTTCGCCACACGGTGTTGTTCGGTCTGCGGGGAGTCTGCGCTTACGCGGACCATGCTCAGATCCTGGGGCAGGAAGACGACAGCGTGTTTGCGTTTGTCCACGAAGCCCTGGCCGCCATGATGCGCAAGGACCTCGGCCTCAACGACTGGGTTGGGCTCACCCTCAAATGCGGCGAAGTGAACCTCAAGGCCATGGAGCTGCTGGACGCGGGCAACACGGGAACTTACGGACACCCGGTCCCGACCAAGGTCCCCCTGGGTCATCGCAAAGGCAAAGCGATCTTGGTTTCGGGCCACGACCTCAAGGACCTCGAGGAGCTCCTCAAGCAGACCGCCGGCAAAGGGATCGACATTTACACCCACGGGGAGATGCTGCCGACCCACGGATATCCGAAGCTCAAAGCCCACCCCCACCTCTACGGCCATTTCGGGACCGCCTGGCAGAATCAGGCCAAAGAATTCGCGCAGTTTCCGGGCGCCATCCTGATGACCACCAACTGCATCCAGAGGCCCCAGGGGAGTTATGCCGAAAACATCTTCACCTCGGGCATCGTGGGCTGGCCGGGCGTGCCCCACATCGGCAACCGGGACTTCAGTCCGGTGATTCAGCGGGCCCTGAGCCTGCCCGGTTTTAGCGAGGATGCCAACGGCAAGGAGGTCATGGTCGGTTTTGCGCGAAACACGGTTTTAGGGGTTGCCGAAAAGGTGATCGAAGCCGTCAAGGGCAAGGCCATCCGACATTTCTTTGTGGTCGCCGGCTGCGACGGGGCCAAGCCCGGCCGCAACTATTATACGGAATTCGTGGAAAAAGTCCCCAAAGACTGTGTGGTGTTGACCTTCGCCTGTGGAAAGTTCCGGTTCTTCGACAAGGACCTGGGGACCATCGGTGGGCTTCCGCGGCTGATGGACGTGGGCCAGTGCAACGACGCCTACTCGGCCATTCAAATCGCCGTCGCCCTCGCCGGGGCGTTCAAAGTGGGCGTGAACGATCTTCCTCTCTCGATCATCTGTTCCTGGTATGAACAAAAAGCCGTGGCCATCCTCCTCACCCTGTTGCATCTGGGCATCAAGAACATTCGGCTGGGGCCGTCACTGCCGGCTTTCATAACGCCCAATGTGCTCGATGTGCTGGTGAAAAACTTCAACATCATGCCCATCACCACACCCGATGAGGACTTGAAAGCCATCCTCGGCTGATGGAGCGGCACGGGGGCAGGGGGAGCTTCGGAAGCTCTCCCTGCACGGCCTGCCATCGCCGACGCGGCGGCAAACCAGGGAGCTCCGCGTCCCAGCCTGGGGAAAAATTCGCGAACAGAGGGGCCCATGGTAAGCGATCAAAACGCCCGGTTGTATCGGGAAATCGTGGAAAAAACCCGCGATGCGGTGATCTATTCAGACCGCGAGGGACTCATTCGGTTGTGGAACACCGGGGCTGAGCGCATGTTCGGCTATTCGAGTCCGGAAGCTTTGGGACAGAGCCTGGACATCATCATTCCCGAGTCCCTCAGGAAGCGCCATTGGCAAGGCTACCGCAAGGTGATGGCGGCGGGCGGGAGCCGCTACGAGTCCGAGCTCCTGGCGGTGCCTGCCGTGACAAAGGATGGCAGCCGCATTTCCGTGGAATTCACCCTGGCGCCCGTCCATGACGAGCAAGGTCGACTGGAAGGGATCGCCGCCATCATCCGCGATGTGACCGTGCGATGGGAGCGGGAAAAAGCGGCCCGACAGCGGCTGGCGCAGCTGGAAAGTCAATGCCGGGTCGAATTGCCGGAGAACACCAGTTGAGTGTTCAAGAATGAAGAGGCTGAGGAGAAAAACATGGGGAAAAGGGTTGTTGTCGATGAGGAATGCTGTGTCGGATGCGGAGCTTGCGCAGAGCTCTGCCCCGAGGTTTTTGAAATGAATGAAGAGGAAGAAAAGGCGCACGTCATTCTGCCGGAGGGAGGGAGCCAGGAGTGCATTGAAGAAGCCATCACATCGTGCCCCAATGAGTGCATTTCCTGGGCGGAATAGGCGACTTCGCCTGCCCGCTCGGCGCCTGCGACGCACTCTACTGGAGGCGTCCACGACGAGCGGTCCATGCTTTGCTGCTGCAACGCCACCGAAGTCTTGTGGATTATAGTCGAGTTCAAGGACCAGGGGGTGGACTTTCATCCAAAAGCGGGAGCTGAAGGCCATTGCCACAGCATTGTCTTGCAGCCCGTAACCATGGAGGCATCAAAATGAAGGAACAGTTGCCTGACACCGAGGCCCTCAACCCCTGGTGGCGACGCAGTGTCGCACTGGTTTTTGTCTGTGGGATGGCGGTGCTGGTCTTCATGTCGGTCCAGGCCTATCGGTATGCTCCTCCCATTCCGGAAAAGGTGGTCGACCCCGCCGGCGCGATCGTCTTCACGGGACGGGACATCGAAGCCGGACAGCAGATATTTCTCAAATATGCACTAATGCAAAACGGCTCGATCTGGGGCCACGGCTCGTACCTGGGGCCGGATTATTCCGCCCGCTACCTCCACGAACTCTCTCTCGATGTGGGCGATGGCGTCGCCCGGCGGGAATTGGGCGCAAACCTGTCTGCCGTGAGCAGCGAGCAACGCCGCTTGATCGATGCACGGGTGGCAGAACTTCTCAAAACAAATCGATACGATCCGGCCACCAGGCAGTTGGCGTTCCTGAATGAAGAAAGGGCGTCCTATGAGAGGCAGCTCATGATCTGGAGAGATTTCTTTGTGCGGCCGACGACCAATACAGGGCTCCCCAGCAAATATATTCATGCTCCTGAGGAGATTCGTCAGCTCACCGCCTTTTTTGCCTGGGCCGCCTGGGCCAGCGTCGCCAACCGCCCGGACAAACCCTATTCGTACACCAACAATTTCCCCTATGACCCGTCGGTCGGCAACCGGTTGACTGCCGATGCCATTCTTTGGAGCGCCCTGAGCGTGGCCATGCTGCTGGCCGGGCTGGCCATGGTGTTGTTTGCTTTCGGCAGATTCGATTATCTCGGCTGGAAAGGAAATTCCCGCATCGCTCAGCCGCTGCTGCTGACGGGTGAGGTCACCGCCGGCCAGCAGGCGACCATCAAGTATTGCCTCATTGTCGCCCTGCTGTTCCTGGCCCAGGTCCTGATTGGCGGGGCGGTGGCCCACTATCGCGCGGAGCCCGGCGATTTTTACGGCATCGACCTGGCCCAGTATCTGCCGAGCAATATCTTACGCACCTGGCACTTGCAGTTGGCCATCTTTTGGATCGCCACGGGTTACGTGGCCGGCGGCCTCTTGCTGGCTTCCTCGCTGGGCCGCAAGGAGCCCCGTGGGCAGGCGGCGGGCATCCATTTACTGTTTTGGGCGCTCGTTGTCCTGGTGGTCGGCAGCATGGTGGGGGAACTGCTCGGCATTCACGGGTTTTTCGGCGGGTTATGGTCCTGGTTTGGCCACCAGGGGTGGGAATTTCTTGAGCTGGGACGGTTTTGGCAGATCATCCTGGTGATCGGATTGTGCTTCTGGCTGTGGCTGCTCCAGCGCGCCGTCGCGCCGGCGCTGAAGGACCCCGAGCGCCGAGAAATCGCAATCCTTTTTATGGGCGCCGCCGCCGCCATTCCCTTTTTCTATCTGCCGGCTTTCTTCTTCGGCAGCACGACCAATTTCACTGTTGTGGACACGTGGCGATTCTGGATCATCCACCTTTGGGTGGAGGGATTTTTCGAACTGTTTGTGACCGTATTGGTGGCCGTGACCTTTTACCAACTGGGTGTCGTGCGTCGCACCAACGTGCTGCGGGTCATCTACATGGATGCCATCCTGTTTCTTGCGGGCGGCATCATCGGCACCGCCCATCACTGGTACTGGACCGGACAGGCCAATTTCACCATGGCCCTGGCAGCCATGTTTTCAGCCCTTGAAGTGGTCCCTCTCACCCTTCTCACCCTGGACGCCTGGGACTTCATCAAGCTGACTGGGACCAGGGGATCGAGCGGGGCACCGCAAAAGGTCATCCCCCACAAGTGGGCGTTTTACTTTCTCATGGCCGTGGGATTCTGGAATTTTGTGGGAGCGGGCATTTTTGGCTTTTTGATCAATATGCCGGTGGTCAGCTACTTCGAAGCGGGCACCGTATTGACGCTGAACCATGGTCATGCCGCCCTGCTGGGTGCTTTCGGCATG
>Ga0272446_1006605_pt1 | contig 11996 bp, 8 predicted proteins | sample YNPCB0061_FD_194587 | JGI IMG/M metagenome (GOLD analysis project Ga0272446, IMG submission 194587) | Hot spring microbial mat communities from Yellowstone National Park, WY, United States - YNP-CB-006-1 | ecosystem: Environmental > Aquatic > Thermal springs > Hot (42-90C) > Sediment | place... | reverse complement strand
TCGCCTTGAAGAGGTCGCCCAGGTCGCCCTTCCACTTCTCGAGCAGCGCCGCCGTCGCGCCGGTGGCCGTCAGCGTCACGCGCGCCTCCTCGGACTTGCCGATGAGCTTGTCGCGCCGCGCCGCCTCGTACAACGGCAACAGCCCCGCGCGCACGGCGAACACCTGGTCCAGCTCGGCCACGGCGGCGTCGTCGTCCACGCCCTGCACCGCGGGGAAGTGGCTCAAGAACACCGACGATGGCTTCTGGCCCGGCAGGTAGCCCCACGCCTCCTCGGCGGTGAAGCTCGTCACGGGCGCCAGCATCACCAGCAGGTCCTTCGCGATGCGGTACAGCGCCGTCTGCGCCGCGCGGCGGGCGTGGCCGTCCTTCTTGCGCGTGTACAGCGTGTCCTTGCGGAGGTCGAAGTACTGCGCCGACAGCTCGTTCGCGCAGAAGTCCACCACGCGCTTGGACACGAGGTGGAACTCGTATGCGTCGAAGGCCTTCTTCACATCGTCGATGACGAGGTCGAGCTTCTTCGACACCCACTGCTCGAGCGGCGGCAGCTGCTCGTGCGGCACCGCGTCCTTCCCCGGATCGAAGTCGTAGAGGTTCGACAGCGCGTAGCGCAGCGTGTTGCGCACCTTGCGGTAGCTCTCGGCCAGCTGCGTGAGGATGGGCTTCGAGAGGCGCACGTCGTCGCGGTAGTCGGACGAGGCGACCCACAGGCGCAGCACCTCGGCGCCGAACTCCTTGATGATTTCCTCGGGCGAGACGGTGTTGCCCTGGGACTTCGACATCTTGTTGCCGTTGCCGTCGACGACGAACCCGTGGGTGAGGCACGTCTTGTACGGCGCGAAGCCGCGCGTGCCGACGCCCACCAGCAGCGACGAGTGGAACCACCCGCGGTGCTGGTCGCTGCCCTCGAGGTAGAGGTCGACGGGGATGGACATGTTCTCTCGGCGCGCGGCGACGGCGGCGAAGCTGCACGCCGAGTCGAACCACACGTCGAGGATGTCCGTCTCGCGGCGGAACTTGGTGCCGCCGCACTTCGGGCAGGCGTGGCCGGCTGGCAGGAAGTGCTCGACGGGCGTCTCGTACCAGGCGCCGGCGCCCTTCTGCTCCACCACGTCAGCCACCTTGTTCATGAAGACGTGGGAGACGTACGCCTCCTCGCAGCCGTCGCAGATGGCCACGGGGATGGGCACGCCCCAGGTGCGCTGGCGGCTGATGCACCAGTCGGGTCGCGTCTCCAGCATCCCGCGGATGCGGTCCTTCCCCCACTTCGGCACCCAGTTCACCGCGGTGTCCACCTGGTGCAGCGCGTGCTCGCGCAGCTTCTGCTGGTCCAGGTTGATGAACCACTGGTGCGTGGCGCGGAAGATGACCGGGTTGTGGCAGCGCCAGCAGTGCGGGTAGCTGTGCTTCACCGACTCGCCCTTCGCGTTCAAGAGCGCGCCCTTCTCCACCAGCCAGTCCACCACCAGGGGGTTGGCGTCGAACACCTTCTGGCCCTGCAGCTTCGCGTCGACGGACGTGTCGTAGCGGCCGTCGTTCTTCACCGGGTTGTAGATGTCGAGGCCGTACTGCAGCCCCATCTCGTAGTCCTCCTGGCCGTGGCCGGGCGCGGTGTGCACCAGCCCCGTGCCCGCCTCGAGCGTGACGTGCTCGCCGGTGACGACGGGGCACGCCCGGCCGTTCAGCACGTGCGTGTACTCGAGGCCCTTGAGGTCCTCGCCCGCCGCGTAAGCCAGCACGCGCGTGGGCTCGGCCAGCGCCGACACGTCGAAGGTGCCCTGCCCCAGCTTCACTTCCTTCGTCTTGAGGTGCGTGGGCGCGCACGCCGCCAGGAAGGACGCCAGCATGTCCTTCGCCACCACCACCACCCGCGCGTCGTCGAGCGCGTAGAAGACGTACTCGAACGTCGGGTGCACGCTGATGGCGAGGTTGGCCGGCAGCGTCCACGGCGTGGTGGTCCAGATGGCGAAGGCGACCTGTTTGCCTTTCAGCGCGCTCCACTTCGCGGCGACGTCACTCTTCGCGGGGAAGGCGACGTAGATGGACGGCGAGGCGTGGTCTTCGTACTCGACCTCGGCCTCGGCCAGCGCCGTCTGGTCGGTGATGCACCAGTACACCGGCTTCTTCTTCCGGTAGAGGACGCCGGCCTCCGCGAAGCGCGACAGCTCGCGGATCTCCTGCGCCTCGTAGGAGAAGTCGAGCGTCTGGTACGGCTGGCTCCAGCGGCCCAGCACGCCCATGCGCTTGAACTCGGTGCGCTGCACGTCGATGAACTCGAGCGCGTACTCGCGGCACTTCTGGAGGAACCCCTCCCGGGACAGGTCCCGCTTGTCGATTTTCTTCTCGCGCAGGCGCTTCTCGACCGCCTGCTCGATGGGCAGGCCGTGGCAGTCCCAGCCGGGGACGAAGTCGGTGCGCTTGCCCGAGAGGTGGCGGTACTTCACCACCAGGTCCTTCAGAATCTTGTTCAGCGCGTGGCCGGCGTGGAGGTGGCCGTTGGCGTACGGCGGGCCGTCGTGCAGCACGAAGGTCTCGGCGCCGGCGCGGGCCGTCACCATCTGCGCGAAGACGTCCTCGGCGTCCCACTTCGCCAGCATCTTCGGCTCCAGCTGCCCCAGGTTCCCCTTCATCGGGAAGTCCGTCTGCGGGAGGTTCAGGGTCGCCTTGTAGTCCTTCGGTGCGCTGTCGCTCATGTCGGCTCGCGGTTAGTCCGACTTCCCCGGGCGCGCAACCTGACGCGCGGGCGAGCGCTTCAGGCCGCCTCGCAGTCGCGGCACGCCTTCGCGCACACCGCGGCGAGCTCCTTCAGGTGCTTCGAGTCCAGCATCGCCAGCTGCGAGACGGCCTCGCACAACGGCAGCATGGCGCGCACGGTGCCCGCGCACTCGGCCATCATCTTGTCGCCGGTGGAGAGGCTACGCACGCAGTGGTCGAGGCACTCCTGGCCCTTGCGGAGGTCGTGTCCGGTCAAGTGGTGTACGGGCTGCGCCACCAGGGTTGTCTGCTACGCAGACTTCTTCAGCGGCTCTGCGAGTCGCTCGAGCTCTTCGGCGCTGACCTCCTTTGGAGTGGGCACTTCGCGAGGCCATCATCCGCCTCGTGGGTCGGGGACGAGGTGACGGCGGTCGACCCGATGCCTTCTGTGGGGTGCGTCGAGGAGCCCTGCGACGAGGAGCCGGTGGACGCGGTGGAGGTCGACGGCGGCGAGGAGGACGACGCCGGCGTCGCGGCGGAAGACGACGCCGGCACGACGGCGCTGACGCCGCCCGACGCCGGGACGTCCGCGCGCGACGCGGGCCTGGCCAGCGATGCGGGCACCCCGCGCCCCGACGCCGGGACGGCCCACGTCGACGCCGGCACGCCTTCGCCGTGGGTGGTGGGCGCAAAGCTGCTGGTGCGCGGCTACGTGACGTTCCGCAGCGCGCCGTCCTTCAGGCACCTGCGCGCCCACGGACACGCGGCTGTCGCTCGCCAGCATGCTGACGCGCATCGACCAGCAGCTCGCCGCGAAGCGCGTGGTGGTGCTGGAGGGCCAGCCCGGCATCGCCAACGCGGGCGCGACGACGTACCAGAAGGCCTTCAACCGCGCGTACGCCGCGGCGGGGCTGTCGAGCTCGTACACGTTCGACGGGCGTCACTCCATCCCGGTGCTGGGGAAGGACTCGGCCGGGAAGTACGTGGTGGGCGACCCGATTTCCGAGGTGGGCATGGTGGCCCTCACCGGCGCCGAGCTGAAGGACTTCTTCGCGCGCTGGGGCGACTCCGGCAACGCCGTGTGGGCGCCTTGAGCGGCGTGCCATTCAGGGGGCGCTGGGGCGCACGCGCCGCACGTACTCTGCGCTGCCCCGCGACGTCGCCAGCTGGGGGTAGTCCTCGCGCGGGATGTCGAAGTCCATGCGCTCGCTGAGGCGAATCACGAAGCGTTCGAAGAGCGGCGAGGCGATGTCGGCGGGCTCGGACAAGGCGAGCTCTGCCCGCAGCGCCCTCGCGTCCACGACGCCCACGTCTCCTTCGTGCTCGTTCCGCATGCGGCCCCCTGTCGAACAGGCTCGCGGGCATAGCGCTGATCAGCCCACCGATGCACGACGCAGCGCGCCGAAGACGCGCACGTACAGCGTGGCTGCAGCGGACGCGCACGCGAGTTGACGACGGTCATGCGCGCTCTGCCTGTCAGTGAAAGTGCAGCGCGAGGGCCCAGCCCGCGAGCGCCGCGGTGACGGTGTAGTTGATGAACGCGCCCAAGGTGACGAGGGGCGAGCGCCGGGCGAGCAGCGCGCCGGCGGCGTGCACGACGCGCCCGAGGAAGAGGCTGCCGCCCAGCAGGTGCAGCCAGAAGCTCGACGTGCCCGAGAGCTCGACGAGCGCCAGCAGCACGATGCCGACGGGCGCCCACTCTGCCGCGTTGCCGTGCGCGCGAATCTCGCGCATCAACTCGCCCGGCACCGTGCCGAAGCGCGCCTTGTGTCGCAGGCGCGCGAGGCTGACGTTGGCGCCCAGGACGACAAGGAGCAGCGCGGTGAGGCCACCATAGAGGAGCGTGACGTGGACGTTCATGGTCACACGCAGGCTTAGCAGAGGGGCAGATGTAGGCATCGGCGACGGGCTGCGTCGGACCGAATAGGCCGCGGGGAGCGCCGTCGGTGGCGGCATGTTCCGACGACTGCTGGCCGTGGCGATGCTGGGCACGACGCTGACGTGGGCGCAGGCACCGCAGCTCCCCGCCCCGGCGCCGGCGCCCGCGAGCTGCCAGCAGGACGGCGCGCAGTGCCTGAAGGCGTGCAGCGCGGGCACCGCGAGCTCGGAGCTGCTGTCGTGCGTGCGCGCCTGTGAGGCGAAGGTGGACGCGTGCCGCGGCCCGGCCGTGGACGGCGGCGCGGCGAGCCCGCGGTAGAGGCCCGTGGCCTGACGAAGGCCCGAAAGCGACGGGCGCTCCAGCCCGCCGACGGGCACCCAGCGCCGCGCGCTCCGCGCCGAGCCTCCACGCGGCGCGAGGAGGCACGCCTGCCCCGGTCCTGAACCGCGTCCCGGGCGCCGGCGCGCCGCACGAAGGACTGGCCGCGACCGGCCACGGCGAGGCAACCGTCTCGACGCCTCGAGGGCCCGCGCGGCCGGGCGCTCACAACAGCCGCAGCTGCGACACGTGCCTCGGGGGCGACGACGCCTCCACGTCCTGCGGCGGCGCCGGGAGCGCGTTGATGCGGCCCGCCGCCGCGCTGCCCGACAGGAAGGCGGCCTCCACGTCGCGGCCGAGGCACCAGTCCCCGCACACCGCGAGCTGCAGCGCCGCGTCCCACACGCACGGCTCGCCCAGCGGCGCCGCGGCGCGCGCGTACCGCCACCGGTGCGCGGTGGAGAACGCCGGCGCCTGCCGCGGCGCGCCCGTCGCCGAGAAGAACGCGTCCAGAAGCATCGCCGTCACGTCCTCCGCCGTGGCCTCGAGGTGACGCGCGCTCCACTCGGGCGAAGCGTGCAGCACCCAGCGCTCGCCGCGGCCGGCGTCGCGGCGCTCAGGCTTGCTGGACTCGCGCCACAGGCGCGAGAGCGGGCCCACGCCGGCCTCCTGGACGTCCCACTCCACGCCCGTCGCGTCGTCGAAGCCCAGCGCCACCGCCCAGCACGCCTCGAAGCGCACCTCCCGCAGCCGCGAGGCAAGCGAGAACGACGCCGGGTCCACCAGCGCGGCCGCCTGCGGCGCGGGCAGCGCCACCACCACCACCTCGTACTCGCCGAGCGACGCCCCCGCGGCGTCCTTGAGGCGCCAGCGCTCGGCGTCGCGGGCAAGCTCGCCCACCGTCGTCGAGAAGCGCACGTCGAGGCCCTGCTGCAGCCGCGAGACAAGCGCGCTGTTGCCCGGGACTCCGACGAGGCGGGGCTTGCCGTCGCCTCCCGTGGAGCCGAGGGGCACGCCCGCCCATTCCGCGACGACGCGCTCCTGCCACCACGCGCGTGCCCACCGCGCGAAGCGCTCGTCGTGTACGCGGAAGAACGGCGCGCCGAGGTCGAAGCGGAGCGCTCCTTCGCGCCGCGTCGACAGCCGGCCGCCGGGTCCCCGGCCCTTGTCGAACAACACCACCGCGTGCCCCGCGTCCTTCAGCGCGCGCGCCGCCGCCGAGCCCGCCACGCCCGCCCCCACCACCGCCGCCGTCAGCGGCCGGCCGCGCGAGGGCCGGTGCACGCGCCGCTCGTACTCCGCGAGGTCGATGCGCCTGGCGTACTCCGCCGCCGGCCGCGGCCGCACCGCGCCCAGCACCGGCGCCTCCGGCGCGAAGGGCCGGTCGAAGCCGCCCAGGCACCAGAGGATGCCCGCCACGCTGCCCGGGTCCCGGCCGTCGAGCGCGAAGCGGTGGTTCAAGTCGAACAACAGCGCCAGCGCGTCCTTCGCGGTGCGCGTCCACTGCAGCAGCTGCTTTCCCCACGTCATCCGCACCGCGTTGTGCAGCTCGCCGTGCGTGAGGAGCTGCCGCTGCGCCGCGTCCCACAGCGGCTCGCCGGTCTGGGCGCGCGCGAGCTGCTCCCACGACGGCCAGCCCGCGCGGCGGTCGTGCTCGTGCGCCGCCAGCGTCGCGCGGGCCCACTCCGGCAGGGCCTCCACCGTGTCGGCGTCGGGGCGGTGCCAGCAGAAGTGCCACGCCAGCTCGCGCCAGGTGAGCAGCTCGTCGAGGAACTTCTCGGCGCCGTCGGTGCGGTGCGCCGCCGCGTCGCGCGCCAGCGTCAGCGCCGACACGTGCCCGAAGTGCAGGTACGCCGACATGCGGCTGGTGCCGTCCGCGAGGGGGTTGTCGCGGTCCTTCCCGTACGCGCCCAGCTTCGCCTCCACGAAGCGCTTCCACCGCGCGAGGCCCGCCGCCGTCCCGCCCGGCGTGTGGTGCACCGGCGACACGGTGTGGTCCACCTCGCAGCCCGCCACCAGCGCGCCCAGGTCCGCCGCCTGGAGGTCCACCGGGGAGAACGGCACCTCCGGCAGCCACGCGGGGCCGGGCGGCTCGACGTCGACCCAGCGCTCGCGCACGCGCCGTGCCCACTCGTCCTTCGCGGCGTCGCGGAAGGCGAAGGCGCGGTCCACCGGCGTCGCGAAGCGCCACAGCGGCGCGACGCACGACGCGTCGACGCGCCACAGCGGGGCGACGTGCGACACCTCGGCGTCCCAGCGCACCAGCGGCGGCACCGGCATGAAGTCCGTCACCACCAGCGCCGCGTCCTTCGCCAGCGCGCGCAGCACCGGCTCCCGCGCGCCGGGGCGCTCGAGGTGAAAGGCGTAGCCGATGCCGCGCTCGCGGAGCTGCCGCTGCACGTCGCGCGCCCCCTCGAGGATGAAGGTGTGCAGCCGGTCCGACGCGTAGCGGTAGCGCTCGGACAGCGCGTGGTACACGAAGACGGGCTTGCCCAGCGCCCTCGCCGCCGCCAGCGCGGTGTCCAGCGCGGGGTTCTCCGTCGCGCGCGCGGCCACCCGCATCCAGTACACGACAAAGCGGCCGTCGGGGCGTGGCGGGGGCGCTCCGGGTTCGAGCCGCTCGGCGAGGTGGGCGGGCAGCATCTGGAGAGGAGGTTAGCGCGGGCAAAAAAACGGCGCGCTGCGCGTCGGGGGAGCACGCAGCGCGGCCGGACACTCAGACTTCGCAGCCCTTGCGTCAGTCCACGGAAGTAATGACGAGGCCTTCAGCGCGCCAGACGACTACGCTGCGCGGCGCGATGCTCCTGTCCCTCGTCGTCTCTCTTGCGCTGGCGTCCTCGCCGCGCCTCGACAGCCCCATCACCACGCAGGCCGAGGCGTACGCGAGGCAGGCCCTGTCCACCGCCGCCGACGCGCGCGCCGCCGCGCCCCTCCTCCGGCTCCACGCGTTGATGGACGAGGTGGACGACTTGAACCTCCTCGCGGACCCGTACGCGGCGCTGCTGTACCGGCGGAACACCGAGCCCCACGTGCGCTTCCTGGCCCGCCTCTTCATGGCCGACGTCGAGCGCGCCCGGGGCCGCACCGTGAAGGCGCAGGAGCTGGTGACCGCCGCCGGCTTCGTGAAGGACTGGTGGGTGGTGGGCAGCTTCGAGAACGAAGGCAAGTCGGGCTGCGACACGGACTTCGGGCCCGAGTCGGGGGTGGATCTCCACGCCACCTACCCCACCGCGGCGCGCGAGGTGGCCTGGCGCAAACCCAACGCGGCGGGCCCCGACGGCTACATCGACCTCTCCCTCTCGCTGCAGCCGTCCACCGAGGCCGTGGGCTACGCGCTCACCTTCCTCACCGCCGACGCCGAGATGAAGGCCGAGCTGTCGCTGGGCACGCCGGGCGGGTACCGCCTCTTCGTCAACGGCGTGAAGGTGGCGTCGTCGGACCGCTACAACCGCCCCCGGCCCGACCAGCACCGCCTGCAGGTGACGCTGCGCAAGGGCACCAACCGCGTGCTGCTGAAGCTGTGCCAGCAGTCTGGCCCGTACGGCTTCTTCTTCCGCGCGGAGAAGGCCGAGGGCGCGCGGGGCGCGCTGGGCGTGGCGCTGCCCGAGGTGGTGCCGCCGCTGGAGAAGGGCCCGGCCCCACAGCCGGTGCCGCTGCCCACGCTGTCGGACGTGCTGGAGAAGAAAGTGAAGGCCGCGCCCAACGACGCCGCCCTGCGCGCCGACTACGCGACGGTGCTGGCCTACACCCGCGCCTGGCCCGAGGTGGAGCACACGCCCGACGTCGAAGCCGAGCGCGCCGCGCTGCAGAAGCCCGACGACGCGGAGCTCCAGCTGATCGCCGGCCTCCTGCACCAGGACGACTTCAACGACCGGCGGCGCTTCCTCGAGACGGCGGTGAAGCTGGCGCCCGCCAACCCCTTCGCGCGCGTCGCGCTGGCGCGGCTCGAGCTGGACCGGGACCACCCGTCGGTGGCGCTGGCGCTGGCGGACGAGCTGTTGAAGGCCCACCCGCTCTTCTCGGCGGCGCACGTGGTGCGGTTGCGCGCGCTCGAGGCGCTGGGCGACCGCGTGGGTGCGCTGCGCGAGACAGAGGACGCGTTCGCGAAGCTGAAGAACATCCCCTCCATCGCGCGGGAAGCGGCCGCCCTGTCGCGCCGCCGCGAGCGCCTCGACGAGGCCGTCGAGCGTCACCGGCTGGTGCTGGCCCTGCGCTTCGACGACACCGGCACGCGGCGCGCGCTGGCGTCGCTCCTGGCCGACATGGGCCGCGTCGACGAAGCCGCCGAGCAATACCGCAAGGTGCTGGCGCTGGACCCCTTCGACTCGGGCTCCCTGCTTCGCCTCGCCGAGCTGCTCTCGGCCAACGGCAAGGTGGACGAGGCGCGCTCTCTGTTCCAGCGGGCGAAGGGCCTGGCGCCAGATGACCCGGACCTCTTCGAGCGCGAAGGCCGCGCGCTTCTGCACGCCGGCCAGAAGGACGCGGCGCTCGACGCCTTCCAGCGCTCGCTGACGCTCAAGCCGCAGAACCCGGCGCTGAAGGAGATGGTGCGCACGCTGCGCGGCGACGACGACGGCCCGTCCGACGAGGCCTTCGCGGTGGCGGAGCTGCTCAAGGCGCTGGGCAAGGACGTGTCCGGCGACGACGCGGTGGTGCTGGCCGAGGTGACGCACGTGAAGGTGCAGCCGTCGGGCGTGGCGTCGCGCTTCTTCCAGCTGGCGGTGAAGGTGCAGACGCAGCGGGGCGTGGAGTCCTTCCGGCAATTCCCCCTCACCTGGTCGCCGGACCGCCAGGAGGTGCGCGTGCTGAAGACGCGCATCACCAAGCCCGACGGCAGCGTGGTGGACTCCTTCAGCGAGCAGGACCGCAACATCAACGAGCCGTGGACGGGCATGTACTACGACACGCGCGCGCGCATCCTCACCTTCCCCGCGCTGGCGCCCGGCGACGTGCTGGAGCTGCAGTGGCGGCTGGAGGACACGGCCGTCGACAACCTCCTGTCCGACTACTGGGGCGACGTGGACATGGTGCGCGGGCTGCACCCCAAGCTGCGCTACCGCTACGTGGTGGAGATGCCGAAGTCGCGCGGGCTGTACTGGAACAAGAGCGCGCTGCCGGCGTGGCTCTCCACCGCGCAGGCCGAGAAGGGCGACAAGACGGTGTACCGCTTCGAGGCCGCGCAGGTGCCGCGCGTGGTGCCCGAGCCGAACATGCCCGGCTGGGCCGAGGTGGCCTCGCCGCTGCACCTCTCGACGTACCGCACGTGGGAAGACGTGGGCCGCTACTACTGGGGGCTGGTGCGGGACCAGCTGGTGCCCGACGACGAGCTCAAGCGCACCGTCGAGAAGGTCCTCACCGGCGTCAACCGGGCCGACACCGAGGCGGTGGTGGCGGCGCTGTACGGCTTCGTCGTCACCAACACGCGCTACGTGGCGCTGGAGTTCGGCATCCACGGGTACAAGCCGTACCGGGTGGATCGCGTGCTGGCGCGGCGCTTCGGCGATTGCAAGGACAAGGCGTCCCTCATCCAGGCGATGTTGACGGTGGCGGGCGTCGACGCGCGGCTGGTGCTCTTGCGCATGCGGAACCTGGGCGACCTCGGCCGCGAGGTGGCGTCGCTGTCGGCCTTCAACCACGCCATCGTCTACGTGCCGAAGCTGGACCGCTTCCTCGACGGCACCGCGGAGTTCCACGGCAGCCGCGAGCTGCCCTCGGCGGACCGGCTGGCCAACGTGCTGGTGGTGGAGCCGCAGGGCCCCAGCCGCTTCCTCACCACGCCCGAGGCCAAGCCCGAGGACAACGGCTCGACGCTGGAGCTGACGGTGGCCCTCAAGGTGGACGGCAGCGCGCAGGTGAAGGGGCGGCTCCAGACGTCGGGCCAGGGCGCGCCGGAGCAGCGCCGCGCCTACGAGACGCCGGCCACGCGCACCTCCGTCTTCGAGCAGCAGTGGGCGCAGTCCTTCCCCGGGGCGCAGGTGGGCACGCTGACGGTGTCGGACGTGAAGGCGCTCGAGCAGCCGGTGACGATGGACTTCACCGCCTCGCTGCCGCGCTACGCGGAGGCGGGCGGCGGCATGCTGCGCTTCTACCCCTTCGGCGCGAGCCGCACCTTCACCCAGGCCCTGGCGCCGCTGTCCGAGCGCGCCTACGACGTGGCGCTGCCGGGCGTGTGGGTGAATCGCCTCGTCTTCACGTACCAGCTGCCCGCGGGCTGGACGCTGGCCGAGCTGCCGCCCGACGTGGTGGAGGACTCGCCCTTCGGCACCGTGCGCCTGGTGACGCGACGGGTGGACTCGGGCCTGCGCGTCGACGGCGTGATGGTGATGAAGACGCCGCGCGTGGCCGCGAAGGACTACCCGGCCTTCCGCGCGTGGTTGATGAGCGTCGACCAGGCTTTCAGCCGGAAGCTGGTGGTGCAGCAGGGCGGGCAGTCGGCGCGGCGTTGACCGTCCGCGCAGCAGCAGCGCCAGCGCCGCCAGCAGCAGCGCGAAGATGGACCAGGCGATGACGAGCCGCACGTCCACCGGGCTGTCGGGCTGGGGGCCTCCCGGGTCCGTCGTCGGGGCCCGCGGCGCCAGCACCGTCGGCTCCGCGCGCAGGTCCGGGTCCGACGTCGGCACCGCGGCGTCGTCGCGGGTGGATTCCGCCACGGCCCGGGGCCGCTCCTGCGTGGGCTCGGCGTCGCGGCCCTCGGGGGTGGTTTCGGGCGTGGGCAGCGCCACGTCCTTGTCCGTGTCCACCGCCGCGCGGCGCACCGCCGGCGGCAGCCCGCCGGCCCCCACCGCCAGCTCCGTCTTCTCGTACGAGTCGCGCTCCGTCACGTCGTCGAAGGACGGCACGCGCTCCATCGCCCAGGCCAGCTCGAGCGCCTGCACGAAGTCCGTGGCCGACGTGAAGCGCGCCTCGGGCGACTTCTCCATCGCGCGCTTCAGCACCCCCGCCACCGAGCGCGGCAGCTGCGGGTTGACGGTGCTGGCCAGCGGCGGCGCCTCGCGCACCTGCCGCGCCAGCAGGCCGGCGCGATCCGCCTTCGCGAAGGGGTGCTGCCCCGTCAGCAGCGTGAAGGCCAGCACGCCCATCGCGTAGACGTCGGAGGCGGGCGTGGC
>Ga0272446_1006604_pt1 | contig 11998 bp, 8 predicted proteins | sample YNPCB0061_FD_194587 | JGI IMG/M metagenome (GOLD analysis project Ga0272446, IMG submission 194587) | Hot spring microbial mat communities from Yellowstone National Park, WY, United States - YNP-CB-006-1 | ecosystem: Environmental > Aquatic > Thermal springs > Hot (42-90C) > Sediment | place... | reverse complement strand
GAAGAATTGTCACGTCGCTGACAATTCGGCGGTTTTTGGGCATTTCGACGGTTTTTCTTCCGGGTGTTATACTGAAAATCGCCATGATCGCCGACTAGCTCGCCTCTTGGGGAGCACGGGGAAGACACAGATGAATATGGAACTTTCTGGTCGGAGAAAACCGTCGTTCGACAAATCGCAACACCACACTCCAGACGTTGAAATGATCCAAGCCACGCCCGTCGGCATCGGTCTTAATGCAGCGATCGTCGCCGTGGCCGACAACGATCCCGTGGTACTTGTCGTTCGCGGAGATGCGGACAGTATTGGGGCAACCGACGCGCTACCCTTTGGCCCCTTCAATCCGCGCGAGCACCGCACGCTTGAAGCCGGTCTCAGAGCCTGGGTCCAGGACCAAACCGGCCTTGAGCTGGGCTATGCTGAGCAGCTCTACACTTTCGCGGATCGCGGCCGCCAAGCAGCGCGTGGCGATGCCGCTCCGCAGATCGTATCGATCGGCTACCTCGCTCTCACGCAGGCCGTCGGACACCATGGGCTGACCAACGGTGTCTGGCGGAGCTGGTACCAGTATTTCCCCTGGGAGGACTGGCGGCGCGGACGGCCGGACATCATCGTGCGCGAGATTGAGCCACGCCTCAAGGCCTGGGCTGAGAAGCCAGTGCCCGTGGTATCTTCGCATTCGCCAATCGCACGCGGCGACCGGATCCGCATCTGCTTCGGTCTTGATGGGATGGCCTGGGACGAGGAAAAGGTGCTCGAACGGTTCGAGCTTCTTTACGAAGCCGGACTTGCAGACGAGGCAGCGCGCGATGGGCGAAGCGCAGCACGCGAATGGACGGACAGGCCGAAACTGGGCCTGCCAATGCACTGTGATCATCGCCGGATTCTGGCCACGGCCATCAGCCGGACGCGGGCGAAGATCAAATATCGTCCGGTCGTCTTCGAACTGATGCCCGACGAATTTACGCTCTATGAGCTGCAGAAGGCTGTCGAGGCCATTCTTGGGCCGCATCTTCACAAGCAGAATTTCCGCCGGCTGGTCGAAGGGGCGGGCCTTGTGGAGCCGACCGGCGATGTGAAGACGCGGACAGGCGGCAGACCTGCTAAGCTCTTTCGCTTCCGCCGGGAGGTCTTGCTCGAGCGTCCTGCGCCGGGCGTGCGCGTGTCGGCGCCCCCAAGCCGCGGCTGAGATCGCTCGATAGAACGAGGGCCGGCGGGAACGCCGGCCCTGGAAATCGGTTATCAGATCAACTATCTTATTTGTGTTCATGAATGCTCACAAAGAGCATTTCATGGGCCTGTCTGACGGCTGACCGTGCCGACAGTTTTTTTGCAGTTAATATGCTCGATGCGAGCATATAAGGAGCGAGGCCGATGGTTTCCACAATCACACGTGCGGCGGAACCCGTCGTTGCCACAACGTCCGGGGTGAATGTTCCGGGCGGTACACCCACGGCCTTCACATGGTCACCGGCCCTCAAGGCCGAGATGGCGCCGCTCTACGCGCGGGTGAAACACATCATCACGCCGATGGAGTGGCCGTTCTATGCGCCGCTCATCAAGTCGATCAATACGCTCAAGGCGCAGCGAAATGCCGTCATCCTGGCGCACAACTACATGACGCCCGAAATCTTCCATTGCGTCGCAGATTTCCGGGGCGATTCCCTGCAACTTGCCAACGAAGCGGCACGCACAGACGCCAAGGTCATCGTTCAGGCCGGGGTTCACTTCATGGCGGAGACGGCGAAGCTCCTTTCCCCGGACAAAACCGTTCTCATCCCGGATCTGCGCGCCGGCTGCTCGCTCGCCGCCTCAATCACGGCTGATGACGTTCGGATGCTGCGCGAGGCTTATCCCGGCGTTCCGGTGGTCACCTATGTCAACACCTCGGCTGCGGTCAAAGCCGAGTGCGACATCACCTGCACCTCATCGAATGCGGTCAAGGTCGTCGAGAGCCTCGGCGCGCCGCGGGTGCTGCTCATCCCGGATCAGTATCTCGCAAAGTGGGTACAGTCGCAGACCAAGGTCGAGATCATCGCATGGAAGGGCGCTTGCGAAGTCCATGAGCGCTTCACAGGCGAAGAACTCGCGCGCATGCGCGCCGACGAGCCGGGACTCAAGATCATCGCGCATCCCGAATGTCCGCCCGATGTCCTCGCGGAAGCAGACTTTACAGGCTCTACGTCCGGCATGATCCAGTGGGTCAAAAATCATCGACCGCCGAAAGTCATGCTCGTCACCGAATGCTCGATGGCCTCCAACGTTGCCGTCGAAGTACCGGATGTCGAATTTATCCGACCGTGCAATCTTTGCCCGCATATGAAGCGCATCAGCCTTGAGAACATTTATGAAAGCCTGGTGCATATGCGCCATGAGGTCGTGATCGACCCCGTTATCGCGGAGCGGGCACGTCACGCCGTTGAGCGAATGGTCAACCTGACCAACTAGCCCTTGAACGCCGCTCCAGGGAGGCACCTGCGATGGCTGCACGAGCAAAGCACGGCGCCGTCCAAGACTTCAAAGGGTTTGAAGCCGAGCCCGGAGCTGGTGACGTCGTCATTATCGGGGCAGGTCTTGCCGGGCTTTTTACGGCGCTGAAGCTTGCGCCGCTACCCGTCACGGTCATTGCTGCAGCGCCGCTCGGGGAAGGTGCGTCCAGCATGTGGGCGCAAGGTGGAATTGCGGCGGCGGTCGGCGAGGGCGACAGTACCGAACAACACGCGGCCGATACGATCGCCGCCGGTGGCGGACTCGTTGACCCCGAGGTTGCACATCTCGTCGCCGAGGAAGGGCCAGATCGCATCCGCGATCTTTTGAGCTACGGAGTCCCCTTCGACCGCGATCTCGAAGGCCATTATGTGCTTTCCAAAGAGGCGGCGCATTCCGTGAAGCGCGTCGTGCGGGTGTCGGGCGATCGAGCTGGGGCCGCCATCATGCAGGCGCTCATCGCCGCCGTGCGCAAGACACCTTCTATCCGCGTCCTTGAAGGCTATGAAGCGGACGACCTCATTGCAGCGGAAGACCGCGTCGAAGGCGTGCGACTGATCCGCCCGAGGCTCCTCGGCAACGGCAGCTATGCTTTCGTGCCGGCCTCCGCAGTCGTCCTCGCAACAGGCGGGATCGGGGCGCTTTATGCCCTGACGACCAATCCTTCCTATGCACGAGGGGAAGCCCTCGCGATGGCGGCTCGCGCGGGGGCGGTGATCGCGGACCCGGAATTCGTACAGTTTCATCCGACGGCAATCGATGCCGGTCTCGATCCCGCGCCGCTCGCCACCGAGGCGCTGCGGGGCGAGGGCGCGACGCTGGTGAACGCCGCAGGCGAGCGCTTCATGTTGGCCATCGACGCCAGAGGCGAGCTTGCCCCGCGTGATGTCGTCGCGCGCGCCGTCTATGGTGAACTGAGAGCGGGCCGCGGTGCATTTCTCGACTGCCGGACCGCTATCGGGAGCCGCTTTGCCAGGGACTTTCCAACCGTCTGGGGCCACTGCCAACAGGCCGGCATCGACCCATCGACAGAGCTTATCCCGATCGCACCGGCCGAGCACTATCACATGGGCGGCATCGCCACCGACATTCATGGCCGCACCAGCGTCGCTGGGCTATGGGCTGTCGGCGAGGTGGCGTCGACAGGTTTACATGGAGCCAATCGCCTTGCCTCGAATTCGCTGCTCGAGGCGGTCGTCTTTGGCGCACGTGCCGCCGCCGACATCCGCCGTTTCCTACCAGGCCGGCACATCGGGCATTTCGTGCAGCCACGCCGCATCAATGGCGTGGACGTTGCGGAAGCCCGATCGCGAAGCGAGGCCGTGGTGGAGCTTCGCGCCCTGATGACAGAAAACGTCGGCGTGGTACGGACCGCGACGGGCCTCAAGAGTGCTCTCATCAAGCTCAAGGCTCTTGAGGCGGACGCGAAAGGTGACAGCGTCCTTATCAACATGATTCTGGCGGCGCGCCTGATTGCAACGGCAGCACTGATGCGCAAGGAAAGTCGCGGCGGACATTATCGTGCCGATTTTCCGGCACCGAGCCCTGCCTTCGCAAAGCGAACGTTCATCACGCTTGAGACGGTCAACGCGTTTGATGAAAGAATGAGCGCATCTTCGAATGCTGCCACACTTGCCGGGTGCAGGACATGAGGGAGGTCGATGCTCTGCCGGCACAGCTTCCCAAACATCTCATCGAGGCCGCGGTCCGCGCCGCCCTCGAGGAGGATCTGGGGCTTGCGGGGGATATTACAACCAACGCCACGGTGCCCGGCGATGTGCGGGCCGAAGCCGTGCTCTCGGCCCGCAGACCAGGCATCGTTGCCGGTCTCTCCTTGGCGGAAGCCGCATTTCGTGCGCTTGATCCTGATGCCCGCTTTGCGATCAACGTGAGTGACGGCGAGGCGGTCGGTGCGGGAGGCACGATCGCACGCGTCTCCGGTCAAGCCCGCGCCCTCCTCTCGGCCGAACGCGTGGCGCTGAACTTCGTCGGCCATCTGTCCGGGATCGCCACGCTCACGCGTCGCTATGTCGATGCCATAACGGGCACTGCGGCAAGGATCGTCGACACCAGGAAGACGACGCCGGGGCTCAGAGCGTTCGAGAAGTACGCCGTGCGCTGCGGCGGCGGCCACAATCACCGGATTGGATTGTTCGACGCCGTTCTCATCAAAGACAATCATATTGCAGCGGCAGGCGGCATCACCGCCGCGATCAGGGCTGCAAGAGCCGCGACCGGACACATGACCAAAATCGAAGTCGAGGTCGAGACGCTGGCGCAGCTCGAGCTTGTGATGCGGGAAATGGTGGATTGCGTCCTGCTCGACAACATGACCCCAGAAACGTTGGCGGAGGCCGTCGGATTCGTGGCTGGGCGCTGTCTGACCGAAGCTTCCGGCGGCGTCAATCTCGAGACCGTCAGGGAAATCGCCGAATCCGGTGTCGACCTCATTTCGGTTGGCGCGTTGACCCATTCCGCGCCTGTTCTCGATGTCGGGTTAGATTTTGTGACGGGCAAAAAGCACTCCCCAAGCATTCAAGCTTGAATTTGCCATAGTCGGTGCGCAAGTGGCCGATTGTGCTAAGGTTGCACGAAGTGCCGGCCGGGCCTCTGAGTTAAGGGATTGGGACACATGCAATGGATCGTGATCTGGGGTTGCACCGCCATCACGGCCTCCGTGCTCGCGGCTATTCTCGCAGGCTATAAGAACCGCGATGTTTCCTATTGGATTGCATGGGGTTTTCTGGCCCCCCCGCTCGTTCTGTGGCTGCTCTTCCTTCCGAAGAACAAAGGTCCGCGTCCCCGGCGACCGCGCCTCGATGATCTCGATCACCGCGAGAACGGTCCGTTTTAATCGATCGGCTCCGGCGCCGAGCGGCGACGGCGGATGACTGCCTGGGCCGCCGAAAGACGTGCAATCGGCACCCTGAAGGGCGAGCAGGACACGTAATCGAGCCCGACGCTTTCGAAAAAGGCGATCGACTTCGGGTCACCACCGTGTTCGCCGCAAATCCCTGTCTTGAGAGCCGGTTTTGCAGCCCGTCCGCGCTCGAAACCGATCCTCACAAGCTCGCCGACACCCATCTGATCAATCGAGACAAACGGATCGATCGTGATCACCGCATGCTCGAGATAGTTCGACAAGATCGGTGCAGCATCGTCGCGCGAAAGACCGAGCACCGTCTGCGTCAGATCGTTCGTGCCGAAGGAGAAGAAGTCGGCTCCGGTCTCGCCACTTGCGATCTCGCCCGCGCGTAACGCCGCACGCGGCAACTCGATCATCGTGCCGACATCGTAGGGAATCTTGACGCCCGTTTCAGATTCAACCGCGCTTGCCGTTTCGGTGATGACGGTTCGCAGGATGTCAAACTCGCGGCGGTAGGCAATGAAGGGGATCATCACTTCCGGGTGTACGGCACTGCCCGTCTTCCTCTGCGCGTTGACTGCGGCTTCGAAGATCGCCCGCACCTGCATGCGGGTAATTTCCGGGAACTTGATGCCGAGCCGGCAGCCGCGAAACCCGAGCATCGGATTGAATTCCTCAAGCTCTGCGACACGCTCCTTCAGGCGGGCGAGGTTCATGCCCAGCGCCGCTGCGACCTGTGCCGCCTCGCGATCCTCATGGGGGAGAAATTCGTGCAGCGGCGGATCGAGCAGCCGGATCGTCACCGGCAGGCCCGCCATGATCTCGAAAAGCTCCTCAAAATCGGCACGCTGAACGGGAAGCAGCTTGTCGAGCGCCTGCCGGCGTCCCTCCTCGTCCTCGGCGCAGATCATCTCGCGCACGGCCAGGATGCGGCTTTCCTCGAAAAACATGTGCTCTGTGCGACAAAGACCGATTCCCTCGGCTCCGAATACGCGGGCTTGGTGGGCGTCTCGGGGCGTGTCGGCGTTGGTGCGAACCTTCATACGCCTCACGCGGTCGGCCCAGTCCATGATGGTCGCGAAGGTGCCGGAAAGCTGCGGCGGCAGCATCTTGCATTTGCCGGCATAGACCCTTCCGGTGCTGCCATCGATGGTGATGATGTCCCCCGACTTGAAGATGCGCATCCCCACGCGCATCGTTCCGGCATTGGCGTCAATTCGAAGCGTCCCGGCTCCTGCAACGCAGGGACGCCCCATCCCGCGTGCGACGACGGCAGCATGGCTTGTCATCCCTCCGCGCGCGGTCAGGATGCCAACCGCAGCGTGCATTCCGTGAACGTCCTCCGGGCTGGTTTCCAGGCGGACCAAAATCACATCCTTGCCTTTGGCTTTCAGCGCTTCGGCCATTTCGGAATGGAAAACGATTTCACCCGATGCAGCGCCGGGAGATGCGGGAAGCCCCTTCGCAATCAGATCATGCTCAATGGATGGGTCGATGGCAGGATGCAACAATTGATCGAGCTGGGTCGGGTCAATTCTCAAAATCGCTTCATCGCGGCTGATGACGCCATCGTTGGCGAGATCGACCGCAATCTTGAGCGCCGCTGCGGTCGTGCGCTTGCCTGCCCGAGTCTGCAGAATCCAGAGTTTCCCGAGCTGCACCGTGAACTCGACATCCTGCATGTCTCGGTAATGACGCTCCAGCCGGTCGAAAATCCGTTCGAGTTCGCCAAAGGCTTCCGGCATCGCGACTTCGAGCGATGCTTCCGGTGCCGCGCCTGCGGCCTTTCTTGTCAGCGGTTGCGGCGTGCGGATCCCGGCAACCACGTCCTCACCCTGAGCGTTTGGCAGGTACTCGCCGAAGATTTCCTTCTCACCCGTTGAGGGGTTGCGCGTGAAAGCGACGCCGGTTGCAGAATTGTCACCGAGGTTGCCGAACACCATTGCCTGGACGGTGACGGCCGTCCCCCACTCATCGGGGATATCATGCAGTCTTCGATAGGTCTCGGCGCGCGGGTTGTGCCAGGAATTAAATACAGCGGCGATCGCGCCCCAAAGCTGCTCGCTCGTATCCTGCGGAAAGGGCGCTCCATACTCGCGCTGGATGGCTGCCTTGTAGTCCGCAATGATCTCCCGCCATGCGTCGGCATCGAGATCGGTATCGGCGGCAAAGCCGTTGAGGTTCTTGAAGTTCTCAAGAATATCCTCGAACGCGCCGTGATCGACCCCGAGCACGACATCGCCATACATCTGGATGAAGCGGCGATAGCTGTCGAATGCGAAGCGGGAATCGCCGGTCAGCTCGGCAAGGCCCACAACAGTCTTATCATTGAGGCCGAGATTCAGAATCGTGTCCATCATTCCGGGCATCGAGGCGCGCGCGCCGGAACGGACGGAAACGAGGAGCGGCCGCTTTTCGTCGCCGAAACGGGCCGAGACGGTCTCCCCGATGGCTTCGAGGGCGCGCATGACCTCGCCCTTCAAAGCGTCGGGCAAGGTGTTGCCGGAGGCGAAGAAGTCCTTGCAGACCTCGGTGGTGATCGTGAAGCCAGGCGGCACCGGAAGGCCCAGCATTGCCATTTCCGCCAGATTGGCGCCCTTGCCGCCCAGGAGTTCCGCCATGTCGGCTCCGCCCTCGGCCTTGCCGGGGGCAAAAGCATAGACCTGTTTCCTTTTGCCGTTCGTCACTGACTGTGCCATCAGACCTCCGCTGCGGCCGTCATGTTACACATGATCCGCGTCGGCCAGAGGGTGCCATAGCAAAAGAGGGTTGGCATTCCTAGCACTTGCCCGGCAGGGCTTCCCTGAACAGAGTGGAGAGCTTCACACGATGGATGCAGCCAATACTCTTCTTGAGAAGGTCCTGAGCACCCTGGACCAGTCCAAGCCGGCGGGCCTCGAGCGCCTGTTTGAACTCTTGCGCATCGACAGCGTTTCGACCGATCCCGCATATCGGGAAAGCTGCCTGAAGGCCGCCGAGTGGTGCGCCGCCCAGCTCCGGGACATCGGGTTTGCCGAGGCCAAGGTTGTTGCGACAAGCGGTCACCCGATGGTCGTAGCGCATGACCGTTTGCGACCGCCGTCAGACGTTCCGCACGTGCTTTTCTACGGCCATTATGACGTCCAGCCTGCCGATCCGCTTGATCTTTGGACGTCACCCCCCTTCGAGCCGCGCATCGTCAATGAGCCCCCTAACGGCGACGTGATCGTGGCGCGTGGCGCGGAGGACAACAAAGGCCAGCTTATGACCTTCTTTGAAGCTCTCAGGGCATGGAAAAAAGTCGCCGGAGAATTGCCAGTCGCAGTCTCCGTCGTCATCGAAGGCGAGGAGGAATGCGGCTCGCCATCGCTGCCTGAATTCCTTGCGACGCATGGCGATGAACTCCGGGCCGATCTCGTCCTCGTCTGCGATACCGGACAGTGGGACAAGGATACGCCGGCGATCACGACCATGCTGCGCGGGCTCGTCGGCGACGAGCTTGTCATCAGCGGCCCAGATCGCGATCTGCATTCGGGAATCTATGGCGGACCGGTCATGAACCCGATCCGCGCGCTCGCGAAGATTCTGGCGGCGCTGCACAGCGATGATGGGGGCGTCGCCGTGCCGGGATTTTATGATGGCGTGAAAGACCCAACACCTGAACAGCTGGCGCAGTGGCAATCGCTCGGGCTCAGAGCCGAAACGTTTTTGGGGGCGGTCGGACTCAAGACGGCAGCGGGAGAAAAGGGGCGCTCGATCATCGAGCAGCTGTGGTCGAGGCCAACTCTGGAGTTCAACGGGATAACCGGCGGCTATCAAGGCGTCGGATCGAAAACAATCATCCCGGCCAAGGCCTCGGTCAAGATCACCTGCCGTCTCGTTCCGGGGCAGGAGCCCGACCACGTGATGAAATCAATCCGCGACTACGTGGCAAGAGTGCTCCCTACCGATTGCAAGGCGACATGGCTCGGGCATCGAGGCTCCGCAGCCATCAAGTTCGATACGGCGAACCCCAGGATGCAGGCCGCCGCCAAGGCACTTGAAGAAGAGTGGGGAAGGCCAGCCGTCCTTATGGGTTGCGGTGCTTCAATCCCGATCGTGTCGTCATTTCGTGATGCACTCGGCATGGATAGCCTGCTTGTCGGCTTCGGGCTTGATGATGATCGCATTCACTCTCCGAATGAAAAGTATAACGTGCGAAGCTTCGAGAAAGGGGCGCGGAGCTGGGCCCGCATCCTTGCCGCCCTCGCCCAAACCGGCAGCTAAGGGGGGCCACTGCTCACTCACTGGCCCGACCGCCTCTGCCATAATCCACCTCTATAGAACATGCTTGCGACCTCAGCCGGGGCTTTGCAGCAGGCCGTGGCCGGAGAGAACGAGGAACCGTCAAACGCATGCGTAAATCGCTTTACCGCATCCTCCTTGCAGTGACGCTCTTGAGCCTTTCCCTTGGACCTGCCGCGGCTCAACAGCGCTGGCCATGGTCGGATGGCGGCCGCGGGGGCAGTTACAGTGATGATGGCCGCCGGAACGTCCCCGGGCAGTTCGACTACTATACCCTTGTCCTCTCGTGGAGCCCGACCTACTGCGCCGATGAAGGCCAGGATGACGGGCAACAGTGCAACCGCCGTGACGGCCGGCGCTATTCATTCGTCTTGCACGGGTTATGGCCGCAGTATGAACGTGGCTATCCCTCATCGTGTCCCCTGCCGCGGCGGCCATTCGTTCCAGAGCCGGTCATTACCGGGATGCTCGACATCATGCCAAGTCGCGGGCTGGTCATTCACGAGTATCGCGCGCATGGAACGTGCTCGGGCCTCACGCCCGCGCATTATTTTGCGACGTCACGGAAGTTGTTCGATAGCATCGTGATCCCGGAGCGATTTCGCAATCCATTCGAGGCGCAGCTCGCGTCGCCGGCGGACATCCGCGGCGAATTCCTGCGCGCAAACCCAAAACTTCAGCCCGATATGATCGCCGTGGCGTGCGGCGGCGCGGGGCGCGGGCTGAAGGATGTCCGCATCTGTTTTTCGAAGGAAGGTAACCTGCGGAATTGCGGGGAGAATGAAAACCAGCGGAAGCTTTGTTCAGCCGATCAGGTCTTTATCCCTCCGGCGCGCTCGACGAGGCAGTGACGGGCCGCATCACGGCGTGGGCAGAGCGTTGATGTCAGGCGACGCGGCGGAGACGCTCGGTTCGCCATGCCTGCGGTGCGCGGGCGATCCAGCCGACGCCAGCATTCGTCGCGAGCGCGTCGGCTGCCATTGGATTGACGCTCCAGGCGCCGGCGATACTCAAAACGTGTTCCTCGGTCGGATGGAGATCGAGCGCGCCGCCGACGTCCCCCTGCCGGCCCTTAATCCCCCGCAGCTCAATGAGTGAAAGGCCAAGGCGCCGTTCCTCAGGGGTCAGCTTGCGGGACTCCCAGATAATGCCGTCGTCACCGACGGCGAAGGCACGAACCTTTCGTCCCTTCTCGAACCGCGCCCAGGCATAAAAATCGATGATCGAAAAGGTCGCGAAATATTGGGCCGCCCCGAACTGGCGCGAGAGGCGCTGCAGCAGGGGGGATGTCTTATCAACAAAAGCGCCACCCGCCGGCATCGGCAAGGAAACGCCGGCAACGATCGTCCAACCTTTGATCGGCGGGGTGAGGAAAACGAAGGTGTCAGAGAGTTCACGATCGTAGATTGTGCCCAGCCCCGAATTCCAATTGGCGCGGCAGAGATCGGTCAGCCCGAGGGCCTCGGCAAGCTTGAGGTTATCGTTGGTCCTGACGGCCAGCCACGACATTTCGCTGCCAAAGGGACGGGGCCGGTCGGGAGAAACGTCAAGAGCTATTCGGCGCGGCACAAGCCGCGGCGCGAGCCAGGCGGCCGCGATCACAATGGTAATGACGACCAGAATGACGACGAGTGGCAGCAAGGACCGGATCGCCCGACGAACAAGCCTACGCCGTTTCTCTCCTGAGTTGCCGCCGTCCGCAAGAGCCTGACGCAAGCGCTTTGGTGAAAACTCCAGCGCGAGTGCGGCAATGGCGAAAGCTCGGGGTCCGGGCGACGTGAGGATGCGCTGAATAGAAAAAAACCGGGGTCCGCAGGGGACCCCGGTTCAAGGACGGGAAGGCGTTTCGAACTAGGGAAGGTTGACGCCGAACGAGCCGAGGAACCGGGCGGTTGCAAGTTTGTCCGGATCGTCCGCCTTGCTGATATCGGTATCCCAATAGCGGAGGTCGATGAAGAACTTGTCGACCGTCAATTTCAGACCAGCGTTCCAATAAGTGTAGTCCTGGCCCGACAGGAAAGCACCGGTTGTAAAGGTCGAATTTGTGCCGCTGTGAGTGTACCCGACACCGCCACTGATCGTCGGCGTGAAGATGTGGAATTGGGGCAACTCGTAGCTGACGAGGCCTTCGATCGTTTCGGTTTCAGGGTAGGCGACACCCTGATCAGGTGTAGCGTAGCCCGTTACGGTCAAGGTCAGCTTGTCGACCGGAGTAACGGTGGCAGCGACCTTGAATTCAACGTAATCCAAATTCCCCGGATCTGGTGCATCGGGATAAGTGTACCACAACACACCAAGATCCCAGCTGATCGGGCCAGTCGTCGGACGCCAACCGGCGTAGACGTCGATCTCCCACGGTTTATAGTCCTCATAGTGAATGTT
>Ga0272446_1006603_pt1 | contig 11998 bp, 8 predicted proteins | sample YNPCB0061_FD_194587 | JGI IMG/M metagenome (GOLD analysis project Ga0272446, IMG submission 194587) | Hot spring microbial mat communities from Yellowstone National Park, WY, United States - YNP-CB-006-1 | ecosystem: Environmental > Aquatic > Thermal springs > Hot (42-90C) > Sediment | place... | reverse complement strand
GCGGCCTCAATCAGCGGGTGGTCAAACTGCATCGGCACGCCGTAGCTCAGAGTCAGGTCTCCGGGTCCGACGAAGAGAACGTCAAAGCCAGGCACGGCGGCAATGTCGTTGATGCATTCGACGGCCTCTTTGTCTTCAATCTGGAGAACCAGGAAAACCTCGCGGTTGGCGTGTTTGACATGCTCGACCGGGTCAGCCAGGCAGAAATCGGCGTCCGCGCCGGCGCCGTCGAAACCGCGCTTGCCCTCCGGCGGAAAACGAACCCACTCCACCCACTGGCGGGCCTCTTCGGGAGTCCGGCAGTGCGGCACCATGATCCCGTTGGCTCCGAATTCAAGGGCGCGCATGGCATTATCGTAACCGTGCTTGCGGATGCGGACCATCAGATCCATTCCAGTGGCCCGGCAGGCCAGCGAGATCGGGTCGATGGTCTCGTAACCGAATGCGCGGTGCTCCAGGTCGTACCAGACCGCATCGTAGCCGATGCGGCCGGCAACTTCGGTGAGCCACGGGTCCGTTACGCGGCTGATGGCGACCAACCTGACGAAGGAACCCGAACGGAGTTTGCGAAGAACGCGGCTGTCAGTCATCTCCAGTTAATTAAACTACAAGCCTGCGGTGCGTTGTATAGTAAGCGCATTGTGGAGCCAGACGATTTCGATCCCGCACAATATCCGCCCGGCGGCAAACACAGTTTCTGCCTGGAGTTCGAGGCCCGCGGGGATAGACTGAGCCTGCCCGTGCTGCTGGCCAGGGGCGCCAAGCCGGGCAAGCGGCTGGTGGCCACCGCGGCCGTGCACGGCGACGAGTACGAGGGCGTGCGCGCCATTCTGGACGTGTTCGAGCAACTGGACCCGGCCCGGATGGCGGGCGATTTTCTGGCTGTTCCGGTTTCAAACCCGCCGGCCTTTTGGGCTCTCTCGCGCACCAGCCCGCTCGATGGGCTGAACCTGGCGCGGGTGTTCCCGGGAAGGCGGGATGGCAGCCCCACCGAATCGATTGCCTGGCGCCTGGACCGGCAGATCATCCGCCACGCCGATCTCTACATCGACTTGCACAGCGGCGGCGTGCAGTTCCTGATGCCGGCCATGGCCGGCTACTGGGCAGGGGACGAACGTGCGCGCGAGGCGGCCCTGGCCTTCGGAGCGCCCGTGGTGTGGGCTCACCCCACCGTCGCTCCCGGGCGCACAATCTCAGCGGCCTGTGCCCGCGGCATCCCGGCGCTCTACACCGAAGCGCGCGGCGCGGGGCGGATCGATTCCGAAGACCTGCGCCTGTTCACCCGCGGTTTGATGAATCTGCTGCGGCGCCTGGCCATTCTCGACGGAGCGCCTGAGGCCGCTCCTCCCGTCACCCGGTTGTACGGCGACGGCAACATCGATGATGGATTGGCTGCGGCCCAGGATGGTTTCCTGATCCCGCAAGCAGGGTTGCTCGACAGCGTCACCGAAGGGCAACAGCTTGGTGCGCTGGTCGATTTGCTGGGCCGCACCCTCGAGCGGTACCAGGCTCCCCGCGCCGGGCGCGTGGCCCTGATCCATGCCTGCCCGCGCGTGCGCAAGGGTGAGCCCGTGTTTCTGATCACCGGAGAGGACGATGCGCACCGGTAAGCTTCACACGTTCCTTTTCGCGCCTGCCTGCCTCTTCATGAGCAGCCTGGCAGCGCAGGCGCAAGCCCCCAGGCTTGAGTTGGCAGACGCGCGCCGGATCTGGGACCAGGCGCCGCACAACGCATTTACCGACCTCGTCCGTTTCCGGGATCGCTGGTGGTGCGTGTTCCGCGAGGCTACGGGGCATGTTTCGATGGACGGCGCTATCCGGGTAATCACCTCGGCCGGCGGCGGCGAGTGGGAATCGGCGGCGCTGTTGCAATCGGCTACCGAAGATCTCCGCGACCCGAAAATCTCCGTCACTTCACACGGTGAACTGATGCTGCTCGCTGCCGGGGCCACCCATCCGCCCAACGGGCCGACCCGCCAGTCCTACGTGTGGTTTTCCAGAGACGGGCGCGATTGGAGTGCCCCCACCGCTGTCGGAGACCCGAACTACTGGCTTTGGCGGGTCACCTGGCACAAGGGCGCGTGCTACGGGACGGGCTACTGCTATGTGGCGCCGAAAGACCTCCGCTTCTACCGCAGCCGTGACGGCAGGAGCTTCCAGCCGGACCCGCAGCCGCTCCAGAGGGAGCACTGGCCCAACGAAGCGTCGCTGGTCTTCCTGCCCGACGACACGGCTCTGTGCCTGCTGCGCCGGGAGCAAGGCCCGGCCACCGGACTGCTTGGCATTGCGAAGCCGCCGTACCGCAGGTGGGAATGGAAGGATCTGGGCCGGCGCATTGGCGGCCCGCACCTGCTGCGCCTCCCCGACGGCCGCCTGCTTGCCGCCGTCCGGCTGTACGATCAGCGCACGCGAACTTCGTTGTGCTGGCTGGACCCCGGCACGGGCAAACTGGACGAAGCCCTCGCGTTGCCTTCGGGCGGCGATACCAGTTACGCCGGTTTGGCCTGGCACGACGGTCTGCTCTGGGTCAGCTACTACTCGTCGCACGAAGGCAAGACAGCCATCTACCTGGCGAAAGTCAGACTGGCGCCGGCGGTGGCCGAAATCGGCTCCCGGCGGGAATTGCTGCTTGACGATTACCTGATCGAACGGCTCGGCGGCGGCGCCGGACTGCGTCTGCACTCGCCGGTGGCGCGAGAGGCGGTCTTCGTGATGGACAAGCCCTGGGAGGGATCCATGGGCGGCTATCCAACCGTGCTCTCCCACGGGGGGCGTCACCGTCTCTACTACCGCGGCTGGCAGATCGATCTCGGCGAGCGGTTCAATGGCGTGGCGATGGCGCGGCCCGCCACGATCTGCCTGGCCGAGAGTACCGACGGCGTCCATTGGGATCGCACGCCGGTGGACGTTTTCAACTACAACGGAATCCAGAAAAACAACATTGTCTGGATGGGCGCCGGCGACGATCTGTGGGGCATGCACGGTTTTGCTCCTTTCGTCGACACCAACCCGGATTGTCCTCCCGGGCAGCGCTGGAAGGCGGTCGGGGGCGGCTGGAACCACCCGGACAAGGGCCTTTACCTGATGACTTCGCCCGACGGCGTCCATTGGAAGCTCGCGCCCGGCAAACCGTTCCTCGCCGGCTACGCGCTGGATTCGCATAACACGGTCCTGTGGAACGCGGAAGAACGCTGTTACCGCGCCTATCTGCGGAACTTCACAGCCCGCGGAGTCCGCACCATCATGACCGCTACGTCGCCCGACCTTGTTCATTGGAGCCAGGCCGTACCGCTCGCTTTTCCGGGCGCTCCCGAGGAACAGCTTTACGTCAATAATGTCGTGCCGTACTACCGCGCACCGCACATCCTGGTCGGGTTCCCGGCCCGCTACGTCGAGCGCGAGTGGTCACCTTCGATCGAGGCCCTGCCGGAACTGGAACACCGGCGCCTGCGAGCGGCCAGGAGCAAGCGTTACGGCGCCGCGCTGACGGACACGGTCTTCATGTCGAGCCGCGACAAGGTGACATTCCGGCGCTGGGGCGAGGCCTTCATCCGTCCGGGACTGCGCGCCAAGGGCAATTGGGCGTATGGCGACAACTACCTGGCCTGGGGCATGCTCGAGACCGATTCCGATCTGCCCGGCGGCGGCAGAGAACTCTCCTTCTATGCCACGGAAGGCTACTGGCGCGGAGAGAGCACGACGTTGCGCCGCTACACGCTGCGTATCGATGGCTTCGTCTCGCTGTTTGCGCCGCTGGCGGGCGGCGAGATGGTGACCCGGCCCCTCGTTTTCTCCGGTGACCGGCTTTCGCTGAACATTTCCACCTCGGCGGCGGGCAGCGCGCGGGTCGAGATCCAGGATCTCCAGGGACGGCCGCTCGACGGATACGCCCTGGACGACTGCTGGGAAATTATCGGCGACACGCTCGACTACACGGTGCGCTGGAAGCGTGGCCCGGGAGTGGGCGCCCTGGCGGGCAAACCGGTGCGCCTCCGCCTGGTTCTGAAGGACGCGGATCTGTACAGCCTGAAGTTCGAAGGCAGGTAGCGTGGCTTCGGGATTCAGCGCCTGATTTCGCGGAGAGCAGTCAGCACGGTCTTCTTCAGGCTCGCTTCGGCCTCCCCGGTGAAGGGTGTCACGGTGGTCTCGTAGCCGCCCTCCGGGAACGCCTTCCGCGTGGGCATATATCCGAGCCATCCGTTCGTGTAACCGAAGTAAAACGTGCGCGCGAACGGCGACTGATTACGGATGTCCATTGCAATTTCGCAGAACAACTCCAGCGGAGCGGCCCAGATGCCCGTATCGTTGATGCGCAGAAACCGGAGAGGCAGCCTCACTTGTCTTACCCCGCCGGCCGCCGCGTACTGCTGAAGCTCGTCCGGCCAGGTCAGACCGCTCTTGAGCGGGGTTTCGAGAACCTTTTCGGCTGTCCGGAGACTGACCTTGGACGTCGCCGGACCCATGGCGCGGTTGCCCGCCAGGATCCGATCCCCCAGCAGCACCTTGAATTCGTTGATGTGCGAGCTCTTGAAATCGGGATAGACGCTGTAGATGGGCGCGATGTCCCCGGCGGCGCCATTGAGGAACAGCACCGGCGCGTTCAGCTTCTCCTCGACATAGCCCGCCACGATGCCCGGAGCGTCCCCGCTGATCAGGGTGTTCGCTCCCCCCAGCACCGTGCCGTGCATCGCATAGTTCGCCACCAAGGCAATCAGCGAACCATCCGGGCGCTCCAGCCGGATCAACCCGACCTGGCGGTCCACCGGTCCCTCGGGATTCATGCCCAGCCAGATCCGTCCCTCGGCGTCCCGGGCGCGCCGGTTGATGTTTGCCATGGCCGTGGTTACGCCCACGCTGAGGCGCGCCGGAGCGAGCTTCGCCCGCGCCTCCCGGATCGAGTCAATCAGGGATGTCTTCACCCGCCGGGCATACTCCCAGTCGGGTTCGTGGTCGTACCGGTTTCCGAGAAACGCCCTGGGCAGGCCGGGCGGACCAACCTCCGGCGCCGAGTGTGTGTGCGTAGCCGCCCACCAGACCTGCCCGGCCCGAATCCCCGTCTGCTTGTTCAGTTCCTCGCAGAATTCGTCGTAGAAGGCCGGCGAGACCAGCGCAATGTCGGTCGACGCCAGAAAGAACTGGGTCTTGCCGTCGTCCATGGCGAGGACCCGGTGGTAGAGTGGGTCGTGGACGCCGGTGGACCGCCGGGCGGCATATCCCAGCAGCCACTGCGGCCTGTCCGGGGTAATCTCGACCTTTACCGCCGCGGCGCGAAATTCCGCCGGGGCCGCGCAGGGCAGGGCCGCCAGGGCGGCGAGAAGGAAACTGCGAAAGATCCGGGGTTTGATGGTCGATCCTCCCTCGCAGCCTATATTATGGTGCTGCGGACCACGAATCGCAAAACCGGCGGCTTGGTGTGACTTCGTGTGGCCTTGACATGGTTCATCGACACATGTAACTATATCGCTAGACCAGCCATCCCAGGGCACAGGCATCGTTACATGGACGACAAGCAATTCACGCGCGTGGCCAAGGCGCTCGCTGACCCGAGACGTTTCGAGATGTTCCGAGTGATCGCCGGCCAGGAGGAGATATCATGTGGCGCTATTGCCCAGCGCTTTCCCATCGGCCAGTCGACGGTTTCCCACCATCTCAAGGTGTTGGCTGATGCCGGACTCGTGGACGTCCGCCGCGATGGGCAGTACGGCTATTTCTCGGCCCACGTGGATGTCCTCGAGTCCTACACGGAAGAACTGCGGCGCCGCATTGGCATTGACCGCAGCCGCCGCGCCTCAGGTTGAGAGGAAGGGGGAGTTTTTTTGGCGCTGATTTCGATGTATTGAGATGTATCGATAACTCAGGGAGGATTCGAAATGGACAAACTGGAACGCTTCGCGCCCCTGGCAGGGCGCATCCTGCTGGCGCTGATATTTCTCGCCAGCGGGCTCAACAAGATTAGCGCTTGGACGCAGACGGCTGCGTACATGGCGTCGAAAGGTATGCCGCTCGTGCCGTTTCTTCTCGTCGTTGCCATCCTCTTCGAGATAGGCGGAGGGCTCAGCGTTGTACTTGGTTACAGGGCCAGGCTTGGCGCGGCGGCGCTCATCATCTTTCTAATTCCGGCTACACTGATCTTTCACAACTTCTGGACGTATCAAGGAATGGAGCAGCAGGTGCAGATGATCATGTTCATGAAGAATCTGGCCATTATGGGCGGGCTCGGGATGATGATCGGTCTGGGAGCCGGCCCGCTGAGCCTCGACAGCCGCAAGAAGAAGGAGATGAAGCCATGAAAGCGGCGCGACTGCACCAGCCCGGTATCCCGCTCATTGTCGAGGAGATCCGCGAGCCGGAGCTTCGGCCCGGCAGTGTGATCGTCAGAGTGGAGTCAGCCTTCGTCGCACCGTCAGCATCGGACGTGGTCGGAGGACGGCTTCCGTTTCCACTCCCGCCTACGCCTTTCACCCCGGGGATGGACACCATCGGCGTGATCGAGCAGGTAGCTGGTGATGTCCATGGACTCGACAAGGGCCAGCGGGTGTACTGCGACCACTACTTCGCAACCCGGGTCCATGGCGCGCCACGCGATGCGAGTTTCATCGGCTACTTTGGCTTCACCCCAGCTTCCCGCCGGCTTCTGGAGAACTGGCGCGACGGATCTTTTGCCGAGAAAGTGGTCATCCCGGCCGAGTGTGTCACGCCGCTTGGGCCAGCGGCTTCCCTGGACGCGGGCCGTCTGTGCCGCCTCGGCTACCTTGGGACCGCCTACGGCGCGTTACTCCGGGGTGGATTCCGGCCATCTCAGAACATCCTCGTCAACGGTGCGACGGGGGTGTTGGGCGTGAGTACCGTGCTGCTGGGGATCGCCATGGGTGCATCGCGCGTGGCGTGCGTGGGTCGCAAGGAGAGGGTACTCGCCCGGCTGCACGAGCTTGATCCGAGGCGCATCGTGACCGTCGCGCGGCGCAACGATGGCTCCGACGCCGCACGGATCGCGGAGGCCGCCGCAGGCGCCGACTTGATGATAGACGCCCTGGGCTACGCCGATGACCCATCCCCCACGCTGGACGCGCTCGCAGCCCTAAGGCCCGGCGGAACAGCCGTCCTCATGGGCGGCGGGATGGCCGATCTGCCCATCTCGTACCGGATGATCCTGGGCATGGAGCTGACGCTGCGCGGATCGGTGTGGTTTCCACGCACAGCGGCGGCTGAGATGCTCGCGATGATCGGTGCGGGCTCGCTCAACCTGTCGGGGTTAGCTCCGCGCGTCTTCCCGATCGAGAGGATCAACGAGGCCATTGCTGCAGCTGCCGCCCGCCCGGACGGCTTTGAGCACGTTGCGCTGGTGATGCGGTGACGGCGCTGCCTCGCGCCGCGGCCGCATTTCATAATAAAGAGGCACACCCTGATTTCGAAAGAAGATGACGGACATGAACAAAGCTGAGATTGCGGCGCGTGTTCCGGCTGTGTTGGAGTTGGAGCCGGGCACGTATTATTGGTGCGCGTGCGGTCGGTCGAAGAATCAGCCGTACTGCGACGGCTCACATCTGGGGACGGGCTTCACGCCGGTGGAGTTCGTCGCCGAAGTGAGGAAGAAGGTCGCCCTGTGCCAGTGCAAACACACTGGCGCCGCACCCTTCTGTGACGGCACCCATAAACGGCTCCCCTGATTGTGATAGACCTGCGTGAAGCGCTGAAAGCCATGAGGATAAGGAGCACGAAGTGAGACGGGAATCGTCTGCCGGACAGACGGAATTCGATTCCGAGGCATCCACGGGCCGCCTGGAACGCGGCGGCAGGCAGGTGCTGGACGCGCTGCTGCGTTACCTGGAGGAAAGCCAGGCCGGCCGCGGGCCCGTGGTGCGCCTGCGGCCCATGGCCGAGCTGGCGCGGGAATTGCGAATCCGGGAGTGGATGGAATCCGGCGGGCTGGCAAACTCCATCGGGACGTGGCTCGAAACCTACCTTGCGTCCACAACGCGGCTGCATCACCCGTGCTCGCTGGCTCACCAGGTCGGAGTTCCCGAGCCGTTGACAGCGCTGGCGGACCTCATCCACGGACTCACGAACAATCCCATGGCAATTTACGAGATGGGGCCTGCGGCCGCCACCATCGAGTACTGCGTGATCGACTGGATGCTCGGACTGGCAGGCTGGCCGGCGCAGCGCTGGCCTGACGATCGGGCGAGCGGGCGGCCACACGGGGCAGGTGTGTTGACCCATGGCGGTTCGCTGGGGAACCTCACGGCGCTGCTGGCGGCGCGGGCGGCTGCCTCTCCACAAGCCTGGGACGAGGGCATGCGACAGGATCTCGTGGTGCTTGCGCCGAAGGCATCCCACTATTCAATCAGCCGTGCGGCTTCGATCATCGGACTGGGCAGGTGCGCGGTCAGGAACATCCCCGTGGACACTCGCGAGGTCCTGATGCCGGACGCGTTGCCGGGGCTGTGCCGGCAGGTCCGGGACGAGGGCTTGCGGGTGATGGCCGTGGTGGCCAATGCCTGCGCGACCTCAACCGGTCTGTACGACCCCCTCGAGGAGACCGGCCGCTTCTGCCGTGAATCCGGGTTGTGGTTTCACGTGGATGGCGCGCACGGCGCTTCGGCTCTGGTCTCGCCCCGCGAGCGGCGGCATCTCCGGGGTGTCGAACTGGCCGATTCCCTCGTTTGGGACGCGCATAAGATGCTGCGCACCTCCGGCCTCGCGACCGCGGTCCTGTTCCGCGATGAAGGGGCGCTCGGCCGGGCTTTTCAGGAGGAAGCCAGCTATCTGTTTTACGGCGAGAATGGGGACGGCATCGATCTCATCCACCGCACGGTGGAGTGCACCAAGGCCGCTCTCGGTCTGAAAGTGTTTTTCAGCCTGGCCGCCGTCGGACAAGACGGCCTGGCCCGGTACATCGAATCGCAATGCGGCCGCACACGGCGCTTCGCGGAACTCATCCGGCGGCGGCCCGGATTCGAGTGCCCGTTCGATCCCCAGTCGAACGTGCTGTGCTTCCGTTACGGCGCCAGTAACCCGCGGCAGATCGCCATTCGCGATGCGTTGCTGCGCGACGGCCGGTACCACATCAGTTCCACGGAAGTGAACGGAGAGCGCTACCTCAGGCTCTCCGTCATGTCGCCCGCCACCGAAGACGGGAATATCGAAGGACTTCTTGACGAAATTGAGCGGATCGCGGCGAGCCTCGATCCCCCCGTCAGATAAGATTGATCGGGCAGCGTCAGTGCATGGCCATTCCGCCTCGTCCGACGACCCTTCTCATCAACAAGGCTCCCGGGATGCATAGCACCACGGCCACCGCCATCCAGCGGTAGGTGTCGACAAACGCCAGCACGTTCGACTGCTGCAACAGAATCCCGTATATGGCGCCGTGGGCCATCTGATGCGCCTGGGGAGCGCCGCTCAGCGGCGTGAACGCGGCCTGGAGCCCGGCCAGACGCTGCTGGTAGGCCGGATCGTAAGGCGTGAGATGAGCCGCCAGCAGCGTCTGATGACGCTGCGCGCTGCGTACCAGGTACGTGGTGGTTGCGGAAATGCCGATGCTTCCCCCGATGTTCCGCACCAGATTGAACAGCCCCGTCGCATTCCCCATCTGCTCGTTGCGCAGCGTTCCGACTGCCAGCGTCATCAGAGGCACGAAGATGAAGCCCATCCCGAACCCTTGCACGATGTTGGCAAAAACGAAGCTTTCCATGGCGATCTCCATGCTCAGGTTGCTGAGCATGTGGTTGCTCAGCGCCAGCAGGCACAAGCCGAAGATGATCATCTTGCGGCCGTCGAGAAACGACAGCAGATAGCCCACCAGGGGCATGGCGCAGACAGCCCCGACGCCACGGGGCGTGATCGTCAGACCGCTGAGTTCAGCCGTGTAGCCCATCAGGGTCTGAAGAAACTGCGGGAGCATGGTCGAAGAACTGTACATGACCCCGCTCACCAGAGCGATTGTGAATGTCCCCACCCAGAAATTGCGGTTGGCGAAGACTCTGAGGTCCGCCATGGGTTCGGCGGCGCGCAACTCGCGGACGATGAAGGCGATGAGGCCGATGACGGTGATCACCGACAGGCGGGTGATGAATTTGCTTGAAAACCAGTCCTCATCCTGTCCTTTGTCGAGCACGACTTGGAGCGCCCCCACCCATAGGGCCAGGAGAGCGAAACCGATGCCGTCCAGCCGGCCGGCCTTGCCATGTTCGATCCAGGGCGGATCCTCGAGATAGCGGCCCATGAGGAACAGGGCCAGCAGTCCTACGGGCAGATTGACGTAAAATGCCCACCTCCACGAGTAGTCGTCGGTCAGCCAGCCGCCGAAGGTAGGGCCGATGATGGGCGCCACCACCACCACCAGGCCGAACATTGCCATGGCCATGCCGCGTTTGGCCGGCGGGAAGGCTTCCAGCAGCACGGCCTGCGCCACCGGCACCATGGCCCCTCCGCCGAGGCCCTGAAAGATGCGGGCAATCACCAGCACGGCCATATTCGGCGCCAACCCGCAGACCATGGAACTGGTGATGAATAAGGTGGTGCAAGTCATAATCAGGCGCTTGCGGCCAAACCTCAGCGCCAGCCAACCGCTCATGGGCACGACGATGCCGTTCGCCACCAGGTAGCTGGTCAGCGTCCAGGTGGCCTCGGAGTTGGTGGCGGCCATGCTGCCCGCAATATGGGGCAGGGCGACCATGACGATGGTGGTGTCGAGCACCTCCATGAAGGTCGCCAGGACCACCGAGGCGGCGATCACCCACGGGTTGACCCGCGTGTGCCACTCCTCAACGCCCGGCGGTCCTGCCGGCGGATTGGGAGAAGAGCTCATCGCACCTTGACCTCGGGCACCACCGACATTCCCGGCCCGATCCGGATCTCGGGCGGCAGCGGTTCGCTGAACAGGATTTTCACCGGCACGCGCTGGACCACCTTGACGTAGTTGCCCGTGGCGTTTTCCGGCGGCATCAGGCTGAAGCGGGCGCCGGCGCCTCGTTGAATGCTGTCCACCGTGCCGCGGTACTTGCGCTGCGGATAGGCGTCGATCTCGATCGTCACCGGCTGCCCCGGACGCATGCGCCGCAACTGGACTTCTTTAAAATTAGCCACTACCCAGAGGCGGTCGGAGACCAGCGCCATCAGGGCCTGGCCGGCCCCCACGATGTTGCCCGGCTCAACCGACTTCTTGGTGATATGGCCGGATTCCGGAGCGTAGATCTTCGTGTAGGAGAGATTCAGCTCGGCCTGCTGGAGAGTGGCCCGGGCGCGCTCGATCTCGGCGCCGGCGCCTTCGAAATCGGCGCGGCGGACGCGGATCTGGTCCGGCCTTGCTTGGGCCTCTTGCAAGCGGCCTTCCGCCTGCCGCACCAGGGTCTCGGCCTGACGCAGGGAGGCCTCTGCGGAGGCTTGTGCCGCTTTGGCTTGCACGAGCTGGGCCTGAGCCGCGGCAACCATCTGTATGGCGGCATCGAGATTGGCCGCCGTGGCGCGCGCCTCGGTCTCGGCCCGGTCGAGCAACTGCTTCGAAATTTCATCCTTCTTGTACAGCGCCCGGTAGCGCTCCGCGTCGGCTGCGGCGCGCCGGGCCTCGGCGTCAGCAGCCGCCCGGCGCGCTTCGGCCTGCTGGAGTCCCGCTCCGGCGGCGCCCACATTGGCCTGCGCCTGCTGGACGGTCGCCCGCAACACATCCACCTGGGCCTGCGCGGCTTTCAAGCCGGCCGAGGCCTGGACCAGGGTGGCGTCGGTGACGGCCGTGGTGAGATCCAGACCCGCCTTCGCGGCGGAGTTTTTCGCCACCGCGTTGCTCAAAGCCGCCTTGGCTTGCGCCATCGCGGTTTCATAGTCCCGCGCGTCGAGCTCCACCAGCAGGTCGCCCTTCTTGACATGCTGGTTGTCGGTGACCAGAACACGCACCACCTGGCCCGGAACGCGCGGGCTGATCTGAACGATTCCCCCATCGATGAACGCATCGTCGGTCGATTCGAATCCCTTCCGGTGCAAATAATAGCTCAGGCCCACG
>Ga0272446_1006602_pt1 | contig 12001 bp, 12 predicted proteins | sample YNPCB0061_FD_194587 | JGI IMG/M metagenome (GOLD analysis project Ga0272446, IMG submission 194587) | Hot spring microbial mat communities from Yellowstone National Park, WY, United States - YNP-CB-006-1 | ecosystem: Environmental > Aquatic > Thermal springs > Hot (42-90C) > Sediment | place... | reverse complement strand
CACCTGGTCATCCAACTGCCCCTGCAGCCGCCGGCCACCTCGCCCCGCAGCAACGAGGAGGAGTTCCTCCAGCGCGTGCTCTTCAACGACCGGCTTTGGGAAAAAGTCCTCGCGGGCGCCTGACCCCGGGGCGGGCTGGTCTCTGCGCCGCTTCGGCGCAAAAAAGCTGTTTACAAACCGCGCCCGGAGGCGTACCACTGGCGCACCCACAAGCACGACCATGAAAACCATGAGGCAAACCCGATACGGCCTGACCGCGCTGTCCTTGGCGAGCGTGTTGACACAGGCCTCCGACCCGACGCTTTTTTCCGACAACTTCGATACGGACACCTCCGCCAACTGGTCCATCTACAAATCCCACTCGGACACCGCGGTGGTGTTTGCCTACGACTACAGCGCGGACGGCATCCCGTCGGCGCCCAACTCGGCGGGCGGCACCACCCTGGGGGTGAAATTCACCGCCAACATGTCCAGCGGCGTGGCCAGCGGCCTGAACCTTGTGCCCAACGGCCAGAACTTCACCGGCGATTACGTGGTCAAGTTCGACCTGTGGATGAACGCCAACGGACCCTTTCCGAACGGCGGCCCCGGGTCCACCGAGTTCGCCACGGCGGGGATCGGCCTGAGCGGCAACGGCTCCCTGCTCTGGCACGGTGCCGCGCCGGCGGGCACGGCCTGGTTTGCGGTGTCGGGTGAAGGCGGCGCCAGCGCAGACTTCCGCGCTTATGTGGGCACGACGATGCAGGGCGAAGGCCCGGCGTACTTCGCCTCCGGCTCGGGGGCGCGCAACAACACCAACTCGTACTACGCGATAACCTTCCCGGGCGGGCAAACCCCGCCGGCGGCCCAGACCGCGAACCACCCGCAACAGACCGGCGCGCTCAACGTCGGCACCATCGGCTTTGCCTGGCGCGAGGTCGAGATCAGCAAGATTGGCGACGAGGTGACCTGGTCCATTGACGGCCTGCCCATTGCCCGGTTGACCGGCTCCGGCAACGGGGTGTCACTCGAGGGCAACATCTCGATCGGCTACATGGACCCCTTCGCCTCGGTCTCGGACAACGCGGCCCTGAGCTTCGGCCTGGTGGACAACCTGCGCGTCGAAGTCATCCCCGAGCCCTCCACGCTGGCGCTGGGGGTGCTGGGCTTTGCCTGGATGCTGGCCCGGCGCCGGGCCTGAACGCCGGTTTGGCGAGGAACTTTTCACGGCCGCCCGCGGGCGGCCTTTTTCTTTTTGCGCGCCAGCCCGGGCCGGCGGCTCTACAGCTCAGCCACCAAGAAGCGGGCAAACTCCCCCCGCGTATGCGGCGGGATGCGCACCCGGAAACGCGCGGTTTCGCCGTCGTACTCGCGGGAGACGATCTGCCCCACCTCGTGCAACCGGGCCACGGCGGCGGCCTCGGCGTGGGGAATGGCCAGTTCGAGGAACTCCCGCGCCGGGCGCAACACGTTGCCCAGGGCATCCAGCAGGTCCTCGAGGCCGGCCCCGGTACGGGCCGAGACGGCCACCGCGCGGGGGTGCTGCTCGCGCCAGGCAGCCAGCGCGCCTGGCTCGGGCAACAGGTCCACTTTGTTGAGCACCATCAGGACCGGGGTGTCGGCCACGCCCAGCTCGGCCAGCACGGCATTTACGGCGGTGATTTGCTCGGCGGCGCGCGGGTGACTGGCGTCCACCACGTGCAGGAGCAGGTCGGCGTTGACGACCTCCTCGAGCGTGGCCTTGAAGGCCTCGACCAGTTGGTGCGGCAGCTTGCGGATGAAGCCCACCGTGTCCGAGAGCAGCACTTTCTGGTTGGTGGGCAGGCGCACCAGGCGTGTGGTGGGGTCCAGCGTGGCGAACAGCCGGTCCTCCTCGAGCACCCCGGCGCGGGTCAGCGCGTTGAACAGGGTGGACTTGCCGGCGTTGGTGTAGCCGACCAACGAGGCCAGCGGCCAATGGTGGCGGCGCCGGCCCTGACGCTGGGTGGCGCGCTGGCGGCGTACTTCTTCCAGTTCGAGTTTGAGCCGGTCAATCCGCTCCTGGACCTTGCGGCGGTCGGCCTCGAGCTGGCTTTCGCCCTCGCCGCCGATGGCCCCCAGCCCGCCGCGTTGCCGCGAGAGGTGGGTCCAGTAGCGGCGCAGCCGGGGCAGCAGGTGCTGCAGTTGCGCCAGCTCGACCTGGAGCTTGCCCTCGCGGGTGCGCGCGCGCTGCGCGAAGATGTCCAGGATCACCTCCGTGCGGTCGAGCACCTTGGCGCCGATGACCGCCTCGAGGGTGCGGCCCTGGGCGGGGGAAAGTTCGTCATCGAAGACCACCGTGTCCACCGCCTCGGCGCGGCAGCGTTCGGCGATTTCGCGGGCCTTGCCCGAGCCGATGAAGGTGCCGGGGTTGGGGTGTTCGAGCCGTTGCGTGACCCGCCCCATCACCTGCCCGCCCGCGGTGCGGACCAGCTCGGCCAGTTCCTCCAGCGAGTCGGCCACCTCGAGGGCGCTGCGGTGTTTGAGTTCTGCGCCGACCAGGAGCACCCGCTCGGTGCGGCGTTCGCGCGTGGTAGGAATGAGCGCTTTCAAAGCTTGTAACTGCCAGCGGCTCCAATGTACCGCGTCGGCGCCGGCGTGCAATCGCACGCGCCGGGCCGGCCGTAGCGGGTGACCCGTCCGGCGCGCTTGCGCGGGGCGGGCGGTTGGGTTTCCCTCGCCGGATGCGCGTGTTGCCACGCTGGGTTTACTGGCTGCCGGCGGCGGCCTGGATGGTGATGATCTTCGTCGGCTCGACCGGGTTGCTGGCCGAGAGCCGCACGTCGCGATTTATCGCGCCGCTGTTGCGCTGGCTGGTGCCGGGTATCGCCGAGGAAACGGTGGGCCGGGTCGTGTTTGCGGTCCGCAAGTGCGCCCATGCCGGCGAGTACGGTCTGCTGGCCGTGCTGGTGCTGGCGGCGTTGGGCGGGACTTTCCGGCTGCTGCCGCGCACATGGTCGTGGCGACGGGCGGGTGGGGCGTTGTTGATTTGTGCCGGCTACGCCGTGAGTGACGAGGTGCACCAGGCGTTTGTGCCTTCGCGTTTTGGCAATCCGGTGGACGTGCTGATTGACACGGCGGGCGCGGTGGCCGCGTTGCTGATGCTGTGGGCGTGGTGCGGCTGGCGCGCGCGCCGGCGGGCCGGGTCCGCGGCGCCGGCCTCGTCGGTCGCCCGGGCTTCCCCGGCGGCGCTCAGGGAACCTGCCCCTCGGCCTTGAGGAGGGTGAGCAGCATCGAGAACCGCTCGAGGGCTTTCACGGCGTGCGGCAGGTGCGGCGGCATGTACAGGAGGTCGCCCGCTTGCAAGGTGCGGGTTTCGCCGCCCAGCTTCCATTCACACCGCCCGGTGAGCACCTGCACCAGGGCGTGGTGCGGCGAGGTGTGCTCGGTCAGTTCCTGGCCGGCGTCAAAGCCGAAAAGCACCACCCGGCCCGACGCCGTGCGCAACAGGGTGCGGCTGACAATCCCGTGCGGGGCGAACTGGGTCTCGGCCGCCAGGGCCAGCACGGTGGCCCGGTCCGGCGACAACAGCGGCGTCTCATTCATGGCGCGAGGGTAGTCGCGGGTGCGCGGCGGCACCTTGATGAGAGTCAACCGCGGCGCAGTTGCGCCGGCGGTCGGTTGCCGCCGCGGACGCTCCGGTGGGCCGGCCCACCCGTGCGGCGCCAAGCGCATTGCGGCCGCGGCGCCGCCCGCGCAGCTTGAACCGTACAGTTGCCCCGTTGGACTGAGCGGCGTAGGCTTGGACCATGAAATTCCCCGCCCGCCCCGCCCGGATTGACCGGCCGGCCCTGCCGGGTCGGTCGGGGTTCACCCTCATCGAGTTGCTGGTGGTGATCGCCATCATTGCCATCCTCGCCGGAATGCTCCTGCCCGCCCTGGCCAGGGCCAAGGCCAAGTCGCAGGGCATCTTTTGCATGAACAACACCAAGCAACTGACCCTGGGCTGGCTGGTGTACGCCGATGACTACCACGACCTGCTGCTCGGCTGCCTGGACGGCCTGCCCAACCGCCGCGTGAACTGGATTCAGGGCGACCTGGCCGCCTGGAACGCCGACGCCGCCAACCCGCGCTACATCACCAACAGCCCGCTCTTCCCTTACGTGGGCGGCAGCCGCGAAATTTTCCGCTGCCCGGCGGACAAGGCCGTGGTCACGGTCGCCGGCCGCCAGGTCCCGCGCATCCGCAGCAACTCGATGAGCCAGGTCTTTGCCTTCGGCGACTGGCTGGACGGCTCGGGCACCGGGCGCAACCAGACCCGCTGGCGCATCTACGGCAAGGCCTCGGAAATCGTCCAGCCCACCAAGACCTTTGTCTTCGTGGACGAACACCCCAACAGCATCAACGACGCGGCCTTTGCCAACCAGTGCACCGGCGCCGACGCCCGCGCCACCGCCCGCATCATTGACATCCCCGCCAACTACCACAACGGCGCCTGCGGCTTTTCCTTCGCCGACGGCCACTCGGAAATCAAAAAGTGGCTCAGCATCTCCTCCGGCCACCCGGACACCCGCGCCGGGCTGCGGAACATGCCCGTCTATTTCACCGGCGCCCGCAACCTGAGCCTGAACTTCGCCGCCCTGGACGCCTGGGTGGACGCCAAATGGATGGCGGACAACGCCACCGTCCCGACGCGCTGAAGTAAAGCGCCGGCGCGCGCCCCTCCCCCCGCCACGACGCCGGACACGCCAATTTCCCGCCGTGGCGGCGCTAGATTCCTCCCCGGCGCCCCGCCGTTGCCTCGGGCCTCGCCCATCGGATTTCGCCCGGCTTTCGGCTTTGGGCGAAGGCGTCTTCCGGGCCGTCCCTCGGGGTTCCCTCGGGCACAGGGCCCGGGCATTCCATTGCCGCCTCGACGCTCCGGCCCGCGGGTTTTAAGTTCGACCGGATGCAGTTGACGCACACACCGCTGACCATCGCCGGGCGCGCCTTCGCCTCGCGCCTCATCCTGGGCACGGGCAAGTTCGCCTCGCCCGAGCTGATGCGCGACACCCTGGCGGCCAGCGGCGCGGAAATCGTCACCGTCGCCCTGCGCCGCGCCGACCTCAGCGGCCGCAAAGACCCCTTTGCGAACATCCTCGAGTTCATTGACCCGGAGAAATACCTGGTGCTGCCCAACACCAGCGGCGCGATGAACGCCGCCGAGGCCGTGCGCCTGGCCCGCCTGGCCCGCGCCGCCGGCCTGCCGCCCTGGGTCAAACTCGAAATCCACCCCGACCCGCGTTACCTCTTGCCCGACCCGGTCGAGACCCTGCGCGCCGCCGAGCAGCTCGTGGCCGAGGGGTTTGTGGTGCTGCCGTACATCAACGCCGACCCCGTCCTGGCCAAGCGCCTCCAGGAAGCCGGCGCCGCCACGGTCATGCCCCTGGGCTCGCCCATCGGCTCCAACCGCGGCCTCCAGACCCGCGACCAGCTCCGCATCATCATCGAGCAGGCCACCGTGCCCGTGGTGGTGGACGCCGGCCTGGGCGCGCCCAGCCACGCCGCCGAGGCCATGGAACTGGGCGCCGACGCCGTGCTGGTGAACACCGCCATCGCCGTGGCCGCCGACCCGCCCCGCATGGCTCGCGCCTTCCGGGCCGCGGTCGAAGCCGGCCGCGCCGCCTTTGAAATCGGCCTGGCCGCGCCCAGCCTCGAGGCCCGGGCCACCAGCCCGCTGACCGCGTTTCTGGACCGTCTCTAGAACTGCCCGCGCGTGAACCCGAACCACCTGCCGCCCGCCCGCGTCCGCCGCCTGCTGCGCGCCGCCGCCCGGCGCCGCCTCCTCGTCGTGGGCGATGTCATGCTCGACCAGTTCCTCTGGGGCCGGGTGCATCGCATCTCGCCCGAGGCCCCGGTGCCGGTGGTCGAATTCGAGCACGAAAGCTTCATGCCCGGCGGCGCCGCCAACGTGGCCCGCAACCTCACCGCCCTGGGCGCGCCCGCCGAGTTGTTTGCCGTCATCGGCCCCGATGCCGAGGGCGCCCGCCTCCGCGCCCTGCTCGAGCGCGAGGGCGTGGATTGCCGCGGCCTGGTGGTGCACCCGGCCCGCCCCACCAGCGTCAAAACCCGCATCCTCGCCCAGCGCCAACAGGTGGTGCGCGTGGACCGCGAGCAGCGTGGCGACCTCGAGCCCGCGCAAACCGACGCGCTGTGGCGGCGGCTCCGGCGCCGGCTGGCCGGGGCGGATGCCGTGATCGTGGGCGATTACGGCAAGGGCGTGGTCACCCAGACCTTGCTGGACCGCCTGCGCGAGGAATGCCACCGCCGCGGCCTCTGGCTGAGCCTGGACCCCAAGCCCGTCCACGCGCTGCGGCTGGAGCGGCTCTCGTTGCTCACGCCCAACCGCAAGGAGGCCTTCGAGCTGGCCCACCGCGCGGACCCGCAGCCCGCGGCCGCGCCCTCGGCCGACCCCGCCCTGTTCGAGGTGGCACGGGGGTTGTTGGACGCGCTGGCGCCGGCGCTGCTCCTGATCACCCTGGGCGAGCACGGCATGTTGCTGTGCCGGCGCGGCCGGCCGCCGCGGCACATTCCCACCACGGCGCGCGAGGTGTTCGACGTGTCCGGCGCGGGCGATACCGTGATCGCCGCCTTCACCCTGGCCATCGCCGCCGGAGCGGCTCCGGAAGAGGCGGCGGTGTTCTCGAACCACGCCGCGGGCGTGGTGGTGGGCAAGCTGGGCACGGCCACGGTCTCCCCCGCCGAACTGCTTGCCAGCTTCGACCGCACGGCATGAAGGCGGTCCCGGCGAGCGCCCCGGGCGAGGGCGGTTACGCGCTGGTGCGCGTGGCCGGCGGGGCCTGGAGCGTGCGGGCGCTGGCGGAGGGCGAGACGTTCCACCCGGTCATCGGCCCCGTGGCCGAGGCGGAGGCGGTGTACCTGCGCCCGTTGCGGCTGCTCGAGCGCCTGAGCGCCGGCCCGGGCGAGTTTGTGGTCTGGGACGTGGGCCTCGGCGCGGCGGCCAACGTGTTGACCCTGCTGCGCGCCGCGCGGGACCTGGCCGCGCCGCTGCGCGTGGTGAGCTTCGACCGCACGTTGGCGGCGCTGGACTTCGCCCGGCGCCACACCGCGGCGCTCGGTTACTTCGCCGGGTACGAGGCGGTGGTGGACCGCTTGCTGACCGCGCGGGCCGTCCGGTTCCTCAACGGCCGCCAGCCGGTGGACTGGACGGTGTGCGTCGAGGATTTTCCCGCGCTGCTGGCGAGCGCGCGCGCCCGCGACCTGCCCGCGCCGCACGCCATCCTGTACGACGCCTTTTCGCCGGCGCGCAACCCGGAGATGTGGACCCGGCCGCTGTTCGAGCGTCTGCGGGCGCGACTGGACCCGCAGCGGCCCTGCGCCCTGGCCACGTACTCGCGGGCCACGCTGGTGCGGGTGACGCTCCTGGTGGCGGGTTTTTACGTGGGCGCGGGCGGAGCCAGCGGCGAGAAAGAGGAGACCACCGTGGCGGCGAGCGACCCGGCGCTGATCGCCCGCCCGTTGGACCGGCGCTGGCTGGCGCGCGCGCGCCGCTCGAACAGCGCCGAGCCGCTGGCCGGGCCGCGGTATGTCCAGGCGCGGCTGACCGCCGCGACGCTCGAGCGGCTCGAGGGACACCCGCAGTTTCAGGGGGCGTAGGGCGCGCGAGTGCCCGACAGGCCAGTCCGGCGTTGTCAAGCGGGCGCGCCGTCCCTAGCTTGAAGCCGATGGCCACCGTCGCCGAGCAACTGCGCGCCGCCCGCGAGGCGGCCGGGTTGAGCATTGCCCAGGTTGCTGAAATCACCAAGATGCGCGCGGACCGCGTGCAGGCGGTCGAGGAAGGCAACTACGCGGCCTTTACTGCGCCGGTGTACGTGCGCGGGTTTGTGCGCACGTACGCCCGGCTGGTGCACGCGGACGAGTCCGCGGTGATGGCCGCGCTCGAGGCCGAGCTGGCGCAGTACGCGCACTTGCGCGAGCCCCCGGAGCTGCCCGGTACTTCGCAGGGCGTGCTGGACCGCGTGATGTTGCGCCTGTCCCAGGTGCCCTGGCGGGTGCTCTTGCCCGTGCTGATCCTCCTCTTGATCGTGGTGCTGGCCACGTGGATTTACCAAGCCCGCGAGCGCGCCCTGACCCGGGACCCGCTCCGCGGCGTGCCTCCGGCGCGGTACGAGCCCCCGCCCGCCGCGGGCGACACCCTGCCCCTGCCGCCCGCGCCGTGAGCCGGACCTGCTTCACCTGTTGCCCCGCCCAAACGTGAGTACCGAACCTTTGCCCTCCCCGCCGCCGCGCGTGGGGTTGATCTCGCTGGGTTGCGCCAAGAACCTGGTGGACGCTGAGCTGATGCTGGGCCACTTGCTGCGCGACGGTTTCGAGATCACCAACGACGCCGCCCGCGCCGACGCGCTGATCGTCAACACCTGCTCGTTCATTGACGCCGCCCAGGAGGAAAGCGTGGACGCCATCCTCGAATCGGCCGCGGTGCGCGAGGCGCGGCACCGGGGGCAGGCCCTGCTCGTGGCCGGCTGCCTGGCGCAGCGTTACCGCGACCAGTTGCCCCGGCTTTTCCCCGAGGTGGACGCGTTCCTGGGCATTGACCAGGTGACCGAGGTGGGTCGGCTGGTGCGCGAGGCCCTTGCCCGGCGGTCGGCGCGGCTGGCCCAAACCGCCGGCCCGGACCGAAAGCCCCCGGGCGACGCCGCCCCGCGCCGGGCGAAGGCACCAAGCCGGCCTGCGGTGCCGGACCACGCCGGGGCCACGCCCGGAGCGGCCACCGCGAAGCCCGCCGCCGCGCCGCTCCTCGAGGTGCACCGGCGGCCCGGGTTCATCCCGGATTATGCGATGCCGCGTTTCCGGCTCACCCCGCGGCATTTTGCCTACGTGAAGATTGCCGAGGGCTGCAACCACCCGTGCAGTTTCTGCACCATTCCCCGGATGCGCGGGCGGCATCGCAGCCGGCCGCTGGCGGACATCGTCGAGGAGGCGCGGCGCCTGATCGGCGAGGGCGTGCGCGAGTTGAACCTGATTTCGCAGGACTCGACCTTCTACGGTCTGGACCTGCGTCCCCAAGCCGCCGGCTCGATCGCCGCCCCCGCGCGATTCCGCGCCGCGGCCGCGCAACTGCCCGCCGACGCGCCCACGCTGGCCCGGCTGGTGCGGGCGCTCGACGCGTTGCCGGGCGAGTTCTGGATTCGCATCCTCTACACGCACCCCGCCCACTGGACCGACGAGTTGATCCAGACGCTGGCCGCGTGCCGCAAGGTGGCGCGGTACGTGGACCTCCCCTTGCAACACATCCACCCGCTGATGCTCGAACGGATGCGCCGCGAGACCTCCCGGGAGTACATCGAGGACCTGTTGCGCCGGCTGCGGGCCGGCCTGCCCGGGTTGACGCTCCGCACCACGTTCATCGTGGGGTTTCCCGGCGAAACCGCCGCCATCTTCGAGGACCTGCTGGACTTCATCCGCACGGCCCGGTTCGAGCGGCTGGGCGTGTTCACCTACTCGCGCGAGGAGGGCACCGTGGCCGGGCGCATGGCCGGGCAGGTGCCGCGCCGGGTGCGCGAGCAACGCCGCGCCCGGGCCATGCTGGCGCAGCGGGAAATCGCCCGGGCACACGCCGCCGCCCAGGTGGGCCGCGAGCTGGTGGTCCTGACTGAAGGCCCCGCCAGCGCCGCGCAGCTCCGCGCCGCCCGGGTCTTCAGTTGGGAGCACGGCCTGTTGCGCGACTCCACCGACGCGGCCGAACCGCCCCACGGCCGGGGCTGGACGGTGGCCCGCGGCGAGGGCGATGCGCCGGACATTGACGGCCGGGTGTACGTGCGCGGGCGGTGGCCGGCGGGCGAATTCCGGCGCGTGCGCGTGATCGGCCACACCGATTACGATTTGCTGGCCGAACCGGCGGAGTGAGGCCGCTCGCGTGGCCCCCGGCCATCCGCCGCGGCCCGGGCCGGGCCCGGACACCTGGCGCAACCTTGGCGGAGCGCGGGTAACCGGGTACAACGGCGGCCGCCGATGAACCTGCCCAACAAGCTGACCGTCTCCCGCCTGGCGCTGACGCTGGCCTTCCTGCTGGCGGTCTTTTCGCGCACCGGCGCGGGCGACGCGCTGGCCCTGGCGGTCTTCATCGCCGCCAGCCTCACGGACCTGTTCGACGGGCGGATCGCCCGGCAGCGGCGGCAGATCACCAACTTCGGCATCCTCATGGACCCGCTGGCGGACAAGGTGCTGATTTGCTCGGCCTTCATCGCCTTTGTGGACCGCGGTCTGATGCCCGGCTGGATGGTGGTGATCATCGTGGCGCGGGAGCTGGCCATCACCGGGCTGCGGCTGCTGGCCGCCTCGCAAAACGTGGTGCTGGCCGCCGAGGGCTTCGGCAAACACAAGACCGTGTCCCAGATCGTGGCCATCATCGCCATCCTGGTTGCTGCGGGATACCGCGAGTGGGGCGCTGCGGCCGGGGCGGTGTTTGGCGGGTCGTTGCTGGGCCGGCCGTGGGTGGAACTGTTCACCGTGGCTGCCCAGTGGTGGGCCGTGGCGCTGACGGCCGTCTCCGGCGGGCTGTACCTCTGGCGCAACCGCCAGCTTTACCTGGACCACTTGTGAGCCCGCGGACCTGGAAGTGCTGGGTGGCGGAAGGCTTCGGCGCGGGGCGCCTGCCAGTGGCGCCGGGCACCTGGGGCACGTTGGTGGGCCTGGGTTGGACGCTGCTCCTGGTGGCCGCGGCGTCCGGGTGGGTGTTCGCCGGCGGTTGCGTGTTGGGCCTGGCGGCGGCGGTGTGGCTTTGCGGCGCGGCCGAGCGGCACTTGGGCCGGCCCGATCCGCCCTCAGTGGTGCTGGACGAAATCGCCGCCGTGCCGGTGTGTTTTGCGGGCTGGCAGTCCGTTCAGCTCGTCCAGACCGGTCAGGCGTTGCAACCCGCCGACCTGCTGCGCGACGGCGCCTGGCTGGTCACCCTGGCCGCGGTGCTGGCGTTCCGGTTCTTCGACGTGCTCAAGCCCTGGCCGGTGCGGCAAAGCCAGGCCTGGCCCGGCGGCTGGGGCATCACCGCGGACGACCTGCTGGCGGCGGGGTACGTGAACCTGGTCCTGGCGCCGGTGCTGGTTTTTTGGCTCCGGCGGTGAGCGGCGTTGCGCGCGGCGCGGTCAATCCTGCGCGGGCGCCAGCCGGTACGTGGTGTTGGCTCGCGTGGCGAATTCCCACACCCCGGGAGCAACTTGGGTGAGAGGCACGACGCGGCCCCGCGCCGAGCCGCGTCGGACCTCGAGCGGGGACGTGGTGCGGATCCGGCAGGGGTTGCCCAGCAGCGAGCGCACCCGCGCCTCGGACAGGCGGCCGTTTTCCCACGCCAGGTCCACCTCGAAACCGCCCCTGGCGCGCAGGCCTTCCACGCGCCCCTGCGGCCAGGCGGCGGGCAGGGCGGGCAGCAGTTCCAGGACAAAGGCCGGCGCGGCGTGCGCGGGGGCGGGGAGGGTTTCGTGGCTTTGGAGCAACATCTCGCAAAGGCCGGCGGTGCCACCGAAGTTGCCGTCAATCTGGAAGGGCGGGTGGAGGTCGAACAGATTCGGGGCGACGCTTTGTTGGAGCAGGGCCACGAGGTTGCGGTAGGCCTGTTCCCCGTCGCCCAGGCGCGCCCAGAAGTTGATGATCCAGGCGCGGCTCCAGCCGGTGTGGCCGCCGCCGTGGGCCAGCCGCCGCTCGAGGGTCACGCGCGCCGCACGCGCCAGTTCGGGCGTGCCGTGGCGGGTGATTTGCCGGCCCGGGTGCAGCGCGAAGAGGTGCGAGATGTGCCGGTGGCCGGGCTCCGGCTCGTCGTAATCCTCGCTCCATTCCAGGAGCTGCCCGTGCCGGCCGATGCCGGGCGGAGGCAGGCGGCGCAAGGTGGCTTCGAGCCGGGCGCAGAACTCAGGGTCCCGGCCCAGCACCGCGGCGGCGGCGAGACAGTTGTGGAACAGGTCGGTGATGATCTGCGTGTCCATCGAGGCGCCCATGCACAAGTGGCCCACGGTGCCGTCCGGCAGGCGGTAGGCGTTTTCGGGCGAGATGGACGGCCCGCTCACCAGCCGGC
>Ga0272446_1006601_pt1 | contig 12006 bp, 25 predicted proteins | sample YNPCB0061_FD_194587 | JGI IMG/M metagenome (GOLD analysis project Ga0272446, IMG submission 194587) | Hot spring microbial mat communities from Yellowstone National Park, WY, United States - YNP-CB-006-1 | ecosystem: Environmental > Aquatic > Thermal springs > Hot (42-90C) > Sediment | place... | reverse complement strand
TCTTTTCCTTGGCGGACTTACGAAAATCTATCCGACCTAACTGCACGTACCGCTTAGCCATTACTTCTGCTCTCCTTTGGTAAAATCTTCCTGGCCGACCTCAGTTCAGGAGTCTCGTTCTCCGGTTCGTCTTTCGGTTCAGATGCCAGGCCGTACAACAATCTGGTGGCGTACTTCTTGGCACCCGTCATTGCTTTGTACAAGGCTTTGTCATCCTTCGATAGAGCAAACCCTGGTGCGAAGGACTCAATGTATTCACCAGTCTCTGCATCTATCAGTTTAGCCCTGACTTCCACGGATGCAGCCACTTTGTCATCCACGTAGCTGATTTCAGACCGTATGACCGTGTAGGTGATGTACAACTGGTTCTCCAGGTTGAACCCGTTCACCAGGTCTTGTACATCTTTGTCGGTAGCATACGCGTATCTGCTGTACTCATTGAACCCACTCATACGAATGGATTGGCGGCTAAATGCAGCCATCTTCTCGTTGATACTCATCTTAGACCTCTCCTAAGAAAGTGACACTCCTGATTTGGTATTTTACCGGGGTTTCATACTCTCGTAGCTTTTTCTCCAGGTAAAACCTCATTATCGATTTGAAATTATCGACGTGACTTTTGTTCAGACCGAACACCAGGGATGCGTCTCGTTCGACAAGAGCATCCAAATCATCCACCACGTCAAACTGTACCCAATATTTGAACATATATCAGTGTACCTCCAACCAATTACTGCCTACACCAACTTCAGTAACTATGGGCATTCCAGGGAGGATGTCGTTTTCAGAACTCCTGGAAAAACCTTGCTCCAGAACCATTTTAGCGCGGTCGAGCGTAAAGCCGAACGTTTGAAACAGAACTTCATCGTGTGCCATCAGTACAAGACGCGCACCAATTTCATGCATCGGTTCCATGACATTCAAAGTCATGATTTTAATGATGTCTGCCTGCGTACCCTGAATCTTTGCGTTGAACGACTCCCGTTCAGCAGCAGCTTTCAGGCGGAAAGCCTCTGCCCTGGTGACCGACTCACCCTTGTAGTTGACACACTTCTGACCCTTTTCCGGGTCAAGTAGGATGTCCGGGTAGTACAATCGTCTGCCAAACTTGGTGTGCCCCAACCCTCTGTTCCTTTTGAACTCATCCCAGAAAAGTTCCTTCAATGCATACACAGAAGGGGTTCGCTCTTTCCCTATATCCAGCAGCGCCCTTGCCTCTGTAATGTGCATTCTGAGTAGGCTGGAGCAGGTCTGTGGCCCGAAACCGTACAACGAACCGTAGCTGAATATTTTAGCCATGAATCGAGCTTCATCAGCCCCGACCCGGAACCGCTTCTCCAACCCAAGCATGGCACTCACTTCAGAGTGAATGTCCCTACCACTACGGAACGTATCCCACAAGCGTTGAGCATCTTCAGCTTCAGGGAAATACTCCATCAAATACCAGGACAAAATCCGGTACTCAATCTGGCCAAGGTCGCACCCGACGAATACCTGGTTCGCCGGTGGGACGATACATTCCCTGATGGATGCTCCCAGCTTGGTACGCTTGGGAAAGTTTTGAGCGTTCGGGTTCGAGCTAGACAACCGACCAGTCTTGGTACCTGTCTGGTGCCAAGACGGTAACATGAACCCACCGGACTGGATGATTGGCTCAATATAGGTTGTTTGAGCCTTTACCAAAGGTGAGTACTTCAGACACAGTTCGACAAACGGGTGACCTTCTCCAAACTTTTGCAGGTCTGCTTTGGAGCAGCTTGGTACATCCAAGCCGAACTGTTCCATGACCGCTTTCTTGTGTACGTTGGAGTTGGGATTGAATTCAACCAGGGCTTGGTACTTGAACTTTGGCCGCTTTTTCCTGTCGTTCGGGTCAACTTCCTGACCCAACAGGATGAATTGACCCGGCTTGTCCCCAATCTTGGAATTGTCCATCGGGCTGAGGCGATAACGGACAGACCCTTTCTGAGGCCCTGCCATCTTTTTCATCTCCATAGCCACTTCATCAGCCTCTCTGGCCAATGTGGTACCGATGGATTTTATCTTCTCCAGGTCAAACCAGATGCCCGTGCTGTTCATCTCACGGATAACCGATACGAACGGTATCTCTATGTTGTTGTACAGCCACCAAGCCTGTGCATCTTGTCGTAACAGCTTGATGTATCGCTCACCCAACTCCAGGGTTGCCACACAATCCTGACGGTTGTACGCCATCAGGTATCGGATGTCACCGGAGTCCCAATCTTCAGGTTTGTCCATCTTCTGGGTGACACCCTCACGAATTGCACACGACTGCAGCCCATACTTTGATGGCATTCTGCTGTTCGATGGGCAACCCTCAGAGGCCAGAAAGTCCTCATTCGGGTTCAGGCACCAAGCCATGAGCATGGTATCGTGGAACCGGCGCGGTACTGGGAATCCAAACCTCTCCAGGACTGCAATGTCGAACGCCGCGTTGTGGAACACGGGTATCCAATGATACCCGGTATCCGACTGTTCATTCAGTAGAAATTGGGATAATTGAGCGAACATTTCTGGGAAGGGGCATCGTTCTCCGTACCTCCACTCAAAAGGTATGGAGTCTGAGACGATGACCCCGTCCTGTTTGTACGCAAAACCAAAGGTACGCAGCAGACTGATTGCCTTATTCCTCTCCAACCTATCCGTTTCTAAGTCTACGGCAACCAGTCTCAGTTTCATGGGTTAATCGTCCTCCACTGATAAAAAGAACAAGACCGAAACCGCCACCATGAACAGTGCGGTAATAGGGTAGCCAGATGTAATCAGCAAATCAGAAAAAATACATCCAACCAGCGCAGTTATCATCCGTACAACCAAAGGGGCTTGTACCAGAAGTCTCAAGAATATGGCAACAATCTTTTCCATCTATGGAACCTCCGCGTACTCGATAGCGGTTTTGTAGTCACCAAAAAACACAGGTATACCAAACTCGTCGGCTACCCGGAGAATCTCCTCTGTCTGGGTGGTATTCCCGACAGAAACCGCCTGGTAGCCGGGGATGCATTCATGCGGTCTGTAATCATCACTAAAGAAATCGACCTGAACATCACCAGCCCTCAAACTGAATCGCTGGTCATATCCCCAAGCTGAAATCATCTTCATGGACGTTGCAGCCTCCCTTTAATATCATTCAAGTTTTCACGGATGTCATCCAACCTATTGTTCACATTCTCCTCTACACGGTTCAACCGGGCATCCAGTTCATCCAGACGTGACATCACCTTACCGTCTAACAGGAATCGGATACTCTGTAGTATTTGAAAATCATGTCGTCTGGTATTTACGTCCGGTTGGTTGTCATGTTGATTACTGTTCTGGCTGTATCTCATCTTTCTCAATCTCCCAACCGTACTTCAAAAGTTGTACAGGTAAGGAAAACGCTCGGTATTGATTATTACCCGTTCACCAGACCCTCTTAACATTCCATTCTGACTACGCGCTCTGGGTTTCTTTTTAGGTGTCATATACTGTTTAGCCATTCGTCCGGAACCTCACCAATTGCAACATCAAATCCGTACCCTCTGAGTATAGCACTCAGTTTTTTACTTCCCCTGACAAAAACTTCCCGTTCCAGGAATATCTTCACTCCGTTGTTCGGATACTGGATGGATAACAGGCGCATCAGATGTATCCATTCTTTCAGTCCGGCGTGGTACCCTTTCACCTCCAAGTACGCACCAGATGGCAGAATAAAATCTGGGTTGTATCCTTTGGTGTCTGTAACTGTGAATGTGTACGGCTTTTGCCTGCTGTTGATTCGCTCCAGTTGCGGATATTCCGACGCAACGGATGCCTCCAGCTTTGAATCATAACGGTTGGTACGCTTGCTTTTCATAGTCGAAAAGTAGTTGAATAACCGGGTTTTCGCTCAATCCCCAAGCTCGACATTTTGATACCTCCAGAAACACTTTGTCACTTATCCCATCGCTTTTGCGGGTGAGTATAAGCAGATTGTCCGTCACTGTCTCAATCGAGTTAGAGCCGTATCCAGAAGAGATGGTTATCTGGCCGTCCTCTGTACGCCTGACGTGACTGACAATCAGGATGTGGCACCCGTACTTCAGGGCCAACTCTCGCAGCGTGGTCATGATTTGAGGGATTGTCATGGTTAACTGGCCGGTTGCCTTGAATGCCAGCGCTGTCAGGTGGTCAAGTACGACAAAAGAAACATGTTCACACTTTACTGAGTATCGGATTATACGTTTCACGTCTGCCAATGTACTGACACTGTCTGCCATCACCAAGCGACTGCTGACCTCTTTTATCTGCTCGTCCAGCACAGCCTCATCTACTGGTGCTGTCACGTCACCCGTAATGTAACGTACACCAAAGTACGCTTCCAACAACTTTGCACCCCCGGTAGCACGTCCGTCCTCCAGGGGGATGTACGCAACGCGCCTACCGGCTTTCATTTGTTGTGCAGCAAACCAGCGAGACAGGGTTGATTTGCCCTTGCTCGTTTCGGCCAGTATGACAGTAACTTCGCCTGACCTCCACCCACCAATTCGTTCATCCAACCCTCTTATTCCAGTCGGAAACCCTCTACTGTCTGCCCCTGTAATGCGTTGTTTGATTGGGGTTTCTATATCTCGAACGATGAATGGAGGTTCGTTCGGTTTGGCATGAGCTACCACACTGGCTAAACCGCTTTTCCCAAGCTCCTGAATGACATCAGACGCATCCTTCAATCCGTCCGGCGGTACAGCCCAATAACCATTTTCCAGGATTTCCAGACATTTGATGGTGGCTTTTATGCCATCTTCATCGTTATCCAGAAAGAAAACGACTTTCTGGAATTTGTCTAGCTCTTCCAGGTTCTTTTCGACCAGTCCCGGTGCACTTCTAGCCCCGGCGTTTACCGACCAGACAGAGTACCCGGTGGCATACCTGACCGCTATTGCGTCGTACTCACCTTCTGTAACCACCAGGGTACGACTATCAGAGATATGCTGACCAAAGAATTTAGACGGCATGTGACCGTCGACCCAGAACCGTCCCCTTGGGTCATCCCTGCGACGGGCGAACTTCGCTCCACAAAGAACCCACTGGGAATTGAACCTGTCCCAGTATGGGAACACCGGGTAACCCTCGAACAGAACAACCCCGTACTGCTGGTACACCTCTGGTGGTACTTTCCTGTACCACTTGTCAAACCGTTCACACCCATCAGGAAGCTGGTACGGTACTACTTCACTTGTGGTGTACCGTTCAGGAATGGGAACGCCAGCTTCCCGGAACACCTGTGTAGTAGTCTTTTTATGACCGCAGCCGGGGGTGAAACAGTAGTACGTTTCCTGGCCCAGCTCCTCGATGTACCAAACAGCAAGGTTATCGTTCTTGCCACACTCAGGACACTCACGATGCCCTACAAATTTGCCTCTGAACGTGCTCATAAAGCTTCTTGGGTGTACTCAGTTGATACGCTGTCTGACCAGTCAGCAACCACCAGCAGAAAGAGGAGCAGGTAAATCGGTTGGTGGTTCCGACGAGCAACAACTGAAGGAACGTACTGATTAACAGTCGTTCGTCGTTGTCAAAAGCCTGCCCGACCCGATACCAGATGGAGGCCAGTTGTGCATCGTCAACGTACCAAATGTTCGCTGCTGCTGGTAGACGGTCTGTTCTTGAACATATATACACCCCATTGGTTGTTATCTCAATGACATGTACGCCAACCAACGCCACACAGTGGGTCAGCCTCATGTCATACCTGAGACTTCCCACCAGGTTAACCGTCATCGAAACCCAATCATTCGGGTTCCGTGGATAATAGAGGATTCCAACTTTTGTCATACAATATGCTCCATATTATTGTTAGGCGCACCCAGAAGTTGGCCTGTTTTCTGGGTGATGGATTCTCACCCGCTTTCCAAAAGTCAAAGACTTCTATGATTGTCGGGAAACGCTCTAAATGGTCTGTCAACTCTTTGACCAACCGTTTCACCAAAATGCTGCTCTTGACAAATGCTGAGTTGGTTCTGTACGCAAGTGGTTTGTCACTATCGAAAGCGATACCGTTAGCTTCCAGTTGCCTTATTTCCTCAAAGTAGCCGAACCTTATCTGGTACGCCTTGAAGCAATAGCGGACAGGATGGCTCGACTCTTTTATGAATCGGGCCAACAGGAGTATACGGTCAACGTGTACGTCGTGTCTGTGGTTGTCAGACAACGACTCAAACCACTCACGGGGTGCCCCTCTTCGGAAACGAGTGTGGGACTGGCGTTTCCTGTAGTGTTTTAACGATGCGCATAAAACGGAATCACTCAGGATTATCCAGACCAGTCTTTTCTCGTTCTCCGAAAGAGGTTCACCAGATTTCCAGCGCTCCATGAGGGCAAGCTTCTGCTCGTTCCCACATGAAAAGCGCAAGTCCTTAGAGGTTTCCATTCCTGACCTTCTCTCTGATGAGAGAAACCGTTTGTTGTTTGTACGCCAGATACAGACGCGTCACTTCGACTAGCATCTCTTCCAGTTCCTCTCTCGAAACCAGTTTGGCCTGGTGCTTGACCAGTACCAGTTGGAAATTGTCCTCTAAGGATAGGTCTAAATCGAACATGGTATAATCCCCCCTATTTTTTGTACTTTGTCTCACCCGGTTTGCGGCCACTCTTCTGGTGTTGCCAGATTTTCCCATCGTCATCGATGCCGTACTCAGCATCTTTGACCAGGTACCCACCATGCAAAGCAAGGTACGCAGCCTTTGCAGTTTCCAGAACAGCGTTTTCCATCTGAGGGCTGATATGGTTGCGACATAGTTTCAGCCTTTTCTGGTGTTCCTCTGGTGTGTCTATCGGCTCACCTTTGGTCAATTTGACATAGGCATGATATAGACATCTGCCCGTACCACACGGGTGACCCGGACGGCAAGGCCAGAATATCCCCTTGCTCTGGATGAGCCAATCAAAATCGTTAGCCCCAAAGGCTTTGCGCTCCTCAAAGAGTACACTCCATACTCGATGGGGCGTCAGACCTTTCCGAAGCAGTTTGAGCAGGATGCGGTCTAGATGGAAGTCAAACCTATCCTGCTCAATGTACTGCACACGGTGATAATGGGTTCTGAACAGGTAGTGAACCCACCCTCGAAGTATTTGCATAAGCCGATAAAAAGCCGGGACGGCTACCCTTTTCCGGTCACTCTTGATGTCGTTCAAGAGTACAAAGATTAAGTCAGCCATTTTGTCCGACTCTTTGACGAATTTCATATTTGCGACGTAATGGATTTTGTCAGCCTTGTGCGTTCGGGAATTTGCTCCGGAAGTAATGGTCACATGACTTCGAGAAATTCTGCAACGCCGGTGGTATTTTACGTACGCCAGCTAGGGATTGACAATCTTCAGGTACGCGCAGTTGTGGTGCCTTTACCAACACGACGACTGCCATCAACCCAAGTACCAGACAAACCGCGGCGTGAACGTATTCCCTTTTCATAGTGCGACCCCCATAGCTCCCAGGACGAGCGAACCGTTTGAGCGGCTACGAACCACTCGATGAGGGCTGACCATCTGCTCTGCAAGGGGATGGCCCTTTGCCTGTGCAGCCGCCTTGGTCGGTAAAGACACTATCAGGATATCGTCCTGTCCGATGTTGTCGGGAATTCCAACAATGTCCCCGAATACCGTCCGGGAGCATGGAATCCCATCAATGGGCGGGGCATCTACTGTTTCGGAAGAGACACGTGCAACGCCAGTGGAGGGCACAACCATCACAGGGTCACCCTCAACAGAGTCTGCCACATAAGTGGACGGGTTCGTTTGCTCCAGGTTTACAAACTGGTTCTCTCTGAAAAACGTAATCTGATGCGGTGTCAAATTGATAAACATAAGTTCTGCTCCTATGAAATTGGTGAACTGATTTGTGCGTCGGTGTACCCCATCTCCTTCAGGGTGTACCAGATTTGAGACGCACGTCTCAGTTGGTCATGGTTGATGTCTAGTGTGGGAGAGTATTCTCCCTGGAACGACTGCACTCGCGCCCAAACAATTCCTTGTCCGGAAGCGGTACCATTTCTGGCCGGGTTCGGGTACAGCTTTCTGGCCTGCTTCAGCCAGTGAACGTACCCGTATCCAGTGCTTTTTGAATCCGACCAACCAAGCGCCGCTTGTGGCGCCTGATTGGCCAAGTCAATACCGTTTACTGCCTCTTCAAGGGATAGCTCCATCCCCTGGTAAAGAGCCTGCTGAGCAATCATGTCCCAAAGGCCGGACAGGACAGCTCTCTGCTGAATGTCCGCCTCATCTACATTGCCAGAGCAGTTCTGACAAGAGAACGTACCAATGTTCAGCACACGATTTGCAGGGTCTATGTGCCCGAACCGAGCGGGTGTATAGTCCCCGCCGACCGTGCGTGTTCCCTCAGCAGCACCAATGACACGGTCTACCGTCGATTCAGACGCATTAGAGAAGAGCAGTCCGGCGGTTATCGTAGCCAGCAGAAGTGCTTTCATTGCCGTATAGCCGCATCAACCAGTGCTGCCCGGAATCCCTCGCTGTACAGCGATGGGTTCATTTCTCTTTGCTGTGCCCACAATCTGGCCAACGGTACGCCATGATGCAATGACCAGCGGGCATCAGCCATTCCCCTCTTGAATGGTGTCATGGTACGGAAACCTCCATTTCTGTAAGACCTCCATTGGCAGAAATCCTAGCTTGGCATCTACATGGGGATGCGAAAGCCTGTTCTGCCTGTCTTTTGTAGTTGACTTCAGCCGGGACTGAAACGCCCAACCATTCCTGTCCACATAGGACTTTAACCATCCACGTGGTACGACAAACAGTGATTTGCCGACCAGGATGGCGTAGAAGTCAGCCTTGCTGTGGGAAAACCAACTGACTTTCCAAGTGTCATTCATCAAAACTTCCAACTCGAAGCAGACGTACCCGGTTTGCTTTGCTGCGTTCTGCACCTTGACAGACACCGACTTCCATCCACCATGCAGCCAGTAGCAGTCAATATCCCTAAAAACATTGTCCGTTTCCGAAGATTTCCTAGTCACCCCCAAGCGGTGACGAACTGAATCCTCTTTGTAATATTTGTTCATAACCACACTCTCCTGTACACGCCAGGCTAGACTTGTACCAGTTCGGGTTTCCCCAATCATCGTAGTGCACTCTTTTTGGTTCCAGGGGTGACCCGCAATTGTGGCAGTTTGTTGGTAGGTTCAGTTCTACCAGTACACTGTGGAGCGTTCTTACGACATAGCTCCCAGACAGTGCTCTCAAAGACTTCCCACCCGGTTCTGGGTGGTACGTCGATTTCAATGTCGTTTCTGTACACACGTGACAGCACCTCAAAAAAAAAACGGGAGTGGTAGTACCAGAAAGGTATCTGATACTACCACCCCCATTGGAGTGGTCTTTAGAACAGGTCTGTGGCCCGCCGCTCTTCAGCGGTGGCGCATAGCAGAGTTGTTCCGTTGAAAACGTAATACATGCGGGCTGGTGCGCCGTATAGGCGGCCCGACTGACGAACTGAGAACACGGTATCCTTCGGAACTACCAGAATACGCTGGTAGCCCGCGCCCATGTATCCTGCCCCGCCTTGGGCAATCTTGCCCTCAGCGAGGATTTTGATAGATTCGGGGAATGCATCCACCTTATCTCCCATGAAACGGTTAGAACCACGATAGCCAATACCGGCTTTCGCAACCACAACCGCCTGCTGGGAATCGTCGCTCTTCGATAACACGAACTTCAGTCCACCATTGCGAGTAGGCCTCAGTTCCACATCATGTATCCAGGTACCAGGAGTGCCACCTTCGACTGGGATGAACACCAGCCGCCGGTTTCGACCCCGTTGTCCGACAGACACGGCGGGTATTGTCACCCCGCTGCTCAGCGTGTGTTCCTCAATAAGAGCACCGACCTTTACTTCCTGGTCAAGGATAGAGAAAATCTTCATAACTTATCTCACTTTTTTAGTAGAGTTCTGCGAACTGCGTGGTCTCTTAACCACACCTCCCGGTCATTGTGATGACCAAGTGGTACAAACCCACTCTGAATCATTTCAAGACGGGTCTTGTTTTCAGGACAGAAGTACAGTTCCACGATGGCCCTACCGTTTGCAATGCCCCATACAGACCCGTCATCGCGGGCTTGTATTGCATCGAATTCCTCCATCATGGAGGCGCCCAGTTGCTCTGCCAAGTCCACCCAGCCGTTCAACCAAGCTTCCCTTGGCGCTACCACTTCCACAAGTCGACCGTACCGTCCTGCTTTGTGATGGATAACGGTTACGTCGCATTTGCCCTCATGCTTCGCCATATGAAGTACAAGGTCTAACGGGTAGCCGTAACTGTTCGGTCTAGGACTGTCCTCACCAAAAAACAGTTGCATATAGCAAGCATGCTGTCTGTGCATAACTACTCCTTTCCAATGGACTCGTCACGTACCCACAGTTCCCCGCCTTTGTATTGGCCGACGGGAACGTAGCCTGATTCGACCATTTCCAACTGGGTGCCATTCCTGTAAACCAGTTTGACCCGGTGTTCTGTACCTTCAAATACACCCCAGATTCCATGGTCATCTTCAACTATTCTGCCAAACTGACGGCTCAGAAGTCGGCCGTTTTCTTGGGCAAGGTCGACCCACGCTTTTTCCCAGACCTGTGCTGGGGCCGATACTTCCACCACCCGACCGAAGTTGTGACTCTTGCGGCAATTCACTTGCGCGCCGTCGGGTACGTGGTAGGATACCCACTGCACAAGGGCTAGTGGGTACCCGTATGGATTCTTACGGGGCCGGTCTTTCCCGTCTACGTTCAGGCACTCCCAAAAACTGGCGTGTTGTTTGCGTGTCACCATAAACTGTCACCTCAATCGTATGCGTAGTCCTTTTCCAATGTAATGCATCCAGATGAGTTGATGGTCAGTACTGTTGAGATGTTCGTTTCCGGGTTGTACTTGAACCAGTACTTCCCTGTCCAACTATGGAACGCACACAGGTTCAATCCGTAAATTCCTTCCAGATAGTCATACATATTTTTCAACCCAACATTGGTTCTTGTTCTGTCCGTACTGGTACGGGAATTGATGCCCATTACGGGCATATTCCCATGCCAGCTTCGCGTCTGTAATGTTGCTCTGCACGGTCACAATCTGACCAGCAGAGCCCCTGGTCAGAATTGTGTACGACATATCACACCTCACTGTAGACGTAGTGTTTTTCCAGTACGATACCACCCTCTGACGAGAGGGTCAGAATCGACATACAATCGGACTGCTCATCGTACCGGAACCAATGCGTACCCGTTTCAGTGTGGTAGGCACATAGGTTAATCCCGTAGATTCCTTCCAAGTATGACAGAAACATAACACAAACTCCTTTTGCAAAAAACAATTTGGAACGGTTACTGGCAGCGGCCTTTATCCGTTGTCCCTGAGAGGCTTTACCCGTTCGGTCAACCCGAACTTGTGCTCTACTCCCTTCCTCAGATATCGTTCCTATTTCCTTTTGACTCTACTATAGCCCACCCACCATGGACTGTCAACAGGTTTTTCCATTAGAGTTACTTATGGTTGCTATGAGTTATGCTTATAAGTACACTTTAATAGCACTGGGTATACCAGAAGAGTGGTTGATTGGTCTGCTGCGTAGTCGGTTGGTTTTGAGTGGGTACCTGTCAGACCAGTTAATCCCGATTACTTTAGTCGGGATTCTACGTATTTTCACGGATAAAACCCACGAAACTTTTTATACCAGTGTACCAGTTTGGGACAACTCGCAAGTAACACTCTATGGTTCGCATTATAGTAGATAGGCCTGCACAAAGTATACTATGATTAAGTATACTATAGAGTACACTCTATATAGTATACCATTTATGAGTATATACTCTATGATTGAGTAAGCCGTATGATAGTGTACTGATAAATGGTACACCATTTATAGTGCACCAAATAAACTAATAGTGTACCTATTAATAAATGGTGTACCTATACAGTGTACCATATACAGTATACCTATTACTAAATGGTGTACCTATACAGT
>Ga0272446_1006598_pt1 | contig 12008 bp, 5 predicted proteins | sample YNPCB0061_FD_194587 | JGI IMG/M metagenome (GOLD analysis project Ga0272446, IMG submission 194587) | Hot spring microbial mat communities from Yellowstone National Park, WY, United States - YNP-CB-006-1 | ecosystem: Environmental > Aquatic > Thermal springs > Hot (42-90C) > Sediment | place... | reverse complement strand
ACCGGTTCGACCAAGCCGACGCCCAGGTAATGCTTCCAAATGCGGTTGACCATCGCGCCGGCAAAGTAGTCGTTGCTCGGGTGCGTCAGCCACTTCACTAGCGCCTCGCGCGGATCGTCGCCTGGCGCGGTCTCTGCTACTGCACTCCCATCCAGGGGGCGTGGCACCAAAAACGCTCCCGTGCGCGGCTGCCGCACCCCCACCTTCTCCTTGGCCAAGTGCATCTCGGTGCCCTCTTGGCCAGCCAGCAGCAGCGTGGTATCGCCTTTTTTCGGCTCCTGACGTTGGAAGCGGATGCGCGAGAAGAAGGCAGCAAAATGATAAAAATCATCTTGCGTATAACGTTCCGACGGGTGATTATGACAACGAGCGCAGCCGATGCGGATGCCCAAAAACGCCTGTGCCACCGAATCGGTCACTTCGCTGTACACCGGATCGCGATGCTCTCCCACGGTGACGATGTAATAGCCCACAGCGGGGTGGACCGAGCTACGGCCACGAGCTAGCAGCACGTCCCGAGCGATCTGGTCCCAAGGGCGGTGGTCGATGAGTTGTTGACGAATCCAGGCATGAAACGCCCGCACCCCTTTCACGCCGCGCACGTCGTGATCGCGTTCTTTGCGATTCTGCAATAGATCGCCCAAAAACAAAGCCCAGTGATCGGCAAACTCCGGCCGCTCCAGCAGGGCATCGACCAATCGGGTGCGTTTGTCGGCGGCCTGGTCGGCCAGGAAAGAGCGCACCTCGTCGGAAGTGGGTAAGATGCCCAGGGTGTCGAGAAAGGCCCGGCGAAGAAATTCCGCGTCGCTGCACTCCGGCGACGGTTCGATGCCTAGTGTCGCTAATTTGTCAAAGACATGTTGATCGATGAAGTTATTTCGCTTGGCCAACCGGGCCGCCTCTACCGGCTTCCCATAAGGCACACTCACGAGACACACCGCCACTTGGCCGCCGAACAGCGCCCGAATGCTGGTTTCCCCCGGTCGCAACACCCGCACCTGCCCGTCGGCGTCGCTGCTCACCTGTCCTGCGTCGGCCGACTCAAACTTGCTCAGCCAAGTGACATCGCGACAACGGCCATCGCTGTAGGTGGCCTCGACACGCAGTTGTTGAGTTTGGCCGACCTGGGCGTGCCAGTGCGTTGGGTAAACGTCCACCCGGACCAAGCGGGCCTCTTCCGTTTTGGGTCCAGTAGCGCCGGCGGCGATCCAGTCACGCAGCAGACGATATGCCCGGCTGTGGGCATCGAACAGCTTGCCGCCCTCGTGCATGGCCCGGCCGCTGGGCTTCTGTAGAAGGCCGCTGGCGTCGGGATCGGGCAACACAATCCGCCGGGCCGCAAACTCCCGCGTGATCCAGGCGTGATCCAACTCGGGCGCGTAGCCACGCAACGACAGGCGAAAGCCGTTCTGTCCCGCCCCTTTGCCGTGGCAGGCCCCCTGATTACAGCCGTAGCGGGTTAGCACAGGCAAAACATCATGAAGGAACGAGGGCGGGCCACCCGGAGAAACCCCAGTCGGTACCGGACCAACCGCCCAACAGCACAGCAGAAAAGCAAACACCGGGAGAACCTCGCAGGCAGGAGAGCGAAGGTGGGACAACTAGTATCTTATCGCCCCTCCGAGCGGGTCGCAACCAGAAAACGACGGGTGTGGCCCGGCATCCACCGACCGCTACCCCATAGCCCGACTCCCGCGTTTTCCCTGCCGATCGACGTGCCCCCCATATACTATCCCCTGACGGATTTCCACCGCTCCGCTGCGAGGTTCCTGCCATGTTCTTGCCTGATCTGCCTCGATACACGACTCTAACGACTCTCACTCTGTGTCTCGTCTGGCCGCTCCTGGCCCAGGAAAAGCCCACACGTGACATCTATGACCACGAGGGCCAAAAAAATGCCCCCAAGGACGTGAAAAAAATCGTCTTCATCGCCGGCACCGAGCCGCACGGCGGACGCGGCAATCACGAGTTTGTGGCGGCAGCGATCTACATGGCCCGGACGCTGAATGCCACCTACCCCAACGTCCACGCCACCGTTTACACTCGCGCCAAATTTCCCAAGGATCTTTCCTTCGCCGATGCCGTCATCATCGGCATGGACCACGGCGGCAAAGTGGCCGAGAGTGCTGAGGTGGCCAAGGCCATGCAACGCGGCGCGGGGTTCATGGCCCTCCATTACGGCGTGGAGGTCAACAAGGGCAAACAGGGCGAGGCGTTTCTGCAATGGCTGGGCGGCTACTTTGAGCCGTTCTGGAGCGTAAACCCGTGGTGGACGCCCCAGTTTGCGGAGCTGCCCAAGCATCCCACGACGCGAGGCGTCAAGCCGATCGAGGTTCACGATGAGTGGTATTATCATATGCGGTTTGTCGAGGGTATGAAGGGCATCACGCCGATCCTGACCGCCGTGCCCCCCCTGAAAACCATCACCGACCGTTACAAACCCGGCAGTAAACCCGGCAGCCATCATGGCAACCCCGATGTTCTCAAGGCCGTGCAAGATGGCAAGCCGCAAATCGTCGCCTGGGCCTATGAACGGCCCAACGGCGGGCGGGGCTTCGGCTTTACCGGCATGCACCGCCATGCCAACTGGGGCGACGACGGCTTCCGCACGCTGTTGCTCAACGCAGCAGCCTGGGTGAGCGGCCTGGAAGTGCCCGAGGGCGGCATCCCAACGCAGAAGCTGGACAAAGACGCCCTGGAAAAGCTCATCGACGAGGCGAAGCTGGCCCCGAAAAAATACGGCATCTAAGGCGAGCCAGCCCTTCGGGCATCCGCCCTAAGGCTGTCAGCGCGCTGCGGTTTTCCGCCCTGCCCGCTGAGCTGGCTTGCCCCCCCCGTCTTGCCAACGAGCCGCTCCTCGGCCATGCTATTAGCATTGATGCGATTAGCATCGACTTGGGCGCGTGGCGAGGTGCGGATGGCGTTGCAAGTACAAGGGCTGACCAAAGAGTTTCCCACCCCCTCGGGGCCGCTCCACGTCCTGCGGGGCATTGATCTGACGCTGCAGCCGGGCGAGGCCCTGGCCATCATGGGCCCCTCAGGCAGCGGGAAATCGACGCTGTTGTACATTCTGGGCACCCTCGACACGCCCACCAGTGGCACTGTACGCATCGGCGGCAAAGACCCGTTTGCCCTGGGCGATGCTGAGCTTGCCCGCTTTCGCAATCGCAGCCTGGGCTTCGTCTTTCAGGACCATCACCTCTTGCCGCAGTGTACCGTGTTGGAAAACGTGCTGCTGCCCACGTTGGTCGGCCTGGACGATGGGCCGCTGATGCGGCAACGCGGTACGCAGTTGCTGCAACGCGTCGGCCTAGGCGAGCGGCTGGACCATCGCCCCGCCGAGCTTTCTGGGGGCGAACGGCAACGAGTCAGCGTGGCGCGGGCGCTGATACACAAGCCCACGCTGGTGCTGGCGGACGAACCGACGGGCAACCTCGATCGCCGCAGCGGGCGAACGATCGGCGAGTTGCTGTTGTCGCTGTGTCGCGAGGAAAACAGCATTCTCATCACCGTGACCCATAGCGCTGAACTGGCCGCCACCTTCCCCACCACCCGAGTCATGGAAGATGGGAAACTCGTCGAGGCCCGACCATGACGTTCTTTCGTCTGTTGCTGGCCAACTTGGTTTATTTTGGGCGCGGCAATGTAGCGGTGGCCCTGGGCGTGGCGGTGGGAGCGACGGTACTGACCGGGGCGCTGCTGGTGGGCGATTCGCTTCAGGGCAGCTTGCGCGACCAATCGGCTCGACGCCTGGGCTGGGTGACGCATTCACTGACTGCCGCGCGGTTCTTTCGCCAACCACTCAGCCAGACCGTCGCCGAAAAAGCCAGCGCCCGCGTCGAGCCGCTCATTCTCTTGCAGGCCACCGTCCGGGCCGGCGAGGCCCAAGCCCGCAAAGTCACCGTTTTGGGCGTCGCCGCTTACGATTCTTCGCCCGGTGCAACCATCTCCTCAGCCCTGGCGCGAGCCCTGAATGTTCAGGCCGGCGACCAACTGACCGTTCGTCTGCAAAAGCAAAGCGATTTGCCGCGGGAGGCCGCTCTCGCACAAAAAGATGCGGAAACGACCGATTGGACGCTGCCCATCGACCGTGTTCTCACTCCTGCTGACCAGGCCGACGCCTTCGATCTGCGTCCCGAGTTAGAAGCGCCGCGCAACCTCTTTGTATCGTTGGCCGCTTTGCAAAAGCAAATCGAGCAACCCGGACGGATCAACGCCCTTTTGGCCGCGGGCAACGGCGTGCAACTGCAAGCCGCCCTCGAGAACGCGCTGGATCTCGAAGATTGGGGTCTGCGCCTGCACACGCCACGCTCGCGGGCCGACGAGCTGCTACGCCGCCTGCAGGGCAAACGAGGTCAGGCTCGCCAAAAAGCTCTCCCCGGTGTCATCGCCGAACGCTTGGCCTCCTTTCAAGATCGGGGCGAAGTGGTGGCCGACGAAGTGTATGCGGCCTTTGCGACACATCAGCCGTATCTGGCACTGGAGAGCCGGTCGCTGCTGCTGCCGCCCGCCATCGTGCGAGCCGCTCTTGCCGCTGCCCCGCCCCGCTTCCGCGCCACCCCGACGCTGGTTTATCTGTGCAAAATGCAAGACGGCTCACGCACCCTCGCCGGGGTGGTGGCCGCCGTCGAACCTAGCTTAGCGCCGCCGCTGGGGCCGTTCCTACCCCAAGGCGTCCAAGCACTGGCTGAGGACCAGATCGTGACGGCCGGCTGGACTCCAACGAATCAAGAAATCATCCTGCGTTTCAAACCGCCCGAGACACACGGCGACGCAACCGATCGCACGCAAACCTTTCGCGTCGCCGGCACGATCCCACTACAAGGTCCGGCCAGCGATCCATATTTGACACCCGAGTTCCCCGGTATTACGGACAAGGACGATAGCGCCGATTGGAAGCTGCCCTTTGACGATCCAGCCTGGCAGCAGCAGCGGATTCGGGCCGAGTACACCAGCGCTTATTGGGATCGCTACCGCGCCACGCCCAAAGCCTACATCACGCTCACCGCCGGCCAAAAACTCTGGGCCAGCCGCTTCGGTGATGTCACCAGTGTGCGTCTGGTGCCCGTGGTGGCCGGTGGCGATCTGGAAGAGGCGGCTCAAGCGTATCGCCTCGCCCTACTGAAGCACCTGCAACCGGCCGAGGGCGGTTTTGTCTTCGACGATCAGCGGGCCACCGCTCAGTTTGCCAGCCAAGGCGGCACGCCGTTTGGTCTGTTATTTCTCGGCTTTAGCGTGTTTTTGATCGTGGCGGCACTCTTGCTCGTCGGGCTGCTGTATCGGCTGGAGTTGGAGCGTCGGGCACGGCAGGTGGGCGTGATGCTCGCCCAGGGATTTACAACCGGCGTGTTGCGTTGGCTGTTTCTGGCTGAAGGCGGCCTGGTGGCGTTGGCGGGGGTACTGGCCGGCACCGCCTTGGCTTGGTTTTACTGTCAACTGTTGTTGCAACTCTTGGCCGTGCTGTGGCCCGGCGGGGTGCTGGCGTCGTTCCTGGCTCCTCATGCTACGCTGAGTAGTATCAGCATCGGTGCTATCTCGGCATTTATCGTGAGCATGGCAACCATCGCCTGGGGTGTGCGTGTGCTGGGTCAGGTGGCGCCGCGTCTGCTGCTCTCGGGCCGCACCGAGGACGATCTCGCCCAGACACGGGCCGGTGTGCCGAGGGGAGTCGCTATCGCCCTGCTTGGCTGTATCGTCTTGGGGGGGGGGCTGTTGGGGCTAGGTCCGCAACTCAAGGGCCACGAGGCCCAGGCCGGCACCTTCTTCGGCTCAGGAGCGCTTTTTCTTGGCGCGGGCCTGCTGGCGGCCTATGCCTGGATGCGCGGGAGTAGCGCGGGCTTGGCCACCAGCGTCACCCGGCTGGGATTGCGTAACGCCGCCCGTGCCCCGCTGCGGAGTCTGCTGACAGTTGGACTGTTGGCCTCGGCTTCGTTTCTGCTGGTGGCTGTCGAATCGTTTCGCCGCACGGCTAAGGTGGGCGATGGTCAACCGACGGGGCCGGATGGAGGTTTCGCCCTGATCGCCGAGACCGATCTGCCCGTGGTGCGTGATCTGAACAGCGAGGTGGGCCGGCAAACGCTTCTGGACCACTACGAAGCGAAACTGGCCAGGGGCGGACTCGACGCTCGCTCGGTGACGCAGAAACGTGACCAGGCCGAGCAGCTATTGCAGCGGACGACGATCATCGGCTTGCGCGCGCGGGCCGGCGACGATGCCAGTTGCCTGAACCTCTACAAACCTCGCACGCCGCGCGTCTTGGGCATCCCAGCCAGTCTGATCGCGCGGGGCGGCTTTCAGCTCGATGCCACTCTCGCCAAGGCGGAAAATCCCTGGATGCTGCTGGAGTCGCCCGATCTCCCATACCCCTGTTTCGGCGAGTCCAACACCGTGGTGTGGATGCTGCAACGCGGCCTGGGCAGCGAGATCACCGTTCCAGACCAGACCGCTACCGAGCGTCGGCTCCGGATCGCCGGGCTGCTGCACGATAGCGTCTTTCAATCGGCTCTGCTCGTCAGTGAGGCCAATTTCTTGCGGCTGTATCCCGATCACGAGGGCTACCACTTCTTTTTGGTCGCGCCGCCCCGAGGCGAGGAGCAAACCGTCGCCGAACTACTAACCATCGGCTTAGCGGATCGCGGCGTCGAAGTCAGCCGCTCGGCCGATCGCTTAGCCGCTTACTTGGCGGTCGAGAATACCTATTTGACCACGTTTCAGGCCTTGGGCGGGCTGGGCCTGATCCTCGGATCGCTGGGCTTGGCCGTCGTGCTGTTGCGAGCGGTGTGGGAGCGTCGAGCCGAACTGGCGCTGTTGCGGGCGCTGGGATACACGCGGCGACAATTGGCCTGGCTATTACTGGTAGAGAACGGCTTTTTGCTACTGCTGGGATTAGCGATCGGCACGGTGTCGGCGTTGCTGTCAATCAGTCCGCAGTTGCTCAGCGGGGCGGCTAGTGTGCCGATCCTGCCCCTCGTGAGTTTGTTTGCGGGCGTGCTGGCGGTGGGGCTCATGGCCAGTGGGCTGGCGACGGCGGGTGTGGTGCGGGCGGAGTTGGTGCCGGCTTTGCGGAAGGAGTGAACCCAAGCAATGGTTGCTTATCTATCGAGAAATACCTGGATCTTGTTCGTGGCCCTGGCCGGGCTATCCTGGGGTACTTATGTGCCGTTGATTGCTTACGGCGGCACGGAGTTGGGCGGCAAGGCCGAAGCCCGGCTGCTGGCGATTCTGTGTGTGGGCATCGCCTACTTCCTCATTGGCGTGCTGTATCCGCTCTATTATCTGCTGCGACTGCCTCAGTCGGCTCAGCCGGAGTTCACCGCTACGGGTCTGGCCTTTAGCGCCTTGGCGGGGGCTGCTGGGGCAGCGGGGGCCATCTGTGTGGTCTTTGCCACAGCCAGCGCCCCACAGTATAAGATGTTCATCGCACCGCTGATCTTCGGCCTGGCTCCGGTCATCAACACCTTGGTCAGCATGGTTTGGCATCCGCAAAAGGGCCAACCGTGGCACTTCGGCTTGCAGGCACCTCATTGGCTCTTGTGGGTGGGCATTGTCAGTGTCGCCCTGGGAGCCGCTCTGGTGTTGTATTCCAAGGAACTCAGTGAGGCCGGCGACAAGGCCACGCCGTCGTTGCTGACCGCGCTCGAGCAGGGCTTCTCAACAAGCAAGCCCTGGCTGCTGTTTACTCTGTTGGCGGGATTGGCCTGGGGCACCTACGTGCCGTTGATTTTTTACGGCGGCAGTGAGTTAGGCGGCAAACCGTCGTCGCGGTTGCTCGCCATCCTGTGCGTCGGGCTGGCGTACTTCATCATGGCAGTCCTCGGGCCGAGCGTGATGCTGCTACGGGCTGAGCAACAGCCGGCCTGGGACTCAGTCACGGGGCTAACTTTCAGCGGGCTGGCTGGGGCCGCCGGAGCCATCGGGGCCATCTGCGTCATCTTCGCCACCAAGTCGGCTATTGACTCGGCCAAGGCAGAAGGCCGTCCACCGGCGACTTACAAGCTGTTCATCGCGCCGTTGATCTTCGGACTGGCTCCGGTCATCAACACTCTCGTCAGCGTGTTGTGGCATCCAGCCCAAAGAAACCCCCTGAGTTTTGACCTCAAAACGCCACATCCGCTCTTGTGGTTGGGGATCGTCGCGGTGGGCCTGGGGGCAGCTTTGGTGCTATATTCCAAGGAACTCAGTGAGACGGCCCCGGCAACCAAACCCAGCACCAGCCCCGAGCCGAAGCCCGCCTGATCAGGAATTTTCGACGAAAGATGTCCATTACCCGTTCAAGGATTGATTTCAAAAAGATGCCGGTGGGAATCGAACCCACTTGGAGTTGTTTTGCAAGCAACCGCTGGTCCATCCAGCTTCAGCATCAAGAAAATGTAGGCTGATAAGGGGTCTCAGAAACCGCCAGTTACCCTGGTCCATACAAGAGACAACCGCCAGGGTAACGGGTTTGCAGAAACAATATCGCAGTCGAACATTTGATGTGGCTCACAGCCCCTTACGCAGTGAGGACGGGCCAGCGGGCGTCGGCCGGGCTTCGCCAGGCACCGTCATGCCCGGCGCGGGCAAAGTTGCCGCAGGAGGCGGCGGCAGGGTCGTAGTCGGCAGTGTCCCAGGCAGCAGCGGCCCTTCAAAGGGCATTCCCCCACTGACGGGTGCGCCAATTATCGGTCCCGTCAGGGCAGGTTGGGAATGGCAATCGCATCCCGGAGCCGCTCCGATCGGGATCGGCGTGCTAAGCGCGGTTCCAACCAACGGCGGACAGCATTCTGGTGGTGTTCGTCGGAAGCCTAGTCGGCTAAAGAGGCCCTCTCGGGGGGCACAGGGCCCACGATCAAACAGAGGAGTGGCACACCCGCTAAGCCCCAGTAGGGTGATACCGAAACTGGCACACAAGAGTTGTCGCAGACAAAGCATGAGAGATCCCCCCGGCCAGAGCGTCGCATCCACCCTCGCACGCTGACGGGCCATATCCATCGGAACAGCCGTGCTGGCTCATTCCACAAGCAGCCCCACCCTGGGCTTACCAATCACTAACCACATTCTGCGCACGCCGAACCCGCAAGCAACCAACTTGAGCAAAAGAAAAACGCCCTTGGTCACTCGACCACGGGCGCTTGTGGCGCAGCCGTTTTCTTCGTTCGGGCCGGCTTAACCGTCGTCGCGGGTAGGTGACACTTTAGCAGCAAGTTTGATTTGGCCACGCAGATATTGCAGGGCCGCTTCGAGTTGGCGATCTTTAAACTCGTTCTTTTGCTTGCCCCGACGGTCAGGCCGCTCGATCGTCTCCAGATTCCGCTGATACTCGGCCAGGTCTCGGCGTTCCTTGGCACTGAGCTTGATCACGGTGTCTGGCGTGACACCCCAGGTGTCCTCGTCCTTGCCGCTGGTGCTAGCCTTGTTGAGGTTTTTGCCACTGGGCCTCCAGAAGGTTGCCGTGGTCAGCTTGATTTCGGCTTTGAGCGTCTTAAAGGTCTGCGGATCGTAGATGTCAAAGTCCAGCAGGTTCTGGACACTACCTTTGCCATAGCTGCGTTCACCAAAAATGCGAGCGCGTTCGTGGTCCTGCAACGCCGCCGACACAATCTCACTACCCGAGGCACTATAGCCGTTGATCAGGCAGACCATCGGGAAGCCCAAGAGACTGCCTTCCCATTGCCCTTTGAACTTGCGTTCGCGGATACGGCCGGCCTCGTCAGGACGGGGGCGAATGCTGACAATGGTGCCATCACCGATAAATAGGTCGGTAATCTGATTGGCAGCATCGAGCAGCCCGCCGGGATTAAAGCGCAGATCCAGCACAAAGCCTTTAATCTTTTCTTTGTCCACCAGTTCCTTCATGACCCGTTGCACGTCGCGGGCACTGGTGCGGGCAAAGCTGGTCAGGCGAATATAGCCGATCTTGTTCTCGTGGTCGATGAGGTAGTCCCAGCTATCGTCGTCCTTGCGTTTGGCCCCCAGGACCGACTCTACTTCGATCTCGCCACGGGTAATGGTGATATCGAATTCGTCGTCCCGGCCTTCGCGTTTGATGGTCAGAGTGACCTTAGAGCCGGCCTGCCCCTGGATGACCTTGACCGCGCCGTTGACATTCATTCCCTTGGTGGGGATGTCTTTTTCCTTGGGGTCGGTAAGCGGCTTGCCGAAACTATCCACTTCGCGCTTGATGCGAGTGACGATGTCACCGGCCCAGATGCCCGCCTTGTATGCCGGACTGCCCTTGATCGGCGTGACCACCAGCAGTTGATCGGTGGCCAAATCTTTGCGAATCTGCACGCCAATTCCGGTGAAGCGCGACTCGATGTCCTTGCGCATTTTTTCGGTGGTTTCCGGATCGAAGTAAGTGGTGTGCGGATCAAGCTTACCCAACGCGCGCTGCAAGGTGATGGTCAGATCTTTGAGGTTGTCCAGGTCTTCCCGCACCCCTAGGGCTTGCCGGGCTTCGGCCAAGAGCAGCAGCAAGGATCCTTCCTTGGCATCGGCAGCGGTTTTGAGCTTTTCCTCGATGGCGGGGGGCAGCGGTTCCTCGATGGTCGAGTACAACTCACGCACGGCCCATTCGACCAGTTGACCGGGCTTGACTTCTTTAACGTACTCTTTGGCAACGATGTCGAAGGCCTCCATCACCTTGCGGGCAAAGCCCAGGGCCTCGGTACGGCGCATCTGCATGGCCTTGAGGATCTCGGCTCGCTTGGTCTGCAAAGTCTCCAGCTGAGGATTGTCCACAAAAGCCTGATAGGCTCGACGCAGTTCCTGACGCTTTTTCAGAAGCGGCATGCGTTGCAGCAAGCTTCGGGCTTCTTGAGCCAACTCCTCGGGTAAGGTCTTGTCTTTGATCAACGCTTCTAGCTTGGCCAAGCGCTCGGCCCGTTTGGGGGCGGCTGCCGGATTACTCGCCAGCACAAAATGGGTCCTGGGCCCCGAGAGAACGTAATGTTCTTGATCCTTTTCCTTTTGCGTCTTGCCCTTCTCCCGGGCCAACTTCGGCAGCCGCTCATTCATGTAACGCGCCAGCTCGTCCACCGTGATCAGCCCGTCGGCCTCGTAGCCTTCTTTGTCCGCTTCGCCGCTCAGGGCTTCGATCAAGACCGTGGCGAACAGCCCGTGTTTGTCCAGATCCAGCGACGCGCTAAGGCCGTTGGTGGCTAAAAAGGCAATCCGTCCGGCCAGGGGAAGATGGTCATCGGTGCCGTCATCACCGAGAAATTCGCGGTACGGAGCACGGCCTAGGGTCGGCTCGGCAATCGCGATCGACTTGTCTTCCTTGATGGCGGTGAAATCGACATCAAGCAGCACGCAGACGTTACGCGCTTTGAGGTTTTTGAACTTCTCCTCGATTTCTTCGGGGCTCACCGCATCCTTGTCCCGGCCCTTAAAGGTGGAGTCGGCAAAGAAATAGCAACGCCGATCACCTGAATCCCCCAAGGGGCCGCCATTGCCAAAAAAGGCGAAAACGACCTGATCCTCAGGCTTGGCCGTCTCACTGAGCCACTTCAGGGCGTCCAGAAACACTTCGCGGGTGGCTCGCTTGCCCTCCCCGACCGGTTTACCCAACAGTAGACGCACGTTTTCCTTGGGGATGCCGCCGACCTTGGGGTTGGTCAACAAGGTATATAACGCTTGAATGTCGGCTTCGGCATGTTGCCGTGGTTTGATCGCCTCGTCGGCGTAGGTATCAATTCCTACCAGAATGGCGTATTGATTCGCGTTTGGTTTAAGTTCCTCACCCCGAGCTACTGTATGGCTCAGCAGCAGCAGTGTGGCCAATAGAGCCAAGAGACAGGAGAACGCCTTGTTCATGGAGATGCGGTCCTTTCGGCATGGTTGGAATCCGTCTTGGCGGGCTAACCGAGACTATTCAGTTTATTGTGTGCAACAGGCCGTCGATGCGTCAAGAGAGTTCGACGACCCGTTCGCTCTTCTCCCTAGAGACGATGCACTCGACGGATTTGTCACTCTCGGTGCCATGATTCCTACCAACTTAAAAGACATAGCCTGCCTAGACTATGCCGCTT
>Ga0272446_1006596_pt1 | contig 12009 bp, 15 predicted proteins | sample YNPCB0061_FD_194587 | JGI IMG/M metagenome (GOLD analysis project Ga0272446, IMG submission 194587) | Hot spring microbial mat communities from Yellowstone National Park, WY, United States - YNP-CB-006-1 | ecosystem: Environmental > Aquatic > Thermal springs > Hot (42-90C) > Sediment | place... | reverse complement strand
TTTCGCCATTTAAACAATGGCGCGCGGCGGTGAACGGCTGCCTGGTGGCCTGGATACTGGCCACCGGGTAGTGTTCGATGATCCAGCGGACGGTGAGCGCGTTGTAGGCGTTAATCAGGGCTGCTTTCCGCGCCCCGGCGGTCATGTCCGCGGGCCAGGGCGCGGCCAGCGCGGATAAGTACGCGTCCAGCTTCGGCAGGCCCGATGCCTTCCAGCCGCGATAATCGACGCGCGCCTCCGCAGTGACGTACTGTTTCAGCAACTGGTCCCAGGCGCTATGGTCCAGCGCGGCCGCCTCGCCAGTCAACCCGCCGAGCAACAGCGCACTCATCACCCGCAAGCCTGGCGCCCGCACGAGCCCTCTCCCTCACTCCTTGAAGAGTTCCGTTCGCTCCAGCGGACCGGACAGCAACGCCAGGGCAGCGGTCAGGATGCGCGTTTGCAGCGCCGCATCGTGGGGCGCGCCGAGCGGATAGCCGAGCGGACGGTCCACCAGCAACACCCGGGGCGGATCCACGCGGCTGGTGACCTCCGGAAGATTGCTGACCGACACGGTGGGGATGCCGGCGCGCTCGATCACGCTTTGAATCAGCCCGACCGACTGATGGCACATCGGTCAGACGGGCGTCAGCAGAACGCCATCCACGCTGGCGGCGCGGAGCCGCTCGGCGGCGGCAGGCGCGGTTTCGCGAATCAGCCGCCCCGGTGCGGTGATCGACCCCATGAAACTGAAATGCTCGGCAGCCATGGCGCCCACAATTCCGGCGGCCGTCAGTTCGCGCAAACGGTCCAGCGGCAGCGCGAGATTGCGATCCGCCTGAATCCCCGAGGCGTCGAAGGCGTCGCTCTTGTGCCCGATTTGCAGGCTGCGCGGATCGGTCTCGGCTGGAATTACCCGAAAGCTGCAATCCCCGCCGCGGATGGCATGGTCGAAGGGCGGCTGCCCGGGCAGGTAGTAGCCGGCGGTGGTCACGACGGCAATGCGCGCCTCCGACAGCCGCTTGCCGAGACGCGTTCCCGGCCGCCAATCCACGCGGCGATACGGGTAAGTTTCCATCAGCAGCCGGTAGGCCAGTTTGAGATCGGAGAGCCGCGCCATACTTCTCCATTGTCCGCCGCTCCGGGAGGGGCGCATGCTGGACGACTCCTTGACGGGGAAGCAAACCTCGGCATGGCCCTGTCTCGCCCTGCCGTCGCCGCCGCGGGCGTACCATGACGAAGAGGGCCCCGCCGCGATGCCTGAGCCGACCCGCCGCAGCTTTCTCACGCAAAGTCTCGCCGCCGGCGCGGCGGCCGGCGCCCCGGCGCGCGACTTCGCCAGTTGGACCCTGGCCGAGGCGGCCGAGGCCGTGCGCCGCCGGCGCGTTTCGCCGCTCGAGCTGACCGAAGCCTGCCTGGCGCGCATCGCCGAGGCGAACCCGAAGCTCAATGCGTTCATTACCCTCACGGCGGATTTGGCCCGCGAGCAGGCCCGGGCGCTGGCGGCCCGACCCTGGCGCGGTCCCCTGCACGGCATTCCCGTCGCGGTCAAAGATCTGTTCGACACCGCCGGCGTCCGCACCACCGCCGCCAGCGCGGTGTTCGCCAACCGCATCCCCGGGCGGGACGCCGAGGTGGTCCGCCGCCTGCGCGCGGCGGGCGCCGTCCTGCTGGGCAAGCTCAACATGGACGAGTTCGCCTACAACTTCACCTCCGAGACCAGCCACTTCGGCCCCTGCCGCAACCCCAGGAATCCCGCGCTGACCCCGGGCGGTTCGTCGGGGGGCTCGGCGGTGGCCGTGGCGGCGGGCATGTGTTTCGCCGCGCTCGGATCGGACACGGGCGGCTCGATCCGGTTGCCCGCGTCATTTTGCGGCGTGGTCGGGCTGAAACCCAGCTACGGACGGGTGAGCTTGCGCGGCGTGCTGCCGCTGGCGTGGTCAATGGATCACGCGGGCCCGCTGGCGCGCACGGTGCGTGACGCGGCGCTGGTGATGGACGTGATCGCCGGGCCGGACCCGGACGATCCGGACAGCCTGCCCGTCCCGGGCGGAGGGTTCGCCGCGGCGCTGGCCAGCCCTCCGGCAAAATTCCGCATCGGCGTGCCCCGAAAACTGTTTTTCGACCGCCTGGACAGCGAAGTCGAAGCGGCGTTTGCACGCGCGATGGCCGTTTTTGAGCGGCTGGGCGCGCACGTCCGCGACGTCGAGTTGCCCGCCATCCCGCCGCTGCCGGTCCTGCGCGCCGAAGCCTTTGCGTGGCACGAACCGATGCTGCCGCAGCATGCCGGCCAATACCACCCGCATACCCTGCGCGAGGTGCGCGAGGGGAGCGGCATCTCGATGGGGGATTACGCCCGGGCGCTGCGCGAGTTGAAGCGGCTGCGCCTGGAGGTCTGCGGCGTCTTTCCAGGCGTCGACGTGCTTGCCACGCCGACCGCTCCGGGTCCGGCGTTTCCCCTGGGCTTGGCGAAACCGGACCTGGTCTACTTGCGCAATACGATCCCCTTTAACATCTTCGGCATCCCCGCCATCTCCGTCCCGTGCGGCTTCACCCGCGCTGGGTTGCCCATCGGTCTGCAATTGGCCGGCGCGCCGTTGGCCGACGCGCGCTTGCTGGCCGTTGCGCACGCTTTTGAACAAGCCGCGGGAATCGCCCCCGCCGCGCCGCCCAAATGACTCGAATGACCTACTTGCTTCGTCCCCGCCCCGCCCTCCGGTCCGTCGTCCGGCTGGCCGCGGCGCTGTTGTTGAATGGCTTGGCGCTGCCCGCGCAGCCGCACGAACTCGGTTTCACCGTGGGCCGTTTGGCCCGCCAGGAATTACCCCCACTGACCCTGGGCGGGGGCGCCGTGCTCCAGATCCAATACGGCCGCCGCATCGCCGGCGGCGCGGGCGCCGCGCTTTTCGGCGACCTGACGATGCTGGCCAGCCCTCTGCGGGAGGTTTCCTCGAATAACCCGCGCGCCACCCGCGACGTGGCGTCCCTGTACGTCACCCCGGGACTGCGGGTCAAGGTCGCCCCGCAAGCCAAGGCCTCTCCCTATGTCACGTTTGGGGGCGGCTGGGCCTGGTACGAGCAGAGCACCGAACGGCTGGACGGCCGGCCGAACGAAGCGCCGCGGCATGCCCACCGGCTGGCGCTAATGTGGGGCGGCGGCGTCGACGTGCGCGTCCGCCGCTGGCTGGCAATCCGCATTGACGCCCGCGACTTTTACACCGGCAGTCCCGCCTTCAACATCCCTATCAGTAGCAGGCGGCACAACGTAGCGGTTTCCGGCGGCGCCGTCCTGCGATGGGGCCGCTAATTGCGGCCGCTCTGAATCGGAAGGCGACATGCCCGTAACCGTACCCACGCGCGTCGAACACGAGATTGTCCCCGCCCCAGGCGCCTCTCTGCGGTTGAAAGTGGCGAAAACCGGGTTGTTTAGCGGCAGGAAACACATCTTCTCCTTTCCCCGGTTCCAAGGCGTCGTGCGTTTCGACGGCGATCGTCCCGCGCATTCCTCAGTGGAACTGGAAATCGACGCCCGCGCGCTGGTGGTAGAGGACGACTGGGTCAGCAACAAGGACCGGGCGAAAATCAAGGAATACACCGAGCAGCAGATGCTCGACGTTGCCCGGCACCCGGTGTTGCGCTTCGCCTCGTTGGCGGTGGAAGCGGCCGGCGACCGGATTCGCGTCTCGGGCGCGCTCACGGTTCGCGGCGTCACCCGCCCGGTGGAGGTAGCTTTGGTTCTCCGGGAAGCCTCCGAAGAGGGGCTTGTGCTGGAAGGATACGCGATCTTTCCGATGACGCAGTTTGGATTGACGCCTCCCTCCGCGTCCTTTGGCGCCATCGGCACCCGCGATGAGATGGAGTTCGAGTTTGTACTGAAAACGCGGCCTCGCTGAGGCCTGCCGGCCGCCTGCCTGAACGGCTTCTTACGCCAAACCCGGCAGCGGGAAGCGATACCGCCCCGCGAAGACTTCTCCAAACAATTCGATCAGCTCGGCGTGGACCGCGCCGTTGTCGGCCACCAGGTGCGGCGACGAAAGCTGGTGGGGCGCGCCGTGCATGTCGGAAACCGATCCCCCGGCCTCGCGAACCATGAGCAGTCCGGCCGCCATGTCCCAGGGATTCAACCCGAACTCCCAGAAGCCATCCAGGCGCCCGCAGGCCACGTAGGCCAGGTCGATCGCGGCGGATCCCGCCCGGCGCACGCCGTGCGTCACCATCGCCACCTGGTGAAAGAAGTGCACGTTTACGTTGGCGTGCCGCCGGCGGGTGGGAAAGCCCGTCGCGATCAGGGCATCGGCCAGTTTCGCGCACGGGGAAACCCGTATCCGCCGGTGATTCAGATAGGCCCCCGCGCCGCGCTCGGCCAGGTACATTTCCTGGCGAAGCGGATCGTGGACGACGCCGCAAATCACCTCGCCAGCCTGTTCCAGCGCCAGCGTGACATTGAACACCGGGAAGCCGTGGGCGAAGTTGGTGGTTCCGTCGAGGGGATCGACGTACCAGCGGAATTCGCCCGCGCCGCGGTGCGCGCCGCTTTCCTCGGCTACGATAGCGTGCGCGGGATAATGGCTGCGCAGACGCTCGACAATCAACTGCTCGGCGGCGCGGTCGGCCTCCGTAACCAGGTCGAATTCGCCCTTGTACTCAAACCCCACCCGCCGCTCGAAAAAATGCGCCAGCAGCGCGCCGGCCTCGCGGGCGATGTCGGCCGCCGTTTCCAGGTAAGAGGCCACTCACGCTTCCTCTTCTTCCCAGAAGTACTTGATGTCGTGCTTGTAGACGAACAGGTTGGGCCCGTCCTTCCGCGTCAGGCGAATGAACGAATGATCGTAGTACTCCACGACGCCGCTGACTTCCTCGTTGTCAATCAGCTTCACGCGAATGGGCGTGCCGCGCTCGATCAGCCGTTTGAGGTATTTCACCTCTTCCAGCGTTTGTTCGGGAGCCTTCGTTCCGGATTTACCCTTTTTGCTCAAGGAAGCACCTGTTTCCGCGAGCCGTCCGGCCGGATGGAGATTCGGCCCTTGTCCGGCGCCGCGGACGTCTCGGAAATTCCATAATATCCGTTGCGCGCCGATACCCGCAAACCTTCGCCGCGCACCCGGATGGTGAGCTGGTGAAACCGGTCCTTCCCTGGCGGAACGTTGCGCGGATAAAACCCAAGCAGATATTGGGTCCGCAATTCTTTCAGCACTTCGGCGAACGCGGCGTTAAGCGCGGGACCGAGGCTGGGAGTGAAGACGCGGCCCCCGGTGCGCTGTCCGAGGGTGATCAGCGCGTTCTCACCGCCCACGTTCCGGCCGGCGTCGCTGGTGATGGGCGTGACCAGCACCGAAAAGATCACCGCGTCGGCCAGTTGCGCGGCCTCGAGCGCGCGATGGAAATCGGTGGTCGAGGTGGTGTCGCCCCCGTCGGTCACCACCAGGATCACCTTGCGGCCGTCGCGCCCGGATAATTCTTCGCTCGCCAGAAAAATGGCGTCGTACAGCGAGGTTCCCGCCACCGGCTTCAGGTTCTTCAGCGAACGCTCCAACGTCGCCAGGTTGCGGGTGAAGTGATTGTGTTTCCGTACCTCGTAGTTGAAGCTGTACAGCGCCACGGTGTCGTTGGGGTTGCCCTCAGCCAGCAGCGTGCGCAGAAACAGCCGCACGGAGTCCAGCATGTAGCGCAGGTCTTTCGCCGTCGACGCGCTCTCGTCCACCAGCAGCGCAATGCGCAGAGGCTGCTCGGTCTGGCGTTCGAACACGGCGATTTCCTGCGGCACGCCGTTGTCGGCGATAAAAAAATCTTCCTTTTCGAGCGAACCCACTAGTTCTCCGCTGGCGTTTTTCACCGTGGCCAGGACCCGCACCAGGTTGACGTCGACGCGGATCACCGTCTCCTGGGCGCCGGCGTTAGCCGCGCAAAAGCTCGCCGCCAGCAGCCACCTTAGGAGCATGATCGTCCCAGTCCCCTTCCACCCACACTTCCCCGTCGGTGAAGTATTCTTTCTTCCACACCGGCACCAGCTTCTTCAGCCGGTTGATTCCTTCGAGCGCGGCCTCGAACGCCGGACGGCGGTGCGGAGCGGTCACCACCACCGCGACGCTGGCCTCGCCGATCTGAAGACGGCCCAAACGGTGCACCAGCGCAATCCGGCTGATGGGATGCGCCGCCGCGATCTCGTTGCCGATGCGCGCCATCACCTTGACGGCCATGCCCTCGTAGCATTCGTAATCCAGGTAGCGGGTCGGGCGGCCCTGGCTGTTGTTCCGCACCACGCCTTCGAACGTGATCACCGCGCCGTCCCTTGCCTGGCGCAGCCGGTCGGCGAGCGCGCGGGAGTCGATCGGCTGGCGCGTCAGCGCAAAGAAATGGCCTGCGGCCTCTTCCACCACGTGGGTGTACGGGCCGATGCCGCCGCTCACCGGGGGCAGAAACGCCACCTCATCTCCCTCCTCCAGCGGCGTCGCCGGATGGGCGAACTCCTGGTTGCGGGCTGCCACGATACTGCCCGCCAGTTCCCGGAGCCGCGGCGCCCCCGCCGCGTACCGCTCGAACACCGCGCCCACACTCGTCTGCGGCTCGACCTCAATCTGCTCGGCGCTACGGCCCACGACATCCTTGAGCATGCCGAAAAACAGCACTCGTATCCGCATGAATCCAGTGTTCAGCTTAACAGACGCGCCCCGCCGGGCCCGCGTTGCCCGCTGGCTATCATAGAGAGTCATGCATACGTCTGAGACCCGGCTGCGGGTCCGTTACGCGGAAACCGACCAGATGGGCGTGGTCTATTACGCGAATTACTTCGTTTGGATGGAGGTGGCCCGCGTCGACTATTGCCGTTCGATCGGGTTCAGTTACCAGCAGATGGAAGTCGACGACGGGGTGCTGCTGGCGGTGGTGGAGGCCCACTGCCGCTACGTGTGCCCCGCCAGGTATGACCAGGAAGTGATCGTCGCCACCACCGTCCCCGAGGCGCACCCCCGGATGATCCGGTTTGCCTACCAAATGCGTTCGGCCGCGGACGGGCGCGCCTTGGCCTCCGGCGAAACCCGGCATGTGTTCTGCAACCGGGAGATGAAACCCGCCCGGCTGCCCGCGAAGTACCGCGGATTGTTCGGACTGTACTGAGCGCTGGCGGGGGCTAATAGGTGGCCAGCGACTTCATGTTCCACCCGCAGATCACGCTGCCCAGGTGCTTGTCGCCGTTCGGGCCCGGCCAGTGCGTTTCCAGGCTCAGCCAGCCGCGGTAGCCGTCCTCGACCAGCGCGTGGATCTGGCCGCGCCAATCGATGCCCACGGTCCCTACCGGACCCCACCAGGGCTTGTGTCCGGCCGCATAGCAATCCTTCACGTGCACATGCCCGATGCGCGCCTTGGGAAGCAACTGGTAGCCCCCGGGGAACGGATCTTCGCCCGAGATCAGACAATTGGCGGGATCCCAGACCAGTTCCAGATTCGGATGCGTCACCGCGTTCAGCACGCGGAGCGATTCGCTCGCCGTGGAAATGTTGCAGGCGTGCTCGTTCTCGAGGCCGATGATCAGCCCGCGCCCGGCGGCTTTCTCCGCCAGCGCGCCGAGGGCTTCGACAATGGCCGGAAAACACTTCTCCGGCTCGACCGACCGCCAGTAGGAAAAGACCCGGATGATCCGCGCGCCGAGCCGCTCGGCGATGGCAAACGCCCGTTCTGCCAGCCTGGGCTGGTCGTCGAACCCATATTGCGCGGCGAACATGTCCTGCTGGAAGCGCTCGTCCACCGGCGGCGCGCCGGGCAGGACGCACTTCAGCAGAGGCGAGGCGACGGACATGATTTCCAGCCCGCGCGAAGCGCATAGCCGCCGGACCCCATCCACTTCCTCGTCGGTCAAAGCCATGATGTTCTTGCCGTTCACCATGCGGATCTCCGCGCCGGTCATGCCGATCGCGGCCATCGCTTGCGTGGCGGTATCCAGGTCGGGGGAGAATTCATCAGTAATTGCGGCGATACGAAGGCGTTGTTCCATGGAAATACCTGAATCGCGATTGTAGCGCGGCCGGCCCCGGTTACCGCCGCGCGGTGAACGTGAACGCCGGCGTATCGAGCTGGGGGTCGTACTCGAAAGCCAGTTGCAGGAACGAGCGGGGCTGCAATTCGAAGCGCAAGGGCAGCGCGGCGCTGCCGCCGGCTTCGAACCAGACGCGAAACTTGGTCCGTTTGCCGGTACGGGAATCGCGCACCGCGCCTTGCAGACGCATCACGCGCTCCGGATCGCGCGCCAGGTTCCGGGAGACGAGCGAGCGGCCCATTTTGGGGTCGGGCGTGCGCTCGACCTCCAGACGGTGCCGCCCCTTGCCGTACACAAAATAACTCTCGGCCTTGCCCGCCTGGCCGTGAAGTTCTCGCACCAGCGTCGACAGGAATGAACTCACGCCTTCCGGAACATCGCGCTGCAAGCTTTCGGCCGCTTCCTGCGGTTTCATTTCCCGAACTTGACCCCGCAGCGCCGGTAAGAGCTTGCTCCAGTCGGCCCAACCTGCCGCGCCGCCGCCAGTGAGGTCCAAAGTCCGGCTGCGCGCCTGTCCGCGTTCGATGCCGCCCACCACCACCTTGTACAGTCCCTCCCCGCGGCCGCCCTCGGCGAGAGCTTTGCGGCCCTCCTCCAGGCTCTCCTCCTTCGAAGTCGTCATGAATCCGAAGTAGCCAACGTCCACCGCTCCCGAGCCGTCCCACTTGACCATCTCTTGCAAAAACCCCAGCCGGTTCAGGCCCGCCGCGCGTTTGGGCAGCGAACCCGCCGCAAATTGCAAGGACATCACCCGCGAAGCTCCCTCGCGCCACTTCTCCACAATGGCGTAACCGCTGCCGACGCCCTGCCGGGAATAGATCGGAATGCCCAGGAACACTATCACCGCATCGGCGCGGTAGCGCCGCGAGGACTGCTCCACCTCGCGCTCGCCCCCCCCTGCCGGCGCCGCCGGCGAAACCGCGTCCACCGCCGCCGCCAGGCACGGCGCCCACATCGTTGCCAGCGCGCCCAGCACCGCCCAACGGCACGCGCGCACCTTCCTCACTTCCAGAGCCGCAATCATAAACTCGCAACCTTACCACGGCTAGCATGACCGCGGTTGATGAACAGAGAATGACAAAAAAACGAAAACATAATGATGTGATTTTGTTTTAGCACCCCGCCGCGTGGTTTTTCCTTGCCTCCGCCCATTTCGTAACCCTACGTTCACACAAGCGTGGCGGCGCCGGATTTATAGTTGCGTTATTGGCCTTCGCGACTCAGACCTCTTCCCCCGCCCCGCGCCCCGTGGGCGAGGTGCTCGCCCGCCTGGTCCGCCACCCGGTGGATCTGCTCTTCAGGCGCTGGAACTGGAAGTCCGCCCTATGGAGCGCGCTGTGGCGCGGCGCGATTTTCCTGGCCGCCAACCGCCGCGCCGGATGGCAGGCCGCCTCGGCCGCGGTGATCGCGGAAGCCGCCTACCGGGCGTTCGTCTCGGGAGTACATGGCGCTTTCGCCCAGGCGCTGCGGCACGCCACCCCCTGGTGGCTGTCCGCGGCGGTGATCATCGTCCTGTTGCCGGCGGCGCTCCAACTGATCGAGTTCGTCATCCACTGGGCCGGCGGAACCCCCCACCTGCTGGCCAGTGTTCTTTTGTCGACCGCCTTTACCGCGCTCTCCTCCCTGTTCAACTGGTATGCGATGCGGCGCGGCGTCATGCTGGTGGGGAATGAAGGACGCCCGCTCGGGGACGACGTCCGGGACTTTCCCCGCGTGGTCGCGGGTTTTCTCCGGGATGGCTGGAAGGTTGTGGTGCGGTGCGTCCGGGTGTCGCGGTGAGCGGCGCGAACCGGCGGCTATGGCCTGGTTGTTCCCGCCGTGGGCGTAGATCGTTGTGCCGATGAGAATTTCCTGGGGCGCCTTCCAGGTGACTTCGCTTACGCGCACCGTACGTCGCTCCCTTGACGGCCCTTGCGCTAACCCGCTATGCTTCCTGGAACGTGTGTTTCTTGATGACCAGAATCAGACCCTGCCGCTTGCTGTTGAGTCGAGTCCTCATCGCCGGAGTCTGCCTTGCCCCGTGTGGCTTTGCGGGTCTCATTTTTGAAGGCGTTGCGCAAGCCTCGGGGGGCGGGTTTGGCGGAAACATCACGCTGCTCAGCATCCAGGCCACCGGCACCGAACGGGGGTGCATTTCGTGGAACGGGACCACCCAGGTAATCGGCAGCGCGGCCTGTATCTCGGGGTATCCGCCGCAGGGAGGTGGAGTGTCGGCGCCGCCGGGCGGAGACGAAAAGACCGGGGCCAACCAGACCCAGACTCGCACGATCGCCCAGACGGGAGCGCTGAACGCCAACCAGATCCGTTTCGTGTTCAATGCGAACGAAGGCGGCGGCGCAAGTTCCGCGATTACCCTGGCCGATGCGCTGGTCGCGTTTTACGCGCCGACGGGAACGCTGCTCTGGCATTCCGGCCTCTCGGCCGGGGGGCCGTTCACGCCCCGCACGTTCCTGGATCCGACCGGCACCGGCACCTCCGGGCAGGTTTACAGGCTCGATTTCGCTGATGTACAGACCGTCCAGAATCTGGTCTTCAACCGCCCGGACTACCAGAACGTCCGCGTAGGCATCCAATTTGCGGCGACGCAGGCGAACTCTGGCGCGGACAACTTTTTCGTCACGAACAACGCCGCCTTGGGTTTTCCGGAGGTTCCGGAACCCTCCACCTGGATCAGTCTTGCCTCAGGCCTGCTGGCCTTCTTCGCCTTCTGGCGGCGCCGCCGTGGCGCACCGGCGGACGGGTAGGGAATGCGCGGATGGCTGTTCCTCCTGATGCTGGCTGCGTGCCTGGCTTCGGGGGTGTCTTGCCGCCGCGATCCTGAAGTCGCCCGTCAGCGTTTCTTCGAAGGCGGCGAGCGCTATTTCGTCCGAGGCCGTTACCGCGAGGCGGTTGTCATGTACCGCAACGCGATCAAAGCCGATCCGCGTTACGGTCCTCCGTACTTAAAATGCGGGCAGGCGATGGTGCATCTCCAGCGCCTGCCCGAAGCGGTGGACATGCTCCGCCGCGCCGTGGAACTGCTGCCGGAAGACGCCCGGCGGATAGATGCCCGCCGCCACCTTGGCGACCTGCTGGTGTTGTTCCTTGGGACGGTACGGTTCGACCGCAGCATTTACCGGGAGGTGCGGCAACTGGCGGAGGAAATCCTGGAGCGGGACCCGCGGAATTATGCGGCGCGCCTGCTGCTGGGCCGCGTCCTGATTCTGCGCGCCCGGCACCTTGAGTCCGTCCACCCCCAGGAGGCGCAGAAGGTGCTGGCGGAAGCCGTCGCGGAGTTGCGGGAGGCCGACGCCTTGCGGCCCGGCCAGTTGGAAGTGGTCATGCCTCTGGCCAAGAGTCTGTGGGCGGCGGGCGATCCCAAGGCGGCCGCGGCGCTGTTAGAAAGCTATCTCCGCCAACCGGACGCCAAGGCGGGAGCGTTCGAGGAACTCAGCCGCATCTATCAGCACGAACAGCGGTTCGCCGACGCCACACGCACGCTCGAGCAGGGCGTCCGCCGTCTGCCGGACGAACCCCGGATCTATGCTGCCCTGGCGCGCCTCTATTCTTTGCAGGGCAAACGGCAGGATCAACGCGCGCTGCTCGATCAGATGGAAGGCCGCGCGCGCTCGAACCCCCAATTCATCGAGCCAGCCGGCGTGCAATACCTTCAGGCAGGGTTGCCGGAGGAAGCTCTGCGCGTCTTCGATCATGCGGCTTCGGCCGCGGGGAGCGATCGCAACCGTTACCGGATCCTGGCCATAGACGCCTTGATCCATTTGCAACGCTCCGCGGAAGCGGAAGCGCGAAACGAGGCGATTCTCCGCGAGAATCCTGAGCACGTCGAAGCATTGATCCGCCGCGCCTCGTTTGCCGCCGGCCGCGGGCAGACGCAGCTAGCTCGGGCTTGACGCGCAGAACTTGATCTGAATGAATCAAGTTTCAAGCAGCGAGTTTTGCTCTGTTGGTCCAAGCCTGTATCTCCTTTTCAACGTTATCGAAGCTGCGCTTCAGAGGCGTAT
>Ga0272446_1006595_pt1 | contig 12010 bp, 13 predicted proteins | sample YNPCB0061_FD_194587 | JGI IMG/M metagenome (GOLD analysis project Ga0272446, IMG submission 194587) | Hot spring microbial mat communities from Yellowstone National Park, WY, United States - YNP-CB-006-1 | ecosystem: Environmental > Aquatic > Thermal springs > Hot (42-90C) > Sediment | place... | reverse complement strand
AGCGATACCCTCGACCAATTGCCGCACGAGTTCCGCGCGCGGCGCACCCGAGATCTCCTCCACCATCGCCGCGCTCACCTTCCCCTTTTTGCCCGCTGAGAGCACCTTCTGGAGTATCGAGAGTGCATCGCGAAACGAGCCTTCGGCCAAGAGTGCAATGAGCTCAGCTGCAGCAGGCTCGAGCGACACCCCTTCTGATTTCGCGACATCGGTAACGGTCTGTGCAAGCATCTCGCGCGTCGGCTGCTTAAACGTGTACACCTCGCAGCGCGACTGGATGGTGTCGGGAACTTTTTCGCGCTCAGTGGTTGCCAGCACAAATATGACGTGTGCAGGTGGTTCTTCTAGTGTCTTGAGGAGCGCATTCCACGCCTCCTTCGTGAGCATGTGTGCCTCGTCGATAATGTAGAACTTGTACGGCGATTCAAACGGCATCACCCAAACGCCTTCGCGCAGCTCGCGAATATCGTCGATGCCGCGGTTGCTGGCTGCATCCATCTCATAGAGATCTTTGTCAGAAACGCCAAGACTTTTCGCGAGGATGCGTGCGATGGTTGTCTTTCCCGTGCCGCGACTTCCGGCAAAGAGGTATGCGTGCGAAATACGCTTGCTCTTGATCGCGCCCTGGAGTGTCGCGACGATGTGTTCTTGCCCACGTACCTCGGTAAATTCCTGTGGGCGATAGGCTCGGTAAAGGGTCTGATGCTGAGCATCCTTCTTAGCCATTGGCGGCAGTATAGCAGAAAGCCGCAACGCGTGCGTTGCGGCTTTTGGGCTAGTCGCGCGATACCCGGTCGTCTATCCACCCAATGTTTTGGGCGAGATCGCCATGCTTCCGCAGAAAATAGCGCACGCGTGAAGCCTGGAAGCTCAGCATCCGGCACAATTCCGACGTGCGGGCCCCGGAATTATCATGCGGACGCAATACTTTGATGAGTATTGCTGCCGTAAGATAGAGGGCACGCATGTGCTGCTCGTACGATTCGATGCCGATCGAATCCGCGACGCCCGGATGACGATTCAGGAATTGGCGAATCGTACACTCGTCGACACCGGTACTCTCCGAGAGCGCGGCTACCGTGACCGGTTTTCCATCCCGCTCGATATTCTCGGCAGCGCAATGGTATTCAATGACGCGCATGTGTCGCCTCCTTTTGTTCCCTGAGGTACGCTAGCGCATCAGCGGGCCGCTTGCAAGATCGCAATTGCCGCGGCAGCATCATTGGTCTCCATGAGCTTCACCCGCAGATCCTTCGCGTGATCCCAACCGTGAATGTACGCTTTGTAATGCTTCTTCATGGTTGCGTAGTTCGCGATGCCTCCCAAAAGATTTTCAAAGAGTTGGATGTGCTCGATGAGGGCATCGATGCGCTGCTGTGGCGTGGGCACCTGCTCCGAGAAAAACCACGGATTTCCAAATAGGCCACGGCCGATCATGACGCCGTCGCAGCCGCTGTGCGCTATCCGATCGCGCGCCATTGCAATGGTATTCACGTCGCCGTTCCCCAAAAGGCGCGTCTCGGGCGAGAGCTCATCGCGCCAGTTCCTTATGCGCGGCATGTGCTCCCAGTGTGCCGGGACGAGCGACATCTCTTTGCGTGTGCGCAGGTGCACGGTGAGCGCAGCAGGTCTTTCGGCAAGAAGGTTCGGGATCCAGGTGTCGATCTGTTCGTGGTAATAGCCGATGCGCGTCTTCACCGATACCGGTACGTCGCCCGCCCCGCGCCGGGCCGCACAGATAATCTCGCGCGCCAGTTCTGGCGTCTTAATCAGTGCGGCGCCCGCGCCTCCCTTCTCGATCGAATGATCGGGACAGCCCATGTTGATATCAATCCCATCGAACCCGAGTGACGCGCAGAGCCTCGCCGCTTTTTCCATGCGCTCTGGCACTGCGGAGAACAGCTGTGCAACAATCGGCCGCTCCCCTTCGCTAAATGCAAGTTTCGCACGTAGCACTTTCTGCCCGTACTCCGAGGCAAGGACCAGGCCATCGGCCGAGGTGAATTCCGTCCAGGTAATGTCGGGCTTGCCGTACTTGGCGAACATGCGGCGGAATGCCGCGTCGGTTACGTCTTCCATCGGCGCCATAGCAAAAAATGGCACGTTCATGGTGAGCCAAAAATTTCTCATGGCGAGAGCGTACCACAAGAAAAAGAAAGAGCCTCGCCATTGGCGAGGCTCTCGTATCCTATGCCGCGACAGACACCCCGACCCGAAGCACCTGCTCCTCATAGTCGCGTACGCTCATTCCGGTGAGGTAGCTGAAGATCATCTTGTATCTCCGGAGAGTTTCGATGATCAGCGCTTCCGGCACCCTGAGCGATTGAACGTGGGCCACATGGATCGAGTCGAGCGGATCGAGCTGCCTTAACCCTTTCGAGAGGCCCCACTCGCGCACGAGTTCTTTATCGAGTGCCATTGGTGTGTGGCGACTTCCCGCTCTACGCGACATTCGCCAATCGAGTGCACTCCAAAATCGCGACGAATCCGGCGTACCAAACTCGTCTCCGATGCGGAGCGTACCTTCCTCATCGTATCCGAATTCCGCCTTGGTATCGGCAACAATGATATCCCGCTGTTCGGCGAACGAAACCATCTCAGAACATGCGCCACGGAACATGCTAACCGCGTCCGGGTACCTCGCGGTTACCTCACCCCAATCCAATGGGAGGTCGTGTCCGGTTTTTGCCTTTGTCGTTGGCGTAAAGAGCATCGAGGGCAATAGATCGCCGTCATGCATGCCATCCGGTACCTCGTACCCGAACACTGTGCCTTTTTGACGGTACGACGCATACGCCGAACCCGTAAGACACATGCGCCCGACAAACTCGATCGGAATCATTGAGAGCTTTCGCACGACCATGGCCCGTTTCTGTAGTCCAGTCCGCCGCCGTAAATGTGCCGGCAAATACGGATCGATATGGGCACCTGCGGCGACGAGATGCGTCTTGAAACCGCGACCTTCGAGATAGTTGAACCAAAAAGTGCTCATTGCCGTGAGCACAGCTCCCTTTTGGGGAATGACGACGTCGAGCACGAAATCAAATATGCTGATTCCGTCTGTTGCGACGATGAGCAGGAACCCCCGCCCCAGATCGTACGTGTCTCGCACCTTACCACGGTGGATGAGTTCCAGACCTGGCAGAAGCGGAAAGGCTTCCCGCACTCTCGATAGTGTTGCCATTGCTTTCCTCCTCTATAACAACTTCGGAGTTTATAGCACATGAGCTCCACCCATGCTACGTTACTGTGCGACGATATCCTGCCCCTTCAACTTGTAGAACACGCGTTGTCCGAAGCGTAGGTCGATGTATTCGACATCGGCGATATGATCCTTCAGTTCATCGGATGCGAGCACCAGCTTGAGGTTACGCACGAGATCAGACGGCTCTGCACCGAACGAGGCGTAGATCGCGATCCCCTTTTCGGTCCTAATTAAGAAATCCGTTTGGGAATCAAATTGCGCCGAAACTGGCGTAAAACCAGCCTGACCAAGTGCCCGCATGATCGCGAGCGCCGATGGGAAATGCGCCGGAGCAACGTATTGACCGAGCGGATTCGTCGAAGATGCAATTCCGCCGGAGAAGACGAAAGGTTCCGCGACTGTCTCAACCGGCAAAGCGGTAGCAAAAACAAACCCCGTCTCGTCGATGAGGTAGCACGATGTACCATCGGCACACCAATGCGCAAACGGCGCGCGCTCGTCAATCGCGATTTTGAGCGTCGTCGAGAAGAAGTTCGCGCGCGATACCTGTACGCGAGCAATGCGCATGGTCGCGGCACGAAGCACTCGCTCGATTTTTTTCGCATCGTACGAAAAGATGCACCGCGGCGAGATGAACGATCCCCCTTCACCGAGCGCGTGCTCAACCTCCGCTTGCACCTGTATGGGATCGACAGCAGATGTCCCGCTCACCTCGATAGCCTGAATCGTGTACTGAGGCATATAGGAGATGAAATGCACCGCAAAGAGAGTGGCGCCCACCCCAATAAGTCCGAGACCACCAAGGAGCAGGCGACGCCTCCTCCGGCGCGCGCGTAAGGAGATCGGCCGCTTGAGCTCGCGCGGCTCGCGCGGCGGCAATGTGCGCGGCGGCGCAGCTTTCTTCACACGGAGATCGAGGGGCTTCGCTCCCATGCACAAATTATACCCCGCCGATTCGCACGCTTAGCGCGACTTTCCGAAAACTGTCTTCCCTCCGAGGTACGGTTGTAGCGCTTCCGGCACTCGGATCGTGCCGTCCGCCTGCTGATAGTTCTCCGCGATGTGGGTTAGGATACGCGGCATCGCCAGCGCAGTGTTGTTGAGTGAGTGTGCATAGCGCAACGTGCCATCCTCGTCGCGATAGCGGATATTCAATCGGCGCGTCTGAAAATCGTGAAAGTACGAGGAGGAGTGCGTCTCGCGGTACTTCTCCTCGCTCGGCATCCACGCCTCGATGTCGTACTTTTTCACCTGGCCGAGGCCAATATCCCCACCGCAGTTAATGACGACGTGGTACGGCAACTTGAGTTCCTGGAGAAGCGCTTCGGCATGTGCGGTGAGCTCCTCGTGGATCCGCACCGATTCCTCGTGCCGGGCTTCGCACAGGACGACCTGCTCGTACTTCACAAACTCATGGATGCGAAAAATGCCGCGCGTATCTTTGCCGTGACTGCCCGCCTCGCGACGAAAACAGGGCGAATAGGCGAAAAATTTGAGCGGAAGTTGAGATTTATCGATGATCTCATCCATGTAGTATCCCATCGTTCCCACCTCAGCCGTGCCAGCGAGATAATCGCCGTCCTGCGTTTTATAGAGATCCTCCTCGCTCTGCGGCAGATAGCCGGTACCGATGAACGGTTCACGCCGCACCATCGATGGCACAACGAGCGGCATGAAATCTTTTTTCATAAATCGCTCGATCACAAAGCGCTCCAAGGCCCACATAAGGAGGGCGCCGTCGCCCGTGAGGAAGTAGCCGCGGAATCCCGCGACCTTCGCGCCGCGCTCATAATCGACCATGTTGTTCTCGAGCAAAAGATCAACGTGGCTCTTGGGGGAAAACGAGAATTTTGGAAGCTCTCCCCAGGTTCGTACCTCGACGTTGTCGGCATCAGATTCCCCATCGGGTACCGAGATGTCAGGCACATTGGGCACGAGGAGCATAAGGTGGCGCCACTCTTTCATTACGTTGGCGAGCGATTCTTCGGCAAGCCTGAGGGTCTCCTTTACCTCGCCCATCTGTGAGATAATTGCCTGCTTCTCCTCGGGAGTCTTTGCGGTAGCAATCATCGTAGAGGCAACGTTTTGTTCGGCACGTTTCTCATCTACCTTCTGTTGCAGTTCCTTGCGCTGATCATCGAGCGCAAGCAGGCGATCGAGGTCGACGTCGATGTGTTTCTTCTTCGCGCCTGCTGCGACGATGTCCTTGTTCTCACGGATAAACTTGATATCAAGCATACACACAAATATAGCACCGTAGCGACGTGTGTAAATGGAGAAGCAAAAGGATATAGTAGAGCGTTCCTCTGAGGGGTGTAGCCGTACGCTTGGTAACGATCCGACGTAACCAGCACGCTATACTTTGTTGATGGACGAGCTACATGTACTCGGCGAGTTACCGGCACTCCTGCGCGAAATACCTGATCCGCCCCGAGAGATGTATGCGCGCGGGAAAATTCCGGGGCCAGAGTACATGCTTCTTACGGTTGTCGGTAGCCGCGCATGTACCGATTACGGCCGACGCGCCGTGCGACACCTTATCGATGGCCTACGCGGGCAGCCCATTGCTATTGTATCGGGATTGGCCTACGGGATCGATGCCGAAGCGCACCGCGCCGCGCTCGATGCAGGCCTGCCTTGCATCGCACTTCCGGGCTCGGGACTAGATTGGAACGTACTCTACCCACGTGCGAACGTAAATCTCGCGAAAGAAATTCTCGAAAACGGCGGCTGTCTGCTTTCAGAATTCAAGCCCGATCAGCGCGCCGCCGACTACACCTTCCCCAAGCGCGATCGCCTCATGGCGGGCATCGCGAAAGCGACACTGATCGTTGAGGCGCGAGAGAAGTCGGGCACCCTCATTACCGCACGCATGGCAGTCGAGTACAACCGCGAGCTCCTCGCCGTACCCGGCTCTATCTTCTCTGCCGAGAGCGCCGGTGTGCACCAGTTTCTCAAACTGGGCGCGACACCCGTAACGCAACCCGGCGACCTCTTGCGCGCGCTCGGCCTTTCAGAATCGATACCGCTCGCTGCCATGATGCGCGAAGATCTCAGTGAAGAGGAGATCAGAGTCCTGCGCGCCCTCGCGACGCCACTCTCGCGCGATGATCTCCTCGGAGCGATCGGTATGACTGCGGCAGAGGCTAATACGCTCCTCTCGCTCATGGAGATCAAAGGTCTGGTGGTCGAAGAGTATGGACTCATCAGGGCACGCTAAAGTTATCTAGACCCAACGTGAAAAGCCGCCCAGACGGGCGGCTTTCCAGGAGAAGCGGGGATTACATCGCGGCAGAACCGGAGCACTCCTTGCAGTTCTTCTTGTGCGTGACGATCTCGTAGACCGCGGCCGCACCCACCAGGATGTAGACGAGCCACTCGAGCATCGGCCACGAACCGAGGATGAGGTTCACCAGGTTCCAATTGCCACCCATGAATCCTCCGAGACCAACGAGAAGCCAGTTGAGGCCTCCAATGATCACGAGAATCCACGCAACCTTATGAAGGGACATCATATGGTAGTGAGCTCTTAGGCTGATAAATTCGACCCCAACACCATCAGTATGAAGCCGCGCCGCCAGAGCGCCAGCTGAGTTATCCACTCCCCCCTTCGTGTGGTACACTCGCTCCATGAAGCAGAAGATCCGCAAGGCGGTCATCCCTGCAGCCGGTTTTGGCACACGCTTTCTCCCTGCTACCAAAGCATCACCAAAGGAGATGCTCCCGATTGTCGATAAACCAATCATCCAATATGTTGTGGAGGAGGCAGTGCAGAGCGGTATTGAAGACATCATCATCGTGACCGGCTGGCACAAGCGCTCTATCGAAGATCACTTCGACTACCCTTTCGAGCTCGAGAAGCGGCTCCTCGAAGCCGGCAAGGAAAAGCAAGCCGAGGAAGTGCGCCGTATCGCCGAGATGGCCAATTTCATCTACATCCGCCAGAAGGGTCCCTACGGCAACGGTACGCCGGTTCTCAATGCGCGGCATATCGTGGATGATGAGCCGTTCGCCATTCTGTGGGGCGATGAATTTATCTATGCCGATCCGCCTCGCCTCAGGCAAATGATAGATGTCTACGAAAAAACCGGACAACCCAACATCTCGGCCGTACGTGTTTCAGAGGCCGCAGTGAGCAAGTACGGTATTGCCGATATTTCTCCGTTTTCCGAAAACGTCTTCACGATTAAACGCATTGTCGAGAAGCCACCAATCGGCAAGGCCCCTTCAAACTTGGCAACGCACGGCGCCTACATCATGCCCCCGCGCATCTTTGACATACTCGAGAAAACCCCGCGGGGCAAAGATGGCGAGCTCTGGCTTTCCGACGCCATTTCTACTTTGGCAAAAGAGACAACCGTTCACGCGGTCGAGATACAAAACGGCACCTACTACGATACCGGTAACAAGCTCGAGTATCTCAAGACGGTCGTTGAGTTCGGTCTCAAGCACCCCGAGCTCAGAGATGAATTTGTAGCTTTTTTGCGTAACATTTCTGCTTAAAGCTTTGGTCTTTTTTAAGTCTGAAGCTTTCTTCATGAAAGCTTCATCAGCATTAACGTAGCGTCTACCTTATCGCTCCACTCCATCTATGAAAATACTGATCATAGAAGATGAACCGAAGCTTGCCGCGGCACTTGCGCGTGGACTCGCCCACGAAGGCTTCACGTGCGATATCGTCGGCGACGGCAAAAAGGCCCTCTCCCGTCTTTCCCTCCATCGCAATGACTACGACCTCGTCATTCTCGATCTCATGCTCCCCTCCATGGATGGTCGCGAAATCTGCCACCAGGCGCGGGAGTGGAACATTACCGTTCCCATCCTTATTCTCACCGCGCGCGCCGAGACAGAAAACAAAGTGGATCTCCTCCTCTCCGGGGCCGACGACTACCTCGTAAAGCCATTCTCCTTTGCAGAGCTCGTGGCACGTATCCGTGCGCTCTTGCGCCGCCCTACCGAGAGTCTGCCGGAAAACCTGCAGGTCGGCGGTATAGAGCTCAACCCTGCGCAGCGCCGCGTTTACTGCGATGGTACAGAGATCTCACTCACTTTGAAAGAATACGGTCTTTTGGAATACTTTATGCGGCACCCGAACCAGGTCGTGAATCGGGACGATCTCCTTAGCAACCTCTGGGATTTCAACTATGCAGGATTCAGCAACGTGGTGGATGTCCATGTCAAGAACCTTCGCAGGAAGCTGGCCAGCCAGAATCGCGAACACATCCTTGAGACGGTTCGCGGCGTGGGTTACCGACTGGTGGCGTAAGTACCACGATGACCCATTCTTCCATACCGAGGTCAATATCATCGGCCTACAGATACTTTTTGCCGGCATTATTCTCGCCTTCACCGCAGCGTCATTCAACGTGATCAACGCGGGCATTGCCGATGCGGTAAAAACGGGAATCGAGGAGAGCAACGCAACGACATCAACCGCCGCAATCGCGGAATCGGTCGTCCATGAGATCCAGGCCATTCGGCTGCAAAACCTCATCGGTGTTTTCAGCCTCATAACACTCGCAACCTTGTTGTTTGGCTACATTGCCGCGCGCATCACGCTCGCGCCGACGCGCAGCGCCCTCTCCGCGCAGAAACAATTTATTGGCAACATTGCACACGAACTGCGTACGCCCCTCTCGATCATTAAAACCAACACGGAAATATCGCTCCTCGGAAACGACGTGTCAGCCGAGATGAAGCACATGCTGCAAAGTAACATCGAGGAGCTCGATCGTGTCTCGGAGATTATCAACAATTTACTCTCGCTCTCGGCGCTCATCAAACCCGAACGCATCGAGTTCAGAGCAGTTGATCTCGGCAGTGTGGTGAGCGAGGTTGTCGCAAAATTCGCGCCGCTGGCCAAGACCAATAACCACAACATCACCGTACGCCGCGCGCCAGACACGCTCGTGTGGGGTAATGAGACGGCCTTGAGTCAGATTGTCGGGAACCTGCTCAAGAATGCACTGAACTATACGCCGCGCGGCGGCACCATTTCGCTCACGATATCGCACACCCTCGATGGTTCGGTCGAGTTCGTCATTCAGGATTCCGGCGTTGGGATTACGCGCAAAGATCTTTTTCGGATTTTCGAACCGTTCTATCGCGCCGATCCGAGCCGCAATCGCGCGCAGGGAGGCTCCGGCCTCGGCCTCGCGATCGTCTCGGAACTTATTAAGATGCATCGCGGAAAGATCACCATTCGGAGCGCCGTAGGACGCGGCACGAGCGTGTCCGTCATCTTTCCGCCCGCGCGCAACAGTGCGAAGGTTGGCGGATCGGAACTGGTAGAAGGGCTCAACGAGATCGCCGTTGATTTTTCATCGTCATGAGTTCTCCCCTTGCGTACTAAACACGAGGTAGTTACACTGCCACTATTAATCGACTCATCTATGTGCCGGAGGATTTCTTAATTAACGAGCGGCGATGTAAATATCACGGACGAGTCTCTCATCCGCCCCATCATGCCGAAGTACTTCTTCTTCGATCTTGACAATACGCTCACGCCCAGCCGCGCTCCGATGAAGCCGGAGCATGCGCCCATCTTCGCGCGCCTGTGCGATGAGCGTGATGTGGTCGTCGTTACCGGCGGCGCACAGGAGCAAATCCAAAAACAAATACCACTTTCGGCAATCGGCAATTACGTCATGCTCAGCCAGCAGGGCAACCATGCGGTGGCGAAAGACGGAACACTCGCGTGGAAAGAGACCGTATCACCCGCGCAAGAAAAGCTCGTACGTGAATTCGCGGCACTTCTCACGCGCGAGCTCAACCTTGGCGTCGAGGGTCGTGACGATCTCTTCGAGAATCGCGGCAGTCAGCTTGCCTACAGCACGCTCGGCTTCTTCGAGAGCAACGAAAAAAAATATGCATACGACCCGGATCAATCAAAGCGTCGCGCACTACTGGCGGCGCACCCCAATGAATTGGCGATGCTGCGCGCCGCGGGAATCGAAGCAATGCCAGCCGGATCGACCACCATCGACTTCATCCTCGCCGGTAAAAATAAGGGATTCTCTATTGCCCGCTGGCTAACCCGCGAACGCTGGCGCGCAGAGGATTGTATCTATTTCGGCGACGCGCTCTTCCCGGGCGGCAACGACGAGACCGTGATCGGCGTCATCCCGACACGTCCGGTCAAGGATTACGAGGAGACGTTCGCCGTCCTGAGCAATATGCTCGACTGATAGCAGCACCGCTGTGATATACTGCCTCTCCATATGGATTCCCCTGCACTCAAAATAGAAGGCCTCACCAAGACCTATAGCAACGGCGTCCAGGCGCTCAGGGGCGTCTCACTGACGGTGCCGGCTGGCGATTTCTTCGCACTTTTAGGTCCCAACGGCGCGGGCAAGACGACGATCATTGGCATCACGAGCGGCCTCGTGAATAAAACAAGCGGTACGATCGAGGTGTTCGGACACAACATCGACCAAGAGCCAGAGGTGGCCAAGACCTTCATTGGTCTCGTTGGCCAGGAAATTAACTTCAACCCATTTGAAAAAATTATCGACGTGGTCATCAACCAGGGCGGCTACTACGGCATCCCGCGCTCGGTTGCAGCACCGCGCGCCGAGCAACTACTCACCGATCTCGGGTTGGGAGACAAAATGCACAATAATGGCATGAAGCTCTCGGGTGGCATGAAGCGCCGCCTCATGATTGCCCGCGCGCTCATACACCAACCCAAGTTCCTCATCCTCGATGAGCCGACCGCGGGCGTCGACATCGAGCTCAGGCGCAGCATGTGGGATTACCTCCGCAAGCTCACCTCCGGCGGGCTTACGGTGCTGCTCACGACGCACTACCTCGAGGAGGCCGAGCAGCTCGCCAAGCACGTCGCGATTATCAACAAGGGTCAGATTGTCGTCAACGATACGATCGAGAAAGTCCTCGCGATGCACACCGATGGTGGCGAGGCCAAGGAGGGCTTCCGCGGCTCAAAACTCGAGGAGATCTTCCTCCAGTTGGTAAAAGAAAACAAATAATATGGATAACTACCGCAAGTGGATCGCGTTTTACACCATGGTGCGTAAAGACGTGGTACGCATCTTCCGCATCTGGGTGCAGACCCTCCTGCCGAGCGTCATCACCTCGATCCTCTACTTCCTCATCTTCGGCACGGTGCTCGGGAGCCGCATCGGCACGATGCAGGGCGTCCCGTATCTTCAGTTCGTCGTACCGGGCCTCGTCATGATGGCGATCGTTACCAACGCTTATGCAAATTCTTCGTTTACCTTCTTCCAGTCAAAATTCTTTGCACGCTCAATCGAGGAGCTCCTCGTCTCGCCGATGCCACCGTGGCTTATGATTGCAGGGTTCGTTTCGGGAGGCGTTCTTCGCGGCGTACTCGTTGGCACGATCGTGCTTCTCGTCTCCCTCTTTTTTACGGGAATGCACCTCACAATCACCAATCTCGCGGTAATACTGCTCTTTGCCATCCTTACCTCGCTCGTCTTTGCGCTCGCCGGCCTCGTCAACGGCGTCTACGCTAAATCGATCGACGCGATAAACATCGTACCGACATTCATTCTTCAACCGCTCACCTACCTCGGCGGCATTTTTTATTCGGTACACGATCTCCCCGCATGGGCACAATACATCACGTACGTTAACCCACTGTTCTATCTCATTAACGGATTTCGCTACGGCTTTCTCGGTTTTGCCGATGTCTCTCTGTGGCTGTGTATTGGGATGCTTGCCACGCTCATCGCTATTCTCTCCGGTATCAATTGGTATCTCATCCATACCGGCCTCGGCCTCAAGCAGTAGCGACAAACGCTCGACAATAATACACACCTATGT
>Ga0272446_1006594_pt1 | contig 12012 bp, 9 predicted proteins | sample YNPCB0061_FD_194587 | JGI IMG/M metagenome (GOLD analysis project Ga0272446, IMG submission 194587) | Hot spring microbial mat communities from Yellowstone National Park, WY, United States - YNP-CB-006-1 | ecosystem: Environmental > Aquatic > Thermal springs > Hot (42-90C) > Sediment | place... | reverse complement strand
GGCGGTGGATACGGGCTGTGGGCCAGCTTCAGCGGCGGATCCTCCGGCGGTGGATACGGGCTATGGGAAATCACAACCGCCGGGTTGGCAACCGGCACAGCCTGACTGACCGATCCCAGACAGACCACGGCGGCAAAACAGAGGAGAGTTACGCAAACTGCCGTGCGCTCTACCATCGAAGTCATATTCAGCACTCGCTAGACACAGTCTCGAACACCGACAGTACGAACGTACTACAATCGCTCTAAGGCGTTCCCCTTAAGTATAGCCGGTGCAAAGACCTTAATCCCCCAGATTTTTCCGGAGTGCTAAGTACGATGTGCGAATAAAAGACGAAAGTGGGTTAAGTCTATGGAATAGTTAGTGATATCGACTCGGACTCAGTCGATCTTGTGGGCACGGGGAACCTCAAACTGATCCGCGGGACTGGGAGTGGAGGCGAATCGGACGCGCTTACCTGGCCACTCCAGCCGGATTTCCGAGCAGATTTCGTCCAGCATGGCCGTGGTGGCGGTGTGCGTCTCGCGGGCGAAACAAGTGAGCAACAGATTGTCACACAGCGTGTTAATGACGCGCGGGATGCCCTGGGATCGCAAGTGGATTTCCGCCAGCAGCTCCGGGCTGAACACGGTCTGATCGCGCATGCCTGCCTTTTCGAGTCGAAACTCGATGTACTCGCGAGTTTCCCTGGGTTGAAAGGGCTTTAGGCTGCATCTCAGAACGATCCTCTGTTTGAGCTGCCGCAGGCTTGGCGCATCCAGCTTGCGCTCAAGCTCGGGTTGCCCTGCCAAGATCGTCTGAAGGAGTTTGCCGGTGCGGGGGTTCTCCATGTTTCCCAGCATGCGGATCTCCTCAAGCACTTCCCAATCGAGGTTGTGCGCTTCGTCGACCATGAGCACGGTGGTCCGTCCCTGGTTGGCTTGCTGCACCAGCAACTGGTTCAGTGCGAAAAGCACTTCGGTTTTTGAATTCCGGTTGCAGCGCAAGTCCAGGTCGTAGGCGATCATCTCGAAGAATTGCTCGGGGCTGATCCGCGAATTGAAGATAAAGGCGAACGGGATCATCTGGCTGTCCAAGTAGTCCCGCAGGCACTCGAGCATGGTGGTTTTGCCTGTTCCCACCTCGCCGGTAAGGACAACGTAGCCTTTGCGGCTTTGGACCCCGTAAATGAGGTTAGCCAGCGCCTCTTCGTGTTGGGGGCTGCGATAGAGGAAATGCGGATCCGGGCTGAGGTTGAACGGGCTTTCTTTGAAGCCGAAAAACGCGCTGTACATGGCCGGGTTTGCGGTTCGCCGGGCTGTCAAACCCGGCTCTTTATCTTACCATGCGCTCTCAAGCGGGCTTCAGGCAAACTCGACTAGCGCCCAGCCTGGAAGAGCGGCGGGCTGGTTATTCAGGAACACGATGCGGCGGGTCTTGGGGAATGGCAAACCGCTTTGAATCGCTTTCGAATACATAGCGACGTGGCGCATCATCTCCCGGTACGGCGGCGCGGCGGTGTCCACCCAGCCGGACTTGGATAGAATGCCGCAGCCCCAGCCCACCGGAACCACGCAGGCATTTGTCGAGTCCGCCAGGGAACGTACCCTATCCAGTAGTCCCGCCACGCATTCTTTGACCTTTCCTAAACCAACCGCTTCAAAGTATCGCAGGTGGTGCGAGAGAAGGCTATCGGCGAAGGCATTGGAGGCCTTCACGAGCGCAACCGTGCCCGACGGCTCTTTCCAGTGAAGAACGCGCAGTATTTCCGTATTGCGAAAGAACTCCCGCTCGCTCCAACGCCCTTCGAACACAGTGCCCGGTGTGGCCATTTCGGCGAACATAGGAGTGGACTCTTCCGGGCGCGATCCGTCCACGGCGCCGCGCGGGGTTTGTTTCCAGCCCAGCTCCAGCCGTCCTGCCTTGGCTTGCAAGGTTGTGGTCCGGAGAAGGTAGACTTTCATGGCCGCTTCCGGCGCCGGCTTTGAATCGGCTGCGCTGACCGCTTTCATCCGGCTGTTTGCCGGGCTGCCTAGCAGCCGCTCGTCTGCCGCCTCACCCGGGTGGCGTGGCGGCCGCTCGTCTCGCAGACGTTCGGCCAAGTCCTTGAATAACTCGGGACTCCAGCGCTGGAACAAGAGGCCGGTTCTGAGCGCACCCTTTAACGCACTGCCGGGCACATACGGTCCCCGCTGGCCGGAAGCAAACAGCGGTATGAACAGATGCTCGGCGCGAGCCTTCTCCCAAATCGGCGTGCAGGAAGGGTGCTCGAAAGGAATGCGGCGGCCGGCGAAATTCTGCGCGAAGCCGCCCCAAGAGGCAAAGTCCAGCTTATCGGCGCGCTTAAGCTGCGCGAGGTAGTTTTCCAGGCGCGGACCTCGGGCCAACAACTTAAAAATGCGATTCTGATCCAGAATGTTGACCTGGTCCTTCCAGACCATGTAATCGATGGGCGCCAATTCGCGGCCGTCGCCGATGAGCACCGGAGTAAGACAGGTGAGGCGGTAGTTCACGGTTCTACCTCCTTGGGCGGGGCTTGTTCGCCCTCTCCGCTCTCGGCGCTAACCGCCTGACCGAGAGCGGGCTCCGGCTTTGCGTCCGGGTCCAGTTGTTGCTCCAGATGCGGCTGGGGCTCGGATTCCATTGCAGATGCGGCGTCCGGCGCGGGTTCGGTTGGCGGCTCTTGCTGGGATGGCGCGGATTCCACCTCCGGAACGGTCTCCGGCGCCGGTTCCGTCTCAGTCGGAGCCTGCTCGGCGGCGGGCGGTTCTGTCTCCGCAGGCGGCTCTTTTTCCGGCGGAGGCTCCGGTTCCGGCTCGGAGACCACCGGCTTCGGCTCGACCGGCGGCGCAGCGGCCTGGTCTAGAGGCGGCAGAGTGGCCGGAAGCGGCCGCTTCCAGTTCACCGGCAAGCTCACTGCAAAGCCCGCCGAGTAGACCGCATGCGGGAATCCTTCCGGAGCTACATCGCAGGCTGCGCCCGCCAGTTCGCCCGAGCACACTAACACGGAACCCTCGGTCACCATCCGGACCGAACGCTTTTGTTGCCCGCTACCCGCCGGACTCCATACCCTCCCGGAGCGGGTCACGATCGAGTAGTTTCCCAGGCTCCAGTCCACGGCGTCCGCCGGCGCAGGCCGGTATAGCGACAGCAGCCAGCGAGCATTGGGGGGTTCCTTGTGTTCCCCCGGAAAGCGGAAGAGAAGTTCGGACACCTTCCCCTCGCGGAATGACGGCTTGTCGGAGCGCCCCCAGCCGAGAGAACGTTCCCCGCCCATCCCGCTGTCGGCCAACAGGCAGAGCGCCGAGCGGAGCGCTGGACTCCATGCCTGCCGGGTTTCCTCGTCCCGGAAAACGGCCAAACCCCACATCCCGGCATCTTCGCCGAACTCCAGGCATGCGGTGACGCGAGGCGCCACGCCCGCATTCCAGCGATCTACCGCCGCGGCTGAGCGGAGGCTCTCGCGGAACGGTCCGGCGCCTCGGTAGCGCCCTCCGGCGGCCACCAGGCACCCGCTGGGCCCATCCACCACCCACCGGTCTTCCTCGATGGTCTTGCCTGCCAAGAGCAACTCCATCACCCGGTTGGGAATGAACCGCGCGCCGCCCCAGCGCACCCGGGATGACACCGCCGGCGGCCATAGTCCTCTGGGCGCCGGAACAAAGAGCGTATCCCCTTGCCATGGAAACAGCGAACTCAGACGCACCGCCGCTTGTCCCGCCGTAGCCTCCAACCACGACTCGAGGGGCCCGAGCTGAGCCAGGGCCGACGTTACCGCCGAATAAAACGTGTCGCTATGGCAGACGGGATCGACGCGGTTGCGCGCGCCGCTGTCCGGACCAAACCGCCACGGTCCGGTGGGGTGGAATCGGACAAGTAATGCAGGAAGCATGAGAACGCTAGATCAGTTTTCCGGCGAAGCCAGGGTCGTTCACCTGCTGCTGAAGCTGCGCTAAATCGGCGCCGGACAAGAGCTCGTTTTCGGGCGCCCCCGAGGTATAGAAGTCGCGATTGCGCCATGCCACACGCAAGGCCGTAAAGCGCACGCGCCCGCTGCCACGCGAACCTCCTCCGCCGAGCGCGTCGTCTTCCAGAAGCCGTAACCCTTCCACCAAGCGCGCGGGCAAGGCCCGGTCCTCATCGCTCATGATGTCCAGAACGGCTCGCATTTTAAAACGGGCTCCGGCGGGCACGCGCTCCAGCGTTCTGGGATTGGCCTGCGAGGTGATGCGGTCCACGGCGTTCTCGCTCTTGACTTCCGTCAACTCGTCGTCCAGGTGCTCGCGCATTTGCGGCGTGATGCTTTCAGGGATCAGCGGCGCATCATAGACAGTCAGGCGCGCTGGGCTGGCTACCGTCGATTCCAGCGCTTCGCCCTGCACCCGTTCCATGCGGCCCGGGTTCCGGCCGAACAGCAGGCAAACAAAGTCGTCCGGGCGGTCGCTTTGATGGATGCGCACCTCCTGTCCCCGCCTTTTGGACAGATACACCAGTTCGGCCGGCGTCGCCATCCCGTTGGCTTGCTCCAGCAACGCCCGGACCCTGCCGCGCAGCGAGCTGCCCGGGATGTAAGGACGGCCGAAAGCGTCCTTCACTACCGGATTATCGGCGCCGCCGATTTCCAGCGACCCCTTGCCGGCGCCGATGTGCAGGCCCGTCTCGCAAACAATCTCCCCTTCGATGATCAACTTGCCGATGAGTCTCAATTCCATGGCTTCCTCACTCGTTGTAAGCGACAATAGCTTCGAACAGATCGCGGAACCGTTCATAGCCGCGTGGTTCGTTCTTGCGCGTCACCTGCAAGAGCAGCTTTTCCAGCGTATCCAGGCTACGCAGCGAATGCCGCGCGATGGTATAGGCCAGACGCGCGCGCAGCATCACGAATTCGTGCTGGCGTTCGTTTTCCGGCGCGCGGCAGGCCCGCCGCACGGCGTTGTACAAGCGCCGTAACTGGCTCTTGGTGCCGGAGTCCATGTCGCGCATGCGGCTCACCACCGCGTGCGCCTGGTTGTCCAGATAGAGGCTATCGGCGATTAGCTTATCGAGGTCGATTTCGGGCGGACCTTCGGACCTGCCGCCGCGGTCTCCGCCGCGCCCGCGGTCCCTGTCGCCGCCTTCGCGCGGCCCGCGGCTGTCGCGTTGCGGTCGCGCTTCTTTCTGCTTGTTCTCAGTTTGCGGTTCAGGCATAACGTCAAACCTTCTCTACACTTTGGTTCTGCGGAATGTCTACCGTGAGCCTCGCCCATTCCAGCGCCGCGCGCCCGGTGGGCCGCAGCTTGCGCTGGCCGCCGCTTTTGCCGGCCAGTTCCTGGAAAACCTGCTGGCGAAGCTTCTGGAATTCGCGTTCCCGAGGCGCCTCCACCAAGCGGTTGATCCGCCGGTGCAGGCGCCACGGCCTTTCAAACGGAATCTCGCGCAGCCGCGGCGTGTCCTTGTAGAACATCGCCACGTCGCTTAAAAACGAAGCCGGGCAGCCGAATTCCCGCACCATCCTCACCAAGTCGTCCTTCAGTTCGGAGGTGTAGTTCATTTGCCGCCACGGCAAGGTGCGGCCGAGTAAATGAAAACAGTCCTTTTCACTGCTCTTGGCGATTTCCAGCCGCCGGCCCGCCTCCTGATAGACGGAAGCCAGCGGCGCATCCGGCTCCGGCGCGAGCGCCAAAGCCATGGAAATGGTCTTCCCTTCCGGTCCCGGGAATTCTTTGAGCCCCTCTTCGCTAAGCCGGTGGAACATGCGCTGGATGCCGGTGGCCAGCACGATCAAGGCGTCCCAAGCGCCGTAGACGGCGAAATCGTCGCCGCCGGAATACAGCAGCGTCACTTTTCGCCAGAATTCCGGCATGGAACAGGCCACTTCGAGCTCGCCAGCGAAAAACTGCTTGTAGATCACTGACAGCTCGACGTGCTCCTCAATCGACTCGGCGCGGCGAAGCCGTATGCCGAAGTTGTCCACATCCCCCCGCAGCACGCCCCAAAGAGGCTTGCCCTCGGCGCGCGCTCCCAGCGTGCGGCGGTCGGCTGGGTGCGCGGGATCGTCGCCCGGCGCCGCGTGGCCGGCAAACGGAATGGCGTCCGCTGAGGATCCCAGCGCCCAACTGTGCTTGCCCTGGCCCACTAAGACGCGGCCCGGCAGCTCCGGGGACCAGCCCACCAGATGCGTCTCGTGCAGGCGTCCAACCAAGTCTTCGGCGAAGTAGCGTTCGACCTCTTCGTCCGCTTCCGGGGGATCGAAAGGCGCCCAGAAAGCGCCGTCGCAACCCGCCGCCGGCGCGCTCCGCAGCCGCTCGATTTCCTCGCTCAAGCGCCGCCTGACGATGGGCCACTCACCGAGGTTTTCGGTCGCAGCCCAAATCAGCCGCAAAGCGCCCTGGCTGAGTTGGTCGATGTCAGCCGCCGCTTTATGCAGGAATTCGCCCGCATCGCCGCGCGCTTCCTCCGGCAACAGCAGCAAAAACTGGCCCCCGCCGCTGGCGCCGAGCAGCACCTTGGCCAGTCCCAGCTCGGCCAACAACGCCCGCGGGAGCACTTCGCTCAGCAGGGTGACCCAGTGAGACCGGCCCACCAGCGCCCGTTCGTCGTCCGTGCGTGCGGCCGTGGCGCTGAACAGGAACTCTTCAATTCCGAGGACTTTGCCAAGCAAGAAAATCTGCACTGACATGGGGGCGAAGCCCTAACTTACCATATCCGCCGGGCGGGTAAGAATTGCGGGCGCCGTCACCGCACCACCACGTTCACCAGTTTCTCCGGCACCACGATCACCTTGACGATCTGACGGCCCTCCCAATGGGCCTTCAGCTTGCCGTCGGCCAGAGCCAGCCTCTCCAGCTCCTCCTGCGGGGTGCCGTGGGGCACCGTCATGCGTCCGCGCAGCTTGCCGTTCACCTGGATGACGATTTCACAGCCCTCTTCCTTCGCCAGCTCTTCATCATAAGAGGGCCATGGCTGCTTAAAGACGGGACCGCTACGCCCCATCAGCGTCCACAGTTCTTCGGCGCAGAAGGGTGCGAACGGAGCCAGCATGAGCGTCAGCTTCTCGCAGATCTCGCGCCGCGCCCCTGCGGACAAATCGGCCTCTTCGTGATACAGCACGTTTAACAGTTCCATGAGCGCCGCAATCGAAGTGTTGAAGTGCCAGCGGTTCTCGAAGTCCTTTGTAACCTTACGGATGGTTTGGTGCAGCTTGCGCAGAGCCTTGGCGTCGCTCGCCCCACTGCCGCCCGGCGCATCCACGTTGCGGGTGACGAACCGGAACAAGCGGCTCAGGAAGCGGTACTGTCCCTCGACTCCGGATTCGTCCCAGTCCATGTTCTTTTCCGGCGGCGCGGCGAACAAAGTAAAAAGCCGGCATGTGTCGGCGCCGAACTTTTCCACCATCTCGTCCGGGTCCACGATGTTGCCCTTGGACTTGGACATCGTCTGTCCCTGCAATTGCACCATTCCCTGGGTGAACAAATTGCGAAAGGGCTCGTCCAATTCCACCATCCCGATGTCGCGCAGGAACTTGCACCAGAAGCGCGCATACAGGAGGTGCAAAATGGCGTGCGTAACGCCGCCGATGTACTGGTCAACCGGAAACCACGGCTTCACGCGTTCCGGGTCAAAGGCGGCATTTTCGTTGTGGGGATCGATGTAGCGAAAGAAATACCAGGAGGAGTCCACAAAGGTGTCCATGGTGTCGGTCTCCCGCCGCGCCTCGCCCCCACACCGCGGACACGGCACGCGCAAGAAGCTCTCCACGGTTTCCAGTGGCGACCGTCCTTTGCCCGTGATTTCGACATCGGTGGGCAGCACGACCGGCAGATCTTTCTCCGGAACGGGAACGATGCCGCACTCCGGGCAATGGATGGCCGGGATGGGGGTGCCCCAATAGCGCTGCCGCGAAACGCCCCAGTCTTTCAGGCGGTATGTCACCGCGGCTTTGCCGAAACCCTCACGCTCGGCCTTTTCCGACATGCGGCGGCGCCCTTCTGCGCTGCTGAGCCCGCTCCACTCGCCGGAATTCTCCATGATGCCGTCGTCGACGAATGCCTCCTTCATCTGCTCCGCCACCGCCAACTGGCCGTCCACGGGGCGGATTACCGGGCGGATCTCGATGCCGTACTTGCGGCAGAATTCGAAATCCCGCTGGTCGTGCGCCGGCACCGCCATGATGGCTCCGGTGCCGTAACCCATCAATACGAAATTGCCCACCCAGACCGGAATCAACTCACCGCTGTAAGGATTTCGGGCATAGGCGCCGGTGAAGAAGCCCTCCTTTTCAAGGTTTTCCGGATCCTTGCGGCCCTGGTCGTCAATCATGGTTTTCAAGCGATGCGCCAGCTCGCCGGTGCACAGTTGTTTGGCCAAAGGGTGTTCCGGCGCCAAAATGACGCACGTGGCCCCGTAGATGGTGTCCACTCGGGTGGTGAACACGCGGATTTTCTCACCGGTGGGCTGAAGCGTAAAGTCGGCTTCGGTTCCCTCGCTGCGCCCGATCCAGTTACGCTGCATGGTCAAGACACGTTCCGGCCAGCCGGCCTCCAACTGGGCCATGTCGGCTAGCAGTTGCTCGGCGTAAGCCGTGGTGCGCAGGAACCACTGCTCGAGTTCACGCTGTTCGACCGGCGTGCTCTCATGGCGCCAGCAACAGCCGTTCACTACCTGCTCGTTGGCCAGCACGGTGGCGCATTCCGGACACCAATTGACCAGCGACTTCTTGCGGTAAGCAAGGCCGCGCTCCATCATTTTCAGGAAAAACCATTGATTCCACTTGTAGTACTCCGGAGTGCAGGTGCAAACCTCGCGGTCCCAATCGTAGCTGAAGCCCAGCCGCTGGAGCTGCTTTTTCATGTGGGCGATGTTGGACATCGTCCACTCATGCGGATGGCGTCCGTGCTTGATCGCCGCGTTTTCGGCGGGCAAACCGAAAGCGTCCCAGCCGATGGGATGCATGACGTCGTAGCCCCGCATCCACATGTACCGCGCCAGGGTGTCGCCGATCGAGTAGTTCCGGACGTGGCCCATGTGCAGCCGCCCGCTGGGATAGGGAAACATCTCCAGCACATAATATCGAGGCCGTGAACCGTCGTCCGCAGCCCGGTACAGTTCGCGGTCCGCAGCCCAGAGGGCAGTCCATTTCTCCTCAATCGACCGATGATCGTAGCTCAGTTCCGCCATAGTAGGGATTACATCCCACTATAGCGAGACCACGCCGGTTATGGATAGCTATTGGGGGATGGAGCGGCCGGCTCATTTTGAAGGCGGGTCTGCGGGCGGGCGTGTTCCTGACGCATCGCAGCTCGCGCTAGGGTTGATCCGGATGGGCCGGCTCATTGGTTGCGGCGCTCGGCCTCCCGGCAGCCACGGCATGTTCGAGGATCTGCCGCATCCGGCGCCAGTGGGAGCCCTGCCAGTAGACGCGCCCGCAATCCGGACATTGGTGAAGTTCAGCCGCTTCCAAGCGCGGAGGAACCCGGCCGGCTACGGAGGCCCGGTCCGCAGGGGCCAGCACCACGTTGCACCTCAGGCAGCGGGTGAATGGCTGGATCGCCCCGGCCAGGTCGAATCGCCCGATCACTTCCGCCAACTGGCGCCGGGGGTTTGTTTCGCGCACCAGATATCCGTGCGTGATTTCCGAGCGCTTGAGCAGACCGCGGTCCATGGTCAGCAGAATGCGGCGATCGCGGCTGGAGGCGGCGGCGAGTTCCGCATCCTGCCAGTCGTTTCGATAAACCGCGTCAAAACCCGCCATGCGAAGATAGGCCGCCAGACGTCCCAAATGATTGTCCAAGACAAACCGCGGCTCACGCAGTGGCTCGGGCCGCAGGCGAAGCACCGGCGTGATGTCAATAGACTCGAAAACCGGATAGACGCTCACGCGGTCACCGTCACGCAACTGGCGAGCAAACTCGACGGACTCGCCGTTCACCAACACCAGATCCACTTCCGTGTGCGGCACGCCCAAGCCCTCGATGGCGTCCTTCACCGAAACCGCTGTGGCGAACTCACGTTCAAAGCTGCGCCCGCGGCGGCCGTCGGCGAGAAAGTCGTTTAACTCCGCATAGAAGCGGAACAATACGCGATTCATGACCGGTACATATATTCCCGCGTCAGGTGGCGGCGGCGCCCACCGCAGCGTTTGGCAAGCAACATCTGATGAACCTCGGTCTGTTTCTGCTCGAAATTGAAGGCCGAACCGGCCAGATAGAGCAGCCAAGTTCGGTAGGTCTCCTCACCCGCCAGCCGCAGGCACTCGGCACGGTTCTCTTGCAATCGTTTCAGCCAAGCGCGAGTGGTCAGGGCATAGTGAGGGCGGAGGTTTTCCACATCCAGGACTTCGAACCCCGCATTTTCGGCATCCCGAATCAAATCGCCAAGGTGAGGCAGCTCCCCGCCCGGGAAGACCTTACGGCGCAGGAACAGTGTCTGGGCGTCGTCGGTCACCGGCTGCGGGCGGGTAATGCCGTGGTTCAGGAACAGGCCGTCATCGGCCAGCAGACTGCTGATCTTACGAAAATATCCCGGCATCCGCCGCCTTCCTACATGTTCAAACATGCCCACCGAGACAATCTTGTCAAACTGCCCGCTCAGATCCCGGTAGTCGATTTCCCGGATTTCCACGCGCCCGGCGAACGCTCGGGCGCGCTCGCCGGCGTATTCGAACTGCTTGCGGCTGAGCGTGCAGCCGGTCGCGTGTACGCCGTAACGCCCGGCGGCATGGAACAGCAATCCTCCCCAACCGCAGCCGACATCCAGGAGCCGCTCGCCGGGCTTTAAATCCAACTTGCGGCAAATGTGTTCCAGCTTGGCGAACTGCGCCTCTTCAATGGACCAGTTGGGATCCTTGAAATAGGCGCACGAATAAACCATGCGCGAATCGAGGAACTGGCGGAAGAACTCGTTGGAGCGGTCGTAGTGAAACCTGACGTTGGCCGCGGCGCGGGAGCGGCTTTGAAACAGGGATTCCAGACGCGCCGGATCGAGTTTGGCGAGTGCGGCATAAATCCGCTGCGGCAATGTGGGGCGCGGTCGGGCGCAGTGCCACCCTACGGCGGCCACCAAGTCGCCTTCGATTTCAAACTCGCCCCGCAAAAACCCGGTGGCCGCCGTATAGGCGTCGGTTTCCCAGAGCTGCCGCAGTGCGGCTTCATCGGAGACGCGGACGCGAAACAGCGGAGGTCCCTCTCCTATCACACGCTCGCTTCCATCGCCGAAGCAAACGGCATACCCCGTACCGGCCGGCGGGCCGGCAACCTGCGCGCCCGCCTCCGCAGAGATCATCGCCTTCATGGCTCCCTCCCGCTTCTATATCTTCAGCATACGCCTTTGCACTTGGTCACGCTGCCGGCGGAAAGCACGCCCGGCTTGCGTTCTAATTTTTGCTCTTTCCGTCTCTTGCATGTTCTTCTCGATGGTCCGGGGGGCCGCCGCATCCACTCCACGCCCGATTCCGCTCGCCGTCCTAGCAATCGGACTGTATGGAGCCCGCCAGAAAGCCGGCCATGTGAATCTGGACGCTGTCGAACGGCTGAGTACAGCGTAATGCGATCTGGTTAAATAGGAGGATATGCCCCTCTACGATTTTCGTTCCAAGAATCTGAAGTAGTGCAAGGCCCAAAAACTTAAGATAAGGAGGTCGCCATGCGTCCGGAGCAATTGCAGCGCGAACATTACGCGAAAACTGCCGGCAGTTACGAAGAAGACTTAGGTCGGACTCCAGAGCACGAGTTCGCTCTGTACCTGTTACTCGGTTTGATCGACTGCATTAAATGTGAATCAGTTCTCGACGTCGGCGCCGGAACCGGGAGAGGGTTGCGCTTCTTAATGAATTACAGGCCGAAACTAAGGGTGATTGGAATCGAACCAGTTGAAGAACTCAGATCTATCGCCTTAGCCAGCGGCATCCCTCGAGAGCGGCTCGTTGGGGCGAGCGGTTATGCCATGCCGTTTGCTGATGAATCGTTTGATGTGGCAATGGAATTTGGTGTGCTTCATCACGTTAAGAACCCAGGTGCGGTTGTAGATGAGCTCCTTCGCGTGGCGCGCTATGCTGTC